>CXWL01120114.1_pt1 | contig 21740 bp, 20 predicted proteins | sample 590931 | NCBI WGS metagenome assembly CXWL01 (sample SAMEA3498368, study PRJEB10139) | groundwater metagenome | biome: water well; material: biofilm material | place: Germany | collected 2015-04-27 | reverse complement strand
CTTGAGGTCGCCGCGGCGCGCGATCAGCTGCTCGACCAGCGCCAGGTTGGCCGGATTGTCTTCGACGTACAGCAGGGTTGGCTGCTCGGTGCCCTTGCGCGAATTTGCCCGCCGCTGCAGCGTGACGTCGTCGATATTGTCGAGCGCCAGGGTGGGCGCCGTCGCCGCATCGAGCTCGACCCAGAACACGGTGCCGATGCCGACGCCGCTTTCGACGCCGATCGTCCCGCCCATCAGCTCGACGAGCTGCTTGGTGACCACCAGGCCGATGCCGGTGCCCTCCTCGGCGCTTTGCTCCTGGCCGATGCGGTTGAACGGCTGGAACAGCTGCGCCAGCTGCTCGGGCCCGAGGCCGGCGCCGGTATCCTTGACGCTGATGCGGACCCGGTCCTTGCCGCGGATCACGCACTGGACGATCACCGAGCCGCCGGTAGTGTTGTACTTGATGGCGTTCGACAGCAGGTTGATCATCACCTGTTTGACGCGGGTGCGGTCGGCGTGGACGTAGAACAGGTTGTCGGCCTTCGGGAACGTCAGCGAGATGCCGCGTTTTTCGGCCTGCGGCTCGATCATCCCCTTGCAGTCTTGCAACACCTCGGTGAGCGACATCGCTTCCTGCGACATGGTGACCTTGCCCGATTCGATCATCGCCAGGTCGAGGATTTCATTGATCAGGCGCAGCAGGTACCAGCCGCCCTTGAGGATCTGGTCGATCGAGCGCTGCTGGTGGGCCGCCGGCGCCGGCACTTCGGACGCCATCAGCTGGGCGAAGCCGAGCACGGCGTTGAGCGGCGTGCGCAGTTCGTGGCTCATGCTCGACAGGAATTCGGACTTGGCGCGGTTGGCCTTCTCGGCCGCCGCGCGCGCCGCTTCGAGCGCCGTATTGGTTTCGTGCAGCGCATCTTCGGCCTGCTTGCGCTCGGTGACGTCGCGCGCGGCGGCGAACACGCCCTGCAGCTTGCGGTCGCGGTCGTGGAAGGTGGTGGCGTTGTACGACACCACCGTTTCACGGCCGTCCAGCGCCAGCGCCGTCAGTTCGTAGTTGGTGACCTTGCTCTCGCGCAGCACGCGGCTGATGGCTTCCTCGGCGCGCTCGGGCTCGGTAAAATAATTCTTGAACGGCGCGCCGATCAGCTCATCGCGGGTGCGTCCGGTCAGCTGTTCCATCTGGCTGTTGACGTCGCTGATGATGCCGCGCGTGTCGGTGGTGATCAGCGGGTCGATGTTCGATTCGATCAGCGAGCGGGTGTAGAACTGCTGGTCGCGCAGGCGCTGGTCCATCAGTGCCTGTTCCGCCTCGACCTGCTTGCGCGCGGTGTTGTCGGTGCCGATCAGCAGGAAGCCGATCACCTTGCCGGCGGCATCGCGCAGCGCGGTGACCGACACCAGCGCCGGAAAGCGCGTCTTGTCGGCGCGGATGTAGGTCAGCTCGTAAATATCCTCGATGCCGCGCATCGCCTTGTAGATCATCGCCTCGAAGCCGGGCTGGATCACCGTGCCCAGTTCAGTCGACAACGCGGCGGCGCGCGCCACCAGTTCCTGCTGGTCCGAGATATCGGCCGGCGTCAGCTTGTCGATGACGTCGGCAGCGGTGTAGCCGAGCATGCGTTCGGCGCCGACATTGAAGATCTGGATCACGCCCTGGGCGTCGGTGGCGATGCTGGAAAAATTGGCGCTGTTGAAAATGGCGTCCTGCAGCGCGCCCGACTTGCGCAGCGGCGCTTCCATCAGCAGCAGTTGCTCGGCCGAGCGCTCGCGCATCGCGCCGGTGATCTTGAAGAACAGCAGCGTCAGGAACATCGCCAGCAGGATGATGCTCGCCTGGATCAGGTTGACGGCGCCGGGCGACTCGACCGCGTAGCTGAGCGCGATGCCGCCGACCAGCAGCAGCACCGCGAAGGTGGCGCCAAAGCCCATCAGCATCAGCCGTTCGACCGAGGGGTTGTTCAATTTCCGCATAAATAATGAATCCAGTAAACCTGAGAAAGAGCGCTAGCCTCGGCTCCACAAGGTGACGGCAGATCTGCGTCGTCAGGCAGCCTTGCCGGCGCNNCACTCGCAGACATCCTGCTCGAGGCCCTTGCGGTCGAGCACCTTGATGTGGCCGCGCCGGTAGCTGATGTAGCCGTAGCCCTGCAGGCGGCCGGCCGCCTCGGTCACGCCTTCGCGGCGCACGCCGAGCATGTTGGCGATCAGTTCCTGGGTCATGGTCAACTCCTGCGGGCCGAGGCGGTCGAGCGTGAGCAGCAGCCAGCGGCACAGTTGCTGCTCGACCGTGTGGTGGCGGTTGCACACCGCGGTCTGCGACATCTGGGTCAGCAGCGCCTGGGTGTAGCGCAGCAGCAGGCGCATCACCGGGCCGTTGCGGTTGAATTCGTCGAGCAGCACATGGGGCGGCAGCCGGTAGCCGAAGCCGCTGGTCTGCACCACCGCGCGGCTCGGGGTGCTCTCGCCGCCCATGAACAAGGTGACGCCCAGCATGCCTTCATTGCCGACGCCGGCAATTTCGGACGAGCCGCCGTTTTCCAGCAAATAGTGCAGCGAGATGATCGCCGTCGTCGGGAAGTACACATACTGCAGCTTGTCGCCGGACTCGTAGAGTACGTCGCCAAGCTTCATGCTAATCAGTTCGAGGTGCGGGGCGAGGCGGTTGAATTCCGCGTCAAGCAGGGCTGCCAGGAGGTGATTTTGATTGGGGTCTTGCTGGCTGGACATTCAGACCTGCTTCCAGTGAATAACTGCGGTGAATCGGGGGGAACAGGGTAACACGTTGCCCCTTGCCTCGCCCCGAATATATTGCAGACTGGAATGAAGGTCCGTTCGGTACCACACATAGCGTTGGCCGAATCAGAACGCGTGGCGCATCCCGATGTTGAGCGCCGAGCTGCCCTGCCCCGCCGCCGAGGCATTGCCGACCGTGTAGCCGGCGCCATTGCGGTTGTGGATGCGCGACCAGGCGGCGTAGCAATCGGTGCGGCGCGACATCGCGTAGGTGGCGCCGACGGCGACCTGGTCGGCATCGCGGTTGGCCGGGTCGCGGTCGTTCTTGCGGATGTAGGAGGCGAGCAAGGTGGTGGCGCGGCTGACCGGCACGGCCAGGCCGACCAGCGTGTCGCGGCTGTTGGTGGACGGCGTCGACGCCATCTGCGCGCTGTAGGGATTGTCGGGATTGAACAGCGGCGAACTGCCCCAGCCGCGGCTGATGCTGTAGGCGGCGTAGGCGGTCGCTTTGCCGATCCGCATGTTGGCGGCGATGATCGAGTTCTTCGCCTCCGTGTTGTTGCCCATCGGCGTGGCCGGCGCCACCTTGGCGACATTGCGGTTCTGGTGCGCGGCGCGGATCATCACGGGGCCGCGCGCGTAGCCGAACGAGATGCCCCAGGCGCGGTTGGCGCTCGGGTCGCCCGCGATTTCGCCGGCGCCGTACGAAGCCGCCGCCGACACGCCATGCGACTCGCCGCTGTAATAGTGGATGCTGTTGTCTTCGCTGCGCCCGGAGGTGCCGATCAGGTTGGTGGCGGTACCGGCCATGCCGCCCTTGAACGGGTCGCCGACATCGGTCAGCGCGGTGTATTCGAGGTTCTGCTGGCGCCCGACGGTGACGGTGCCGGCCTTGCCTTTGAGGCCGACGAAGGCCTGGCGGCCGAACAGGCGCCCGGCCTGGTCGGCGCGGCCGGTGTCGAGCAGCAAGCCCGCTTCCAGGCCGTAGACCGCCCACAGGCCGTCGCTGATCGGCTCGCTGCCGGCCACGCCGATGCGCGACGCCGAGGCGACGCCGCCGTCGATGCGGGTGCTGCAGCCGTCGCAGCCGCGTTCGCTGACGACGCCGCCGTCGAGCACGCCATACACGGTCGGCGCACTCTGCGCCCACGCGCCGCCGACGCTTGCGCCAAGCAGGGCGAAAACAAGGGCGGATGGTTTCATGGGCGTACTCCAAAGCCAAGCATTATTGCCTGATGCTTACGTTATCCGCTTTTATTGTCCGCCCATCTGTCGGCTAGCCCACATAGCAGGCTCAAGCATTCTCGTTGTTGCGTGGGACTGATCCGACACGGCGAGCAACTGTCTCCGCACAGATATTGAATGCCGACCGGGTTAGATTCCGCGCGGCAATTCCACCGTAAAGGTGGTGCCGTCCGCTTCGGTCGAACTGACGGTGATGCCGCCGCGGTGCGCCTCGGCAATCTCGCGCGCGATGAACAGGCCGAGGCCGAGGCTGGTGCGCGGGCGCTCATCCTCGCCTTCGGCCGGCATCTGCACCAGCGGGCGAAAGATCGAGCCGAGCGATTCGGGCAGGATCACCTTGCCCTGGTTGATCACCTTAATGGTGACGCCATTCGCGTCGGCGCGCGCGCGCAGCAGCACCGGCGCGACCCGGCCGCCGTACTGGGCGGCATTGATCAGCAGGTTGGTCAGCAGCTGGTGCAGGCGGACGGCGTCGAACTGGCCCGTCAGGTCGCCGACCAGGTCGACGTTGAACACGATTCCCGGATGAGTCGCGCCGGCATCCTCGACCGCTTGCACGCACACTTCGCGAATATCGGTCGCCTGCATCTTGGTCGGCATGCCGCCGCCCAGCTGGGTGCGGGTGTAGCCGATCAGGTCCTCGACCATGCTGGTCATGGTGCGCGCCGAGCGCTCGACGCGCACGCCGATCGGGCCGACCTGGTCGGCCGGCGTCTTCTCGCTCATCAGCAGCTGGCCGGCCATCGACAAGGTCGACAGCGGCGCGCGCAGGTCGTGCCCGAGCACGGCCAGGAACAACTCGCGGGTCTGCTCGGCGCGGCCAGAATAGGTGACCACCGATTCGGCCAGTGCCTGGTCGATCGCCTCGTTGAAGCGCACCATCGCGTCAATGGTGCCGGCCGACATCGCGTCCACGCTCGGCAGCCATAGCCGCAATACGGTGGCGCGCAGGGCGCGGAACTCGCCGCTCAGCTGGACCAGCGAAAAATTGCTGTCGTGGCGCATCGCGCCATGGATCGAGGCCGCGCTGGCGGCGCCCGGATCGTCCGGCGCCAGGCCTTGCGACTTTTGCAGCTGCTCTTCGGGATTCTGGCGCGTCGCGATGTCGAGCACGATCGCCTGCAGGATGCCCTTGGCGTGGTCGCGCAGCGCCAGCACCGACATCTGCGCGGCCGCCGGCTCGAGCGTTTTGGCAAACGCTTCCCACTCCGACAGGATCTCGTCCATATGGTCGGTGATAAAGGAAGTCAGTTTCATGGACGCTTTCGTTGAAGTGTGCCGCATTGTATGTCGGAATCAATCGTTCCCTTAGGAAACAATGTAAGTTTCCGTTACCCTCGCAACACTGTACGCCGACTGGCGCGGCGCGGCGCCTACCAGCGGCCGTAGTGCTGCACCAGGGCGCGCCAGAACGCATCGGCTTCGCCCCCGAGCGTCGTGCCGCCCGCCTTGGCGGTCGCATTCGCCGCCGTCTGCACCATCACCAGCTTCAGTTGCGGATCGACGAAGATCATCTGGCCGTACACGCCGATGAAGGCGAAGCGGCGCGCCGCGCCGGGGAAGGTCCAGAACTGGTAGCCATAGCCGTAGTACGGCGTCGCCTGGCCGGGCTGGAACGGCGCCGGCGCGCGGTGCCAGTCGGTCGCGTCGAGCAGGTAATCGCGCGCGATGACCTGCTTGTGCGCCGGGTCGTCGGGGCGCACGCCGTCGTTCGCCAGCAGCACGCCGAGGCGGCCGAAATCGCCGAGGGTGGCGTTGAAGTTGCCGGCCGCGCGCTCGAGGCCGCGTTTGTCGGCGCGCCACAGTGCCGACGTCTCGGCGCCCATCGCCTGCCACAGGCGCGGGCCCAGGTAGTCGCTCACGTTCATGCCGGTGGCGCCGCGCAGCACCGCCGCCAGGATCTCCGTTTCGGCCGACGCGTACGAGAAGCGCATGCCCTGCGGCGCGTCGCGCATGGTGATGACCTTCGCCGCCTCCTCGACGCCGCCGGCGAATACCGCGCGACCGAAGCGTTCCAGGTCGTCCTTGCCGTCGTAGCGCTCCTCGAAATGGGCGCCCGACGCCATCCGCAGCAGGTGGCGGATCGTCGTTTCGCCGTACAGAGTGCCGGCCAGCTTCGGCGCGTAATGGTCGGCGCGCTCGTCGAGCGAGGCGATCTTGCCGTCGGCCAGCGCGATGCCGACCGCCAGCGAGACGATCGACTTGGCCATTGAATTCGACACGAAGCGCTGCGCGGCGTTGCGGCCGTACTGGTAGCGCTCGACCTGGATCACGCCGTCCTTGATGATCATCAGGCCCATGATGCGCTGGCGCGCCAGGTAGTCGTCCACCGTCAGGTTGCGAAAGGCGCCCATGGTCCAGCGGAAGTCCGGCTCGCCGGCGATGCGCGGCAGCTTCATCGGCGTGTCGCTGGCGGCGAGCACGTTCGCGGTGCCGCCGAAGATGCCGGGGATCTCGCCCTGGCTGGTGAATGAGCCGACCCGCACCGATTCGTCGAAGAACCAGGTTCTCGCGTTGCCCGCCGGGTAGCCCTGCGCCTTGCCGAGCTTGTCCTCGTCCGGCGCCGCATGCGCAGCAATCGATGTCAGCAGCAACGGCAGCAGCAATGATTTCAGGGGCGGCATCTATTCATCCTTTCGTGGCGAATCAATCGGCAAGGGCTTGGTACGAGCAACCAGCGTCGACGCGGCGCACCACCGGACTTGCCGGATCGGCGCTCCATTCGCACCAGCCGCCGTCATACACGCCGATGCGTTCCCAATTCATCAGCCAGGCATAAAAGAAGGCGAGCGACGCGCGCCAGCCGGTGCCGCAGTAGAACACCGCGTGGCGGCCGGTGTGGATGCCGGCTGCGCCCCACATGCGGCAGATGTCGGCCGACGGCTTCATCCTGCCGTCGCGGTGGTGGAATTCGGTCATGCTGTTGACGTCGTCGTCATCGCCGGCGCGGCCCCACACGGCGCCGTCGATATCGCCCCGCGCCTCGATGTAGCTGTAGCCTGACGTCTGGCCGATGAATTCGTTCCAGGTGCGGGTGCTGACCAGCACGCCGTCGGCCTGGTCCAGCAGGCGGCGCGCCGCCGGCATGTCGAACATGAAGTCCGGACGGCCGGGAAAAGCGACGCCGAAATCGCCGGCGGACGCGAAGCAATCGGCCGGTCCCTGCACCAGCGCCAGCCCCGCCCTGCCCCACGCGTCGAAGCCGCCGTCCAGCAAGCGCACATCGGTGACGCCGGCATACAGCATCAGGTGCGCCGCGCGCGCCGCCGCCAGCGGATTGCGTCCATACAGCACAACGGTGACGTCGTGGCGGATGCCGTGGCGCAGCAGCAGCTGTTCGAGCGCCTCGTCGGGCACCTTGTTCCACAGTGGCGCGCTTTCCAGATCGGTCGTGTCGAGGTAGACGGCGCCGGGAATATGGCCGCGCTCGAACGCCGCCGCCGCGCCGCAGCCGACTTCGAACAGGCGCCAGGCATGCGCCGGCGCGGCGACCAGCGGCGCGCCGGCGACCAGCCCCGCCACCCATGCCGGCGTGACAAGCTGGCGCCAGCGATGCAGGTCGCGGCGAAAGCCAAACGGAGCGGAGGTGGTGGTGCAGTCCAAACGATTCTGCCGTGCATGCGGGGGATGGCGGATTATACCGGCGTTAGATACCGAACAGACCGGCTTGGCGCACGCGGTCACGCTGGCCGTATGATGAAACTCACCGGAGGATAAATTGACGACCAGCGATGTGAACCACATTTCCGACCATGCGGCGGCCCGCATCACGCGCCGCGAGGGCGATCCTGAACTCTCCGCGTTCGTGGCCGCGCTCACCATGGTGCGCCCCGTGTCGGCCGACAAGGCAGCGCTGCTGCTCGAGCACGTCATCAAGGAAAGCATGTCGGCCAACATCGCCTTGCTGGAAGGCCAGATGCGCACCGACGGCTGGGACGCCGACTTGTCGGCCGGCGAGACGCTCGCCACCGTGGCCGAACGCGCGGCCTTTTTCCTCGAAAGCCCGGACGGCATCCGTCTGTTCAATTTTTTCGCCAAGACCTTCGCGAAGACGACGGGGGAAATGTTCGACAAACACTGAGCTTCATCCGGCGCGATGGCCGGTGTTCGGCGAGATCAGCCGCGGCGAGAACCGTGATCGGCAGCGGTTTGATGTAGCGCAAGCAGGCAGTCTCGGACAGGTGAATTTGCAGGGTGCGGCCGTATACTTTCGGATTAGGTCGGATCAGGCGCAAACCCAGTCGGAGGCTTCCATGAAAAAAATTTCCATCACCATGCCGCTTGTAGCGCAGTGCTCAGTTGTCGAGTGCGCTTACAACACGAACAGTTGTTGCCACGCGCGCGCCATCACCGTCGGCGATGCCGTTCATCCGGGCTGCGATACCTTTCTCGCATCAGCGTCGCACTCGACAGCCAAACAACGCACCGCTGGTGTCGGCGCTTGCAAAACCACCGCTTGCCGGCACAACGAGGACTACGAGTGCATCGCCGAACAGATTACGATCGGCCATGCCAGCGATTCGGTCTGCTGCCTCACTTATCAGCGTCGTTAGATTGCGCGCTTCCCTGCAACACCAACCCGGGCGCGCGGTGCGCCACCTTGAACCAGATCAATCGCGCGGNNGCGCAACCGTTCGCCCCATGGGCCACGCGGGCCGATCGCCTGCGCCGCCTGCGCCAGCTGCTGCGCGACAACCGCGGCACGCTGGCGGCGGCGGTGAGCAGCGACTTCGGCCATCGTTCACGTCACGAAACTGAACTGCTGGAAATTAATCCTTTGCTCGACGGGATTGCCCATTCGCTGCGTCATGGCGCCGCCTGGATGCGCGAACGGCAGCGCTACCCCGGGCCCAAGTACTGGCCNNCGGCGGCATTTGCGGCCGATGAGCTGCAGGTATTCGAAGGCGCGGCCGATTTCTCGCGCCAGTTCTGCCTGCTCCCTTTCGATCACCTGTTATTTACCGGATCGAGCGCGGTCGGTCACCAGGTGATGCACGCGGCGAGCGACAATCTGACGCCGGTCACGCTCGAACTGGGCGGCAAGTCGCCGGCCATCATCGGCCCGGGCAGCGTGCCGGCGCGCCAGTTCGACCGGATGGTCGAGCGTCTCGTCATCGGCAAGACCTTCAATGCCGGCCAGACCTGCATCGCGCCCGACTACGTCTTCGTGCCGCGCGCGCGGCGCGCGCAACTGATCGACGCGGCGCAGCGCGCCACCGCCCGCTTCTACCCTGGGCTGGCCGCCACGCCCGACTACACCAGCATCATCTCGGCGCACCATTTTGACCGCCTGCAGGCGCTGCTCGACGACGCGCTGGACCGCGGCGCCACCGCCTGGCCGCTGTCGACGGCGCCCAACGATCCCGTTGCGCGCCGCTTCGCGCCGGTCGTGCTGAGCGACCCCGCGCCCGCCAGCCGGGTGCTCGACGAAGAAATTTTCGGTCCGCTGCTNNCCCGCGTCCCCTTGCGCTGTACCTGTTCGAGCGCGACCGCCGCACTGTGGCGCATGTCCTGCATCAGACGGTGTCGGGCGGCGTCACCGTCAACGATACCCTGATCCATTTCGGCTGCGACGCCTTGCCGTTCGGCGGGGTCGGCGCCTCCGGCATGGGCGCCTACCATGGCGAGGCGGGCTTTCGCACCTTCAGCCACGTCAAGCCGGTGTTTTACCAGGCCCGCTTCAGCGTGTTGCGCTGGCTGTACCCGCCGTTCGGCCGCACTGCCGAGACGCTGCTGCGCATGCCGCGATGATCGCCGCTCACGCCGTGCGCGTGTCCCCAGCCAGCCAGCCGCGCATCTTCTCGTACACTTCGACGCGGCTTAGCAGATCGAGGTGGTGCATCCCGAACCCGATCCATTGGCGCGACTTGGGAAATGCCAGCGAGCGCGCTGGATCCTCATGGCGCCCGAGCGCGGTGTCGAGCGGGATCAGGCCGTCGCCGAGCAGCCGGTCGCGCACGTCGCCCATGCGGCGCCCGGTGGTGCCGGCGATGGCGTAGCAGCGCACGCCTCTCGGCAGCGGCACCTTGCGGCGCAGGTCGCCGCTGTGCTCGAAGCGGTCGCGGCCGCGCCAGTCCTCGTCAAGCAGGTTGCCGTAACGCAGATCGGTGATGCCGGCGCTGCGCAATTCACCGAGGCGCGCCAACGGCGCGGTCAGCGTGCTGCGGCCAAGCACGGCGCCGAGCCAGTTGCCGTGACGTTCCAGCGGCGCGCCGTGGTGCGGCGTGCCGAGGAAGATCATCTGGCGCAGCAGCGGCCGCCACGCGTGCCGCGCCGACCTGGCGTAGTAGCAGGCGCTGCGCGCCACCAGCCCGCCCATGCTGTGCCCGACGATCGCCACCTCCTCGACGGCCACCGGCCATTGCCCGACCAGTACGTCGAGCAAGGCGGACAGTTCGCGGCCGTTGACGGAGACGTGGAGCCCGCTGTTGTAATGCAGGTAGAGCGGCGTGTAGCCAAGGTCGCGGCCGAGGGCGGCGCCATGGTCGTGGCCGCCGCGACGCCACTGCAGGTCGCAGCGGCACAGCCCATGCACCAGGATCAGCAGCTTGCCGGTGGCGTCGGGAATCGCTGCCGCCAGCGCCGAGCGCTCNNTTCAACGCCGCCAGCACCGATTCGCGCTCAGCGCTCGAGAGCCGGTGCGGCGCCGTCGCGCCGGGCCGGCCCAGGCGGGCGTCGAACCAGCGTGCGGTCAGCACCGTCGTGGCCCGCGCCTGGCGATACACGTACGCGCCGATGTCGCCGACGCCGTCGCGCCTCAGCGTGGCGGCAACCAATTGCACGTGCAGCGATTCGACCTTGTCGATGACGATCCCGGCTGCCGCAAACACCAGCCGCAAGATGCCGTGCAGGTCGGCGGCATGCAGGTGGCGCGCCGCCGGCTCACCCTGCGAGTTCTTGGCGGGCGCGTTCGACATCGAGCCGCTCCATCGCATCATGCGGCGCCAGCGCGGCGGCCTCCTGGCACAGGGCGATCGCCGCGCCCGACTGCCGCGGCCCGTCGATCATCACCATCGCGCGCGCATATTCGACCCGCGTGATGGCCGAACCGGGATTGAGACGCAGCGCGGTGCGAAAATGCTCGAGCGCCTCGCCGCGGCTGGCGCCGTAGGTGAGCCCTCCCAGCAGTGCGCCGACCTTGTCGATGATTTCGGCATGGTAGACGCCCAGCGCGACGTGGGCGTCGGCATGGCGTGGCGCCAATGCCAGCGCGCGCTCCAGGCTGGCCTTGACCTGGCCGCCGATCCCTTGCGCGAGCGCCTTCACCACCGAAATCTCTTGCGCGTAGCGTCCCAGTGCATACGCATGCCAGTAGAATGCCGCCGCGTTGTCGGGCTGCTGCGCCTGCTGCTGCGCGCAGCGTTCGGCCACCTGCTGCAGCCGCGCACACTTCGACGATGCCGATGGATCGAGATAGACGGCGTGCACGCAGCTCGCCTTGTTGGCGACCGGATATCCGGCCATGCCGGCATCGAGTCCCGCGCGCGCCGCCGTTTCGAAGCGGCCCGCATGGAAATCGATCCAGGCGTCGACCAGGGCGCCGGCCGGCGGCCATGGTTCAGCGTCGCCCGCGTGCAGGGTGCGCCAGGCATGCTTCAGCGTTGTCGCCGTGTATTCGAACGCCCGATCCGGATACGGGAATTTCTTCCATGCCATGACGGGCTCCGCTGCGGCTGGCCGTGGTCCGTGGCGCGCCACCCTCAATGCTGGCGCGCGCTGGCGCGCGGCTGGCGTTTCGGCGCCGGCACGGCGGCCGCCTTGGCGCGCGCCTTCGCTGGCGACCGCACCGCCGGTTCGGCCGGCGCCGGCGCGGCGGCCTCGCCGACCATCGCCCTCAGTTCGGCCACCTCGCGCCGCAACTCGGCGATCTCGTCGCGCGAGGGCACGCCCAGGCTGCGCAGCGCGCGCGCGACGCGGTCTTCGAACACCTTCTCGATCTTGTCCCACGATCCGCTGGCCTGCTTGCCGACATGCTCGGCCAGGCGGCTCATTTTGCCGGCGACGCCGATCGGCTGCGCGCCTTCCTGGTCGCGGGTCAACTCATGCAGCGCGGCCCCCTCCTGCACCAGCTTGTCGAACCACGCGCCGCCTTCGTGCTGCGCCTTGGCAAACGCCCCCAACCCGGCCTGCCAGATCTGCTGCGCGGACTCGCGCACTGCGTCAACCATCGCGTTCTGGTCGTTTTCCGTCATTTGCTTCAGCTTCTTGGCCATCATCACTCCCTCGTTGATTATCGATTGCCGCGCCTAGCGTGCCGCCACCGGCGCGGCGCTGCGCTCGGCTTCCTCGGCCATGACGACGCGGCGCAATACCTTGCCGATATTCGATTTCGGCAACGGCGTGTCACGGAACACCACGTACCTGGGCACTTTGTAGCCGGTCAAATTCTTGCGGCAATAGTCGATCAGCGCATCCGCACTCAGGTCCGGGTCGCGCCGCAGCACGACGAGCTTCACCACTTCGTCGGAATGTTCGTCGGCCGCGCGGATCGCCGCCACTTCGAACACGCCGGGATGCAGCGCCACGACGTCTTCGACCTCGTTGGGATAGACCTTGAAGCCGGAGACCACGATGATGTCCTTCTTGCGGTCGATCAGCTTGGTGTAGCCGTTGTCGTCCATGACGCCGATATCGCCCGTGCGCAGCCAGCCGGTGTCGCCGTGAAACACGCGCGCGGTTTCGTCGGCCATGTTCCAGTAGCCTTGCATCACCTGCGGGCCACGCACGCAGATCTCGCCGCTCGCGCCGGGCGCCAGTTCATGGCCGTCGTCGTCCATGATGGCCACTTCGGTGGACGGCAGCGGCAAGCCGATGCTGCCCGAGAAGTGGTCCAGGTTGAGCGGATTGGCACAGACGATCGGCGAGGTTTCGGTCAGGCCGTACCCTTCGATCAGGGGCACGCCGAACACCCGTTGCCAGCGTTCGGCGACCGCGCGCTGGACCGCCATGCCGCCGGCCACCACCAGTTTCACTCCGGCCGGCTTGAACTGGCGCAGTTCCGAGGCGTCCAGCATGGTGTTGAACAAGGTGTTCACGCCGATCATCACGCTGAACGGGGTATGTTTNNGGCGGTCTCGCGCCCCTCCCGCAGCACGCCGGTGACCCAGGCCGCGGTCTGCTCGATATTCGCCACCATGTTGCCATGCGAGAGGATGGCCCCCTTCGGCACGCCGGTGGTGCCACCCGTATATTGCAGGAAGGCGGTGTCGAAGCGGTCCAGCGGCACGTCGGCCAGCACCTGCGCCTCGCCCTGCTTGAGTGCGTCGGCAAACGTGACCGCGCCGCCGATGTGCCATGCCGGCACCATGTGGCGCACGTGCTTGACCACCAGGTTGACGATTTGCGCCTTGGGGAAATGCAGCATATCGCCCACCCGCGTGATGATCACGTGATGGACGTTCGTCAGCGACTGCACTTGTTCGAGCGTGTGGGCGAAGTTGTCGAGCACGATGATGGCCTTGGCGCCGGAGTCGGCCAGCTGGTGCTGCAGTTCGCGCGCCGTGTACTGCGGGTTGACATTGACGACGATGACGCCGGCGCGCATGGCGCCGAACAGCGCCACCGGGTACTGCAGCAGGTTCGGCAGCATGATGGCGAGGCGGTCGCCCTTGCGCAGCCCTGCCCCTTGTTGCAGGTAGGCGGCAAACTGGCGCGACAGCGCGTCGAGCCGATTCCAGGTGATGGTGGCGCCTTGGTTGCTGAACGCGGGCAGTTCGCCGAAGCGGCTACAGATCCACGCGAACAACTCGTTGAGGGAATTGAACCGGTCGAGCTCGATCTCGGCCGGCACCCCGATGGGATAGTTCTTCAGCCAGATTTTCTGCATGGAGATCCTCACTGTGATCGTCGCCCGTGGCAATGCGCTGCGCCGTCGGCGACTTACCTGTTAACGATGCGCTGCCAGCAGTGCGCTGGCTTTGATGTCCATCAAATGTGCGCCAACGCGCTAGCGCGTTACGGCGCCGGCGATTTTGATGCATCGCCGTGGCGCACTTTGAGCCAGATCAAGACTGGCAACTGTCCCCGGTTCAGAGTGGATAGAGCGGGTCGGCCGACAGGCGCGGCGCCATCAACTTTCGAGGAGTAAATATGCCTACCAAGCACAAGACCGAACCGGCTGGCGCAAGCCATGCCGCACATGCAGGCGGCAACGGCCCCGCTGAACACGCTGGCCATGTCGTGCAGCAGGGCATCGCCGACAGCCTCGCGCTGTTGGGGACGGTCGAAACCCAGGTCAGCGCGCTGGTGCGCCAGACCATCGCCGACACGCTGGGCACGGGCGGCGGCACCGCCGGTGCGCTGACCAGCGTGGTCGAACAGGTAGTGCGCGGCGCCATCGCCGCCAGCGCGCAGGCCGGCACGGGCCTCGCCATCAGCGTCAGGGGTGTGGCGAAAGGCATCGTCGCCGGCGTGCACGACGTCGGCGGCGATGTGGTTGTCGCCTCGTTCGACACCATGCACGCGCTGATCCTGGCCGCCGCGGCGCTCGGCGCAGATCTCGGCATCGTGGCCCGCCATGCCATTGGCGGCATGCTCGAGGCGGCCGGCGACAGCGGTGCCGATGCGACCCAGGTCGGCAGCCGCGCCATCGCCGGGGCGCTCGAGGCCGCCGGCCAGGTCAGCAACATGGCCGTGATGACGGTCAAGGACGTGCTGATTGGCGTCGCGGCAGGCCTCGGCCAGACCTTGCAAGCGCTGGCGCCGGCGGCCGGGCACGCCGCCGCGCCGGGCGCCGCCGCGCCGCCGCACAAGGGCGGTACGCCGCGTCATCATTGAGGCCGGCGCCGCGCCGCGCCAGGCTGGCCGGGCCAGGGCATCATCAGCGTGCGCAGCAGCAGCGCCTCGAATTGTTCGGCAAAGCGGTCCGCGAAGTCGGCCGGATCGGGCATGCGGCGGACGTCGGCGACGACGCCGCAGCTCACTTCGCCGGCGTAGCTGAGGATGCTGATGCCCAGGCCGATGCCGCCCGATTGCGGCACCCAGAACATCTGGCGCGTGATGCGCCGGCCGGCCAGATAATGCGGCTCCTGCGGACCACGCACGTTGGTGACGACCATGCTGGCGTTGGCCGCCAGCGCGGCGAGGATGCGCTCCTTGAGAAATTCGGGCGCCACGCCCATCCCGGCCAGGATCGCCAGCGCGACCTGCGCCTGCTGCGACTGTTTCAGCGCGTCCATCCGCCGCTGCACGGCGAACACCCGCTCCACCGGATCGTCGATGCCAATCGGCAGGCCCAGGAAGACCATGCCGAAGCGGTTGCCCAGTTCGGTGAGCGGGCCTGGCGGGCGCAGGTTGACCGGCACCAGCGCGCGCACCTGCTGGCCGGCGACGGCATCGCCCTGCTCCTGCAGGTAGCCGCGCAGGGCGCCGGCAATGCCGGCCACCAGCACGTCGTTGACCGAGCAGGCCAGCACGCCGGCCACCGCCTTGACCTCGGACAGCGCCAGCGGCGCCGCCCACGCGACCCGCTTCATCACCCCCAGCTCGCCCTTCAGGCGGGTCGCCGCATCGGGCGCCATGGCGGCGATCACGCCGGCCTGGTACAACAGGCCGGCGCCGCTGCGTGCGTAGTCGAGCACGCTGAGCGGCGCCGCCAGCAGCGCGCCGCCGGCGCCGACGACTGCCAGCGCGGCGCGCAGCGCATCGCCGGCGCTTTCGCCGAGCGGGCCGGCGACGCGCTCCCACGCGCCGCGCGGCGGCGGCGCCGGCGCCAGGTCGGCGCCGGGGTGCTGCGGCCGGGCCGGATCGAGGTCGGTGATCGCATCGACCAGGTGGAGCATCGCGAAGCCGTCGCCATAGCAATGGTGGATGCGGATCACCACGGCGCTGGTGTCGGCGCCGTCGACCAGGTGAAATTGCCACATCGGCTTGCTCGGGTCGAGCGCGGTGCTCACCAGGTCGCTCGTGACCTGCTGCAGCGCATCGGCGCCGGCCGGCAGCGCGATGCGCCGCACGTGCCAGTCGAGGTCGAACTGCGCATCGACTTCCCAGCGCGGCTGGCCGGCGATGCCGGTCACGCGCTGGCGGAACCGGTGGAAGCACAGCATGCGGGTGCGAACCACCTCCTTGAGCGCAGCGAGATCGACCGGGCCGTCGAGCATCATCATGCCGCAGATCATCATCAGGTTGGTCGGCCGGTCCATGCGCAGCCAGGCTGCGTCGACGGCATCGAGCGGCTCGCGCGCGGGTGGCGTCATGTTACAGGTGGACGCCGTGCAGCAGATGCTGCATCGCGTGCAGTTGCGGCGACGCCGCCGCGTCCGCGGCGCTGGCCTCGTCGGTCTCGGCGGACAGGCGGTATGCCGTGTTCATGATGATCTGGCCGAGATGCGGCGCCGCCATCTGCATGCCCAGCCCGAGCATGCCGACCTCGGTGGCAATGCGCGCCGGCTGGCTGACGATCGCCTGCACCACCAGTTGCGCGGCGTCGTCGGGCGTGAGCGCCGGCGCGTCGCGGTACACGCTGGTCGGTGCGATCATCGGCGTGCGCACCAGCGGCATGTTGATGGTGGTGAATTTGACGCCGACATCGGCGAATTCGGCGGCGGCGCAGTAGGACCACGCTTCCAGCGCCGCCTTCGAGGCGACGTAGGCGGCGAAGCGCGGCGCGTTGGTCAGCACGCCGATCGAGGAAATGTTGATGACGTGGCCGGCGCCGTGCGCGGCCATCGCCGGCAGCAGGCCCAGCGTGACCTGCAGCGCGCCGAAGTAATTAATCTGCATCATGCGCTGGAAATCGTGCAAGCGGTCGTAGCTGGCGTCGATGGCGCGCCGGATCGAGCGGCCGGCGTTGTTGACCAGCACGTCGACGCGCCCATGTTCGGCCAGCAGCAGTTGCACGAAACGCGCGCAGTCGGCGCTGTCGGCCAGGTCGACCGGATAGGTGGCCAGCGCGAAGCCGCGCGCGGCGACCTGCTGGCGCGCCGCCTCGAGCTTGGCCGCATCGCGTCCGCACACCAGCGTGATGGCGCCGGCTTCGGCCAGACGGGTGGCGGTGGCCAGGCCGATGCCCGACGAGCCGCCGGTCACCAGCACGACTTTGCCGGCCACCTGGCCGCGCAGGCTGCGATCGAGCAGCAATGCCGGATCGAGGTGGCGCTCCCAGTAGTCCCACACGGCGGCGGCGTACTGCTCGAGCGGCGGACAGGCGATGCCGCTGCCTTGCAGGACGGCGGCGGCCTGGCGGTTGTCGAAGCGGGTCGGCCAGTTGAGCAGCTCGATGATGCCGGGCGGCAGGCCGAGGTCGTCCATCAAGGCCTGCTGCATCCGGCGCACCGGTTGTAGTGCGCCCAGCCCCTTGCGCAGCCAGTCCGGCAGCATGCCGATCAGCGCCGCATTGATGCGCAGGCTCATCGTCGGCGCGTGGGCCGCGCGGGCAAACACGTTCATGACGTCGCCGACCCGCTTCGGTGTCGGATCGGTCAGGTGGAAGCAGCGGCCGTCGAGTCCCGGCTGGTGCGCGATATAGGTCAGCGCATCGACGACGAAATCGACCGGCACGATATTGATGCGGCCGCCCTCGATGCCGATTGCCGGCATCCACGGCGGCAGCAGGCTGCGGACGCGCTGGATCAGCTTGAAAAAATAGTAGGGGCCGTCGGCCTTGTCGGTCTCGCCGCTGTGCGAATCGCCCACCACCAGGCCGGGGCGGTACACCCGCCATGGCACGCTGCAGGTCTCGCGCACCACCTGCTCGGAGGCGTGCTTGGTGGCGAAATACGGGTGCTCGAGGCGTTCGGCCTCGTCGAACATGTCTTCGCGAAAGGTGCCCGCATACAGGCCGGCCGCAGCCACCGAGCTGACGTGCTGGAAGCAGCCAACGCGCCATTCGGCGGCCAGCGCCACCGCATGGCGCGTGCCCTCCACGTTGGTCGCCACCTGCGGCGCGGCGCCGGCGCGCAGGTCGTAGATGGCGGCCAGGTGAAAAAAATGGTCGATCGCGCCGTTCAGTGGCGCGCGCTCGGCGTCGGCGATGCCCAGCCGGTCTTGCAGCACGTCGCCGTACACCGGCAGCGCCCGCGCCGCATCGGCGCCCCAGAAGGCGCGCAGCGCCGGCAATTTGGCGGCGCTCGACGGGCGCAGCAGGAACCACACCGTGTTGTCCGGCGACGCCAGCAGGGTGCGAACCAGGCGCCGGCCGAGAAATCCGGTGGCGCCGGTGACGAAGTAGCGCATGCTGCCCCCTCAATGAATCAGCGGCTGCGCGCCGCCTTGCGTCCGCTCGGTGGCGGCGTGACCGGCCAGGATCAGCTCGGCGCCCTTTTCGGCGATCATCAGTGCCGGTGCGTTGGTATTGCCGCCAACCAGTGTCGGCATGATGGAGGCATCGACCACGCGCAACGCATCGATGCCGTGCACCCTGAGCATGGCGTCGACGACTGCCATCGCATCGCTGCCCATCTTGCAGGTGCCAACCGGGTGGTAGATGGTTTCCGCCTTGCGCCGGATGAACTGCACGATCTGGGCGTCGCTTCGCACCGCACTGCCGGGGAAGATTTCTTCGCCGCGGTAGGGATCGAAGGCGGGCGCGGCGAGCACGTGGCGCGCGGCGCGCACGCCGACGACCAGGAGCGCGAGGTCGGCCGGATCGGCCAGGTAATTGGGATCGATCAGCGGCGGATCGAGCGGATCGGCGCTGCGCAGCGTGATGCATCCGCGGCTGAGCGGGCGCAGGCCGCACACGTGCAGGGCGTAGCCATGGCCCAACAAGGAAAACATTGCGCTGCGCCAGGTGCGCGCGTGGCCGTCGAGGTGTGCCGGGGTGAAGTGAAATTGCAGGTCGGGCAGCGCCAGGCCCGGGGCGCTGCGGACGAAGCCGCCCGCCTCGGCGGAGTTGCTGGTGAGCGCGCCGGTGCGGTGCACCAGGTAATCGTAAAGGCGCTTGAACTGCGCCGGCAGCGTGCGCACGGAGATGCCGAGCGACACCGGCTTGCTGCAGCGATGCACCACCAGGACGTCGAGGTGATCCTGCAGGTTCTGGCCGACACCGGGCAAGGCGTGGCGCAGCGTGATGCCGTGCCGGCGCAGTTCGTCAGGAGGCCCGATTCCCGACAGCATCAGCAGCTGCGGCGAGTTGACCGCGCCGGCCGCGACCAGCACTTCGCGCCGCGCCAGCAGCGTATCGAGCCGGCCGCCGCGCAAGCAGGCGACGCCGGTGGCCCGTTTGCCGGCCAGCAGCACGTGGGTGGCGTGCGCCCCGGTGAAGACGGTCAGGTTGCGCCGCTGCAGTACAGGATGCAGGAAGGCGCGCGCCGCGCTGCAGCGTTCGCCGTTGAGCTGGGTGACGGCATAGCAGTTGACGCCCTCGGGGTCGGCGCCGTTGAAATCGGGATTGAAGCGATAGCCGGCCTGCTGGGCGGCGTCGACGAAGGTGCGCGACAGCACGTTCGGCGAGCGCTGCGCCGCCACGTTGAGCGCACCGCCGATGGCGTGAAAGGCGGAGGCGCCGCCTTCGTAGTGTTCGCCGCGCAGGAACAGCGGGAGCACGTCGGCGAACGACCAGCCGCGGTTGCCCAGCGCGGCCCATTGATCGTAGTCGGCCGGATGGCCGCGCGTGTAGATCATGGCGTTGCTCGCGCTGCTGCCGCCCAAGGTCTTGCCGCGCGGCCAGAACAGGCGACGCCCGTCGAGCTGGCTTTGCGGTTCGGTGAAATACTGCCAGTTCAAGCGCTTGCTCATCATCATGTGCATGATCCCGAGCGGCACACGGATGAACGGGCTGCGGTCGGGCGGTCCGGCCTCGAGCAGGCAGACGGTCGTCGACGGATCGGCCGATAGCCGGTTAGCCAGCACGCAACCGGCGGAACCACCGCCAACGATCAGGTAGTCATACATGGGTGGCGCCCAGCCCTTTCGTGACGGCGAATCATGAGTTAGCTTATGTATATTAGACGCCAGGCGCGACGGCAGGTTCGTCTGGCGCCATCATGCTGAGGCAGATTTGATGCAGGTCAAATTCGTCCGGATGAAATCTTGTCGGAAACGCTTTTCACTGGACGGAAAAGCGGCTGAAGCATACGCTGGTATCTGCCATGACGCCAAATGACCAAGCCGCCCTCGACGCGATTTTCAAGGTACTCGACGAATCGGGCGAGATGAGCCTTGGCACCTGCCGTCCGGACGGCTTTCCCCAGGTGACGACCGTCAACTTCGTGCACGACGAACTATTGATCTATTGCGCGGTCGGGCTGGACAGCCAGAAAGCGCACAACATCCGGGCGAATGTGAAGGTGTCGGGCACGATCAACCGGCCGAAGCGCGACTGGCACGATTTGCAGGGCCTGTCGTTCGGCGGCACCGCGCGGATCCTGACGATGGAGACCGAGATGCGGGTCGCGGGCGAGCGCCTGTTGCGCCGATTCCCGCACCTTCGCCAGTTTATCCGCGGCACCGATTCGATGCCCTGGGCCGGGATGCTGTTCGTCGAGATCGTCCCGAAAGTCATTTCGCTCCTCGATTACCGCAAGCGCTTCGGTCACACCGAACTCGTCGAGCTCGGTTGACCACCCATGCCGATCCACTACTCACGACAATTGATGGGGCGCGACCGCACGGATGCGGCCAACCGGCATCTCGGCATTGTGCTGGCGTTTGTGGCCGGCGCCGTCAACGCCGGCGGCTTTCTCGCGGTGCGGCAATACACCTCGCACATGACCGGCATCGTCTCCTCGATGGCCGACCATATCGCGCTCGGCATGTACGGCTACGTCCTGACCGGGCTCGGCGCCCTGCTCTCGTTCACCGCGGGCGCCGCTTGCTGTGCGATCATGATCAACTATTCACGCCGGCGCAACATGCACAGCATGTACGCACTGCCGCTGCTGGTCGAGGCAATCGTGCTGCTGGTGTTCGGCCTGCTGGGCGCCCGCCTTGGCGCACTCGACAGCCATTTCGTCTCGATCACGGTCATGCTGCTGTGTTTCATGATGGGCCTGCAAAACGCCGTCATTACCAAGCTCTCCAACGCCGAAATCAGGACCACCCACATCACCGGCGTGGTCACCGACATCGGCATCGAACTGGGCAAGCTCCTCTACTGGAATCGGACCGAGCGCCCAGGCCAGTTGCCGGTCGCCGCCGGCCTCGCGAAGCTGAAACTGCTGTCGACGCTGGTGTCGTCGTTCTTCGCCGGCGCGGTGACGGGCGCAATCGGCTTTCAGCGTTTCGGCTACCTGGCGACGGTCCCGCTGGCGCTCGCACTGTGCGGGCTCGCCCTGGCGCCAATCTTCGATGACATGAAACATTGGACTGGCGCCGGGCAAAAGAAACGCTAACCGCAGTGCCTTGTTCACCGAGGTGCGCATGGAAGTTTACGGGTTCGATGCATTTTCTCCGGCGCAGATCATCGCCAGGGTGGAAACGGTCGGCGTCACCAAGGCGCGCTTGCCGATCGGGCCCATGCTGATGCTGTCGGTGCTGGCCGGGGCGTTCATTGGCCTCGGCGCCCTCTACTACGTGCTGGTACAGTCCGATGCCACGCTGGGGTTTGCGGCGCGCCAGGTGCTTGGCGGCGCCGTGTTCTCGCTGGGATTGCTGATGGTGGTTGTCGCCGGGGCGGAACTATTTACGGGTAATAACCTGCTGGTCATGGCGTGGGCCGCAGGCAAGATCACCACGCGCGAACTGCTGCGCAACTGGCTCATCGTCTTCTGCGGAAATTTCGTCGGCGCGGTTGGCCTCGCGTGCCTGGTGGTCCTGTCCGGTCATCCCACATCGAATCACGGCGCGGTGGCGGCCGAATACCTGCAGATCGCAGCGGCCAAGACGGAGCTGCC
>CXWL01000059.1_pt1 | contig 21748 bp, 22 predicted proteins | sample 590931 | NCBI WGS metagenome assembly CXWL01 (sample SAMEA3498368, study PRJEB10139) | groundwater metagenome | biome: water well; material: biofilm material | place: Germany | collected 2015-04-27 | reverse complement strand
GACGCATTTCTCGTTGGAAATACGACCCGGCTTCAGACTCATTTTGTATTGGAAGAGGCTGAATCTTGACAGAAGAATCGTCCTTCTATTAAGGTGAGCGCAGCTGAGACGAACGGAATAAGCNNACAGGAGAAGGACTCCTGCGGCATCGGCTTTGTCGTCAATATCAAGGGCCAAAAATCCCATACCATTGTGCAGCAGGGTCTTCAGATTCTCGAGAATCTCAGCCACCGGGGGGCGCAAGGCTGCGATCCTTGCACGGGCGACGGCGCAGGGATTCTGCTCCAAGTCCCGCACGAATTTCTCAAGCGTGCCGCCGGCGATGTGGGGGTGACGTTACCCAATGCCGGGGAGTATGGCGTGGGGATGATTTTTCTTCCACCTCAGGTCGATGCGCGGCAACAATGTGAGGCGCTCTTTAGTAAAATTATCGGTGAGGAGGGCGCTCGGCTCCTCGGGTGGCGCGATGTGCCGGTCAAGAGCGATGCGATCGGCCCCGTGGCCCGCAGCACCGAGCCCTTTATGCGGCAGGTCTTCATTGCCCGCGATGTCCTCAACGAAGGGCAGTTTGAACGGAAGCTCTATGTCATTCGCAAGCGGGTGGAAAAGGCCGTTCGTGAATCGGCGATTCAGGGGCGCGACTATTTCTACATCTCGAGCCTGTCGGCGAACACCATCGTGTATAAGGGGTTGTTGCTCCCGGAACAGATGTCGGCCTACTACCAGGACTTGAAGGATGAGCGTTTGACGAGCGCGCTGGCCCTCGTCCATTCCCGCTTCAGTACGAACACGTTCCCCACCTGGCCGCTGGCCCATCCCTATCGCTACATTTGCCATAACGGCGAGATCAATACGCTCAAGGGCAACGTGAATTGGATGCGCGCCCGGCAAGGACGGCTCAACTCTGAATTGTTCGGCGAGGATCTGGCCAAGCTCTACCCGATCGTGTCCGAGCAGCAGAGCGACTCGGCTTGTTTGGACAATGCCGTGGAATTTCTGACGATGGGTGGCCGCTCTCTTCCGCATGTGATGATGATGCTGATTCCCGAACCCTGGGTGGCGAATCCGCAAATGGACCTCGACCGGCGCGGGTTCTACGAGTATCACGCGGCGATGCAGGAACCCTGGGACGGTCCGGCGGCGGTCTGTTTCACCGACGGCAAGTTCATCGGTGCGACGCTCGATCGCAATGGCCTGCGTCCCTGCCGCTACCAAGTGACGACGGATGGCCTGGTGATTTTGGCTTCGGAAGCCGGTGTGTTGCCGATGGACCCTCAGAAGATCCGGCAAAAGGGGCGCCTCATGCCGGGCCGGATGTTCATGGTCGATACGGTGAAGGGGCGCATCATCGATGACGAGGAAGTGAAGGCCGAGATTGCCAGCCGCAAGCCCTACCGGTCCTGGGTCACGCAGTATCGGATTTCGCTCGACGAGTTGCCCGATCCCAGCAATGTGCCGCAGCCGGATCACCCGACGATCCGCCAGCGCCAGCAGGCCTTCGGCTATACGGTTGAAGAATTGAAGATGGTCATCACCCCCATGGTGGTGGAAGGGCAGGAAGCCACTTCATCGATGGGCACGGATACGCCATTGGCGGTGCTCTCCGAGCGGCCGCAATTGCTCTTCAAGTATTTCAAGCAACTATTCGCCCAGGTGACCAATCCGCCGATCGATCCGATCCGCGAAGAACTGGTCATGTCCCTGACGACCAGCATCGGGCCCAAGCCGAACCTCATGGATGAAAATCCGGAGTCCTGCCGACGCATCCGGGTGAAACAGCCGATTCTGACCAACGCCGAGCTCCAGAAGATTCGCGAGATCGCCGATCCGCATTTTAAGAGTAAGACGTTGAAGATGTTGTTCAAGGTGGCCGAGGGGCCTGAGGGACTCGGAGCCGCCGTCGACGATCTCTGTCGACAGGCCTCCCTGGCGATTAAAGAAGGCTACAAATTTTTGATCCTGAGCGATCGCGGGGTCAACGAAGAATGGGCGCCGATTCCGAGCCTCCTGGGCATCGCGTCCGTCCACCATCACCTGGTGCGCGACTGCACGAGGACCGAAGTCGGCCTCATTGTGGAAACCGGCGAGCCCCGCGATGTGCACCATTTCGCTTGTTTGATCGGCTACGGAGCCGGGACCGTGAATCCATATCTCCTGTTCGAGTCGATTGTGGACCTGGAGCGCGATGGCTATTTCCCTGAGGGGTTAGACGCGCAGACCGCGGAAGGCAAGTTCATCAAAGCGATCAACAAGGGGCTCCTCAAGATCTTCTCGAAGATGGGCATCTCGACGGTGCAGTCCTATTGTGGCGCGCAGATCTTCGAGGCCATCGGATTGAATCGTGAGCTCATTGGCCGCTACTTCACCGGTACCCCCTCGCGCGTGGAGGGGATCGGCATCCGCGAGGTCGGCGAAGAGACGCTTCGGCGGCATCGCCTGGCCTATGAGCCGGCACCGATTCGACAACTCGATTTCGGCGGGGAGATCCACTACCGCATCCAGGGCGAGCATCACAACTGGAATCCGGACACGATTTATAAGCTGCAGCATGCGACGAAGGCGAACGATCCAAAGACCTTCGCCGAATTTTCCCAGCTCGTGAACGATGAGAGCAAGCGGCGCTCGAACTTGCGCGGCTTGCTTGAATTCAAGTTCCTGCCGGAACCGATTCCGGTCGAGGAAGTGGAATCGGCCAAGGAGATCGTGAAGCGGTTCACGACCGGCGCCATGTCTTTCGGCTCGATCAGCAAGGAAGCGCACGAGACGCTGGCCATCGCGATGAACCGTCTAGGCGCGAAGAGCAACACCGGCGAAGGCGGCGAAGATCCCGAGCGATTCAAGCCGATGCCCAACGGGGATTCAAAGAACAGCTATATCAAGCAGGTGGCTTCCGCGCGGTTCGGCGTGACGAGCCATTACCTGGTCAATGCGAAAGAACTCCAGATCAAGATGGCGCAGGGGGCGAAGCCGGGCGAGGGCGGGCAGTTGCCGGGCCACAAAGTCGATGAGAACATTGCGAAGTTCCGTTATGCCACGCCGGGCGTGCAGCTCATTTCGCCGCCGCCGCACCACGACATCTATTCCATCGAGGATCTGGCGCAGCTCATTTTCGATTTGAAGAACTCCAATCCGGACGCAGCGGTGTCCGTGAAGCTCGTGTCAGAAGTGGGCGTCGGCACCATTGCGGCCGGGGTAGCCAAGGCCCATGCGGACAAGGTGCTCATCAGCGGCGATTCCGGCGGTACCGGCGCATCTCCGCTCTCGTCCATCAAGTATGCGGGAGTGCCGTGGGAACTGGGCCTGGCAGAAACGCATCAGACCCTCGTGCTCAACGATCTCCGCGGCCGCATCCGGGTGGAGACCGACGGGCAAATGAAGACCGGGCGCGACGTGGCGATCGCCACGTTGTTGGGTGCCGAAGAATTCGGGTTTGCGACCGCGCCCTTGATCGTCGAAGGCTGCATCATGATGCGGAAATGCCACCTCAATACCTGTCCCGTCGGCATTGCGACCCAGGATCCGGCCTTGCGAAAGAAGTTTGCCGGACAGCCGGAACATATCGTGAATTTCTTTTTCTTCATCGCCGAAGAACTGCGCCAGATTATGGCCAAGCTGGGTTTCCGGACCATCAACGAAATGGTCGGGCGCGTCGATAAATTGAAAGTCCACAAAGCCGTCGACCATTGGAAGGCCAAGGGGCTCGATCTGACCCCGCTCTTGCAGGCTCCCGATGTCGGGCCGGAGATTGCCCGCTACTGTGTGCAGAAGCAGGATCACGGTCTTGCGGGCGTGCTCGACAACAAATTGATTGAACTCTGTAAGCCGGCGTTGGAGAAGAAAGAGAAAGTGACGCTCGACCTGCCGATTCGCAATGTGAATCGTACGGTCGGAACGATGCTCTCCAGCCGTGTGGCGAAACGATATGGACTTGAGGGATTGCCGGAAGATACCATCACGATCAAATTCTCCGGTTCAGCCGGACAGTCGTTCGGCGCGTTCCTGTCTCGCGGCATCACTCTCATCCTCGAAGGCGAGTCCAACGACTATCTGGGCAAGGGACTGTCTGGCGGGAAGATCATTGTATTTCCGCCGAAGCAGGCGCTCTATCAGCCGGAAGAGACGATCCTCATCGGCAATACCTCGCTCTATGGCGGCACGCAGGGTGAAGCCTATTGTTACGGCATGGCGGGCGAACGGTTTGCGGTACGGAACAGCGGTGTCAGAGCGGTGGTCGAAGGGACCGGCGATCACGGCTGCGAGTACATGACCGGCGGGGTGATCGTCGTGTTGGGTCGGACCGGACGAAACTTTGCGGCAGGCATGTCGGGCGGCGTGGCCTTTGTCCTGAACGAACTCGATAAGTTCCAATCCCGCTGCAACCTCGGCATGGTGGAGTTGGAAAAGGTGACGACGGCGGAAGATAAGAAGACGCTGCATGAGATGATCACGTCGCACTTCATGCATACAGGTAGCCGGAACGCCAAGCGTATCTTGGATAGCTGGGAGACGATGCTGCCGAAGTTCGAGAAGGTGATGCCGGTCGACTATAAGCGCGTGTTGGAAGAGCGGAAGAAGAAAGCGGCCGCAGGAAAATAATACGTGAAGCGTCGTTCGTGAAGCGTGAAGCGTTTTGCGAGGGACGAGATACGAATGACGAGAGACGAATAAGAAATGGGTGACCCAAAAGGTTTTATGAAATATGCCCGCGAGGGCCCCAAGCGGAAACCGGTCGAGCTGCGCGTGCTCGAGTGGAAGGAAATGTACGAGCCGCTTGCCGAGGAGAAGCTCAGGAATCAAGGCGCCCGCTGCATGGATTGCGGTGTGCCCTTTTGCCAGGGGTCGACCGGCTGTCCTGTCGTGAATTTAATTCCCGAGTGGAACGATCTCGTCTATCGTGGCCGCTGGAAAGACGCGCTCAAGGCGCTCCATACCACGAATAATTTCCCCGAGTTTACCGGACGGCTCTGCCCGGCGCCCTGTGAAGGGGCCTGCGTGCTCGGCATCAACGAAGATCCCGTCTCGATTCGAATTCTTGAGTGGAATATCATCGACCGTGGTTTCAATGAGGGCTACGTCGAACCGATTCTTCCAGTGGTGAAGACGGGCAAGACGGTGGCGATTGTCGGGTCAGGTCCGGCTGGTATGGCCGCTGCGCAGCAGCTTGCGCGCGCCGGCCACAGTGTCACGCTCTTTGAGAAGTCCGATCGCATCGGCGGCTTGCTGCGGTACGGCATTCCCGATTTCAAAATGGAAAAATGGGTCATCGACCGTCGGCTGGATCAGATGAAAGCCGAGGGGGTCGAGTTCAAGACCGGCGTGACGATTGGGAAAGACATCACGGGTGAGCAGTTACGGAAGCAGTTCGACGCCGTCGGCCTCACCATGGGTGCGGAGCAAGCCCGCGAGCTGCCGATTCCCGGCCGTGAACTCAAGGGCGTGCATCTCGCGATGGAGTTCTTGACCCAGCAGAACAGACGCACATCGGGCCTTCCCATTACGGATGAGCCGATCACGGCCAAGGGCAAGCGCGTCATCATCATCGGCGGCGGCGATACCGGTTCGGACTGTCTCGGCACTGCCCATCGGCAGGGCTGCGCCGAAGCCCATCAGTTTGAAGTGATGCCGGAGCCTCCTCCAACCCGCGCGGGCTCGACGCCTTGGCCGCTTTGGCCGATGCAGCTCCGCACCTCGCATGCGCACGAAGAGGGCTGCGACCGGCAATGGAGTATCTCGACCACCAAGTTCACCGGCGAGAATGGCCAGGTCACGAAGCTGCACGGCAATCGGGTGAAGTTCGAAGGCGGCAAGTTCACGCCGATCCCCAACAGTGATTTTGAAATGGGCGCGGACCTCGTGTTGCTCGCGATGGGCTTCAGCGGCCCGGTGAAGAACGGTCTCCTCGACAGCCTCGGTGTGAAGTACGACGCACGCGGCGCAGTCTCGGTGGACGAAGGCTTCATGACCAACCTCGACGGCGTCTTTGCCGGCGGCGACACCAAGCGAGGCGCGTCGCTTATCGTCTGGGCCATTGCCGAAGGGCGGAAAATGGCTGCAGGTGTCGATAAGTATCTGCAAGCTGGCAAGTCTGCCAAGTCAGGCCGCTGAAAACGGCCTCCAACTGCGTTCTCGCTTCTCTCAAACCCTCAATGTACTTAGAACAGTACGCCTCGGGCTTTCGCTCGCTGCGGCCTTGTTGGAAGACCGTTTTGAGCGGCCTGACTAAGCTCGCTTTATTGACAATGTACTGTGCGAAAAGTAGCCTGTGTTCGTTTCTACACCAATTGTTCCGAACCAGAAAGAAGTAGTTAAAGCATGTGGGATTTTCTGGGCGGACCCGCTTTTGTGATCCTTTGCGGATCGTTGCTGGTCGCATGGGCCACCTTCTCGATCCGGTCGCCGAGCAGGAAGAAACAGCGAGAGCGTCTTGTCTTCTTCGGTGCTACGGTTTCAATAGTGGGCGCCTTCTGGGCATCATCTCAGCAAACAGCTAATGAACGACGAGTTGCTGAACTAAACGAGCACATAGCCTCCTCAATCACGGGTGGAGACAGCTTTGCCTATATCGCTTTACCACCTGTTGCACCATCTACATTTGGGCTCACAGTTATCCATCAAGGGAAATATCCCCTCTATGACCTGAATGTAAGAATCGTTGATTTAGCAAAGTGGGAAAAGAAACAAACTCGTTCGCTTTTTGATCTTCAGAAGGATGAACAGCACTTGAGAATTGGAAATCTCGCCGCGGGCCAAGCAAGCGTGCTTGGCCCTGTTCAGATCGGCAGTGACTCTACAAGTTGGAATCTCTTCTTCGGTGCTCGAAACGGTTTCTGGACTGAGCTGCTGCGAATTCGAAGAGTTGGTACTGAATTGAAGTTTGCGATCAAAGTTAAGAGGAATTCTCAGACAGGCGAGGCCGAGACTGTGTTTGAGAAAGTCGATCCTGGCTATCCGCGCACTGAAGCTGGTCGAGTGGAGTGGGGTGAATAATTTCCCCTGGCTGAACCCAAGGGAGTGGTCGGGAGTCATTTCTGGGTGTCGACGGGCCGTTCCGTGTCAAAGAGTGGGGTCGTTGCTTGACTTTGCATCTTATTGAGCAGGGAAGACAAAGTAATCAGGCTTCTGTGCATCTCGTGGAGAAAGCAAAGGTGTCAGCCATCTTTGTGTCTGCCACGCACCTGCGCGCAAGCGGCTCTGACGTTCGACCCTTTCAGGAGTTGTTGGGGCATCGTGATGTCAAGCCGACGATGATCTCCATGCATGTGCTCAACCGAGGGCCAGGGGGCGTTCGCAGTCCGCTGGATGGATTGTGAACTCCCTTTCGGAGGTGGTGTTATGCGGATCGGCCTAAACATTGTTAGGCAACTCAATCTTCGAGGAGTAAATATGCGAATTATCATTGCTGCACTTATCCCCACTGGCACTGTCTGGGTGCGCAACAAATTCAGGCATCGTTGATCTCGGTGGAGGTAACTACGTCTATGCAAAAGAGGATGCATGGGCTTACAACGGAAACGCAACGAAAGTAGAAATTTTAAAAGAGGCCGCCGCATTCTGTACGAAGCAAGGAATGCAAATGTCAGTACAAAGCTCGGATGCGAAACCTTATATGGCTTACTCTTCGTTCGCCGGTGCTGAAGTTCAATTCAGCTGCAAGTGATTCATTTGCCTAACCCTTCGGTCAACCGAACCTGCCTCCGGCAGGCCGGTTACCGCCAACGTTAAACCCGCAAATGTGTATGTAAGGATGGCACTCGGCAAAGAATAGGTTTCAGGCAAAGAATAGGGTTATACGAACCGTTGATTGCTTTGAGCGCTGGCATGCTGCTGCGCGACCTCACCGGAAGAACGGGGACCCACCGAGGCTTGGCTGATAAGGAAAGCTGGAACTGACTGAGGTACTGCGGTCATTGACCGCAGCCGAAGGAATTCCAGAAGGTTTCCGATCGGCCAAGCCCGGAAGGGTCGTTCTGGGAGGTGGGGAGCAGCGGCGGCATGCCAACGCTCTAGACTTCTTTCTCCCTCATCTGTATGTTTTGAGAAACCCCAATTCTGGAGAAATTATAATGACGCAACAAACCTATCCCCGCAGTCCCAAAGCCCTCCTCGGTGGTATTGCCCACTTGGGGCGGTTTATCGACAAGATTCGTCTGCGGCATGCAGGCAAGATTCAGGACTACAACTACATCACCGCTGGGTTCGATAAGTACCTGGTCGATTTTCTGGAGATCGATCCGAAGGCCTTTGAGCAACAAGTATTGGCCGGTGGGACGGATGAACAATTGCTCGCCTGGGTCGTGGTGAACGGCAAGCCGCACTCGCACGAGGAGATCGCCCAGTGGTCGCAGGGGCTGCTGTCGTCCGGTCCGAAAGATGATGCTACTCGTGCCCGGCTTCAGAGTCGGCTGGATGATGTTGCGAAGAAACGTGGCGTCGCGGTCAGCTCGCTCCCTCCTGCCTCGACATGGGTGGATGCGATCGAACTCGACGAAGGACGACTCTAGGCTGTTGAAAAAGGCCGCCAGCGTCGTTCCCTGCCTTCGCCGAAGCGCTTCGCGCAGGCAGGTCGCATCGTTCAGATCCTCAACGTACCGATGAAATTTTCAGAGATCAGGAGCGCTGGAGGGGCTTTTCCGTTCGCCAAGATCTATTGTGCGGGCGAACGGCCCCACAAAGTGCGGTGGGTACCTCCTCCGGTCTTCACTCGCGGCGGCCTTGCTGAACGGCCTTTTTGAAGAGCCTAGATATAGGGTCTCAAATCGCGCAGGCTGATTCATCTGGCGCTGAGGGGCTGAAGGCCTATGCCAGATTGTCATCTAACTCGGTTGATCTCGCTGGGGCGGGATGGAGGAAATATCCGCCAGACTGCCTCATTTTTTGAGTGGATTTGTCCTATGGCAGGGGTGACCTTCTAGTTTCTTGAGAAATCAGCAGAGATTTATGGCATAACCGTTGGCATCGGCCTTGCCTTAGTTGAGGCTATCGGGGTGGTTACCACCCCATAATTTGAACTAAACCCGGGAGGATTCGCATGATCAGAACAGTGGCTTCGTTGACGGCTGCCGCCGTGTTGTACGCTTTTACCGGTGCCTTGGCCCAAGCGCCTGATGCGGCTCCAGCCGCAGTACCAGCCGCCCCGGCTCCTCAGGTGACGGCTCCTGCAGCCGCTCCTGCTCCAGCGGTGGAAGCGCCTAAGGGCGAAGGTGAGAAGGGAAAGCATGGCAAGAGCGGAAAGCACCGGAAAGATGGCGAGCATAAGAAGGGTGGAAAGCACAAAGACCGTGAGAAGCATGGCGACAAGCACGAAGAGGGCGACAAGGGCGAGAAGCACTAAGCGATAGCGCCACTCGGTAGCATAGGTTGAAAACGAGGCGGTCGGTCCTTCAGGGCCGGCCGCCTTCGTGTTTTTAGGCAGGTGGGCGAGATGAACAAGACCTGTTCGATAGGCGCGGTCCGAAGTTCTAGGTTCGAAGTTCAGAAAACCTCGAACTTCGAACTGTCTCCGGTCTCGTTCGCTTCGCTTTTCGCGCAAGTCTCGCGAGTCTCGCACGAACAGCGAATTAAGAGCTGACGGCGCTCAAGGTCGATGTGGCGTAATCGGGATGGGCAGATAGTTCAGTCTGTGGCAGGGGCTCGACAAGGTCGGTGACTCGTTCACGGTCTCCCTGGCTGTACCGGAGAAACTCCACGCCGAAGTGGCCGTCTTTACACCAGCGCACGACCGAGACTTCCACTGCCAGCGGAGTTGGTTCTTGAGCGACAGCAATTTGTAATGCGAGGTAGGCCCCTGCATTCAGCGCAATGTCGCTGCGCATCCTGCAACCCGTGGGCGAGAGGTCAAGCAACACCCCTTCTCCTGCGCCGGTATCACTTTGGATACTGGCAGCATAGCCGACCGGCACTCGAAGGCGACATCGTGGTTGCATCGTTCGTATCTCCGTACTGTGAATTCTACAGAGGATATCGGTAGAGGCGAGAAAAACTTGATTTGTGGCTACTGCAATGTGAGGAGCGAGGCTCAAGTTTTCGGTTCAGCTGACGAGGGGCCGGATGGCCCGTAGACTGTTTTGGTCTATTTCACCTCCATCCATTCGGTGCTCTGTGAGCGGAATACCAACAGGCGAGTCGATGTCCTGACCACACAAGAGTCGTGTGAGTCTTCCACGGACAACACCTTTTCGTCGGTCGACCAGGGGGTGGAGAAGATGCCGCCGGTGTAGGAGGAGAATGCCATGGCGCGTTCGGACGTGATCGCCACAGCGACATGTCCCCGGCCATGCAGCTGTTTCACGGTCTCCCTGGTTCCGAGCGGTTCAGCCAGCCGTCCAATGTCCTCGCCCCTCCTGGAATCCATAGACTCGTCGGTCGCTCTGCGCGAGAATTAATCGTGGTAGGACGTGATGGCGTCCGACCTGTTCCCCGCTGTCCAGCTGTACGTCTGTCCACCGCCGCCGCTCAGAAGAAAATCCCAAGAGCCGGTTGGTGGTCTGGGCGAATGCGGTTTGTCCCCATGCCTCTGTGACGATGACGGTTTCATTCAGCCCGAGAGATTCCTCCATCCCACTCCCGCCGGCTGGCAACGCGATGATTTTGTCGTGCATCACTGCGATCGTGACGTCTCCGCGATGGCCTTGGGCCACGGCCATGCTGGCGAAGAGGCAGAGGCTGGCCAGCACACACAGGAATCGAGGGGTCAGGAGATTCATAGAGGGCCTCCATGAAGAGCATATTTCACGGTAACACAAGTTTGAACAGGATAGGCTGAAGGCCCATAGCCTGAAGTTCTATGCGCTGAGGGGTGGAAATGGAATGACAGACGGATGCAGAAGGGATTACGCGGCGATGTTGGTCAGCAGTTTTTTGACTTCGACGTGGGCGAAGATGACGTCCGGTTCCCGCTGAAGCGCTTCGTAGTAACACCGTTCGAATCCGTCTCCTTCCTCCGAAGGACGGATGAGGGCTCGGGCTTCTATGAGAAAATGCTCCACCTCAACGGGCGAGAGTTCTGACTCATTGTCGAGCAAGTCGTCGATGCTCACCACGAGTTGAGAGATGGGGTGCAGCCAGGTAAACCAAGGATCGTTCAACACCAATTGCAGCAATTGGCCGCTGGATGCCACACGGCCATTGATGCGTTCGTAGGTGACTTGTTCTGCCAGAATGAGGGCCTTATGGAGCCCCAAGAGTCCTCCTCGCACCTCGAGGAGTCTCGTCCGGAGCGGGCAGGATTGCTTGGTTCTGGTTTTGTGAGAGACAGACGCCATAAAATTATTTTAGCAGGTTATTTAAAAAATGGTGGCCGTCGAATATTTTTTCGAAGGCCGATCTTCGTCATGATGTGCCTATCGGCACATTCAATTCCATTCTGTAGTGTCATGAACAGGTCGTGAGCTGGCGAGAGGCGAGTGGATTGCGCGGGAGGAAGTTAGGCGGCTTTTGCCAATAGAACGCGCGTGACCTGGAAATGGGCGAGCACGACGTCAGGGGCTCGATTGAGCGCCTCGTAGTAGGCACGCTCGAATCCGTCGCCCTCAATCGAGGGGCGAGTTAAGGTGCGCACCTCGGATACAAGGTGTTGGACATTTTCACTCGTGATGTCGAAGGCGTCGTCTTCGAGAAGCTGATCGATCCGGACCAACAGATCCAAGAGGGGGCAGAGCCAGGTAAACCAAGGGTCTTTGAGCACCAACTGGATGAGCTCGTCCGTCGAGTCGACATGGCCATGGATGCGCTCGTAGGTGAGCCGCTCCGCCACAATCAACGCGCTATAGAGCGACAACAGTTTCTGATGCACCTCTCGCATCGTGTGGCGCAGAGGATCAGGGTGGGGAGCCCGACTGGATCGTGAGGTCGTTGCCATAGGGTAAGTGTAGCAGGCTCCTTGTGCCGGGAGAGGTGCCGGGTCGACCAGGATGGTTACCCCTCGAAGTAGACCACGACGGTGGCCTTCTGGCACGAGCAGCAGGCGCCTTCTTTCGTCATCGGGACCTTGCCGTCGCTCTCCGCCGCTTTGATCTGAGGGTCCTGTGCCCGTCCCACCTTGTTGTAACAGTCGCTGCAATAGGTTGCTGTCTGTCCCATTGTCCCTCCTTGGACTCTGTCGCACAGTGTATTGCGCTGCGTTGAACCGCCAGGAATACGGAACGAATAAGTGCGATGAAACAGACCATATTGGTGAAGTACAGCGTCTGTTGCAGATTTGGCTAGCAGGCTGCGTGGTGATCTTTCGCGGTCCGGGGGGCGGGGCCATTGAGTAACGCATTGCGAGGCTTTGGGAACGTCGAACCCGGAACTTCGAACTTCTGGCTAGGGCTCGATGCGAGTGGCGAATTGCGAGAATAATTCGCCCGCGAGGTAGCCGGTATCGGCTGGGTCGATGGCATCCTTGCGGCGAAGATAGTCGTTGAGGATTCGGCCATCGGCGGTTTTATGCACATGCGGGAGGGCGAGATTCATATGGTACCGTTCAACGGCGCCGGCTACGCGGCTGATGAAGACGACGGTGCCGTCCTGGTCCTGCCGCTCGACGATGCCGACGTGCGTCAAAGGGTCGTTCACCTTGCCGTCTCTGTTGAAGTCCCAGGTATTGTCGAAAAATACGAGGTCGCCTGGATGGACCATGGGGCCTTGGTGGAACGTGCCTTGTTGGCGTATATGGGCATGGATGATCCGGACCCCGTTGGCGTGACGGGCGCTGGGTCCGCCTTGATAGAGATCGATTCCGTGCTTGAGATAAATGGCGCGAGTGACTCCGGCGCAGTCGTAGGCGATGCGGCGGCCATTTACGTCGATGGTGCGGGCGCCGATGAGCTGCGTTGCGGTGCGGACGATGGCCGTTTGACGAGGCGTCGCGTCCACCGTCCGGCAGCATTCCTGGCTGCCCAGCGCGATCCCTTGCGTGCGATCTCTGGCGACGCCGGCACAGCCGACTAATGTGGCGACTGTGATTAGAAGTCCAATAAAGACGATCCGAGGCATCGTGGTCTGTCCGGTTGTTCTCTCTGCGTCCATGCGAATTCGAGTATAGACTACCCTGTGGTATGAGGCTGACCAAGTGAAGGACTACTTTGCGTTCGGCGATCGCTCAAGAGGAGGCGGCGATTGTGCGCAGCGGAAGCCGATTGCCGGAGAGCGTTGATCCATAGGCGCTCCGCTGCGAGTGGCGGTGCGGAGCATGATTGGATTGCTTCTCCATGACCCGCCGCGCAGGCTCTTGTACCGGCCGCTGGTGGGGCCTGGTGGATTACGCTCCGGCATATAGGCGTAGTAATCGAATCCGAACCAGTCCTGCACCCATTCGGCGACGTTCCCCGCCATATGATGGAGCCCAAAGGGGCTTTTCCCGGCTTCGTTTGAATCCACGGCTGCGAGAATGGGGATTTCATGGACGTGGTGCTGGCCGAACATGGCGCGGGTCTGGTCGGGGTCGGCTTGGCCCCAGGGGAAGAGATTGCCGTCCGGTCCTCTCGCCGCTTTTTCCCATTCCGCCTCCGTCGGGAGCCGTTTGCCTGTTGCGCCGCACAATTCTTTGGCCTCGGCCCAGGTGACATAGAGCGCCGGCCACCGGCTGAGGGTCTCGTCTGTCACGGAGTGAATCGTGATCACGTGCCAGATGAGCTTTTGCAGCTCGTCAGAGGGATGGAGTTTCCGCTGGTGGAGAAATACGAGATATTCGCCGAGGCTCACCTCATCGCGATCGATCGCGTAGGCATCCATCCAGACTCGATGTTGGGGCAGTTCCGTATCGTCGAACTGCGTCCAATGGCCATAGGGATCGTCGTCGACTCGTTTGCTGCCGAGCAAGAAGGGGCCGGCAGGGATGGTGATCAGCGGTGACGGCTGGGCCAGTGCCGCGATCCCGGTCAAATGGCGAGCCAGTTCCGGTGACGATTTCGCTCCGGCTCCTGCGGCCTGCGGGTTTCCCACGATGAGGAGGAGGGCGAATGCGGCTGCGAGCCCTGGACGTGAGTAGCGCATCAGGTCTTGTTGGCGGCGGCTAAAGCCTTGTTGATTTCCCCGATGAGGCTCCGCTCGATTTCTGCGGCCTCTTCCGCGCTCACACTGAGGATGCGTCCACCCTGAGCCAGCTTTTCGAAATCGGCCTTGACGCTGAGCCGGGTGACGTTCGAGGGCAATGTATGGAGCGACACCACATACTGATTCCGGAAACCGGCGACTTCCAACGAGGCCGGAGGGGAGACTTTCCGCTCCGTGACGTAGACCGCTTTCTGATCGGTCTTGATGCTCACCTTGACGTGGTACCCATTGCGGCTGAGGGCCTCCTCCGCCATCTTGGCGACGGCGCTTAAGGGGCGGGGAATGTCGTCAATCTGGGTTCCTTTTTCCTCGACGTGGATATTCTGCGCGATGTGCGCGGCGGCGGTCTTCTGAACATCCGCGCTCAGTTTTTTGGTCTGGGCGACTTGTACCGTCAGATTGTCGGCGGCGGCTTTGGCGTCGGCCTTGGCGCTCTCAGTCGATTTCTTCGCGTCGCGTAACTCCTGGTTCAGCAGATCGATCTGTTGCTGCATGACTTTGTTGCCGTCCTGCAGCGAGGTGACCACCGATTCTTGCTTGGCCAGTTGTTTGCGGAGCGACTCATTGTCGGCTTTGAACGGGGAGTCGTCCGGCTTGCAACTGCTGGTTGAGAGACAGAGCGCGATGGCTCCGATCCAGAGAAGCGACTGGTTCGATTGCGTCTTATGTTGCACGTCAGGTTCCTCCGGCTAATCCGCGCGATTATCCACGCTTCACGTCGACTTGTCCACGCCGGAATCCATGAATTGACCCTGCGTCCCGCAGGACGGTATGCTCGATTCATGATGACTCGCCTGGTCCTATTCGTGATGGCGCTGCTCTGTGCGGATGTGCTGCTCGGTTTGTCGGGAGCGGTCACGGAATCGGACCGCATTCCAGCTGAAGATTACCCGCTTTACGATCAGGTGGTGACGAGCACGTTTCTCACGTCAGCCACGCAGTTGGTCGTGATCGAACGGCTGACGCGGCTTCGTCTCTCTCCGGATCAGGAGGAGCCGACGACGATCGGAGCCTTTCAGGAGCAGGAGTATTTCGATGGCGAACTGCCGTTGGATCTGATCCGGGCATTCATCTCGGTCAATCGGGCATCCAGCCGGCTCGAAGGGCGATTTCACTTTGGGGTCGGCTATCGGTTTGCCACGGGGGATCAGATTGAAGAGCCTGAAGTGTCTCTGGCCCGTCCCGTGACAGTGGCCCATGCCAGACCGGTTCAGGCCTCACCGCTGTTGGAGCGCCTGGCCTTTTCTCGCGTGGCTCGAAACGTCCGCAACGATCAGGCCTTGCAGTATGTCGAAGTCCTGCGTCCCGATGGCAGCGGAGCGGGATTCCTCGTGTGGTTTCGCCGTCAAGGACAAACCTGGAGGCAGTTCGATACCGCCGTCGCGTGGACCATCCAGGAAGAGCAAGAGCAAGAGCAAGAGTCGGAAGGCGAACCGAACCTTGCGCCCTGAGGGGCGAGAACGATAGCATGCGACTATGATTCCGCCGATGATCCGAAAAACATTTTCTGTCCCGCCCCTCGGCTGCAATTGCTCCATCATTGGCGATCCGGTGACGAAGCAGGCGATCGTTATCGATCCGGGTGGCGCGCATGAACGAATCTTGCGCGAGGTGCAGCAGCTTGGCTTGACGGTCACGCATATTCTCCATACCCATGCCCATTTCGACCATTTTCTCGCGTCCGGAGAAATGAAGAAGGCGACCGGGGCGGCGATCTGCCTGCATCAGGACGATCTTGAGCTCTGGAAGAATCTTGAAATGCAATGCCAGATGTTCGGCGTGGCCTACGTGCCGGTTCCGCTGCCGGATTATTGGATCAAGGACGAGGAGAAGCTGTTGGTCGGCCAGATGTCCGCGGTCGCCATCCATACGCCAGGCCACACTCCCGGCTCCATGAGCTTTCATTTCCCGAACGACAACATGGTTGTCGCCGGCGACACGCTCTTCCGCGGCAGCATTGGGCGGACCGATCTCTGGGGCGGAGACTTCGATACGATTGAGCGGTCGATTCGCGAGCGGCTCTACTCACTTCATGATGCGACGACGGTGGTGACGGGGCATGGACCTGAGACCGAAATCGGTTTAGAGAAAGAGACGAATCAGTTTTTTAGAATTTAGCTCGTGGCAAGCGTAGGGTTATTCTTTTTCCATCCTGGCGCGAAGCCGTTCGAGGCGTTTCTCGGTGGACTGTTTGATGAAGGCCATGTTCTCCGCGAGGTGTTGCTGGGCGTTGATTTTGCCTTCCTCTCGTCGCTTCAGTTGGGCCAGTCCAAACTGTGAGATGGAGGGGCCGTCCTCCTGGTTCAGTTCTTTCCAGACCGCTGCACATGTGGTCTGCTTGGTCGCGGGATACTTGTCGCAGGGTGGGTCGACCGCCCATGCGCTGCCCCAACTCACTCCCAAGAGCATCACGGCCAACAGCAGTGCGGTCATCGTGTGTTTCCTCGCGATATAAATGGCGCTTCGCAGCTCACCTCACGATAGCACAACTCAAGTGGTCTTGCAGACGATCGCCGCCTATGAACGGTCCGCTGGGGATTGTCTGGCTCGTTGGAGCAAGCGAAGGCTTCGCAGCCCTCCGTTACTGACCGAATGGCTCAGGCATCTCCCCGTCGATGCGAGGCTGCTGGATCTCGGTTGCGGGGGAGGGCAGGACGCAGGCGAGCTTCGCCGGCGTGGGTACCGCGTTGTGGGTTTGGATCGTACCAAGGCGTTGCTCGCAGAGGGACGACGCCGAGATCCTTCGTTGCCATTGGTTCTGGCCGATCTCCGCCAGCTCCCAATTCAGGACATGTCGTTCGATGGCTTCTGGGCTGCCGCCTCGCTGATGCACCTTCCGAAACCGGTTGCACGTCGGGTCCTGGCCGACCTGCATCGCATTGTTCGTCCAGGCGGCTTCTTGGCCGCGACGGTGACCTATGGCATGAAGAGCGGAATCGTGACGGACGGGTGGGTTCCCGGGCGCTACTTCGCTCGCTGGAGAAAGGACGAACTCGCTCGTGCGGTTCGGCGCGCCGGATGGGAAATCCTTGAATTGAGGGTGGTGACGAACTGCGAGCGTAAGGGACGGTGGCTGAATCTCCTTGCGCAGAAACTAGGCTAGCTCGGTCGGCTATTTCGATGTGGATGGCGCAGATTCTGCGCGGCGTTCAAGCGTCAGATAGATCTTGTTAAAGGGGAGCCGCGAAGTCATTGCTGGACGGTGCACTACTCCAATCGCTGGGATGGTTGCCGTCGGAGCTAAATCGACCCCACGCGTATGGGAAATTACTCGTCGAAGTGCATAGTCTAGCAATGATCGCATTTCCTATTCCATTCTTCCGCTCCAAGCGAGGCGATCGGCTCCAGTGAATCAATACTCATGCTTGGCCCAAAATCCAGATCTCCGATTGCGCGTCCCCTTCCGCTCTTGCCCACCCGGCAGGAATCAATGCTTCAATCCCTACGTCATTTGCACGCACAAGGCACTTGTTCATCGTAAAATTCATAATGTCCCTTGCTCCCACGAACCATTCCACTGCCTGAGGAGCCTGAAACCCAGCGCTGTGCTCGCCTGGTACAGGTGCACCCGCCCTTGCTATCGCTTGAGATCGAGGGTACCTCCGCCTCAGCTTCCGCAGCAGATTTGGTAGCCTGCTCCTTCTTCAATTGCTCTTCCTTCGTAATCCGTTCGTGCTGTGCCGTCATGTCCTTTTGCCACTGTTGGTTGTAGGCTAGCGCGGCCGTCAGGCTCGCTCCCTTGCTGATCATGTAGTCGGCAACCTCCCGATAATTCGGTTGCACCTCACCACTCTGCATGAGGTAGGACAACGCTGGTCCACGATTGAGTGTCGCGAGGTTCGGGTTGGCGCCTCCTTCAATGAGGGCTTTCACGGTCGCCAACATATTCGCCTTGGCTCGATCTGTGTCCGGCCCTGGGGCCCCTATCCCAGGTTTTCCCACTGCCAGCATCGTGAGTGGAGTCGCATCCTGCTTATTGACCGCGTGAAGCCTGGCCCCGTGGTTGATCAAGAGTTTGGCCATGTCGGCATTCGCCGTCAGCGCAGCCAGGTGTAACGAGGTATGGTGATCTCCCTTGCAAAAGTCGTATTGGCAGACCTTATTGACCTCGGCTCCTTTGGCAAGCAGCAGTTTGACCATGTCGAAGTGGCCATTGGCCACCGCAAATCCCAGCAGATTGACGTCTTGACCGTTCCACTTGAAGCCACCAATGTTCAAGTCGGCCCCGTGACTGGCTAGCAGGTCGAGCAGCACCAAGTTGTTGCACTTCTCGATAGCATCGCGCACAACAGCATGGTCCACATGCTTGTTAGTCGTTCCGCCAAGCGAAAAGAGCAACTTCGTCATCTCGATATCACATCGGGTAACGGCAATCGACAATGAGCTTTTGCCCTGAGCATATTGATCGACTTTCTCTCCGGCGGCGACAAGCTGTTTGACTCGCGCTACATCTCCGGCCTGGACCGCTGCCATGAGTTGCGGCAATGGAGGCGGGGGCGGGGGCGGCGGCGCCACCGGCGTACTCTGGCACCCGGCCAACAGAACAGAGCCCAACAGCAGGACAAAGATAGAGAGCGATCTCAAGACTACAGCATAGCGGTCACATGTCAGCGCACAATTCATAACCCCTCCATTGAGTGATTGGGTCGTTTCCATCGCGCCACGGCATAGTCGATCGACAGCTTGCGAGGCACAGCTTCGTCTTCAGAGCGCTTGAGGACGTACGTTTTAACTTCTCGTTCCATGGACCTGAAAGGGAGAGAGAGTGAAGAGCCGCCGATCAGGCGGTTGAACTGTATAGCACGCCGCCGAACTCCTTCTCAACGAGCCGCGCAACGGAATGAATCTGGCGGGAACCTAGATCGGTGATCACAGGCGGCGCAAGCGTGCGAGCGTGATTGAGCCGACCAACAGCACCACCGCACCGAACGATGCGTCAGGTCGTTGCGTCGCGCAACGAATAAATGGGGTCAGGGTGCGTCGGCGCGAAGCCGGAGGAACGTCGCGAATGCAAGAGTCGCACAAGGTAAGACCTAGCCAGTCGCCTTGGCCTCAAGTGATGCGGGTCGTCGGGCAACCGACGGGTCGAAGCGTTCACAGAGGTACAGCCGGGCTGTGTATCGAGCTCCGAAAACATCCTTGTGCGGTGGCCGACCTTGTCCTGACAAGGGGAAGGCAATAGTCATGTCGAACATCAATGGCAAGTCCGATGTGACCCCCACGGAGTCTAAGACCACAAGCACGGTTGGACACGTTCCTCACGGAAGCCGAGAGACCCCGGCGACATCCGTTTCTCCCATGGAAGCGGATCGGTCGGAGAAGGCGCGAGGCCACAATGCCGACATGTACGCTGCCGGGGAGTCAGACCGCTCCATCGTACCGCAGAAGCCGGCGAACAACGACAGCGGGCCGCTGTCGGCGGAGGGAAGGGGGCTGACCAAGGAGAACGTCGAGCAGCGGCTACTGGACCGGACACAGCGCCGGGCCTCCAGGTCGCGCGGGCTGCTGGGCGTACGAGCCGCGCACGTTTCCGACGTGCGGGGTGGTCGTCAACATCCAAGGTAAGAGCCGTATGCGGTAGTGCCGCACGTACGGATCTGTGCGGGGGGCGGTCAGCAATGACCGTCCCTACCGCGATCCTGAGGTATTGACTAATTGAGGCCATCGCCCTGTTCTCCACTCACGCCTTCTTATTCCTTTTACGCCCCTGCTCCCATGTTTGCTCTCCGCAGTTTGCCTGGTAGGCGCTGTCTGGTTACAAGGAGAAGCGCTCGCGGCGGAAGCCGCGACGTGTGTTCGAACGTGTGATTGCCGCGCATGATCGGTGTGTTATTGACTGGGGAGCGGTGCGGCAGATTTCCGTTCAAGCGTCAGATAGATCTTGTCGTCGAAGGTATAGTAGCCGCCCTGGTCGATGTCGTTCATGATGCAAATGGGTGAAAAGAAAATGAAGCAGCCGAAAATGTCTCCGACGACCCACCAGGACCAGGTGCGATCGATTTTGAAGGAGGTCGGTTCATAGCCGTCCTTGACGATCTGCGCGAGGTGGTTGCCTTTGCGGCTGAGCGTGACGGTGCCAGGGGCGGTGAGGTGCAGATAGTCGTCAATGACGACGGTGGTTTCAGGCGGGTTGGTGAAAATGGTGACGGACTGCTTGTCGGAATGCATCCAGCTTCCGCAGCCCGAGAGCCCTCCGACGAGGGCGCAGAGGACGAGCCCACCTTGCCACCGTTTGCCGTGCCGCATCGTTCACCCCATTGAGATGTTCATTGCTTCGTTCACGTCGTGGAGGGTTGCTTTGGCGACTTCGCCGGCCCGGCGGCTGCCCTCTGTCACGATGTCGTTCAGGTATGCGGGATCTTTGCTCAGGACCGCCCGCGCGTCCCACATCGGCGTCATCCGTTCCACGACTCGATCGGCTACAAGCTTCTTGCAGTCGATGCAGCCGATGGCAGCGGTCCGGCATTCCGTATTAATCTGCTCCTGAATCATCGGCAATGAAAATATTTTGTGAAAATCGTACACGGGGCAGAGGTCCGGGTTCCCGGGGTCATGGCGACGGACGCGAGCGGGATCGGTGACCATCGTCTTGAGTTTTTGGCGCACGACCGGTTCGGCGTCGGAGAGGTTGATCGTGTTGCCGTAGCTTTTGCTCATCTTTCGGCCGTCCGTGCCGAGCACTTTCGGATACTTGGTCAGTTGTTCCATGGGCTCTGGGAACACCGGCCTGTAGAGGCTATTAAACCGGCGGGCCAGTTCTCTGGTGAGCTCCAAATGCGGGAGTTGGTCTTTCCCCACCGGCACGAAATCCGGCTTGTAGAGGAGAATATCCGCAGCTTGCAAGACTGGATAGCCGAGGAACCCGTAGGTGGTCATGTCGCGATCCTTGATCTCTTCCTGCTTTTCCTTGTAGGTCGGGTTCCGTTCCAGCCAGGAGACAGGCGTCATCATCGAGAGCAAGAGATGCAAAACGGCATGCTCCGGGATCCGCGATTGCACGAAGACCGTCGCTTTCGCGGGGTCGATGCCCGCGGCCAGCCAGTCGATCAATAACTCCCTGACGAATTCACGGATGCGGCTGGTGTCGGCATAGTTCGACGAGAGTGCGTGCCAGTCTGCGACGAAGAAATAGCATTGGTAGTCGTTCTGAAGGCCTTTCCAGTTCTCCAACGCGCCGAGATAGTTGCCGAGATGGAGCAGCCCGCTCGGCTGCATGCCGCTGAGAACTCGTTTCTTGGGTGACGTCATGGTGTATTTCCTGTGCCGAGACCGACGGCGGTGGAGAGGATCGTGTTGGACAGACTGTGGGTCAAGGTGCCGGTGACGGTATGGATGAGGTGGATGTGTGGATCCAAGATGATCAATCCCATCAGGACGAACATGCCATAGGGCTCCACGCGCATGAGGGCCATCGCTGCAGTGGGCGGGAGCAGGCTCGTGAGAATCCTTCCGCCATCCAGGGGCGGCAGCGGCAGCAAGTTGAAGAGCATCAAGAGCACGTTGATCAAGACGGAGTAGACTGCCATTACGGCGATAGGCAGCAGCAGTTTACCGCGCCAGGTGTCCGGAGAGCCGGTCTCTCCCGATTTGGACCAGTAGTCTCCAACTGTGGGCTCGATCGACAGGAGGATGGCGAAGAGCAGGGCGCTCCCGATGGCCAGCGCGAGATTCATGGCCGGGCCTGCGGCTGCGACGAGTGCCATGTCACGACGTG
>CXWL01021635.1_pt1 | contig 21749 bp, 16 predicted proteins | sample 590931 | NCBI WGS metagenome assembly CXWL01 (sample SAMEA3498368, study PRJEB10139) | groundwater metagenome | biome: water well; material: biofilm material | place: Germany | collected 2015-04-27 | reverse complement strand
CAGCTCGCGGTCGTTCCAGGGTTTCTTGAAAATGCCAAACAGGCCACGGCAGTCGTTGACGCGGGCCTGCAGTTCATCATGCCCGGTGACGGCAATGATGGGCAAGTCGTCGGTCTCCATATTGCCTTGCACCGCCGCAATCAGCTCGAAGCCGTCCATCACCGGCATTTCCAGATCGGTCACCAGCACCGAGAAGCGTGACTTGGCCAAGGTCTCCAGCGCCTCCGAGCCATCGCTGGCGGTCTCGACCCGGTAACCCTGGGCCTCGAACAGCTTGCGAAACTTGGCACGCGCCACGGCCGAATCGTCCACCACCAGCACCGAGATCTTGCGCCCCTCCACCGCCGCCTTGTTGCCCTCGACGCTGAGTTCGTCGGGCAGGTCGTCAATCTTGCGGGTGCCGAAGAAGAACACCAGCAGCGCAATGGGAATCCCGATCGCAAACGGGACCATGTAGACCTGAAGAATCTGCAGGAAGTCGGGGATCATGGGCACGCCCGCCCGCCGCGCCGGCCATCGGGGCGCCGATCAGATACGGGCCAAAACAGTTGATAGGAGTCCATCGCTGGAAGTATCTGCGGCAACCGCGTGGTGGTCAAGCGCCCCCGGCGCCGCGGCGTGCCCACTCCACCTTGAGGCAGCGGTTGCGCACCACCCACAGTCCCGCGTCCTGGGCCAGTTGCACCGCCTCGGCGTTGTCAATACCCAATTGCAGCCAGAACCCCTTGGCACCAATGGCCACCGCCTCTCGGGCCACCGGCAGCACCTCGGCGCTGTTGCGAAATACATTGACCAGCTCGATGCGCTCGTGGGCAGCGGCGTCGACCAGGCTGGGGTAGGCGGTTTCGCCGAGAATCCGCGTCGCGTTGGGGTTGATCGGAATGATGCGCCAACCCTGCGCCTGCATGGTCCGCGCCACCTCGAAGCTGTCGCGGTGGGGCTTGGGGGACAGGCCCACCACGGCCACGGTACGGCAGTTTGCCAGGATGGCGCCGATGGTTTGCGCCTCGTTCATCGGCCTACATTGCCGCCAAGGCTGAACGCACCTCGGACACGCTCAAGATCTCGGACAGCACCACCGGCGCGCGGCCGGGCGCCTGCAGCATGTAGACCGGCACGCCGTTACGCCCCAAACGCGCCAGGGCGGCGGTGATGGCCGGGTCGCGCCGCGTCCAATCGGCACGCAGCATGACCACCTTGCGCGCCTGCATGTCCGCCAGCAAACCGGCGTCAATCAGGGTGGTCTTCTTGTTGTATTGGCAGGTCACGCACCAGGCGGCGGTGAAATCCACAAACACCGGTTGGCCAGCGGTCAGTACCTGCTCAACCTTGCCCGGCTGCCAGGCCTGCCAACGCTCGCCAGCGCTGCTGACCGCCTCGGCGGCCGCCGGTTTGACGACATAGGGGCCGGCCAGCGCCAACATGAAACCCAGTGCCAGCACGGCGGCGGTGGCCAGCACGGCGCGGCTGCGGCCAATCAGGGTCAGCGACCAAATCACCATCGTCAGGGCGACCAGCAGGGCCAGCAGCGCACCGGCACCGTCGATGCCGGTTTGCTGCCCCAGCACCCACACCAACCACACCACCGTGGCGAACATCGGGAAAGCCATGGCATGACGGAAGGTGCTCATCCACGCGCCGGGACGGGGCAGGCCTCGGGCCACAGCCGGCACCAGACTGGCGGTCAGATAGGGCAGAGCCATGCCCAAGCCAATGGTGGCAAAGATCAGCAGGGCTTGGCTGGCCGGCATGCCCAGGGCCAGGCCCAGCGACGCACCCATGAACGGGGCTGTACAGGGCGACGCGATGGTCACCGCCAACACACCCGTCAACACCGAATTGAGCACCGGGTTACGTGCCTCCAGGGTGGCCAAACGACTGGGCAGGAACTGGCCAAACTCGAACAGGCCGGCCAGGTTCAGGCCAATCACGGTAAACAGCACCGCCAAAGCAGCCACTACGCCGGGCGACTGAAGTTGGAAACCCCAACCGAGTTGCTCCCCCGCGCTGCGCAAACCCAGCATCAAGGCGCCGAGCGCCAGAAATGACAACACCACCCCGACTGTGTAAGCGATGCCGCTGATGCGGTGACCGCGCCGGTCACGCGCGTGCTGCGTGAAACCCATGACCTTGATCGCCAGCACCGGGAACACACAAGGCATCAGGTTCAGGATCATGCCCCCCAGCAAGGCACCCAACAAGGCCATCAGCAAGCTTGGCGCGGCCGTGGCCAGCCCCGTCGGTCCGGCCGGCGCGGCGGCATTGGCCTGCAGCGCCGCTTCCAAGCCGGGCGAAACCCCTTCGAGTGGCGCCACCTTGGGCCAGACGCCTGACACCTTGGCGGCGGTCGCCAGTCCCGAACGCTGGGCCGCGTCACCCCAGGCCAGCACCATCGGCATGACCGTCGGGCTCTGCGCGCGGTGCACTGACAGCGGCACCTGCGCGCTCCAGACCGCACCCTGCCAGCCTTGCGTCCATTTGGCCGCAGTTTCAATGACCTCCGAGGTCTCGGGGAAAAAGTCCAAGGTCTTGCCTTGCCAGGCAGGCGGCAGGCCACTGACCGACACCTTGATCGCGTTGCCATCGATCTCCACCTTGCTCTCGCCCGTCAGCGCCTTCGGGCTGGAGCGCCAACTGGCGTCGAAGGCCGAGGTGTTGAACGCGGTGGAGCCGCGCACCGGCACCGACAAGACAAACTCGCCGTCCTGCGGGATGCACTCCTTGAGGCACACCAGCCAACTGGCCCGAAGTTTGACCGGCACGCTGCCGCCGATCAGCGGCGCCTTGAAGTCGGACGTGATGGTGACGGGCACCGGCAACAGCACGGTATTTTCATAACCGTAGTTGGCCAGATTGCCGATGGGAATCTTGACGGGCGTGGGCCACGCAATCTCGCCCGCTACCATGCCAGCGGGCAGCGTCCACTGCAGAACCGTGGGCAAACCGGAGTCGCCAGGGTTCTTCCAATAGGTGTGCCAATGCGGCTGATGCGCCAACTGCAGACCGAGCCAGACGGTCTTGCCAGGGTCCAACCCATCGGGCGCGTGAACCATCAGCTCGGCGCGAACTTGCTCGGTGCTGACCACCGGCCCGGCGGTGCCTTGGGCGTTGGCTCGGGTAAACAGGGCACAGGCAGCCACCAACAGGACGGCCGCAGTGGATCGGGAAAGGGTGGAGAAACGTGTCATCGCAGGGTGGGAGTCGCGCCGGTCCGCAAAGTTCAAGCCGGATACGTCCGACATTTTGCCTTGCCGGCCTGACAATCAGATGAGGGTGGCTTGCGTGAACACAGCGGGCAGCTTCTTGGGCGCCTTGATGCGCAACTGCTTGTTGACGTTTTCCTGGCCAAAGACCACCTCGATGTCGGCCACCGCCACGCCAAACAGGGGCGCCAAAAAGCGCACCATGTGATCGGTCGCCTTGCCGCCTTTGGGCGCGGCCGTCACGCTGACTTTGAGTTGGGTGCCCTTGGGCTTGCCAATGGCATCCTTGCCCGCCGCCGGTTTGCCCAGGATGTTGACCACCAGCACGTCGCCCTGCCAGCAATAGAACGAGTCGCCGGTGATGTTGCGGATGCCGCCCAGGCTCATGGCGGTGTCGGCGGGCTCATGCGGCAAACCCCAGCACCACCCGGCGAGTCATCGCCGACTTCTTCTCGATCTTGGTCACCACCACGGCGCCAATCTCNNGCCCCGTGGTGGCTGCACGCTCATGCTCTTGACCAGTTCGGGCTGGGCATCCAGCTCCTCGTCGGTGATGGCGCCCACCGTCACCGGCAGCGCGGCCGCCACCAGCCGGGCCAGGCCTGCCGTCAGGGCCTCCTTGTCCAAGGCATCGGTCATGTTGAAGTCAAGCCGCGCATAGTCCGGCGTGATCGAGCAACCGTTGACCAACTGCGGCACCAGGTGGCACAGCAGATGGGTGGTGGTGTGAAAACGCATCAGGCGCAAGCGGCGCGCCCAGTCGATACGGGCGGTCACCGTGTCGCCGACAGCCAGCTCGAACGCCTGGCTTTGCTTCGAATTCAGTAGCGCCACCAGAAGCTCTGGAGCGGGCAAATGGCAGATATCGTCATTGAAGCTGCCATCCTCTGCCTTGCCCTTGCGGGTGTCGACGATTGGCAGTTCGGACCCGTCGGCCAGCACCAGCACACCGGCGTCCCCCGCCTGCCCGCCGCCCAGTGGATAGAACACCGTGCGGTCCAGCACGATACCCTGCGGCGTGATGGCACTCACCGTGGCAGTGCATTCGGTCAGGTAGGCGTCGGTACGAAACAGGTCTTGGGTCATGCCGCCCAATAATACCGGGATGACTCCCGTTTGCAGTGCTGCCTGTTCCGAGCCGGCCCCCGCCATCGTGCTGACGACGCTCAACGCCAAGTACATCCACGCCTCGCTGGGGCTGCGCTACCTGCTGGCCAATCTGGAACGGCATGGCGGCGCGGGCCTGCGTGCGCGCGCGGTGTTGCGCGAGTTCACCATTCGGCGCGAGCCCTCCGAGATCGTGGCCGAGCTGCTGGCGACCTTGGGGCCGGCCGTCCCCGGCGCCAGGCAGATCGTCGGCCTGGGCGTGTACATCTGGAACGTGGCGCCAAGCACCGAGGTGCTGCGGCTGCTCAAGGCAGCGCGGCCCGACGTGGCCGTGGTGCTTGGCGGCCCCGAGGTCAGCCACGAGACCGATCAGCAGGACATCGTTCGCTTGGCCGACCACGTGATCACCGGCTGGGGTGACGTGAGTTTTGCCAAGCTGTGCCGCGCCCTGCTGGACGGCCCGTCACCGCTGATGAAAGTGATCGCCGGCGAACAGCCCGCGCTGGCGCAAATCGAACTGCCCTACGGCGAGTACAGCGATAGCGACCTGGCGCAGCGCTTGTTGTACGTGGAGGCCTCGCGCGGTTGCCCGTTCAAATGCGAGTTCTGCCTGAGCTCGCTCGACAAGACGGCCTGGGACTTCGAGCTCGACCGCGTGCTGGCCGCCCTGGAGCGCCTGTACCGGCGCGGTGCGCGTCACTTCAAGTTCGTCGACCGCACCTTCAATCTGAAGATCGAAACCTCAGTGCGCATCCTGCAGTTCTTCCTGGACCGCCTGCCGCACGATGGCGACAAGGATGATGGTGCACCCCTGTTCCTGCATTTCGAGGTCATTCCCGATCACCTGCCCGAGCGGCTGCGCACCATGATCGCGCAGTTTCCACCCGGCGTGCTGCAGCTTGAAGTGGGCGTGCAGAGCTTCAACGTGGCGGTGCAGCAGACCATCTCGCGCCGCCAGGACAATGCCGCCAGCGAGGCCAACCTGCGCTGGCTGCGCACCCACAGCCACGCCCACCTGCACGCTGACCTGATCTTTGGCCTGCCCGGTGAAACGCTGGCGAGTTTTGCCGCCGGCTTCGACCGGCTGCTGGACATCGGCCCACACGAGATCCAGCTCGGCATGCTCAAGCGTCTGCGTGGCTCGCCGATTGCGCGCCACACCATCGCGCACGGCATGCACTACGCCACGCAGGCGCCCTACACGGTGTGGCAAACCGGGGCAATGGACGCGGCCACGCTGCGGCGCTGCACCCGCTTTGCGCGCTATTGGGAACTGCTGGCCAATTCCGGGCGCTTTCAGCACAGCTTGGCGCTGCTGCTGCATGGCCACGCGGATAGCGCCTGCGCGTTTGCCGCCTTCATGGCCTTCAGCGACTGGCTGTGGGCACGCACCGGCCAAACCAGCGGCTTCACGCCCGAGGTGCTGGTGGACCGCCTGGCCGAGTACTTGATCGAGTCCGTGCGCATGGCCGGCGAGCCGGTGCGCGCCGCCTTGTTGACCGATTACCTGGCCAGCGGCGCGCGTGCCAGCCCACACGCCCTGCGTGGCCTGCTTCCGCGGAACACGCCGCAGGTGGCAAAGCTCAAACGCACCCTGGCCACGCGACAGGACCGCCACCATTCGCCACGTGCTGCCACGTGAATCGGCCCGGCCACGCCTATGCTCCACATCGGGACTGACATGACCCGCACCGCCCCACCTCACACCCCACTCCCCGCCGCCCCGGCCCGACTCATCGACGCCAGCGGCGTCGTCCAGACTGGCCGNNGCCCCACGTTCCTCCCCACTGCCCGCCGTACTGCCCGCCGCCCCGGCCCAGCTCATCGACGCCAGCGGCGTCGTCCAGACTGGCCGCTTTGAGGGCCTCGCCGGCGACATCGATTGGGCACACCTGCGTGGCCCGCTGGCGCGCGGCGCCTGGTGGCGGCACTTTCACCACAAGCGCTGGTTCTATGTGGCACTGGCCACCGACGAGGTGTTCTGCGCCGTCGCGATGGTCGACATCGGTTGGACCAGCACTGCCTTCGGCTATGTGTTTGACCGCCAGCAGGCCAAGGTGACGGCGACCTTCTCGCAGGACGGCCTGCCGGGACTAGGCGCCAGACTGGCCGACCGCTGCGCAACTGGCGCCGTGCAAGGCTTCCAATTTGCCGGCCAGCAGATCGAATGCCGCCACGCGCCAGACCGTCATTGCTACCAGCTACGGGTCCGCAGCCGCAGCCTGGAAATCGATGCCGAGTTTGGTGACGCCGGGCCGACCTTGCTGGCGGTGGGCACGGTGGCGGGTGGTGCGGTACATGCGACGCAGAAATCCTCCGCCCGCACGCTGCACGGCGAACTGCGCCTGGGCACCAGCCGCCATGCGCTGGACGGTGGCGTGGCCAGCTTCGACTACTCCAACGGCCTGCTGGCGCGCGACACCGCCTGGCGCTGGGCCAGTGCGCACAGCCCGGATATTGGCTTCAACCTCCAGGCCGGCTACTTCGGCGCGCAGGAGAATGCGCTGTGGCTCGACGGCCAACTGATCCCGCTGGCTGCCGCCCGGTTTGACTTCGACCCGAAGCAGCCCCTGTCGCCCTGGCGCCTGCGCACCGAGGACGGCCTGCTGGACCTGACTTTCCAGCCCGCAGGCTTGCGCCGAGAGGACAAGAACCTGCTGGTGGCGGCCAGCCGCTACGTGCAGCCCATCGGCACGTTCAGCGGCTGGGTCAAGGCCAGCGCCAATGCCGCGCCGCGACCCGTGAACCAACTGGTGGGCGTGACCGAGGATCACCAGTCGCGCTGGTAAGGCTGAGTCCTTGCGGGACAGACCGGCGCGAAGCGACGCTCTGTCCTCAACTGACTAGAGTGGTGCGGGGCCAGTTCAGCATTCTTGCTGCTCAAGGCAGGTTTATCATCTGCATATGAACCGTGCCCCCGATCTGGCGCAGATTCGCTTTGACAATGCCCTGGCCCTGTTCGACGAATTTGTCCGCAACACCATCAAACACCCTGACGCGGCAACCCTGCGTGGTTTGGAGGGGCGTTTTGCGGAACGGGTGCAGATTCAGCCCAGCTACTGGAGCCAGATCAAGAGCCGCTCGCGCCAGATCGGCGAGCGCCTGGCGCGCCAGTTCGAGCAGTTGTGCCACAAACCCAATGGCTGGATGGACCAGGACCATGGCGCCTCGGCCAACCCGCCCCGCGCCAGCGCCACGGTGGACGCCCCGAGTGACAGCCATGCGCCACGGGACGACGATGAACGTTTCATCATCGGCCTGGTGCTGACCTATTACCGGCGCCATCCGCAACGTGCCCGCACGCGCCTGCTTGATTTGCTGGGCGAGGTGCTGACGCCATCGACCAGTCAACCCGCCGAGCCAGCTGCTGCACCGGCTCCCGGCAAGCCCCCTGCCAAGACCAGCGCCACCAAGAGCCCGCCAGCGGCAACCGACGCCCACGCCTTGTGGCTGCGTTCACAGGCCGGTGTGGCACCGCTGCGACAGAAGAAATAAATCATTGTCTATTGGGATAAATTCTATTTGCTCAAGATAATCAATCGTTTATCATTTGAGCAAGTTTGTAGTCAACGCCGCCTCCGGGCCAGACTGACTGCATGTCCGATCAACCCTCAAGTCTCATTTGCCATGGTCTGCCACACGTTTGAACCCCTAGCACCGGGCGCACGCCGCCTGATGCCTGCGGCGTTCTTCGGCATTCCCGCCCAAATCGGCTTGATCTACCGTTCTGCCCCGCCCGGGGTCCCGTGAACTGAGCACCATCGTCAGATTGTGTTCACAACGGCCCGGGTGCTTTGCAGCCCCGGGCCGTTTGTTTTGCGGCCGTTTGTTTTCCTTCAAGGAGCGTGTCATGAAAGATATTGGTTTGAATTCCCCCGCCCTGCGCCCACTGCCCTCGGCGCCTGCCCCACGCCACGCCGGGCGAGCGTTAGGGCGGTACTCCCGCCAAACCGCAGTCCTTGCAAGGCCACCCAGTCCGTAGTTCAAAAATCCCGCCAGCGCTGTTCCGACGCATGGCGGTCAAGGAGAGATCATCATGATAGGAAGTTTGCCCCCATNNCCAGCCGCGTGCTGGCCAGACTGGCCCGACAAGTCAGCGCCGAGCAACGGCGCAGCAGCCCCTACGTCAGCGGCTCGGTGATTGAGTTTTACGCCGAGGCCGGGGCGCCCGAAGGCGCGCTGTACGTCGATGGCCAACTGGTTGGCCACCTGAGCGGCGTCACACGGCTGTAGCGCCGTGACAGCCTGCAGCGCCGCGCTCCCGCCTTCTGGCGGGGGCGCGGCGAGTGCCCTGGTTCGATCCCGCAAGGTCTTAAGTCGAATGACACTTACTTAAGGAATACACCGTTCACTCTGAGCTTGTAGAGGCTTGTGTGCCGAGCTATTGTGCTGGACTCGCAGCAGGGTGGGGACACACGCCGCCGTTCGTTTCACCGCTGGGCCGCCCCAAGGTGAATGCGCCCCCTGGGGGGGCAGCGCAGCCCACGCAGTGGCAAGCGTGGGGGCTTGTTTAACCGCCCTTCGGGCTCCTCCTTGACCTCACTTTGGCGTGTGTCCCCACCCCGCTGCTGCGAAGAGCGGCTTTGCTCGCAGGCCAGCCAACCACGCAACTCGGAATCAGGCCGCCTGGATGTTCTGCGCAGGTCAAGGGGGAGCCCGCAGGGCGGCGGACACGGAGCAGAACACCCAGGCGGCCTGATCCCCGCGCTCGCCAATTGGCGCATGCTCTCTCTTGCAGTCCATCCAGCCCTATGCATCGATCTACAACCAAACTGGAATTTCTTGGGTAAACACGTTAAGTACGTGCCATTCGTCTTAAGTCTTAAGATAGGATCATGGTGCGACTCGATGTCGCTTCTGTAGCTGAACTCATCAGCCTTTCAAAGTGCAGTTTCCCTCTGGGGGACTGTGGCTTTCTCCCTCGGGAGGAGGTCTAAGAAGATCACTATTTGCTGGCAATTAATGATCTGGAATTTGCCCGGGAGGGCGAGTTCTCAACGCAAAAACCGTCCTTGGATGGGATTTTCGTTGTCATCAAGCCACAGCGAACTGTAAAAGTTTGTAAATGTGGAGCCGCGGCTTTGGCGGCAATGCAGAGCGTTACCGCTCTCTGTGTCTTGTTTTCCACCAAAACCACGTCTGGAACGACGTGACCCTGACCGTACGTGCGTCTGGAGCAATCCGGGGGTGCGGAGCTACGGCTAAACAACCTGTGCGCAAGCACACGAGGCGGACGCGAGTCCGCCCCAATCCCACGAGCAAGAAGTGGGAAGGTTGCCAGGGTATAGGGTATGGGAAATGTAATGTGAACTCTCGCTTGAACCGCCGTTACTATCAAGCAGCTTACGCTTGCCTCCCTTCTTGGAAGGGGAGCTGCGGCCAAAACGGCAACAGGTCAGGAACTGCATGTCATGGACTTCAGTTCGTTCCCTGCACGACCTGCGGCGGATAGAGAGTCCCTAACCCCATCTTCTGGCTTGCCAGCCAGATGGGCACAGAGGGAAACGAGGTAAGCCCCACTCATCGCCAGCCCCGCAAGGGGTTGGCAACCTGAGAGTAATCAAAGGCCGTGGTGGAGGGGGTAGAGGAACAGGCAAAAAGCAAATGCCTGCCTGTAATGGGCAGGATAGGGTCATATGGCCTGCGGTGAAAGCCGGCTGACTTGCCTCAGGTGCGACAGCGTAAAGCCGTTGCGACTTTATCAACGACCCAGAGGGTATCTGACCCTCTGGGTCAGTGCCGTCTTCAATGGGTTTTACCTAACTGGAGAATGGTATGGAAAACATCGGTAACGATGCTGCGTCTCCAGACGAATCAAGTGAATGGCACTCCATTGATTGGAAGGCCGTCATGCAGTTCGTAGGAAAGGCGCAGATGCGCATAGCGCAGGCAGAAACGGAAAAGGATTTCCGACGGGTCGCAAGACTCACACGGAGCCTGACCCGATCCTGGCAAGCCAAGGCATTGGCCGTCAGGAAAGTGACTGAAAACAACCAGGGGAAGCGGACGAGTGGCGTTGACCGCGTACTTTGGGACACGCCAACAAAGAAATGGAATGCGATGGGTTGTCTGAACTCTGTGGGATACAAGGCACGCCCCCTACGGCGGGTCTATATCCCAAAGGCTAACGGGAAGGAAAGGCCATTGGGCATACCGACCATGAAGGACAGAGCCATGCAAGCACTGTATTTGCTTGGGCTGGAACCGGCGGTGGAATGTGCGTCTGATCCGAACTCGTATGGGTTTCGGAAAGGGCGATCAACGCATGACGCGCGGAGCCAGTTGTTTGTATCTCTATCCAAAAAGGCTTCGGCCCCTTGGGTGCTGGATGCGGACATCTCTGGGTTCTTTGACAACATCAACCACGAGTGGCTGCTGAACCACGTCCACATGGACAAAGTGATGCTCAACAAGTGGTTGAAATCTGGAGTGGTTGACGCGGGTCAACTCCAGCGCACGGATGATGGCACGCCACAAGGCGGCATCATTTCGCCGACGTTAGCGAACATCACCCTCAACGGGCTGGAAACGGGCCTCATGCAATTCCTTAGGGGAAAGCTGGGGGTCGGTAAAGCCAAAGCGGGGAAAGTGAATCTGATTCGGTATGCCGATGACTTCGTGGTAACCGGGAACTCGAAAGAGTTGCTTGAAAACACGGTCCGACCATGGATAGAGGAATTCCTGCGCGAGCGGGGACTGACGCTGTCCGAGGAAAAGACGCGCATTGTGCAGATCGACCAAGGGTTTGATTTTCTGGGATGGAACTTCCGCAAATACGGGGGTAAGCTACTCATCAAACCGAACCAGAAAAACGTGAAAGCGTTCTACGGCAAGGTGAAGGAAATCATCACCACATCGCAATCGAAGGTTCCAGTAGAAACGCTGATAAAGCGCCTGAATCCAGTCCTCAAAGGCTGGGCTCAGTACCACAAAGGAACGGTGGCAAAACAGACCTTCAGCAAAGTCGATCATCTGATTTATTGGAGGTTGATGCGCTGGGGGCTGCGAACGCACCCGCGGAAATCGGCAAAGTGGGTATACGGTCATTACTGGAAACAGTGCGGCTCGCGTAAACAGTTTGCCGGATTGCAAGATGACCCGTTTGGGGGTGACGAAAGAATACCGCTCCCGCTGTATTCCTTGGCGGACATGAAAATTGTCCGTCACGTTAAAGTGAAAGGGGATTACAACCCGTTCCACCCCGACTGGGTTGCCTATGGGGAGAAACTGCGCGTGCATCGAATGGGTGAAACCATCTGGAGCGCGCAAAGGGCATCTCTGTGGTTCGACCAAGGTGGTAAGTGCGCTCTCTGTGAGCAAGTGATAGACATGGCTGATGAAAACATGGACGACCACCATATCGTCTATCGCCAGCTAGGAGGGAGTGATGCTCTCTCCAATCGGGTGCTGTTACACCCGATCTGTCACAGGCGTGTCCACGCCCTAGGTTTGAAGGTTATCAAGCCGGTCCCCAGTACGGGGGACTTTAATCTGGCGAAGCAGTCGAAGGTCATGCAACCTGATGACGCTGCGTAGCCAGTGGTCGTATGTGAGCCGTGTGCGATGAAAGTCGCAAGCACGGTTCGACGGGGGGGATATCATCGAAAGATGACATCCCTACCCTCCAACACGCCATCCAGATTCTGGGCCGATTGGAGCACGCAGGACTTCAGCCAACTGCGCTCCCGTGGCGAGGCGGCCAACATGATTGCGGTGCTGCCGGTGGCGGCCACCGAGCAGCATGGCCCGCACCTGCCGCTGTGCGTGGACACGGCGCTGGTCGATGGCATCGTCGCCGCGTCACTGGCGCACTTGCCAGCCGCGCTGCCGGTGCTGTTCCTGCCGACGCAGGCGGTCGGCCTGAGCCCGGAGCACGCGCGCTTTCCCGGCACCCTCACCCTCAAGACTGACACCATCATCCGCTTGTGGACCGACATCGGTGAGTCGGTCGCCGCGGCGGGCATCAAAAAGCTGGTGCTGTTCAACGCCCACGGCGGACAAGTCAGTGTGCTCGACATCGTGGCACGTGACCTACGCGCGCGCTTGGGGCTGCTGGTCTACGGCGTGAACTGGTTCAACCTGCCTTTGACCGACGCGCAGGGCGTGGACGCCAACCAGCTTTTCAGTGCTGAGGAGCAGCGCTTTGGCATCCATGCCGGCGACATCGAAACCTCCATGATGCTGGCGCTCAGGCCCGATCTGGTTGACATGACGCGGGCCGCCAATTTCTCCTCCAGTTCGCAGACCCGGGCGCAGACTTTCCCGATTCTGGGCAATGGCAAGAGTGCCAAGCTGGGCTGGCAGATGCAAGACTACAACCCGGCCGGCGCGGTCGGCAACGCCGCCGCGGCCACCGCCGAAAAAGGCCGTGTTGTGGTGGCCGCCAGCGCGCGCAGCCTGGCCGAATTGCTGGTCGAGATCGACCGCCTGCCGCCCGACACACTCAACCATGGTCACCCCGGCTGACCCTCGTCGGCAGCCCCGGCAGGAACCCAAGGGCACGCCTACAATCGCCGCTTCGCGCCGCATCCTGGCGCTGCCAACCTTCCGACATCCAACATCCGACAATCAGTTGAGGACAGCGCCAGAGGTCTGTCCCACAAAATATCAGGAATCGCGATGACCACCGCCGCCTCTGTCTTTGCCCAACGAATCGCCAGCGCCCAGGCCACCCTGACCGAACTCGGTCTGGCTGCCTGCCTGGTGCCGTCCAGTGACCCGCATCTGTCGGAATACCTGCCCGAGCGCTGGCAAGGCCGACAGTGGCTATCGGGCTTCACTGGCTCCATGGGCACGCTGGTTGTCACGCGCACCCAGGCGGCCCTGTTTGCCGACAGCCGCTACTGGACACAGGCCGAGACCGAACTCGCCGGCAGCGGCATCGATCTGGTCAAGATCGACACTGGCGCCTCCACGCACCATGTCGACTGGCTGGCGCAGCGCGTCGCCGCCGGGCAGAGCGTAGGCGTGGACGGCATGGTGCTGAGCCTGGCCACCGCGCAGATGTTGCGCCAGGCGCTGACCAAGGTCGGCGCCACGCTGCGCACCGACGTCGATGTGCTGGCACGCATCTGGCCGGATCGCGCCGGCCTGCCGAGCCAGCCGGTGTACGAGCACGAAGCCACTTACGCCAGTGTCTCCCGGCGTGACAAGCTGGCGCGGGTGCGCGCCGCGATGGCGGATCAGGGTGCCACCCATCACTTTGTCTCCACCGTGGACGACATCGCCTGGCTGTTCAACCTGCGCGGTGCGGATGTCCCCTACAACCCGGTGTTTCTGGCGCATGCCTTGATCACCGCCGACCAGGCCACCCTGTTCGTGGCCGAGGGCAAGGTGCCCAGCGAACTGGCGGCGCGGCTGCAGGCCGATGGCGTGCGGGTCCGGCCCTATGCCCAGGCCAGCGAGGCGCTGGCGGCACTCGATTCAACCGCGGTACTGCTGATCGACCCCAAGCGCGTGACGCTGGGCCTGCGTGAAAGCGTGCCGGCCACGGTGAAGGTGATCGAGGCCATCAACCCCAGCGTGCTGCAGAAAAGCCGCAAGAACACTGCCGAGGCCGCGCATGTGCGTGACGCGATGGCCCAGGACGGCGCCGCCATGTGCGAGTTCTATGCCTGGTTCGAGGCCGCGCTGGGCCACGAACGCATCACCGAACTGAGCGTTGACGAACACCTCTCGGCGGCGCGCGCGCGCCGGCCCGGTTTCGTGGGCTTGAGCTTCAACACCATCGCCGGCTTCAATGCCAACGGTGCCATGCCGCACTACCGCGCCACGCCCGAGAGTCATGCGGTGATCGAGGGTGATGGCCTGCTGCTGATCGATTCAGGCGGCCAATACCTGGGCGGCACCACCGACATCACCCGCGTCTGGCCAATTGGCACGCCCAGTGCCGACCAGAAGCGCGACTACACGCTGGTGCTCAAGGGCACCCTGGCCTTGTCGCGCACGCGCTTTCCGCTGGGCACGCTGTCGCCCATGCTCGACGCCATTGCGCGCCAGCCCTTGTGGGAGCAGGGTCTGGACTACGGCCACGGCACCGGCCACGGCGTGGGCTATTTCCTGGCGGTGCATGAGGGACCGCAAAGCATTTCCAAGGCCATCCCCGATACCAACATGGCGATGCAACCCGGCATGATCACCTCGATCGAACCCGGCCTGTACCGGGCCGGAAAATGGGGCGTGCGCATTGAGAATCTGGTCCTCAACGTGATGGCTTCAAGCAAGGAACCCTTCGGCGAGTTCCTTGAGTTTGAGACCCTGACCCTATGCCCCATCGATACCCGCTGCATCGACAAGACCTTGTTGCGAGCCGACGAGATCAACTGGCTCAACCAGTATCACGCCACGGTGCGGGCGCGCTTGGCCCCGCTCGTGACGGGTGCCGCCTTAGTCTGGCTGATCTCGCGCACCGAGCCGATCTGAAGGCGCGCGGTCGGCGCTGCGTGTTCGTCTGTCAGTTTCGCGACAGAAATCCCGGTTCCGCCTGAGGGCCAAGCGGTCGCCGAGTGAGCGCCATGTGCGCAAACACACCGGACCAAAGCACTCATGAGACGAGTTATGACGCAGATCAAACCATTATTGATGCCAGTAAATAGAATGATATACGTTACCTACCCCGCTGTTGACCAGCTCGGAGACCCGTAACCGTCGGTTGCGAGCGGGTGACACCCACGTAACCAACTAGGAGAGATGCGAATGAAGAGATTGAGCAAACTGGCCGTCTCGTTGATGGCCGCAGGCATGGGCCTGGCTGCGGGGACGGCATGGTCGGCCGATACGCTGCAAGACGTCATGAAGAACCGCGGTCTGAGTCAGCAAGACCTGTTGGCCGCCGCCAAGACCTACGTACCCACCGGCAAGCGAGATGAGTTTGTGGCATTCAGCTCGGGCGGCCAGTCCGGTCAGGTGATCGTGTACGGCATCCCATCGATGCGCATCTTGAAATACATCGGTGTGTTTACCCCCGAGCCATGGCAAGGCTACGGCTTCGATGAAAGCTCGAAAGCCGTCTTGAAGCAGGGCCGCATTGACGGCAAGGACATCACCTGGGGCGATACTCACCACCCCGCCGTGTCCGAGACCAATGGCGAATACGACGGCCAGTTCCTGTTTATCAACGACAAGGCCAACCCACGCCTGGCGGTGATTGACCTGCGCGACTTCGAGACCAAGCAGATCGTCGTCAACCCGATCTTCAAATCCGAACACGGCGGCGCCTTTGTCACCACCAATTCCGAATATGTAATCGAAGCGGCCCAGTACGCTGCTCCGCTGGAGAACAAGAAGTTCTACCCGCTGGAAGAGTTCAACGAGAAGTACCGCGGCGGCATCACCTACTGGAAGTTCGACCGCAAGGAAGGCCGTATCCAGCCAGAGAAATCATTCTCGCTGGAACTGCCACCCTACTCGCAAGACTTGTCCGATGCCGGCAAGGGCGCATCCGAAGGTTGGTCGTTCACCAACTCATTTTGCTCCGAGCGTTATGTCGGCGGCATCGAAAAAGGCCGCCCCCCCTACGAGGCTGGCTGCTCAGCCAAGGACACCGACTACCTGCACGTGATCAACTGGAAGAAAGCGGCTGAGCTGGTTGCCGCCGGCAAGGCCAAGAAGATCAACGGCCACGACGTGCTGATGATGGAAACCGCCATCAAGGAAGGCGTGCTGTTCCTGATCCCCGAGCCGAAATCCCCACACGGCGTGGACGTGTCGCCGGACGGCACCAAGATCATTGTCGCTGGCAAGCTCGACACCCACGTGTCGGTCTACAGCTTCGAGAAGATCCAGGCCGCCATCAAGGCGGGCAAGTTCGAGTCCAAGGATCCGTACGGCATCCCGGTGATCGCCATGAAGGACGCGCTGCAGACGCAAGTGTCACTCGGCTTGGGCCCCCTGCACACGCAGTACGACAGCAAGGCCTGTACCGCCTACACCTCGCTGTACGTTGACTCGCAAGTGGCCAAGTGGGACTATTGCGAAGGCAAGGTGCTCGACAAGGTCAGCGTGCACTACAACATCGGTCACTTGATGACGATGGAAGGTGACTCCACCAAGCCCGCCGGCAAGTACCTGGTTGCGCTGAACAAGCTGGCGATTGACCGCTTCGTGCCGGTTGGTCCGTTGCACCCCCAAAGCCACCAGTTGATCGACATCAGCGGCGACAAGATGCAGTTGCTGTACGACATGCCATTGCCCCTGGGTGAGCCCCATTACGCGGTGGCCATCGACGCCAAGAAGCTCAAACCCGCGGTGCGCTACAAAGTCGGCACTGACAGCCGCACCGACAAGCCGCACCCCGGCGCCGCCAAGGCCGGCGAAGAGCGCATTGTGAAGAAGGGCAACAAGGTCGAGGTGTTCGGCACCTTGATCCGTTCGCACATCACGCCCGAGACGATCGAAGTTGAAGTCGGTGACGAAGTCACCATTAACCTGACCAACCTCGAGCGCGCCCAGGACGAGACCCATGGTTTCACGGTCAGCACCTTCAACGTGCACGCCTCGGTGGAACCGGGCAAGACCGTCGCCGTCAAGTTCAAGGCCGACAAGGAAGGCGTCTATCCCTACTACTGCACCGAGTTCTGCTCGGCACTGCACCTTGAAATGCAGGGCTACCTGCTGGTCAAGCCAAAGGGCTGGAAGCCAACCAAGACCAAGCTGGCGGCCCAGAACTACACGGAAGCCGACTACAAGGCAACCGTCAAGAAAGTGGCTGATACCCAGGCCATCATTGACTCGGTGGTGGCCTATATCACCAGCGTGAACTACAAGGACTTCCCCGAGGTCGTGGCCATGGTTGACGACGCGTTTGACCAACTTGGCAAGACCAAGGACATCAAGACCAAACACGAAGCCGCAGCGGCCAAGAAGGACTGGGAAAACGCCAACCTGTGGGCCGAGCAAGTCTGGCAGTACCAGGTCAAGACCGCCGACCTCGGTTTGCGGGCCAAGACTTTCCTGGAACAGAACGGTGCCAAGAAAGTCAAGTAAGCGACTCCAAGCAATCCCAACGTCGGNNAGCAAACCCAACGTCGGGGGGTCGACTTGGTCGACCCCCCGACGCATTTCGAAAAGGTAAAACCATGAAGACGACGTTGTTTATTGCCGCCCTGGCAACCCTTGCATCCGGCGCCGTGCTGGCCGATGGCGCAGCCCTTTACGCCGAAAAGACTTGCGTGGCCTGCCACGGCAAGGACGGCAAAAAGCCCCTGACCCCCGCCTACCCCAAACTGGCCGGACAAAATGCCGCCTATGCGGAGCAACAAATGCTTGACATCAAGAGTGGCGCGCGCTCCAACGGCAGCAGCGCCGCCATGAAAGGCGTCATGCACCTGGTATCCGACGCCGAGATCAAGGAACTGGCCCAGTACATCTCGAAGCTGAAGTAGGCCAGCCCCACCACTTTCCCCCTGGAGCACGCAACATGAAAAAGATACTGGCACTGGCCCTTTCGCTGGCCTTGATTCCGGCCATTTCCACGGCCGCCCCGCCTGCGGCCAAGCAATCTGGCATCGAGGCCAAGGACTACAAATGGAACGCCCAGGAAGGCGAGAAGATCGAAGCCCTCAAGCTCAAGGGCACTGCCAAGGAGGGCAAGGAGGGATACGAGGTCTGTGGCGCCTGTCACCTACCCAACGGCGCGGGCCGCCCGGACGGCACTTTTCCGCAATTGGCTGGTCAGCACACCACGGTTTTGATCAAGCAAATGGCCGACATTCGGGCCGGCCTGCGCGACAACCCGACGATGTACCCGTTTGCCAAGGAACTGACCGACGCGCAGGAACTCGCCAACGTATCGGCTTATATTGAGAGCCTGTGTATTCCAGCGGTTCACGGCATGTACGAAGGGCCTGACGCCGCCAAACAGGTAGCCGACGGCAAGGCGATGTACGAGAAAGAGTGTATTGAATGCCACAAAGCCAACGGCGAGGGCATCAAGGACAAGTTCTATCCCGTGCTGGCTGGTCAGCATTACAAGTACCTGCTGCGCCAGATGACGGAAATCCGTGATGGGCACCGCCGCAACGCCAACCCCGACATGGTCACCATCATCAAGAAGTACGACAACAAGCAGTTGGTCGCGATCTCCGCCTACCAGGCCAGCCTGTCCATGCCCGGCGCCATGTGCAAGGCACCGGCGGCCAAGCCCGCCAAGAAGAAGTAACCTGCCAACATGACGCATCAGACCCAACAAAACCGCCTGATCACGGCACTCACCCTGGTCGCCTTGGCGGCCATGGTTGCCGCTTTCTTCGCGCCGATTTGGTGGGTCTCCTTGACCGCGCCCAACTACCCCAAGGATGCGTTCCCTGACGGTATCCGCATTCATTTTCACTTTGACGGCGTGCAAAACGGTTGCAGTGCGGTGGGTGCGGGCACGCGCATGGGCTCCGAGACCATGCAGGCCGACATGGGTCCCGATTCCGAGCGTTACAACCCCATTCTTGACAAACACAAAGATGTCAACAAAGGTGCCGCCGGTCTGGATTGTGTGCACGAGATGAACACCATCAACCACTACGTCGGCATGTTTCCGATTGCCACCGGCGCGCCGGTTGAGAAGCCCTTGGCCAAGTTCTTTTTTGGCTTCTTTGCGGTGATGCTGCTCGGATTCGCCACGCCCGAGGGCAAACGCCGACTGATGGTCCTGTCGGGCGGCTTCGTGGCCGTCGCCGCATGGGCACTGATCGACCAGTTTGCGATGGGTCATCTGGCCAGCCATGTCAAAGCCTACATGGCCGAGGCCGCCACATTCTTCAACGAACCCGCACGCATTCAGATCTGGGGCGACAACGTCACCCTGTACAGCAAGATCGCCATCGGCGGCCTGATCGCCGCCATGGCGGTGGTGGTCGCCGGCGTGGCACGTTGGCGCAAGTTCTCGCTGTTGCTGGCCCTGGTGCCGGCGCTGTTGCCAGTCTATTTCGTGATCGAATACGCTGGCTGGCTCTGGTTCTTTGGCCACAATATGCACCCGTGGGGGGCGTTCACGGTCAAACCCTTCATGCCAACCGTGTTTGGCGAGGGCAAGGTCGCCCAGTTCTCCACCTACTCGTATCCCTACTGGGGTTATGGGCTGCTGGTGGTGGTCTTTATCTGCCTGATGTTGGCCTTGCTGTTGCGCCGCCGGCAAATGCGTGAAGGCCTCGAGCGGTAAACGCCATGACACCCAAGCGCTGGTCCTCGTGGTTGCCGGCCCTGTTGCTGCTGGGGTCCTCCCTGCTGATTGCGGCAACCGCTGACACAGACGATGCACCCGGCAAGCCACCGGTGGCCGGTGCCACGGCCGACCTGTCGACCGCGCCGCGTGTCAGCGTGGACCGGCCCAAGCCAACGTTTCCGCTTTATGAGCGTCACAAACGCGTGCATGGCCTCAAGCCGTTCCAGGCCATGGTGGATGCGGCGCCCGCCGGTTCGGTGTTGCGCCCCCCACCCGGCACCTATGCGGGTCCGGTGATCCTGACCAAGCCGCTGACGATTGAAGGCGCCGGTCAGGTCACCATCGACTCGGGTGACAAAGGGACTGTCTTCTCGGTGCAAACCGATGGCGCCATACTGCGCGGCCTACACCTGGCCGGCTCGGGCGAGTCACACGACACTGATGACTCCTGCCTCGACGTGCGTGGCCACAAAAACCTGATCGAGCACCTGGTGATCGACAACTGCCTGTTCGGCATCGACCTGAAGCAGTCCAATGACAACACCGTGCGCCACAACAAGGTGCGCTCCAAGCCCTTGGAGATTGGTGTGCGCGGCGACGGCTTGCGCCTGTGGTACAGCCACCGCAACCTGATCGAGAGCAACGAAATCACCGACTCGCGCGACATGGTGGCCTGGTACGCCAACGACAACATCTACCGCAAGAACATCGGCATGCGCAGCCGCTACTCGATCCACTTCATGTTCGCCAAGAACAACCTCGTCGAATACAACCGTTTCTACGACAACGCGGTGGGCGTCTACTTCATGTACACCGAAGGCGGTGTGTTGCGCCACAACCTGATTTCTCACGCCACCGGTGCCACTGGCATGGCGATCGGCTTCAAGGAAGCCAGCAACACCGTGATCGAGGGCAACGAGATCATCTATTGCGCCGTGGGCATCGGCTCGGACCTGTCACCCTTCCAGCCCGACAGCAAGATCTGGATTCGCAACAACCGATTTGCGTACAACGGCATCGCGGTGCAACTCACCAGCGAACTCGGTGGCAACATCGTCACCGACAACACCTTCGAGGGCAACCTTACCAACGTGGTCCAGGCCGGGCGTGGCAAGGCCGGGCTCAACGAATGGCGGGGCAATTTCTGGGATGACTACCAGGGTTTTGACCGCAACCACGACGGCGTGGGCGACACCGCGTATGAGCTGTACGCCTATGCCGACCAAATCTGGATCGAAATGCCGGCCGCGCGTTTCTTCAAGACCGCTCCGGTGATGGAGTTGCTCGACTTCCTGGAGCGTCTGGCGCCGTTCACCTCGCCCGAGCTGACACTCAAGGACCAGCGGCCGCGCTTTGTCAAACCCCAACAGGTGCCCGGATGAGCGATGCCCCCCCTGGAGAGCCGGCGCCCCGCAAGAAGAAGCCGCGCCTGAACCGGCAAGAACGCCGCCGCTGGCTGCGCACCGCCCTGCTCGCCGGTGGCGTGTTGGGGGCCGCGTTGTCGGGCTATTTGCCATTGGTTTATGCCCAGAAAAGGCGACTGCGTCCACCCGGTGCGCTCGACGAAAAGGACATCCTGGCCTCCTGCATCAAATGCGGTCAGTGTGTGCAGGTCTGTCCGGTGCAGGCGATCAAGTTGGCCGATCTGGTGGATGGCTTTGGCGTGGGCGTGCCCTACATCGACCCGCGCGAACAGGCCTGCGACTTTTCCTGCGACGCGGTGCAGTGCATTCTGGCCTGTCCAACCGGCTCGCTGGTCTACCAAAAGCCGAATTTCTTGTTGGCGCGCGCCGGCGCCGGTCTGGCCGCCAAGCCAATTCTCAAGGCCAAGGAGAGAGATGCGGAGCCGACGCTCAATCTGAAGGAGCGCATGGGCGTGGCACGCCTGGCGCGCCCCGAGGCGTGCCTGGCTACGCAAGGCAAGGGCTTCAAGGGACCGGCGCGCGGCGCCGAGTTCAAGGGCAAGCTGCGTTACATGGAGGTGGACCGCTGGAAGCCGATCCGCGTCGCCGATCACCCCTACGATATCAAGGAGTGCGACCTGTGCGTGCGCGAATGCCCGGTCAAAGGCGCCATCTCGATGGAGAGCCTGACCACCTTGGAGGGCAAGACCCGGCGCCAACCGGTGGTGCATGAGCCGTGCGTAGGCTGCGGCGTGTGCGAGATGGTGTGCCCAACCGAGACCGCCTGCATCGTGATCGAAGCCCGGGAGACCTGGAAGGCATGAAGAACGTGCACTGGCAACGCTTTGGCGAGCAAATCGCCATCATGTTCGGCCGTGAGCC
>CXWL01002695.1_pt1 | contig 21756 bp, 18 predicted proteins | sample 590931 | NCBI WGS metagenome assembly CXWL01 (sample SAMEA3498368, study PRJEB10139) | groundwater metagenome | biome: water well; material: biofilm material | place: Germany | collected 2015-04-27 | reverse complement strand
CTGCATCATCGTGTCGACGGCGAGCTCCAGGCTCTCTTCGGCCTTCGGGCGCAACGAATCGATCCGTCGCCTCATCCCGCTCTGAAACTTAATGAATTTGCTTTGTGAAAATGCCATCTGAACCGGACTCGCTCCCTGGGCGCGCATTGTAGCACAGCCAGGTTGCGTGCCAGAAGGGCCATAGAAATAGCGTGAACTGCACTGGTGACCGGTCAGCGTGAGGCGAAGTCGTCGCTGATTTTGGTGCGGCGGCGGGCGACGCCCGTGTCACGTGCAGCGGCTGCCACGGCTTTGGCCACACGGGGAACGACGTTCTTATCGAACACGCTTGGAATGATGTAGTCCTCGCTCAGAGCCGACGCGGGAATGGTCTCAGCCAAGGCCTTGGCTGCAGCGAGTTTCATTGCTTCGTTGATGTCGCGCGCCTGCACATCCAGGGCCCCTCGAAAGATACCCGGAAAGGCGAGGGCATTGTTGATTTGATTCGGGTAGTCCGAACGCCCGGTCGCGAAGATCCGGCAGTGGGAGGCCGCCAATTGAGGAGGGACTTCCGGGTCGGGATTGGCCATCGCAAAGACGATGCGATCAGGCGCCATCAGATCCAGATCTTCCGCTGTGACGACATTGCCGACGGATAAGCCGATGAAAACGTCGGCTCCCTTGAGCGCCTCTCGAAGCGTGCCTTGAGGGCGGTCATTCGTCATACAGGCGGCGAGATCCGTTCGGCAGGCCCGCAGCTGGTCGCCGTCTCCTCGTAAGACGATCCCTCGAGCTTCGCATCCGATCAGATGCGAGAGGCCTGCCGCCAGCAACATTCTGCAGCATGCAGTTCCAGCGGCCCCGAGACCGTTGACGACCACGCGGATCTCCTCAATCCGTTTTCCCGTCACGGTGAGCGCATTGGTCAATGCGGCAAGGAGCACCACGGCGGTGCCATGCTGGTCGTCATGCATAACCGGAATATCCAGGGATTTCTTTAAGCGGCGTTCGATCTCGAAACAGCGAGGTGAACTGATATCTTCTAGGTTGATCGCGCCAAATCCTGGAGCAATAGCCTGAACCGTGCGGACGATCTCATCGGGATCTTGCGTATTCAAGCAAATAGGCCAGGCGTCGATTCCTGCAAACTCCTTGAACAGCATGGCCTTGCCTTCCATCACGGGTAACGCGGCCTCCGGGCCAAGATTCCCCAGGCCCAGCACCGCAGATCCGTCGGTGACCACGGCAACCGTGTTGCTCTTGCTCGTAAAAGCATAGGCTTTGGTTTTGTCCTTTGCGATGGCTTGCGAGACACGGCCGACCCCTGGCGTATAAACCATCGACAAGAGGTTACGCGTCGTGATGGGAAACTTGCTTTGGACGTGAATCTTTCCGCCGAGATGCAGCAAAAATATTCGATCTGAGGCGGACAGGACTGTGACGTCAGGCAGCGCCCCGATCCGTGCGAGTACGGTTTCTCCATGCGATTCGTCCCGGACGTCGAAGGTCACGTCTCGGACCATGCAGTTGGCTGTAGCAGAGACGATATCCACCGCGCCCAAATTAGCTCCTTCCTCGGCTAAGACCGCCGCGACCCGCGCAAACATACCCGGTGTATTGGCGAGTTGGAGGCGAACGGTCAGGCGATAGTTGGAATAGGGCCCAATGTCGGTCATGGTTGGTCCTTCATCAACAGCCTACCATAGGGGGAGTTCGAGCCGGAAAAACCTGTGTATTCTTATCATCGGCTCGGCAGCAAAACACATAAATTCCTGGTTGACAACGGGGCCCATTTTCGCTAACGTTCGCCCGTTTACCCTACTTGGATGGGTAGACAGCATCCTAACACNNCATGGCAGTGGCAGTGGCAGTGACGTTCAGCGCTCCTTCCTTCGCCGGTGAAGAGAAGAAGGATAAGAAGGACGAGAAGAAGGGCGGCCACGTCCTCGTGTACGGCGATGAGAAGAAGGACAAGAAGGACGAGAAGAAGGGCGGCCACGCTGGTACGTTCGGCGAGACCAAGGACGAGAAGAAGAAGGACGAGAAGGGCAAGTAATTACGACATAGGTCCTTTGTCTGATCAGACAAGCCTGACTTGAACGATTCTGAAGAGGCCTGCGATCGTGAGATTGCAGGCCTCTTTGTTTTTCCACTTATTGACCCTTCTCTGAGGCCGATGCTACCGTGAGCTATGAATAATCCATCTGACTCAGCCAAGACGAATCGCCTCGCTCACGAAACCAGTCCCTATCTCCTCCAGCATGCCTCGAACCCGGTCGACTGGTATCCCTGGGGACCGGAGGCCTTACAGGCATCGAAAACACAGAACCGTCCTATACTACTTTCGATCGGTTATTCTGCCTGCCACTGGTGTCACGTGATGGAGCGGGAGTCGTTCGAGAACGAGGCCATTGCTGCACTCATGAACCGGCACTTTATCTGTATTAAAGTCGATCGGGAAGAACGTCCCGATCTCGACGAGATCTACATGCAGGCCACGGTGACCATGAATCGCGGCCAGGGCGGATGGCCGATGACGGTCTTTCTGACGCCAGACCAGGAGCCATTTTTCGCCGGGACCTATTTCCCTCCCGATGACCGATGGGGTCGTCCAGGTTTTCCCGGCCTGCTCAAGAAAATTGCAGAATCATGGGAGAAGAATGCCGCCGCTCTCACGAATCAAGCGCGTCAATTGACCGAACGGTTGAAGAAGGAACTCAAGGCGGTATCGCCCGTTTCCGTGAGTGCCTCTGTACTGGATGAGGCTGTGAGTCAATTCCGCGAGGATTTCGACGAGCAGCACGGCGGATTCGGCAAGGCGCCGAAATTTCCACCCTCTGCAGGGCTCTCGTTGCTCCTTCGTTGTTATCGTCGAACGGGAGAGAGCCGCACGTTACAGATGGTGACTCGCACGCTCGATGCGATGGCGGCAGGAGGAATCTACGATCATATCGGTGGCGGGTTCGCGCGGTACTCTACCGATGAGCGTTGGCTGGTTCCTCATTTCGAGAAGATGCTCTATGACAATGCCCTGCTGGCCAAAACCTACTTGGAAGCCTACCAAGTCACCAAACAGTCCTCCTATCGCCAGGTTACAACGGAAGTGCTCGACTATATTCTCCGGGAGATGACCGATCCTGCCGGAGGATTCTACTCCGCGACGGATGCGGACTCAGAAGGGGTCGAAGGAAAGTTTTTCGTCTGGACACCGGCGGAAATCCAGGCTGTGCTGCAGAATGCCGAAGATACCCGAAGACTCTGTGCCTATTACGACATTACCGATCAGGGCAATTGGGAACATCGGAGCATCCCGAATCGACTGCGACCCATCGAGGCTGTGACGAAGGAGTTAGATCTCACTATCGATGAACTAGACGAAACAATTCATCGCGTGCGGCCCCTCCTCTATCGCGCGCGCCAGGAGCGAGTCCCTCCCGGACTTGATGACAAAATCATTACGGCCTGGAACGGCATGATGATGTCGGCGATGGCTGAGGCCGGCCGAGTATTTGGGAATAGCCGTTACATCGATGGAGCCATGAAGGCGGCAGACTTTATCTTGCAGACACATCGGACTTCCGATGGCACGCTCCTCCGCACGTCGCGAAAGGGCCGGGCCCATCTCGACGGAGTCCTGGAAGACTATGCCTATCTGGCAGAAGGATTGATCGACCTCTATGAGGCCTGCGGGGAAGAACGTTATCTCGCCGCCGCGCTTCAATTGGGAGAACGGATCGTGGATTCGTTTCGCGATGAGGACCAGGGAGGCTTCTACACAACCGCGAAGACCCATGAAACGCTGATTATACGAGCGCGCGAGGGCGCTGATGGTGCGACGCCTAGTGGCAACGCCGTGGCAATCTCCGCCCTCGCCAGACTCTCATTCCACTACGATCGCCAGGATCTGCGCGAGGCAGCGATTGGCGGGATTCGTGTCTACGGCCGTCAGATGGCCCGGTATCCGAGAGCCTTCGCGAAAAGTCTCGCCGTCGTGGATCTCCTGGCGGAGGGACCTATTGAATTAGCGTTTGTGGGAGCCCCGAACGATCCAGGATTGGAGGCACTGCATCGCGCTGTGCGCGATGTGTTCCTTCCGCATCGTGTGATTGCCTCCAGCGATGGGACTGGCAAGCCGTCCACTCATCCCCTGCTCTCCGGCAAGGGTTTGGTGGGAGGAAAGGCTGCACTCTATATCTGTCGCAATTTTTCCTGCCAGCGTCCCCTCACCGATCCACAAGAGGTCACCGAGGCATTGCTGTCCGAGGCGCGACGAACGGCTCAACCGGCCCACCAGACGCTGTTGCAAGGAACCGCATACCCTGGATCTGCCAGCCCTGAGGGGACAGCCAGATATGCCGCACGCCTCGTGAGCCAAGCACGCCATGCCGGACACATGGAACATGGGTATGGCCGGTTCGGCAACAGCGGCTTCACGACATCCCGGCTGGGATTCGGGACCTATCGGGTCGATACCAGGGAGCCGGAACAGCGAGAGGCCATGAAGAAGGCGCTACGTGAAGGCGTCAACCTCATGGACACGTCGACGAATTACATGGATGGCGATAGTGAGCGCCTAGTCGGTTCTGTCTTAGGCGAATTGTTCAAAGACGGTGAGCTGACGCGAGAAGAAGTGATCGTTGTCTCGAAGATTGGCTATGTGCAGGGGCAGAATCTCAAACAGGCGGAGATGCGAGAGCAGGCCGGGCGCCCCTACCCAGACATGGTCAAATATGGCGAGGGCATCTGGCATTGTATCCATCCGGAGTATCTAGCCGATCAACTCACCCTGTCACTGGACCGGCTAGGGCTTGCCACGCTCGATATCTGTTTGCTCCACAATCCGGAATACTTTCTGTCCGAGGCAGCCCATCATGAAGGTGGCGATCTCGCGATTGCGCGGGAAGCCTTTTATCGACGGATTGAACAGGCCTTCACGTTTTTCGAGTCGCAAGTCGCGGCGGGGCGGATCGGTTATTACGGCGTGTCCTCGAATACGGTCACGGCAGATCCTTCGAATGCCGAGGCGACGTCGCTCTCTCGCCTATACGACGCGGCACGATCTGCTGCAAAGTCACTGGGCATGGAGCGCCATCACTTCGGGGTGCTGCAATGCCCCATGAATCTCTATGAGGCAGGCGCCCTGATGACGAAAAATACCGGCATGGATCAGCAGGAGACGGTGTTGGAGCTGGCGCAGCGAGAAGGCATCGCGGTTTTGGTCAATCGCCCGCTGAATGCCATGCCGACGAAAAAGAGCGGTGTGCTTCGGTTGGCAGATTTTCCGCTCCAAGGCGATCCCGTGGATTTCGAGCGGCAATGCCAAACGGTTGCGGCGCTTGAAGAAGAATTCCGCAAGGACATTGCCCCAAACCTTCAACAGAGCGGTCAAGGCATGCCCCCCGCCGACTTCTTCACCTGGGCTATTGAGCTGACCCGCGTGCGGCCTCAGATTCAGGGGCTGGAACATTGGGAGCAGATCGAGCATCAAATGATCGCGCCGCATTTCAATCAAGTGATGCAGGCTCTCTCACAACAGCTCACCGGAACGGCGACTGCACAGTGGGAAGCCTGGCGCAATCGCTATGTGCCGCAATTGCTCACCCTGTTGGGCGGACTCCGCAGAGAAGCGACCGAGCGGAGTCGCACGAGAGCGGCCTCGATAGCTACAGCCCTCAATCCCCTCCTGCCCAAGGCGCGGCACAACGAGTCATTGTCACGAAAGTCCTTATGGGTGTTGGCAAGCACACCAGGAGTGACCGCGGTGTTGAATGGGATGAGGTCGCGAGGCTATGTCGAAGATTCTATCGCTATCCTCAAGTGGGAACCGGTACCGGCGGTAAGACTACTGTACGAAGTGGTGATGTCACGATGAGGATGATGGGTTTCTTGTGAAAGGCCTCAGCTAACTCCCGGTTCGCCCGCTGCTCTGTCAGACCTGCAATGCCTGTCTAGCCCAAAGCCCCCCCCCTGTATCTACCGGTTGTTGGTGTGGATACGTCTTGTGCTCAACGATCCGATTCGTGCGGCGACATCCCGATATTGCGGGGCCTCTCGCCTGAGCCATCGATAGGTCTCCAAGCTTTCAGGAATACGCCCGAGGGACTCTAATGTTCGCCCTAAGAGGTAGAGGATCTGCACTTGTTCTTTCGACGATGCTGAGGGTACTTGGAGGGCTCGACGAAATACCATGACGGCTTCGTCTTGCTTGCCGGTTCTCTTAAGACACAGCCCCATTTGTGCAAGCCCCTTCAGCATATACATGGGGTCCTGCGCGGCCGCTTCAAAATGTTCCGCTGCTTGTTTAAACAGGCCCACATTCTTGAGCGCCGTACCTCGTTCATACGATTCGTGCCCATTCAACATCTCCGTCGAACTGGGAGTTTCGATGATCGAATTATGTATGGCTGGTGTCGTCGTACGATTGTCCGGATCCGATAGGATCTGGAGTGACACTCGATGGTCCTGCGGTATGAGGGGAGAAGGGTTGGATTCGTTCACGGTTGTGTTTCCTCTATCGTCAAAACCAAACAGCAGTAAGGCAGCAAGTTTCAGGCCATGCAGGTCAGTCCTTGAGTACGTTGAGTTTAAATGCTTTTCCCCTGCTCGCCTATAGTTGAGAATAGGAGAAAAGAGCTTGCCTGGGCATCATTAGTTCAAAAGTGCCCTCGAACCTTGCCAAGCAGTGGAGGAAAATTTCAAAAAGTAACTTGTCGAAGATTCTGGCGATTGGCAGCAAACCACTGCATGGTCTTCTTAAGTCCGTCCCGAAGCGCGTGCTTTGATTGAAACCCGAACAGTTGCTTGGCGCGGCTGACATCCAGGCATCGTCGAGGTTGCCCGTTCGGCTTAGTGGTATCCCACACGATCTGTCCCGTATATCCAGCCTCCTCAGCAATCATGGTGGCAAGATTGCGAATGGTGACTTCCTCCCCTGTCCCCAGGTTGACAGGCAGACTTCCCTCGTAACGTTCAGCAGCGAGCAGGATGCCTTCCGCCGCGTCCTCCACATACAAGAACTCTCGCGTCGGAGAACCATCCCCCCACAAGGTGAGGGTGGATTGGCCTGCTTCTTTTGCTGTCACACATTTGCGTATTAAGGCTGGGATCACGTGAGATGTTTCCAGGTCAAAGTTATCGCGCGGGCCATAGAGATTCACCGGAAATAAGACGATCGAATTGAACCCATACTGTTCACGATATGCCTGCGACTGGACCAGCATCATCTTCTTGGCAAGACCGTAGGGTGCATTGGTCTCCTCAGGGTATCCATTCCAGATATCGTCCTCTTGAAATGGAATAGGAGCAAACTTGGGATAGGCGCAGATGGTACCCAACCCCACGAATTTCTTCAGCCCCTGTTGACGTCCGACTTCGATAAGCTGGGCACCCATCATCAGGTTATCATAAAAAAACTTCCCGGGATTGGCTTGGTTCGCACCGATCCCCCCGACTCGTGCAGCCAGATGGATGACCATATCGGGAGTGCTATCGCTATAGAGCTGTTTCACCGCATCCATCTGAACGAGGTCGTAATCTTTGCTTCGAGGAACGACAATGTCATGGCAGCCTTTGGTTTGCAGCTGCTCAACCACGAAGGATCCAAGAAAGCCTGCCCCACCTGTGACGACCACCCGCTTATCTGACCAGAAAGACATCATTACTTTTTCCCATGGGTTCCTTCGAGTCGTTCTTGTTCAAGAGCAAGATCCGCATCCATCATCATATGAGCCAGTTCCTTAAATCGGACATTCGGCTCCCATCCCAGATCCCGTTTGGCTTTGCTCGCATCGCCGATGAGGAGGTCTACCTCGGTGGGGCGATAGTATGCTGGATCGATCTTCACATGCTTCTGCCAATCCAGCTGAAGACGACCGAACGCCAGCTCCAAGAACTCACGCACGGTATGCGTCTCCCCAGTCGCAATGACGTAGTCCTCCGGCTTGGGGGCCTGCAACATCATCCACATCGCCTGCACATAGTCTCCCGCGAATCCCCAGTCTCGCTTCGCATCTAAGTTGCCAAGAAAGAGATCCTTCTGAATGCCAAGTTTGATGCGTGCTGCCGCTTTCGTAATTTTGCGTGTCACAAACGTCTCGCCACGTCGAGGCGATTCATGGTTGAATAAAATGCCGTTACAGGCAAAGAGGTCGTAGGCTTCGCGATAATTGACGGTAATCCAGTAGGAGTAGACCTTGGCTGCTCCATAGGGGCTACGGGGGTAGAATGGCGTGGTTTCTCGCTGAGGAACATCCTGCACTTTGCCGAACATCTCACTCGACGATGCTTGATAAAACTTCGGCTTCAGCCCCGCTTCCCGAATGGCTTCCAGAAGACGGATCGTTCCGAGTCCGGTAATCTCGCCGGTATACTCGGGAATATCGAAACTCACACGCACGTGACTTTGTGCTCCCAGGTTGTAAATTTCATCGGGCTGAACCGTTCGAATGATACGATTCAGGGAACTTGCATCGTTGAGGTCTCCATACACCAAATGAAGCCGTCGATGGGGAACATGCGGGTCTTGATAAATAGGATCAATCCTCCCCGTATTGAACGAACTCGATCTTCGAATAATGCCATAGACTTCATACCCTTTCCCGAGAAGGAACTCCGCCAGATACGATCCATCCTGACCCGTTATGCCACTAATCAATGCTTTTTTCACAAGACCACTCCTTAGTTTGCCTGGGGCGAGGCTGAATTATGTCTCGAATACCTGATGTTGTCTACCTGCGATAGCGCGTGGATAGTTCCCCGGACATCGCGCTGTGTCCCTACACCTATTCAGGTTACATACTGGTGTGCTACCAAGAATGACCGACTCGCATCAGAAGGGAAGCGGGTTCTTCTTGCACGCGGCCTTTGCTTCGCACTAGAATATGTACGTAACTGAGAGGATTGGTTTACCGTCCGTTTCGAAGCCTATGAGTATGCGCAGGGGTATCATCTTCGCCTATATCGTATGTGGCACCTTACTGGTGGCGCATATCATCAACGCCGTGATTGCGGAGGCGTTGTCAGTTCCGGTAGGTCTGGTACGACCAGCACCGATTTCCAACCAGGAGGCTGAGGTACGGACCTCAGTGCCCGCGATGGTTGAGCATATTCGGACGAGCGGACTTTTCCCCCTCCCCTCCGCCCCTCTCGGTATGAGCCCCACAGCAGAACCTGGTGCAGCCCTTCCCCGGGTTTCGTTAAATCTCGCGGCGAAGCTTAAACTGCTCGGAGTCGTGATCGGCGATCATGGAGGGGTCTCCGTCATCGTAGAAGAGCTTTCCAGTAAACGACAACTATTTTTCCAGTTGCACGACCACATACCCGATGTGGGAGAAATCAGTGAAATCCGTCGGGATGGGATGGTCGTTCGCCAGGGCGATCAGCAAGAGTTGCTTGAGCTCGCTGCCTCTCAGGTCGAGAAGCCCCTAGCTCCCCCTGTCACCGCGGGATCGGCCGTAGCGCCAGCGCCTGGAAGTCCTGTGCGTACCGTGCTCGATCGGAGAGATGTTGAACAGGCGATGGGCGATTTGCCCAAATTATTGTCGCAGGCGAGAGCCGTACCCTACCTGGTGAATGGAGCGATGAATGGATTCCGACTCGATTACATTGCTCCCTCAAGCTTTTATGAAAAGATCGGATTGAAGTACGGGGATGTCCTCCAGCAGGTCAATGGTGTGAATATTCGCGATCCTGGCACTATGCTGACTCTCTTCCAGCAGCTTCGCAACGAGAAGACGGTGAAACTTGACGTGCTGCGTAACAATCAGCGAACCGCGATGACGTTCGACATTCGCTGAGTCCGCTGTATCCTCATTTGCTTCAGCTCCTTTCTGCTTTCGACAGTTCGCTGTTATTCTGGAGCCTTAGTGAGCGTAGGGTGAGGCACAGCTCCCGTTGAACGGCGAGAGGGGATAGCCGTCATGGCTTTGTCGGCGATATCAGACAGAAACGCTCTCTGTACGTCACAAGGATCTGCGGTCTTGCTCCAAGGCCTGTGACCGTTCCGAGAAAGAACAATCTCATCATGGATATTCTGTAATGAACGACGAACACAGCAGTCGTCCGCTGCTAGGCACGATACTCGAAGACCGATTCGGCGTGCTCGACTCCAAATTGCTTGAGGCCATTAATATTCAAGGGACAAAAGGGGGTCGTCTCGGCGAAATCTTGATCCGACTCAGGACGATAACCGAAGACGTCTTGCTACAAGCGCTCGCGATTCAGTTCGAACTGCCCTGGCTCCCGCATCTTGACGTCAGCCAGGTCGACCATGAATGGGTCAAGAAGGTTCCAATCCACTTTGCGCGGCGCTATCACGTACTCCCCCTCAAAACAGAAGATGGCGCGGTGCTTGTGGCCACGACAGACCCCATGGAAACGGCGGCGCTGGACGACCTTCGTCTGTTGCTCGGACTTCCCATCAAACCGATACTGACGACCAGCCTTTCGCTCCTCGCCTGTCTGAATCGTGTCTATGACGACGCGGCAAGTCCTGCAGGCGCGGAGCAAGTCATGGAGGATATCGCAGCCAGTGAAAGTCTGGATCAAATTGCCCATGAGTTAGACGAGCCGACAGACTTGCTCGACGCGACGGACGAAGCCCCCATCATCCGCTTAGTCAACTCCGTCCTCTTCCAAGCCGTCAGACAACGGGCCAGCGATATTCACTTTGAATCGTTTGAACGGGGACTGGTCGTGCGGTATCGCATCGATGGGGTACTCTATCCCGTCCTTACCCCCCCCAAACATTTGCAAGCGAGCATCATCGCGCGACTGAAGATCATGGCAAGTTTGAATATTGCGGAGAAGCGATTACCGCAGGATGGACGTTTCAGGATTCGCACGGCGGGCAAAGATGTCGACCTGCGTGTCTCGGTGCTGCCGACCTCCCATGGCGAACGAGTGGTCTTGCGGCTTTTGGAAAAAGAGAACCGTCTGTTGAATTTGTCGGAGATGGGCTTCTCGCAAGACCGCCTGGGTATCATTCAGCAATTAATCCAATTGTCCCACGGCATCATTCTGGTGACCGGTCCGACCGGAAGCGGGAAGACCACGACCCTCTATGCGGCATTAACTCAGATCAATGCGCCGGACAAGAACATCATCACCGTTGAAGACCCGGTGGAATATCAGCTGGTCGGTGTCGGTCAGATGCAGGTCAATCCCAAGATCAATCTGACGTTTGCTGCAGGGTTACGATCGATTCTCAGACAAGATCCCGATGTCATCATGATCGGTGAAATCCGCGATCGTGAAACTGCTGAAATCGCCATTCATGCCTCGCTCACAGGGCATTTGGTCTTCTCCACCCTGCATACCAACGATGCCTCGAGCGCGGCCACTCGATTGATCGATATGGGCATTGAACCGTTTCTCGTCGCCTCCTCGGTGGTCGCCGTTTTAGCCCAGCGGTTGCTGCGGCAAGTCTGTTCAGACTGTAAAAAGCCCTATCAGCCGACGGACGAGGAACTCATTCGCCTCGGTATCGTCCCTCCAAAGGCGCGCCCCACCTTCTATCGTGGAGCCGGGTGCCCGGCCTGTTCTCAGACCGGTTATCGAGGTCGAACCGGCATTTTCGAACTCCTCGTCCTCGACGATGAAATCCGTCGCCTCATCGGCAACAAAGCGGATTCGGCGACAATTCGCCAAGCGGCGATGGCAAAGGGCATGGTGACGTTGAAAGATGAAGGCGCGGAAAAAGTGTTTCACGGGCTCACGACGACAGAAGAATTGATGCGAATTACCCAGCAGGAAGTCGAGATCTAGCCGGATGCCTGTCTACCACTATAAGGGCTATAAGAACGACGGAGGGTCTGCAACCGGCATCATCGACGCCGAGAGCCAAAAGGTGGCTCGTGTGAAACTACGGAAGGTCGGCGTATTTCCCACCGATATGGTGGAGCAAGGCACTGCCTCGAGCGAAGACACTCCTGGCAATTCTTCCTCGGCGATCGGTCGCTCCCCTGCCCTCAGCACCAGCGATGTGGCCATGATGACCAGACAGCTGGCGACATTACTGGTGGCAGGTCTGCCGCTGGTTGAAGCGATCGGCGTGATGGTGGATCAAACCGAGAAAAAACCCGTGAAGAGCCTGATGGCCGATATCCGAGAAGGAATCCGTGGCGGCAAGTCCTATAGCGCGGTGCTGGAAAGCTATCCACGCGAGTTCTCTCAGATCTATGTGCACATGGTGCGGGCGGGTGAAGCTAGCGGCGCATTGGATCAAATCTTGTTCCGCCTCGCAGAGTTTCTGGAAAAGCAGTTGGCGCTCAAGCACAAAGTGACCAATGCCATACTCTATCCAGCCCTGATGTTGATTGTCGGGGTGTCGGTACTCTTTTTTCTGATGACCTTTGTCGTGCCGAAAATCACCGCGGTCTTTACGAGTTTGAAACAGGCCCTCCCTTGGCCTACGGTTGTCTTGATGAGCATCAGCCATTTTCTTGCCGACTATTGGATTGTGATACTCGGTGGAGTGGCACTTATTGTCTGGTCGGTGCGGCGAACCATGAACACGGAAGCGGGGAAGCTCAAGTCCGACCGATGGCTGCTCAAAATTCCACTCATCGGCGAAGTGGCCAGGATGGTCGCCATCTCACGCCTCACGAGCACATTGGCGACGATGCTGGCCAGCGGTGTGCAATTACTGGATGCCATGGATGTCGCAAAACGTGTCATGAATAATCGCGTGCTGGAACATGCCGTTGAAGGGGCCAGACAGAATATTCGCGAAGGGGAAACGATTGCCGAACCGTTGAAGCGGAGCGGTGAATTTCCCGCCCTGGTCACCCACATGATTGCGGTCGGTGAACGGAGCGGTGAAATGGAGGAGATGCTGCGTCGAATCGGACAAATTTACGATGGGGAAGTGGATCGGGTGATTACGCGGTTTACATCGCTGCTGGAACCCATCATGATTCTCGTCATGGGTGTATTGGTGTTTTTTATTGTAGTGGCCATCCTGCTACCCATCTTTGAGATGGGACAGATGGTTCGCTAGAAACCGTGATCAGTGAAGGGTGATACGTGATGAGTCAAATGGGAGGTGTTCGATGAGAGGCAAGGAACGGTTCGAGCGCGCGCAGATGACCTGGAGCAACAGGCACCGGATGCCGGGGCCTCACCTATCACCCATCACCCATCATCCATCATGCCATATCCTCAGAAGTGAACGTGGCTTCACATTCATCGAGATCATGGTCGTGGTGGCTATTCTCGCGATCCTTGCCGCGTTGGTCGTTCCTCGCATCATGGGACGAACGGATGATGCCAAACGCACGGCCACTAAGGTGCAGATTCGCAATATCGAAGGCGCCTTACAACTCTATAAACTCGACAACGGTGTCTATCCCTCAACAGAACAAGGCTTAAAGGCTTTGGTCGAAAAACCTTCGGTCGGGGTGATCCCGAAAAAGTGGAAGCTCGGAGGTTATCTCCCGAAGCTGCCGGAAGACTCCTGGCAAAATCCATACAAATATTTGAGTCCCAGCCCGAAAGGCGATTACGAGATCATCTCCCTCGCCACTGATGGTGAAGTAGGCGGCGAAGGAATCAATGCGGATATTACCAATTGGAATCTCGATAAGGACTAGAAGATGTGGCAAGAGGCGAGGGGCATGGGGCGAGGGATGTGCGAGAAACATCTGTTGGCTCCCCTCGCCTCACGCCACGTGCCTCATGCCTGCCTGGCTACGGCAGGGTTTACGATCCTGGAAATCATCCTTGTACTCTTTTTGCTTGTCGGCTTGCTGGGCATCGTATTGCCTCGAATATCGCTGGAGGAAAACCTCGGCTCAGTGGGCCGGCGGATGGTCGGGACCGTGCGATCCCTTCAGGGCATGGCCATGTTGACCCAAAAAACGGTCCACCTGTACGTTGATCTGGATCGAGGAACCTATTGGCCGGTGATCCTGGATGGCAATCAAGAAAAAGTGCCGACCGACGCTACCTGGGCCACGCCGTTGAACCTTCCCGACACCATTCGCTTTTCAGACATGCTGGCAAGTCAGGGGAAAAAAGAATCCGGCCGAGTCGACCTGTTTTTTTATCCTACCGGAAGGATCGATCCGATGACGATGCATCTGGCGGATAAGAACAACAATATTCTGGCCATTGCCATTGAGCCCGTCACAGGAGCCATCCGCATGAGCGATGAACGGATCGAGCCCTCGAAGCCCCTCACCATTCCCGACCGTGTGAGACCATTACTTCAAACCGCGGTGGCAGTCAGATAATGAGACGACGGTGAGAGTGACCGGGCACGCGTAGGATGCGCTATGGGAAACGAACGAGGGTTTACGTTATTAGAAGTGCTGATCGCGCTCGGCATTCTGGCGTTGGCACTGCCGATCTTGCTGGGGCTCCGCAACTGGGACCTCGATCTCCATGCGAGGGCCAAGGAACTCACGACCGCCACGGTCCTCGCGCAGGAAAAGTTGATCGAGACGGAGCTGGGGATGCTGTTGCCACTCGGTGAGACGGGTGGAGAATTTCAATCGATCCCTCTGGGATCGCAAGCCACTGCCGAGACCACGAATCGACCGGCCAATTATCGGTGGAAACGAATTGTCGCACCCACGCCATTACCGATCGTACAGGAAGTGAAGATCCAGGTGTTGTGGCCACGAGGCGCCACAGAAGAAATGGTCGAGGTCAGTACCTATGTTTTTTCGGCAAACTCCCCCCAGTAGTGAGGGCGGTTTCACTCTCATTGAAGTGCTGCTGGCCGTGTCTCTCGTCGCCATGATGGCGACCTTAGTCTTTGGATCGCTCTATGTCACGACCAGTGCGATCGATGCCGCAAGGGCAAGCTCGGCCAATGAACAGATTGTTCGAAGCACGTTACGCGTGATGACCGATGAGTTGTCGGTCGGCGTGAGCCTGACGTCTGGTCCTTGGATGGGGATCAACGGCCAGCAGGATGGTCAACCGGCCGATTCAATCGCCTTTCTTACGATGGGCCAGTTTCGAGGAGCGGAATCGACGAAAGATACCGAATTGGTTCGCATCGTTTATACCAGAGAAGGCGAACGCCTCCTTCGCTTTGTGCGGAGAAACCTCTACGGACTGACAGATGAGTCGGTCGAGCAAGTCGAGCTCGCCAGCAAGGTCAAAGCCTTCAACGTGCGTTTCTATGACAGCAAGAACAATCTCTGGGTAGACGAGTGGGATGGTCGTGGACGATCGGGAACTCCGAAAGCCTTGTTGATCGAACTGACGCTACTGCAAGAGAATGCCGAACCTCAGACCGTCCGCCAATGGGTCGCGGTGGGGGCATCATGACGGTATGGCCCATCACCTGGCTTAAAACATCGAAACTGAAAGGCCCTTTGGGCTGGGGGTTGGCGACGCTAACCGGCTTCATTCTCTCGCTGCTCCTGACATTTCCTTATGGCCCACTCCAGAGTCGTCTACTGGCTGAGTTTCATCGGGCGAGTGGATGGGAGGTGCGAGCCGCGGATTGGTCGGTGGGATTTCCCGCATCCATTGAGTGGCGTGATGTTGTCCTCTCTGGCCCCACCATCGGGGCCATTCCACTTGAAGCCGTACGGACAACAATTGGAGTCTTTCAGGCATTGTTCGGCCGCCTGGTGATAGACTATGTCGTGCAATTACCAGGAGCAGCCCAGGTCGGCGCTGGGCGAGCCACCGGATCTCTCACAGCGGCCTCGTGGGGCTTACGTGGTCCAGTTTCCATTAAAGGTCATCTCCAGCAAATGGAACTTGCGACGGTCCTGAAGCCCTACGTGAGCCGAGGAACCGCCCAGGGGGATTTCATGCATCGATGGGAGAACACGCAAGGCGCCACGGCTGCCCTCAAGGGTGACGGAACCGTGAAGATGGAGATCAAGGACCTTGTCGTCGATCGAGTCGCTGCCGGCTCTGCGGCAATGCCCTCGCTAGCGCTCGGTCGCATACAGGCGTCGCTCGCCTGCCATGATGGCGTCTGCGATGTGACGGAATTAAAGGGTGACGGTGTCGATGGATCGTTTACCGCTCAGGGGCATGTCACGTTGCGGCAGCCGCTTCAGCAGAGCCTTCTGGATCTGACTGTGACGGTCATTCCCGGTCCCGGGTTTGCGCAAAAAGCGGCAAGCCTGTCGTTACCGCCGTTTCAGCCCGGTGCCCCCTTAACGTTTAAACTGGCCGGGCCGATCATGAATGCGAGAGTAGCCCTGTAAGCACTCAGGGAAGTAGTTCTTTTCTACTCTCCCCAAGCCTGGTACAGTACGGATAGTCTCGCGAGATATCCGCACGTTGTGAAGACATTGAGGAGTACAGGTCGTTGTCGATGATTGCTGAATGTGTCGGGCTCGATATTGGACAGACGGCCTTCAAGGCCGTGCGGTTCCGACGCCGCTTGAGCGGGCGTGAATCGGTAGAGTATTTCCACCGGCCTGTTCCCTATGGTCGACCGGAACAGATGGAGCCCGCGCATCGGGCGGGCATGCTCAGAGATTTTCTTTGGCAGCATGGCTTGTACGGCAGTGGAGAGATCGTCACGGCGCTCCCCTGCCAGGATGTATTTGTCAGAACCCTCTCCTTTCCCTTTCGCGATGCCTCCAAACTGGCGCAGGTAGTCCCCTTCGAAATGGAAAACCTGATTCCGATGCCCTTGGAAGACGTCACGGTCGGCAGTCTATTGTTGCCGGCGCGGGGATCCCAGGAAGGGACCGCAAAAGCCAAAGGGTCCGACGTCCTCGTCACCGCAGCGCCCAAAGAAAAAATCGCTGAACATATCCGGTTTATGGCCTCCGCCGATCTTAACCCCACTGCGATCACCATTGACGGCATGGCCTTATTTTCGGTCAGCCAATTCCTCAAAGAGGAAGGGGCGCAAGTTCCTGGCGATATGGCGATTATCGATGTCGGGGCCTCGAAGACGACCTTGTGCCTGGTACATGAAGGTCGTCCGGTCCTGTTGCGGACTGTGCAATGGGGCGGGAATCATCTCACACATGCACTCGCCGTACGTCATGCCTGCAGCTTCGCTGAAGCAGAACGACGAAAGCGAGCCATGGCCGTGAACGAGGTCGACGCCTGGCTCGAACCAGTCCTCAAAGAATTGCGCGTCTCTCTCCATGCCTACGAAGGCAGCGTCCATCAACGGTTGACCCACTGCTGGGTATCGGGCGGCGGTTCAAAACTGAAAGAACTGAGCGGGTACATGGCGCACCAACTGGGCCTGCAGCCTGTCGGGCCGCGACAAGGATTCGGATCGAGCTGTCCCCGCGCCTTTTCCATTGCATTCGGATTGTCGATCCATCCGAATATCGTGCGGCCACGCTGGAAATCGAGGTTGGCCGGATCTGGTCTCGTCCTGGACTTTAAAGCCGGAAGCCAGGATGTATCGGCCACAGGAGAGGCCTCGAAGCAAGACCGCCGGTTGGCTTTGTGGGGCGGACTCGTCCTGGCCGTTCTGGGTCTGATGGATCTCTCCACGCGCGTGATGCTCAAAGATTCGACGGTCAAGGACCTCAAGCGGGGGCTCCAGACTCAATACGAGCAAACATTTGGTCCAGGCGCCAGCCCCGGCGAAGAATTAGATCAGGCCCGGTATCGAGTGTCACAAATAGAGAACGGCCTCTCAGTGGTCGACGGGAGTCGCTATAACGTGTTGGCCAGTCTTGCAGAACTGGTCAAGCATGTCCCGCCAGGAGTGCCATTGAAAGTACGCGACCTGACGATTGATGGAGCCAGCATACATCTGGAGGGAGAAACGACAACCTTCGATGCAGTCGAGAAAATCAAGCAGGCCTTCGCGGCAGTCGAAATACTGCATGACGTGTCCATTAGCGACACCCGTGTCGGGGCCGTGCCGAACCAAGTCGTATTTCGGCTAACCTATACGGTGCAACGGCCATGAAACAGATGCTGAAAGAACGGTGGCAGCATTTCTCGCAACGCGAACGGATCATCGTGGCCACCGGCGGAGCGGTAATCGCGGCAGTCCTCCTGTTTCTGCTGATCGTCGATCCGCTCACCGCGTCGATCGACAAGCTCGACCGGCAGGCACGCAGGAAAGCGAAAGACAGCCAGGAGCTGGCGCTGGTGGCACAGGAGTATATGGCCAAGCAGACGCGTATCGCCAAACTCGAGCAACGTATGCCGAAACCGCCGGCGCAGTTTTCCCTGCTGGCATTCATGGAAGAAGCGACGACGACGGCGCAGATTCGCGATCGCATCGTCGGCATGCAGCCACAGGCTCCCCTCGTCGTCCAGGGCTATCAGGAAACCTCGGTCGACTTACGGCTCGACGGCGTCACGCTTCCCCAGATCCTCGCGCTGCTGGTGGCCATTGAGCAGGCTCCCTACGACGTGCAGGTGCACCACCTCCAGATGAAACCGAAATACGACAATCCGGTCAATCTCGACGCGACGCTGAAAATCGTGACCTATGCCAAGGTCTGATGAACGTGGCATTGCCCTTCTTCTGACCCTCCTGGTTCTCACCCTCCTGGTTGCGCTGATTCTCGAATTCGATGTCGAAGCGAGGCGGGAGTACCGCGACGCCGCAGCCTTCCGCGATAATTTTAAAGCGACCGTGCTCGCGCGTGCGGCGGTGCAGGCAGCGCGTGGCGTCTTGCAGCAAGATTTCATCAAGGACAAGCAAACAGGAGAGTTCTTCGATGCCCCCACCGACATCTGGGCCTTTCCCATCTCGAACTATGCCATCGGAGATGGCGTTCTGAGCGCGCAAATCGAAGATGAACGAGGCAAATTCAACCTGAACGACTTAGCAGCCGGCGGAGATCCCATCGCCAAGAAGACCAAGGTCCTGCGGTTCAAACGCCTCTTCGAACTCGTGCAGGTCAATCCGGATCTCGTGGACGCCATCGTCGATTGGGTGGATCAAGACGAAGTACCGGAAGCGGCCGGTGCAGAAAGCCCCTACTATCAAACCTTGCGCCCTTCCTACCGGGCGGCGAATGCTCCCTTACAGACGCTCTTAGAGTTACGCCTGATCAAAGGGGTCACGCCCGAGATCATCGAGAAGCTTTCAAAGCTGGTGACTGTCTATCCCCAAGAAGGAGAAAGCCGGGTGAATGTCAACACAGCCGGCCTCCTTGTGCTTCAGGCCCTCGATCCTCGTATCACGCAAGGTGTGGCGTCGGATATTATCCAAGCGCGTCCCTTCAAGACCATTCAGGACCTCGATCGCGTCAGTAGCTTCGAAGCAGTTGGGAAGGAACTCCGGATCCAAAACCTGTACGACATCAAAAGCGATCTGTTCTTGGCCCGTATGGTCGTGAGCATCAACGAGGTGACCAGGAATGGGACCGTGGTGCTGCAGCGCAATGCCAGCACAGGAACGAGCTCGGTGCTGTACTACCGCGTATTGTGATCAGTGAAACTTGCCTTATCGCCTGAACGACACCCTCTTCTCCCCTCTCAATAGTCGCCTGATAACAGCAACATAAATCAGTTCATTATCGAAAGTTAACAATTTTGTAACAGCGCCGTTACGGATTCTTTATTTGAATCCAGGATACTCTCTTATGACAACACTGTGGACTCACTGGCCTGTACAGGCCAGACAACAAGGGGGGGACGAAGCGTGCAGATCTGGCCACTTCCGCAACAATCAAAAGATGGGGACGCGACGTTTTTACGTGTAATTTTACGACGAGCCTTTGTCGTGTGCCTGGTCCTCAGCTTGGGCACGATCAGTACCCTGACTGCAGGTGCGGCAGAACCGGACGTTATGGGACCTCACGGCGGTTTAATCGCCACCCCTGTAGCCGACCCAAGCCAACGGGCAGGTGCCGGCCAGCGCATCACCATTGAAAGTACCAATCTCGAAAGTCTGCTATTGGAAAAGGGCGTCATCACCCAAGATGACTGGATTCGCCTGAAAGCAGAGGAAGAACGGCGCGTCTTCGAGCAGACGCCGGAAATGCAAATGGCTGGTAACCCTCGTTGGTATGAGCGCATTCGGATGAGTGGGTACACACAGTTTCGTATCTCCACCGGACCTACTGACGGTAAGATGAACATTGCTCAGGGCGATAGCAATGCCACCAACAACCCAAGGGATTTCTACTTCCGGCGCATCCGCCTCGTGTTCCAAGGGCAGGTTTCAGAACGATTGGCGTTTTTTCTCCAAGGGGCGTTCGAGGGAGATGGGCAGGTGACATCCAATCGGGAAATCATCGACGCTTACGGAGACTACTACCTGACAAAAGACAAGGTCCATCGTTTGCGGGTTGGAATGCACCGTGTGCCAAACTCATTCGATACCTACCGATCGAGCACGAATCGGCAGGAACTCGACCGGCATGAATCGATTCAAAGCGGGGCACCGGGGGAACGAGATTTGGGCGTCGCTTACTATTGGAGCCCCAAGATTGCCCAAGAACGTTATGCTCAGCTAGCAGCGTATCACAACGGACCGGGTGACTATGGTGTCTTCGGCGTCATGGTCTACAACGGGCAAGGTCGCAACAAAGCAGAATTGAACAACGACAAGCATGTCGGTGTACGATTGGCCTATCCCTTTGAACTGCCGAACGGGCGGCTCCTCGAAACCGGCGTGATGGCTTTTCGCGGGATCTACTCAGTCACCGGCGCCGGATCTCCCACCAGTACGAGTTCGGCGGCAAAGTGTCAGAATGCTCTGAATAACAAAGGTGGCTGTGACGTGAATGATGAGCGCCTCACGGTCTATCTGTGGACACCGCCGCAACCCTGGGGAATCCTTGCCGAAGGTACGATTGGACGAAATGCCAAGCGAAACGCCAGCAATAACTTTATTGAAGAGTCCTCGCTCCGAGGCGGATATGTACAAGGGTACTATACCTGGCAGTATTCGGATGTGGGGCAGTTCACACCTTATGTGCGCTATGGTGAATATTACGGAGGGATTAAGGCGACCACTGGCGCGCCAGACGGCCAATCGCGGACCTGGAACCTCGGTCTGGTCTGGGAACCGGATACCCATTGGAGATTTGTCACCGAACTGATGTTTAAGGACGGCCTCGGCACGACTCTGGTGCGCAATCAGGCACAGGATGAATTCGATGCCTCCTTGTTACGATTCCAGGCGCAGTTCTTCTTTAATTAAAGAAACCATCTTTATCGATAAGAGAGGATATGATGATGAAACGCAACATCCATTGGCGAAGCTGGTCCACTCATACAGCACATTGCGTTGCCCTTGTGCTTGCCCTCACGTTTTGGTTCCTGGGATACGAGATAGCTGCGGCAGAACAGGTCAACGCCCTGGTCCAATCCGGAAGTGACCCGATCACGGAACAGTACCAGCCGACGCAAGGAATCAGCGGTCGAGTCACCATTGTCGGGTCTGATACGATGCAGCCTCTCATGGCGAAGCTCGCAGCCGCGTTCAGAGCATTTCAACCCAACACGAAGTTCGGTGTCGAAGGGCAGGGATCCAGCGAGGCCATACGCGAATTCATGCTCGGTCTTTCCCTCCAGCACCGTGGGGACAAGTCGGGGGGCAAAGGCACACAAGGTGCCAGTAGTTCGGATTTATTGGCTTCGTCACGTCCGTTGACCGACCAAGAACGAAAGGGGTTTGTCAGCCACCATGGGTACGAACCCATCGGCATTCCCATCGCAATGGATGCCGTTGCCATCTACGTGCACAACGAGAATCCACTTGAAAGCCTGACGCTCGAACAAATCGACGGCATATTCAGCTCGACATTGAAGCGAAGCAAGGGAGCACGTCTTACAACCTGGGGCCAGGTGGGACTCAAGGATCGATGGAACCAACAGCCGATTCATCTGTACGGACGAAACAAGAAGTCCGGGACC
>CXWL01068866.1_pt1 | contig 21770 bp, 21 predicted proteins | sample 590931 | NCBI WGS metagenome assembly CXWL01 (sample SAMEA3498368, study PRJEB10139) | groundwater metagenome | biome: water well; material: biofilm material | place: Germany | collected 2015-04-27 | reverse complement strand
GCTGCCCAGGCAAGTGAAGAGCACGTTGCGGTTGACGCGGTCGCCCATGGGCACCACCTGCGACAGCGTTTCTTGGAGTTCGGAGTACGAATGGTCCCGTGTACGCGCCACCAACTTGTCACCACGCACCAGGTACAGGCGCGAGTCACCGCAATGCGCCCAGTAGGCCGCGTTGCCCTGCAGCAGACAGGCCACCACGGTGGTGCGCGGTGTGTCCAGCAGCGCACGCTCGGTGGCATAACGCAGCAGTTGGTGGTGGCCGGCAATGATGGCGTCGTGCAAAAAACGCAGCGGCTCGGCCAGGCGTGGTTTGGCTTCGCGCTGGAACATGGCCGACAAGGTTTGCAGCGCAAACTGCGACGCCACTTCGCCCTCAGGATGGCCGCCCATGCCGTCGGCCAGCGCAAAGAGCCCGGCGTCGCGCGTGTAGCAGTAGCCCATGCGGTCTTCGTTCTTTTCGCGGCCGCCCTTGCGGCTGACCTGGTAGACAGAAAAGCGCATGCGGTGGGCAGGTTCAGGTCTTGGCCGTGGTCTTCAGCGTCTCAAGCTGCAGCTTGAGCCGTTCGCCAAAACTGAGCTTGGTGTAGCGGCGCTCGGTCTCGCGGGCCAGCTCTTTTTGCAGCGCAAACACGCTCTGCGGCCGGCTCAGCGGGTCCAGTGACATGCACCACTCGGTGACCTCGATGAGGTTGTCGGAATAGATGTTTCGCAGGCGCGAAAGGCTCAGCGCCAGGCGGTCTTTTTCAAGCCGCTGCGGCGCGTCATTGGGCGGGTAGCCCTGCATGCAGGCGTAGATGCAGGCGCCAATGGCGTAGATGTCGGTCCAGGGGCCTAGCGTGCCGTCGCGGCGGTACATCTCGGGGGCTGCAAAACCCGGTGTGTACATCGGGCGGATGAAGTTGCCTTCCTTGCTCAGCACCTCACGTGCAGCGCCAAAGTCCAGCATCACGGCCTTGTTGTCGTTCGTCACAAACACATTCGCCGGCTTGATGTCCAGGTGCAGCATCTTGTGCTGGTGCACGATGCGCAAGCCACGCAGGATCTCGTCAAAGAGGCTGCGGATGGTGGACTCGCGGAAGACCTTGTCGCGCTTCAGGTCGCGCGCGGTGACGATGAAGTCCTGCAGGGTGTCGCCCTGCAGGTAGTTCATCACCATGTAGACGGTTTCGTTCTCGCGGAAGAAGTTCAGCACGCTCACCACACTGGGGTGGCTGATCTGCGCCAGTGAACGGCCTTCTTCAAAAAAGCTCTTCAGCCCCAGACGGTACAGCGGCTGTTTGTCGGGTTTGACGCGGGGCGTCAATTCACCCGCAGAACGCTCGGCAAGGGATGCCGGCAGGTATTCCTTGATGGCCACCAGTTGCTGGTTGTCACCCTCGGCCAGATAAACCACGCCAAAGCCGCCTGCTGCCAGCTTTTTGACGATGGTGTAGCCCCCCACCACAGTGCCAGACGGCAACGGCGCTGGTTTGGGCTTTGACATAATGCTTGTTGGCTTCTGGGGCAGGTGGAATGGCGGTTTATAGCATGACGGGGTACGCCAACGCGGCGTCTGAAGCCCTGGCGGGATCCCCCGCCGTGACCGTGGAAGCACGCTCGGTCAACGGCCGCTTTCTCGACCTGGCGCTGCGTCTGCCCGATGAGCTGCGTGGCCTGGAGCCGGCCTTGCGAGACCTGCTCACAGCCGGTTTCAAGCGCGGCAAGATTGAACTGCGCGTGGCCACGGCCCGCGAGGCCGAGTCGGCCGTGAACACACCCACGCCAGAGCAGCTCAGCCGCCTGGCCCACGTGCAGAACTCGGTGACAAGTTGGCTGCCTGACGCCCGCGCCCTGTCGGTCAACGAAGCCCTGCAGTGGNNGCGCTGGCCGCCGCCCGCCGCTGCATTGAGGGCCTGCGCGAGGCCCGTGCCCGTGAAGGTGCCCGGCTGGCCACCATGTTGATGGACCGTGTGACGCGGCTGCGCGCACTGGCCACGCAAGCCGGCCCGCTGCTGCCCGCAGTGGTGGCCCGCCAGCAGGCACGTTTTCTGGAACGCTGGAACGAAGCCCTGGCCACGGCCGCTGGCGTGTCGGCGCCGGAGCAGGGCCTGGCCGACCGCGCGCACGAGCGTGCGCTGGGTGAAGCGGCGGCCTATGCCATCCGCATCGACGTGGCCGAAGAGCTGTCGCGCCTGGCCTCGCACCTGGACGAGATCGAGCGCCTGCTCAAGGCCGGCGGCGAGCTGGGAAAGCGGCTGGAGTTCCTGATCCAGGAATTGCAGCGTGAGGCCAACACGCTGGGCAGCAAGTCGGCCGCGCTGGAGCTGACCACCATCTCGGTGGAGATGAAGGTAGCCATAGAGCAAATGCGCGAGCAGGTGCAGAACATCGAGTAGGCGCCCGGCGCGCCGCCCCAAGCTCACTTTTGCAGGAACCCCGCCATGGAAACCCCAGGCAATCTTTTTTGTGTGGCCGCACCCAGCGGGGCCGGCAAGTCCAGCCTGGTCAAGGCGTTGCTGGAGCTGGATTCGCAACTCGCCGTGTCGGTGTCGCACACCACGCGCAAGCCACGCGGGCAAGAAGTCGACGGGCGCGAGTACTCGTTTATCGGCAAGCGCAGCTTCAACGCGATGGTCAAGCGCGGTGAGTTCTTCGAGCATGCCGAGGTGCACGGCCACCTCTACGGCACCAGCCGCAAGGCCATTGAAGAACGCCTTGTGGGCGGCGAAGACGTGGTGCTGGAGATCGACTGGCAAGGTGCGCTGCAGATCAAGAAGCTGTTTCCGCACGCGGTGTTGATCTTCATCCTGCCGCCCAGTTGGCAAGAACTGGCGCAGCGCCTCAAACGCCGTGGCGAGGACCCGGCCGAGGTCATAGCCAAGCGCATGGACAACGCCCGCACCGAGGTGGCCCAGGCCCGGCACTTTGACTTCGTTATAATCAACGCCTTGTTTGAAACAGCGCTGTTTGACCTGAAAACGGTCGTCCACAGCCAGCGCCTGAAGTACGCCGCCCAGATGCGCAACCGCTCCCAGGTTTTTGCCGCTCTCGGCCTGGTCTGAAACCGGCTCTATCACCCCCAGGATTCCCATGGCCCGCATCACCGTTGAAGACTGTCTCGTCAAGATCCCCAACCGCTTTCAGCTGGTGCTGGCTGCCACCTACCGCGCCCGCATGCTGAGCCAGGGCCACGCGCCCAAGATCGAGACCAAGAACAAGCCCGGCGTGACTGCCCTGCGCGAAATCGCTGCGGGCGAAATCGGCATCGAGATGCTGCGCAAGGTGCCGGTCTAAACCACCCACGCCAAGCCCTTCTGACGGGCGCCCTGCCGCAAGGCGGGGCGCCCGTTCTGCTTTTGGTGCACCACACAGGTTGGCGCGGTTTTCCGTGCTAATTTCGGGCCATGAGTCTGCGATCCCTGGCTGCTGAACTGTTGCCCGCCGCGCTGCATGGGCTGCAGCGTGCGCCGCTGCCTGCGCCGCCTGGCCCGGGCGCCGAAGTCACGTCTTACGCCGAACTCAACGACAAGCTGTCAGGCTACCTCGCCAAGCCCGACCTCAAGCTGGTGCGCGAGGCCTACAAGTTTGCCGACGCCGCCCACCTGGGGCAGTTCCGCGCCAGCGGTCAGCCCTACATCACGCACCCCATTGCCGTGGCCGGGCTGTGCGCCGACTGGAAGCTAGACGCGCAGGCCATCATGGCCGCGCTGATGCACGATACGATTGAAGACCAGGGCATCAAGAAGTCGGAGCTGATTGAAAAGTTCGGCGCCCCCACGGCCGACCTGGTGGATGGTCTGACCAAGCTCGACAAGCTGCACTTCAGCACGCGCGAGGAAAGCCAGGCCGAGAGCTTCAGGAAAATGCTGCTGGCGATGGCGCGCGACGTGCGCGTGATCCTCATCAAGCTCGCCGACCGCCTGCACAACATGCGCACCATGCAGGCCATGGCGCCCGACAAGCGCCACCGCATCGCGCGCGAAACGCTGGACATCTATGCCCCCATCGCGCACCGGCTGGGCCTGAACCACATGTACCGCGAGCTGCAGGAGCTGTGCTTCGAGCTGCTCTACCCCTGGCGGCACGCGGCGCTGGCCAAGGCCGTGAAGCGTGCGCGCGGCCACCGGCGCGACATCGTCGTCCGCGTGCAGACCGAGGTGGAAAAGGCCTTTGCGAAGCAGAAGATCAAGGTGCAGGTGTCGGGCCGCGAAAAGACCATCTATTCGATCTACACCAAGATGCGCGAAAAGCACGCCGGCTTCGCGCAGGTGTCCGACATCTTTGGCTTTCGCATCGTTGTGCCCACGCTGACTGACTGCTACGTCGCGCTCGGGGCGCTGCACCAGTTGTACAAACCGGTGCCGGGGCGCTTCAAGGACTACATCGCCATCCCCAAGGCCAACGGCTACCAGAGCCTGCACACCACTCTCGTAAGCCCTTTGGGCACGGCGGTGGAATTCCAGGTGCGCACCGAGACCATGCACTCGGTGGCCGAGGCCGGCATTGCCGCGCACTGGCTTTACAAGACCGGCCAAAAGGCCACGAAGGGCCGCGACAAGGGCGGCACGGCGGTGGACGCGCAGCGCCTGTCCACGATGTGGCTGCAAAGCCTGCTGGAGATTCAGGACGAAACGCGCGACGCCGCCGAGTTTCTGGAGCACGTCAAGATCGACTTGTATCCCGACGCGGTTTACGTGTTCACGCCACGCAGCAAGATTTTGGCGCTGCCGCGTGGCGCCACACCGGTGGACTTTGCCTTTGCCATCCACTCCGACGTGGGCCAACACACCGTGGCTGCCAAGATCAACGGTGATCCCGCCGCGCTGCGCACCGAGCTGAAAAGTGGCGACGTGGTGGAGATCATCACCGCGCCCGGCGCCAAGCCCAACCCTGGCTGGCTGAGCATGGTGCGCACCGGACGCGCACGCAGCAAGATCCGCCAGTACCTCAAGAACATGGAGGCCGAGGAGTCGCGCGACTTGGGCGAAAAGATGCTGGCCCAGGCGCTGCGGGCCCAGGGATTGCAACTGCCATCGCCCGACCCGAGTGAGACCCAGGCGGCAGCGCTGTGGCAGGTGCTCACGCGCTGGAGCGGCAACCGCCACCGGGGTGACCTGATGGTGGACATTGCCCTGGGCCGAAAGATCGCCATCATCGTGGCCAAGCGGCTGGCGCAGATGATGCTGGAGCGCGGCATCAAGCCCGACGCCGTGACACTGACTCTGGGCCGCTACGCGCAGGACGACGCCGCGCCCTCACAAGGCGTGGTGTTTGTGGACGGCAGCGAGGGCGCATCGGTGCAACTGGCGGCTTGCTGCCGGCCGATACCAGGTGACGCTATCGTGGGCTACCTGGGCCGCGGTGAAGGCTTGGTGGTGCACACGGCAGATTGCCCCACCGGCAAGCGCCTGTTCGAGCGCGACAGTGAGCGCTGGATGCAGGTGGAATGGGCCGAGGAGCTGACACGGTCGTTCGAAACCAGCGTCTTTGTGTTGGTGAAAAACGGCAAGGGCGTGCTGGCGCAGGTGGCCTCGGCCATCAGTGCGGCCGAAGCCGACATCGTGCACCTGGACATGGATTCCGCGCCCGCTGAAGAGTCGGTAGAACTTCGACTGCAAGTCAGCGTGCGCGACCGTGTGCACCTGGCGGATGTGCTGCGCACGCTGCGGCGTGCGCCGGTGGTGCAGCGGGTGTCACGCTACCGCACCGTGTGAGCATCAGGCTTCGGTGCCCGGCCCGGGCGCCGGATAGCGCACCTCGACAACCTCAAGCCTCTCCAGCCCACCAGGCGTCATCAGCGACACCTCGTCGCCTTCACGGCTCTTGAGCAGCGCACGGGCAATGGGTGATATCCAGCTCACCTCGCCGGCCAGGCTGTCGGCTTCATCAATGCCCTTGATGGTGACCGTGCGCTCCTGCCCGGCCGCGTTGGCATAGGTCACCGTGGCGCCAAAAAAGACCTGGACATTGCCGTGGTGCGCTGAAGGGTCAGCCACCTCGGCAATGTCCAGCCGTTTGGTGAGAAAGCGGATGCGGCGGTCGATCTCGCGCAGGCGCTTCTTGCCGTAGAGGTAGTCGCCGTTTTCGGACCTGTCACCGTTCTTGGCCGCCCACGACACCACCTCCACCACCTTGGGCCGCTCCACGTCCAGCAGCGACATCAGCTCTTCGCGCAGCCGTCGATAGCCCTGGGGCGTGAGGTAGTTGCGTGCACCAGCCGGCAGGGGTGGCAGGCCGGGCGCGTCTTCGTCCTCGTCAAGCCCTTCGGGTTCCTTGACGAAGGCCTTGTTCACGTGGCCACCCCGGCGGTGTGGGCCGCAGCTGCAGGCTGGCGCTTCAAGGCACCACGTCCACGCGCACCAGTGCCGCGCCATAGCCGTCTTCGCAGGGCTGCTTGGGCGTGCACAGCGCCGCACCCGCCATCACCGGCCCGCTGCCCTTGAACTGCGCGGCCAACGCTGCCGCTTCGGCCCCGGTGGGAAAGACACGCAGCGTGCCGTCTTTCTTGGGCCGCAACGCACTGTGGTCACGCTGGCGCGGGCTCACCATCACCAGCAGGTCGGTGGCACCCGCCGGGCCGGTGGTCTCAAAGGGTTGTTCGCTGCCCAGCGGCAGCTTCACGGTCTGCCCCTTGCGCACCTTGAGCGAGCCCGATGTGATGCTGGGGTAGAGCTGCATCAGCGACTTGTCGGCGCCGTAGGCAAAGAGGTAGAGATAGCCCTCGCGCTCGGCCTGCACCGTCATGGTGAGGAAGTCCTTGCCGATGCGGTAGGTCGTTTTGTTGGTCTGCAGCTTGACCTCAAAGCCNNGCTTGACCTCAAAGCCGGGGGTCTGCGCCTGCACCACGCGTGAAAACTCCTGGCCGACATCAAATCCCGATGCCGCCGCGCGCGCGGGTTCGGCGGGGGCCGGTGCAGGCGCTGCCGCAGGCGGCAAGACCACGCTGGACGCAGCAGGCGCGGGCGCAGGCACCGGCAGCGTGGCGGCCGGCGCTGGCGCGGGTGCCAGCGTGGCAGATACGGCTGCGGTCTCAGCGGGCTTGCCCTTGGGCGACATGGCGCTGTAGATGCCAAAGCCCACGGCGCCCAGCACCACGGCACCCACGGCCATGCCGATGATGGCGCCGTTGCCCTTCTTGGCGNNGCAGCAGCTGCGGGTGCCAACGTGGTGGCAGCAGCAGGGCGCGGCGCGGCAGCGGGCGGTGGCATCAAGGCCGTGGGCTGCAGGCCCGTTAAGACCTGGGTGGGCGCACTGCCACGCACGGGCATTTCGGTGTTGCCGGGCAGGGGCACGGTGCCGTAGGGGTCTAGCACCACTTCGCCCAGCCCCAGGTCGGCGCGGAATTCGCCGATGCTTTGTGTGCGGGCATCGGGCCGCACGGCCAGCGCGCGGTCTACGGCCGCCAGAAAGCGCTCGCTGTAGCGGCCCGCCGCAGACTGCGACAGCGGCACGTAGGTGTCGTTGAGCAAGCGGCCCACTGAAGGCGGCGGCGTCTTGCCCATGATGGCGTAGTGCACCACGGCGGCCAGCGCGTACACGTCGGTCCACGGGCCCTGCTTCATGCCGGGGATCTCGGCGTATTGCTCCACGGGTGCATAGCCAGGCTTCAGGATCACCGTCAGCGCCTGGGTCATTTCACCCACCACGCGGCGCGCGGCGCCAAAGTCAAGCAGCAGCGGCCGGTTGCTGCCGGCCAGCATCATGACGTTGTCGGGCGCGATGTCGCGGTGATAACACTGCTCGGAATGGATCACGGTCAGCGCCTCGGTCAGCGGCACCAGCAGCGTGCGCAGCCAGGCCTCGTCGGGCGAATGGTCCATGCTGCGCAGCGTGTCACGAAGGTTCTTGCCTTCGTAAAACGGCATCACCATGTAGGCGGTGCCGTTGGCTTCCCAGAAGCGGTAGACCTTGACGAGCGAGGCGTGGTCAAACGAAGCCAGCAGGCGGGCTTCATTGATGAAGCTCTTGCGCCCCAGTTCAAACGTTTCGCGGTAGCGCTCACTCTTGACCTGCACCTGGCTGGTGTTGGTGCGCGACGCCAACGCCGAGGGCATGTATTCCTTGAGCGCCACCTTGCGCTGCAACGAATGGTCGGTACAGAGGTAGACGATGCCAAAGCCGCCTTCGCCCAGCAGCGAGGTCAGCTCGAATTCACCCAGCCGGGTGCCGATGGGCAGGCCGTTGCCCATGTCGTGCTGCGCGGCCTGTGCGGCCGGCGCGGCCACCGGCGGCGCTGCAAACTGCGTGCGGTCGTCAACGGCCATGGTGTGGTCTTCGGGCACGGCTTGTGCAGGCGCCGCCTGCGGCCTGATCACGGTGCGATCGTCTTCGGATGAGTCAGGCGTCATGGCCGATGGGCGCGGTGGGCAGGGGTCAGATTGTCGCAGCCAGCCCCAGCATCCGGCTCATGCCTTGTGCCAAGGGCAGCCCACGCGACACCAAGAGTCGCGCCGGCGCATCATCCGGGTGGGCATGCCACCAGGCGCGGCCCCGGGCTTGCGCGGCCCAAAGGCGCTGGGCCTCCATGCCGATGTGCGTGCCGGCGTCCTGGCCTTGCGCCAGTGGCACCTCTTGCAGTGTGTCGGCCGGCCCGGCGGTCATGGCGGGCAGCGGCTCCACCCCGTGGCCGGCCATGCGGGCCAGTTCTTGCTCCAACTGGTCGGCCGTCCAGTCTTCAAACAGCGCATCACGGGCCAGTTCGTCCAGGCGACCCAGCCAGTGCCACAGGCCTTGCATCTGCTGGGTGCAGGCGGGGCCCTCGCCCAGGCCCTGCACCACGGTAAGCGGAAAGTAACGCCCCACGCGGTCCACCGACGGCATCAGCACGCCGGCCCAGGCCTGCGTGCCCGCNNCGCCCCCGGCATCACCCCGGGCATGAGCAAAAAGCGCCAGCTCGGGCTGCCCAGATAGGCCTGCAGCCAGCCGTCAGCGCTGGATTCGCGCAGCGACAGCATGCCGGCAGCCAGCCAGGCGTCCCAGGGCTCAACAAAGCTGGCGTCGAGCCGGCGCGAGGCAAAGTCGCCCAGCGACGGCAGCTTGCCGTGCCAGCCCGGCGCGCCGGCCGGGCTGTTCACAAGGCCGCCGGGCAGCGGAACTGCTTCATCTCGCGCAACTGGAAGGGGTTGAACACGCTGGCGGCAATGACTTCCAACCGCGCGCGCTTGCCGTCCAGGTTCATGATGACGCTGAACTTTTCTGGCACAGCCCCGGGCTCTACCTGGAAGCGTTCAAACAGGCGGAACAGCGCCCACGGCCCTTCGGTCATGACCATGGGCCCGGCACTGCCCAGCGCCGTGCTGAGCTTGATGACGGTGGCCACTCGTTGGCTGGGCCAGTTGATGGTGATGGACGGGCTGCCGGTGGTGAGCTTTTGCACCTGGCCGTCGACGTCAAACGACAGCTCCTTGAGCGTGGGCTCCAGCTCCGACAGCTTCATCTCGATGCGCACGACCGGCGTCTTGCCGCCGCTGCGGAAGAAGACCTCGCGGATGCGCTGCGCACGCTGGAATTCGGCCAGTGCCGCCGGCGACACCGGGCGTGAACCGTCGGTCAGTGGTTTGTAGGTCCAGGTGGGCGTGGACACATCCACCAGCGCCAGCAAGCGGCGCTGGAAGAAGTCGTCCAGCAGGCCGCCCTGGCCGAAGATCTGGCCAAAGTCTTCAGGCAACACATCGGCCCGCGAGCCGCTGGCAAAAGGGTAGCGGCCGGTGATGGCGCGGTTGCAGATTTCGGTGATGGGCTTGAGCTCGGCAGTGAGCCCTTCACGTTCGGCGCCACGGCTTTGGCCCAGGGTGGCGTCGGCCAGTTGGTCGAGCATGCCGCGCACGGCCTCGGGCTGGCTGGCTGCGGCCACCTTCACCTTTTCAGCCCCGCCGCCGGGTGGCGGCGGCGACTTGCTCTTCTTGGCCGCGTCCACCGCCGAGAGTTGCGCAAACAGCTCGCCAAAGAGCTTGCCGGTGTCGTTGATGGGAGGCGGCTCGCCGGCAAAGAGGCGGTGGATGCCGGCAAAGTGGCGGTCGACCATGGCCTCCAGCNNCCTTTTCAATCGGGTTCTTGGCGGCAGTGGGTTGCACGAGCCGGGTTTGCTCGGTGACACCACGCAAGAATCCGGCCAGCGGTGAGTCCACGGCCGACAGCAGCCGCGACACAGCCATGGCGCGCTCGGGGTCGCTGAGCTTGACCAGGCGCACATCGGCGACGTAGGCGTCCCAGGTCTTGATGTAGTCCTCAAAATACAGGCGCCGCACCTTGTCAGTGAGCGTGGTGCCCAGCGTGGCGTCACGCAGGCGTGCCGGGTCGTGCTTGAGGCCCAGCACCCACACCTCTTCATTGGCCAGCACCGGCGTGGCCTTTTGCACGGCGGGCAGCACCACCTTGCGATAGCCGTCGCGCGTGTACAGGCCCGACACGCCCTTGGTCAGGGGCTCGGCGCTGGCGCGCTCAAACACCTGCGACGCGTTGGGGCCACCCGACCCCGCCGCGGTAAAGTCGGTCAGGCTGCCTGGCTGGTACTGGCGCTTGATGCGGCTGTAGACGCGGTATTCCAGCGGAAAGGCCGCCAGCATCTCGCGCACGCTGGCCACCAGCGCGTCGTCCTTGGGCAGCGCGGCGCGTGGCGGACCCAGGGCCAGCATGGCGTCCAGGTGTGCATCCAGCTGCGCACGCTGCTCGGGCGCCATGCGGGCGTAGTTGACGTCCCAGTCAGCGCCTATCCAGGCCTTGAGCGCTTGCGCGTCAAACTGGTCGGGCTGGTGCAGCATCAGGTAGGACTTGAGCGCCTCGTAGGCGTTTTCCAGGTTGTCGCGGTTGGCGGCGCGCAGGCGCTCTTCAAGCCGCCGAGCCACACGCGGTGTGAGCGACTTTTCAAGCAGGCGGCGGTAGGCGATCTGCGCGCCGGCATCGAGCTTGTCGCCCTGGTACAGGCCCAGTCCGTGCAGCAGCGGCGGCTCGTTGATGTTGAAGGCTTCGAGCTTGGCCGCATCACGCAATTGCGCCAGCGCTTGCGGCAGCGGCGCCACGTCGGCCGTGCTGGCGGGCGGCAAGCCGCCCACGGCCTGTTGCAGCGCCGGCAGGCGGGCGGCCACCTGCGCGGCGTGGTCGAGGTTGCGGCTGCGGCTGATGGCCCAGCCCAGGCCCACCGCCACGGCCAGCACGGCCATGCCCGCCATGGCCGCTGTGCGCAGCAGGCGGCGTTGGCGCTCGGCCACCGGGTTGCGTGCGCCCAGGCCGCGCTCGGCAAACACCACGTCCTTGAGCAGCTTGTGCAGGAAGAAGCTCTTGCCGCGCCCCGGCGCAATGGCCGCACCCCGTGCGTCCATGCCGAAGGAGCGGCCCAGCGCACCCATCACGCGGTCAATGGGTGAACCTTCTTGCGTGCCACTGGTGAAGTACACACCGCGCACACGCGGCGCCGTCTCCACCGTGCCACCGCCAGAAAACACAAGCCGCAAAAAGTCACCCAGCACGGCCTGCAGCGCCGCAAATTCCTGCGGGAAGGCAAACATGGCGCTCTTGCGCAGCACGTCGCGCTCGGATTCGAGCCGGTCTATCAGTTGCTCGGTCAGCCGTTTTTGCAGTTGCTGGTAGAGCGCGCCAAAGTCGGCCATGGGGTCGCTGCCGGCGGGCGCATCGGGGTTGAAGGTGAAGCCCCAGACCTGGTCGCGGCCTTCCTTGTGCAGCGACTCAAAGCTTTCATTGAAGCCGCCTATCAGGTCGGCTTTGGTCACGAGCACGTAAACCGGGGCACGCACGCCCAGCTTGGTTTGCAGTTCTTGCAGTCGGGCGCGCAACTTGGCGGCGTGCTCTTGCCGTTCAGTTGCGCCTTGCTGCAGCAGGTCCTGGATGTTGACGGTCAGCAGCACGCCGTTGATGGGCTGGCGCGGGCGCGCTTTCTTGAGCAGGGCGAGGAAGTTGTCCCAGGCGCTGGCGTCCACGTCCTTGTCGGACTCCTGGGTGGCGTAGCGGCCTGCGGTGTCAATCAGCACCGCGTCCTGCGTGAACCACCACTCGCAGTTGCGTGTGCCGCCTACGCCTTGCACCGAGGCCTTGCCGCCGGCGCCGTCGGTCAGCAGGAACTGCAGCCCCGCGTTCATCAGTGCCGTGGTCTTGCCTGAACCGGGCGCGCCCACAAACGCGTACCAGGGCAGCTCATACAACTGCTGGCCACCACCCCACCAGCGTGTGCCGCTGCTGGCCTTGAGGCGCTGCACGGCTTCATCAAAACGCTTGGCCAGTACCTGCGCTTCCTTGTCGCTGGCGCTGGGCCCACCGGCCAGGCCTTGCAGCAAGGCGGCATTGGTGCGGCGGCGCTTGTAGGCGCCATAAGCCAGGTGAGCGATCCACAGCGCCCACAAAACGGCCAGCAAGGCCACGCGCACCCAGACCGCATCAAAAGGTCGTGCTTCGCCGAGGGCCAGCAGCGGGCCCACCCACCACACCAGGGCCGACAGGGCCAGCAGGCCGAGCGTGCCGAGCACGAGTGGGCTCAAGAGCCATTGCAGAAGTCGCTTCATGATCTTTACGCGGGTGCAGCGGCAAGGAGCGTGATTTCCACGCGGCGGTTGCGGGCGCGGCCGTCTGCGCTGCCGTTGTCGGCCACGGGTTCGGTGTCGGCCCGGCCTTCGGCGCTCAGGCGCTCGGGTTTGACGGCGCTGCCCAGCAGCGCTTTCACGCTGGCGGCGCGGTCTTTGGACAAATGCCAGTTGGACGGAAAACGCAGCGAACGTATGGGCTGGTTGTCGGTGTGGCCGGCAACCACCACCGGGCCCGGCACCTTGTTGAGCGCGGCACCGATGCGTTCAAAGAGCGGCTTGACGCGGCCTGACACGTCGGCGCTGCCGGCGTCAAACAGGCCGTCACCACGCAGCGTGACGATGGAACGGTCTGACAAATCCTTGACCTCCACCGCACCGGCGTCGATGTCGGACTTGAGCAAGGCCGCCAAGCGCGGTGGTGGTGGCACCGCAGGTGTGGCCACGGGCATGGGCGCGGCAGCCGCTGCCACCACCTTGGTGTCCAGGCTTTGCAGCGCCGTGAAGGTGGCGTCGGTCTGCGCATTGAGCGTCAGCCGCAGCAGCATGAACAGCAGCAGCAGCACGCCTGCCAACACCGCCCCCATGGCCCACAGCGGGATGCCGTCGCTGAGCCGCGTGGGCGCAGCAGTCACGCCTTGCCACTGCGTGGACAGAGAGCGATCAACTGGCCCGGCCAGTTCACGCAGTTTGGCGGCCAGCCGGCTGCGCAGGTCGTCGAGCTGGGCCTTGCCGTTGTCGAGCACGCGGTAGCGGCCTTCAAAGCCCAGTGACAAAGCGGCGTACACCAGCTCCAGCAAGTTGCGGTGCTGCTGCGGGTCTTGCGCCAGGCGAGTGAGCAGCTGAAAGACCTTTTCACCGCCCCAGGATTCATTGTGGAAATGCACCAGCAGGCTCTGCGCACCCCAGGCACCAGAACCGCCCCAGGGCGTGCTGGCGGCGGATTCATCCAGCAGCGTGCACAGGATGTAGCGCGCCGCCACCACCTGCTCATTGGGCAGGCCCTGGGCACGCGCCTGCGATTCAAAACGCTGGATGGCTTCCACCAGCGTGGCGCGCAGTGCAGCCGGGTTGGCGTGGCGCACAGTGGCGCGCAGGCGCGGTGCAGCGCTGAGCAACGGTGCAGCCACTTGCACCAAGGGGTTGAGGCTGGCGTGGGCGGGCAGATTGGGCAAGGCCGCGTCCAGCAGTTGTGCGCCGCCGGGGCGGCCGGTGCTTGTGTGAGTGGCCGGCTGTGATGCATGGGCACCGGATACTGCCGTGGGTGCTGCGGCTGCGGCTGCGGCCTGCGCACTGGCCTTGGCCCCGGCACGGCCCGCACTGGGTTTGATGACCGTGCGGTCAGCCTCGAAGGCCGCAAACGGATCGGGGGCGTCGTTGTCGCTCATCCTTGGGGCCCTTTATGCCTTGCGCCGCTTCAAGCACTTCAACCGTCGCGGCCGCATCAACCGCGTATGGCCCAGAACTCCAGCCCCAGACCCGGGAACTCACCGGCAATGTGCATGGCCAGGCCGCCAGAGGCTTCGAGCTGTTTCCATAGCTCGTTGCCGCGAGTTTCAAGTTCGAAGTACGTGAAGCCCGCGTGGTAGGGGATCTGCCTCGGCGCCACGGGCAGCGCACGCAGCGTGACACCGGGCAGTTGCAGCGTGACGAGATCGCGAATGCGTTCGGCAGGGCCGATCTTGACCTGCGTCGGAAAGCGCAACCGCAGCGCCTCACTGGGCATTTGTGCATTCACGGCCAGCACAAAGGACGCATTGCGCAGCAGATCCACGTCGCCAATGATGGCCACGCGGATGCCGTGCTTGCGCTCTTGCAGGTCTATGGGTACTGCGGTTTGTTCAAGCACCTGCGACAGTGACTGGCGCAAATCTGTGACCACGGCGCGGAAGCAACTGGCCAAGTCGTCGTGCCGGTACTCGGGGTAGGCGATGGGGCGGCGCTGCTCGCGAAAGGTGCTGAGCTCACCGGCCAGGCCCACGCACATTTCGTACAGGCGCGCCGGGTGCAGCAACGGCAGGCGCTGGAGGTGGGCAAACACCGGCTGGCAGCGGTTGATGGCCTGCAGCAGCAAGAAATCAACAATTTCGCCAGTGCCGGCGCGGCCCGGTTGCGCCAGGCGGGCACCCAGGGCTTCACCACGCTGGTGCAGCATGCCGTGCACTTCACGCAGGTAGCCGTCCAGCACCGGCTGGGCCTGCACGTGCAGCATGGGCGGCACGTACTGGCTGTCCAGCACCACACGGCCGTCGGCGCGGCGCTCGATCACGCGCACCACACCCAGGGCCACATAGCCGTCATTGATGTCGTGTTCACGCACCAGGCGCAGGTTGAGCCGGCCGATCTGCACCGGCGCCTCGCGCAGGCTGGCGGCATGGATGTCGGCCACGTCCAGGTCAGTCACACGCCAGCGCGGGGGCATGGAGTTTTCGGTGGCTTCAACGTCGCTTTCAGTCATGCCGGGGCGCGACTGGGCCACTGCCAGCATGACGAGCTCGTCGCGCATGTCGCCCGGCACGTCAAAGGCGGGTGGCGCGGGGTCGTCACCAGGAATGGAGAAAGCCAGGCCGTCGGGCAGCACGCCGCGAGCGCCGTTGACCATGATGCGGCCTTGCAGCAGTGACGCGTCGTCCACCTGCAGGTTGACATAACCCCAGGGCCACGGTGTGGTGGCGGCAAACCGCCCCTCTGCCTGGCGCCCCAAAAACCGATCCTGCTGCTGGAAGTGCTGGGGCTGGAGGAACATGCCCTCGGTCCACATCACCTTGTTGTGCCAAGTCATCTGTGGATGCTGCTGGTTTGAGCTTGTTATGGGGCACCCGTGGCGGGCGCAGCCCACCCTGGCGTCAGGACGATGGCGAACGATACACGTCCGGGCGCAGCCCGTCACCGGCAAGGACGGCCAGAATGCCTGCTGGTTCGTCACTGTTTCTGGGGATGGAAGCCAAGACGACCGACGAGTATCATTTTGTTGGCTGCAGCGTGTTGAGCCTTTGTCTACAGGCGATATCACTGCAGCGGCACAGGGGGCAGCCTCCGGCGGCGCGCCTGCCACCGGTTTGGTCTGCCGCCCAAACCTCAAAGGGGTCATGCAATGAAGCCGTATCTTCTGTTCGCCCGTGGCGCCCTGGCCCTGGCCGTGTTGGGCTTCACGCAAGCCCAGGCCCAGGAGGCCATCGACGTGGGTCAGGTGGTGCCCGACGCCAAGGCCGTGGCCGAGGGCTTGTTCCCCGAGGAGTCGTGTGAGCAGCTCAAGGCCGCCGGCTTCAAGTGCATGGGCTTCAAGCCGGCGGTGCGTTATTCGCTGCCGGCCTCGTCTTTCAAGGTGGGTTCGGCCGAACTGCCCGACACGCTCAAGCGCCAGCTTGAAGTGTTTGCCGAGGTGCTCAAGACCAAGCGCGGCACCGGCAAGGTGGTGCGCATTGAAGGCCATGCCGACGCATCGGGCTCGGCACCCGTGAACCTCACGCTGTCGCAGCGGCGGGCCGAGGCGGTAAAGGAATATCTGGTGGAACTTGGCGCCGAAGCGGCCATGATCGCCCCGGTGGGCGTGGGCTCCAACGTGCCCAAGAACTCCAGGGATCCGTTTGCAGCCGAAAACCGCCGGGTCGAGATCGGCCGCGCGGTGCCGCCGTCCTGAACTGACCTTCTGTTCATGCAACAGGCCCGCTGCACGCGGGCCTGTTTGTTGGCCGGTCTCGCAGCTTGTGGCATGGGCACAGACCCAGGTGCAATCAGGGGATCTGGTGCGTCATCTGCCCAGCCATGTTGATGCTGATGACGCCGGCCCAGTTGCACATCAGCTTGGAGCTGTCGTTCAGCGCCGGCATGCCACACACCAGCACCGTGGGTGCCCCGGGCACCCAGGGCGCCACGGTCATGGGGATGCAGGGCATGGGCGTGAGCACACCCAGGGCAGCGGCCGTGGCGGCAGCCACCATGGGGTTGGCCGGGCTCTGGCACATGCCAAAAGGCAGGATGTTCATCATGGGCACGTGGTCCATGATGTTGGCGGCCATCATGTTGCTGGTCATCACAGTCTTGGGCGTGGGGATCAGCGTGGACGGTGCCATGCCCATTGAGCACTGCATCATCGCGCCCATGCAGACTTGCATTCCCATGTGGCTTCTCCTTGGTGGCCTGCAGGCCTGAACCCTAGTACTCGGGCGCCGGCCGTGTCCACACGGTCAGGGCACTGAAGTTGTCGTGGCTGGCCTTGTGGCTGGCGGCGCGCCGCACCTCCGCACCCAGCTCACCAATCCACGCGCCCGGGTTGGGCGCGGCGGCGAGCGTGCGCTCCAGCACGTCGTCGTCAAGATACTCCCACAGGCCGTCGGTGCACAGCAAGAACACGTCGCCAGCCTGGACATCGTCGCTGCCATCACCAGCACTCACTTCCAGCAGGTCGGCCGCGATGCCCAAGGCCGAGCGCAGTTCGCTGCGCTTGGGGTGGGTGCGCACCTGCTCGGGTGTAAGCACGCCGGTGTCCACCAGGCCCTGCACCAGGCTGTGGTCGCGTGTGCGGTCACGCACCTTGCCCTGGCGGAACCAGTACATGCGTGAGTCGCCCGCATGGGCCCAGTGGGCGCGGTGGCCAACGAAGTCGATGACCAGGCAGACCACCGTGCTGTGCATGTCCTGCTTGGGCGTGCCAGGCACGCGCTGGCCGATGAGCACGTCGTTGGTGACACGCAGCAGTTGATCCAGCTCCGTGCCGCGCTCAGAGGGTTGCTGGGAAAAGCGGCCGATCAGCTCTTGCACCGCCAGGCGCGACGCGATGTCTCCGCCGCCGTGGCCGCCGGCGCCGTCGGCCAGCACGCAGCACAGGTGGCGCCGCGAATGCCAGTGCCCGCAGGCGTCTTCGTTGTACTTGCGGCCGCCCCGGTCGGACAGCAAAGCCACTTCGAGCGCCAGCATGTCATCTCGCTCCTTGCCACCGGCGCCTGCCGTTCACCACGCCGGGGGCGTGGCACGGGCATGCGGGCGGTGTGCGCTTCATGTCAGCGGGGGCCCGGCTCGCCCTGCAGGCGGTCGAGCTGGTCTTCGTAGGCGCGCAAAAAGGCTTTGCCGAAGAGTTCGTCAAAGTCGTCCTGCGCCTCGCTTTGCAACTGCGTGAACAGCTCCTGAAACAGCTCCCACAAGCGCGCCTTGCGGGCGCCCGGGATGAGGCTGGAAATGGACGACTTGCGTGTGAGCTTGGATTCGAGCTGCTGCGGGTCAAAGCGCTGCAGCACACCTTCCAGCGCGGCACGCATGCCGGCCATCACCCCCAACTGGTGCGCACGCAAGTCGTCAAAGGCGTCACGCACTGCGGGCGCTGGTGGCATGAAGCCGGGTGATTGCGTGCCCAGCAAGTGGTTGAGCGCCACTTCCACGGTGGGTGAAAACTTGAGCGGGTTGTTCTCGCGCGCCACGATCATGGTCATGTCGGCGCGCATTTCGCGCTTGAGCGCGGCACGCGCTACCAGCAACTCCACCGTGCCGCGCATGGATTCGCGCAGCAACTGGCCGATGAGTTGCATGTTTTCAGGCGTGAGCGCAGCCATGCGCAGGCCGGGAGTGGCCAGGCCGTTGAGCAAACCCGCCAGCAGCGCGTCGGCATCGGCGCTGCCAGACGGCGGAGCCATTGGCGGGGCCGGCGCTGCTGCAGCGGGTGGGTGGTAGGCCGGCGGTGCCGGTACGCGCACCGAGGCGGTTGCGGCCAACGCAGCCAGCCCGGCCAGGGGTGACAGCAAAGGCGCTGGTGGCAACAAAGGCTCGGGCGGCGGTGTGTCGCTGAGGTGCACGCCGGGCAGGGTCACCACCCGGCCGTCACGCGGCGGGTCGTCCCATGAAAAGATGGCGCCCTGGGGCAAGGCCGCAGGCTCGGGCGGCTGGGCTGGCGGGCCCGGCGGCAACGGCATGGGCGTGTTGAGCTCGGACGCATGGTCGGGCCGCGACATGGGCATCAGCGTGGCGGTGCGCGACAGCGCTTCCAGCGGGTCAACGCTGCTGGCCATGTTGGGCTGCTGCAGTTGCGCCGCCGCAGGCGCCGCACCCAGTGGGTCACCCGCAGGCATGCCGCGGCTCAGGCCGAAGAGGTCGTCCAGCGAACCGCCGCCGCCCATGGGCAGGTCCATCAGCAGATCCTGGCCGACTGCGGCGGGCGCGGGGCTGCCGTCGGCGTCAGGGGCGAAGGGGTCCCAGTCGTCCGGGAAATGGCCGGGTGACGACGCAGCAGCGCGCGTTGCCGCCGGTGCGGGCGNNCGCGGGCGCACGCGCCACAGGCCTGGGCGGCGCCATGGGTGTGGGCGCCGCCAGTCCGGTGGCGGCCTCGCCAAAGAGGTCGGCAAAGGGGTCGGCGCTGGTGGCTGCGGCCGCTGCGCTGGCCTCCAGCACGTAACCGCCAATCTGCACCTGGTCGCCGGGGTTCAGCGGGTGTTCACGCCCAGCGCCGGCCGGGATGCCGTTCAGGCTGATGGGGTTGCTGCCGTTGTCCACGACGGCATAGCGCCCCGCGCGGTAAACCACGCGGGCGTGCACACGGGAGATGGTGCGCTCGGGGTCGGGCAGCACCAATTGGTTGTTGTCGGCACGGCCTATGGTGCCGCCAAGCTCGTCAAACTGGGCCGACAGGCCTTGCGCGCGCTCGCCGTTGTAGCTGAGCACGGTGAGCACGATCATTCAGGGGCTCCGGGTTGCATCACAGACCGCAGCATAGCGGCGTGGCGCCTGCCACCCGCCGCAGGCTGGCGGGCATGGTGCAGCAAGTGGCGTCAACGAAGCACATAAAAGCGCCCTTCGATGACCGCCAGGCGCACCGGCCACTCGACCCGGCCGCCGTCGGCCACCAGGCTTTGCAAAGCCGGCGTGCCGTCGGGCGCAAGGCATTCCAGCAGGCGGCCACCGGCCACGGTGCGCAGGCGCAACGTGTCGGCCTTGGGCATCAGGGGCTTGAGGACTTGTTTGGCGTGCAGTTGCTGCACCTGCAGGCGCAGACGGCCCACGTCGTCGGCCAGATTGCGCTGGTAGGCCTGGGCCAGGTCTTCCAGGCGCAGCCGCGCGGCCAGCAGCAGCGGCTCCACGTCACCACGCATCAGGCCCACGGCCAGGCCCTGCAGATAGGCCGCAATGGGCCCGCGCAGCGACTGCGGGTCGTCCACCACCGGCGCGTCCAGCCAGCGCCAGCGCGGGAAGGCAATCGGCAGCTCCACCGCGCGGCGTACCGAAGTCGGCACCTCGCTCACGTCACCCGCCACCGGCGCCCAGTCAAGCTGGGCCAGCGTGCGGGCGTTTTCAGGGTGGGCCAGTTGCCCGGTGCGGGGCAGCAGCAGGCGCAGGACGGCGCCGCACTGGCCGTCGCTGACCCAGGGCTCGGGCACGCTGGCAGCACCCGGTGGGGGCGGCTGGATGACCAGCTCCAGCTCATTGCCCCCAGCGAGCGTGAATTCGTGGATGGGCACCGTGGCCACGCGTTGCCCCGGCCNNGCCTCAAACGGCAGCCTGAACTGCATCTGCGCGGCCTGCATCACCGGCAGCAGCGGCGGCTCGGCCGCTTCACGGCGCAGGCTGGCGCGCAAGGCTGCCGCAGCCACGCAACGCAGCGTGAGGCGGCCGCGCGCGCCGTGCAGCGCCAGCTCGGCCTGCAGGTGCAGGTCGGCCGTGCAGGCCTGCATGTCCATCTCACCCAGCAGGCGCAGCAGGGCACGGCCTTCCAGCCCTGCAGCACCCAGTTGCCAGCCCCATGTAAAAGCGGCGCGGCCGGCCAGCAGGGCCAGGGCGCCTTCAAGTTGCGCCGAAGCCAGACCCGGCACGGCAGCCCAGGCGCGCAGCAGCGCTTGCAGGGCCTGGCCGGTGGCGGCGTCCAGGCCGTCTTCAAATGCAGTACGCAGCGCAGTGGTGGCGAGGCTGGCGCCGTCGCGTTCAAGCCGGCAACGCGTGCTGCCACGCACGGGTGCCGGGTGCATGGCGGCCACGGCCTGCGACGCGGCAGCCGTGCGCTGCAGTTCCAGCCACCACTGCGCCGCAGGCCAGACCCACACTTGCGTGCCAAGCGCCCCCATGGCGTCACCCTGGTCGCGCAGGCCACAGACCTGCAAGTCGAGCTTGAAGATGTCGGGCGACGTTTCTTCGGCGATGGCCGTGCCTGCGCCAGCCGCAGGCACGGGGGGCTCCAGCGTGGCCACGGGCCAGCTCACAGCCCGCGTTTCGTGGCCCAGCCAGCGCCACTGGCCGTGGCTGCCGCAGAAGTCAAGCGCCGGGTGCAGGTCAGCGTCACAGACGGCATGGGCGCGCGCGCGCAATTGCAGCCGCGCCTGCGGCAACACACCAGGGGCTTGTGAGAGCACGCCGATGACACGCGGCGCCGGGCGGGCGGCGTCAATGCGCACCGGCTGCGGTGGCAGCAGGTCCACGCGCTGCCACTGTGCGCCCTGCATCACGTAATGCTGGGCCACGGCGGCATCGAGCAGGCGCAGTTCCACGGCTTCCAGGTCGCAGGCACGCAGCGGCGCGGCGGCAGCTTCAGCCGGGTGCAGCGCACCGCAAACGCCCAGGTGGCCAAAGGTGTGCACGAGCCGCGCATCGGCGTCGGCCAGTGCCTGGGGCGCAATGCGCGTGTCGGGCAGGCTTTGCAGCTCGGCCATGGAGCGCTGCACCAGTTGGTGCACGGTGCCCCACTCCAGCGCCTTGGGTGCGGCCAGCAGACCGAGGGCCCACTCGAAACCCGGTTTGTCGTGGAAGGCCGGGCCCCACACGAACCAGAGATTCACATAACGGGCCACTGCGGCGGCACGGCTCAGGCCACGCTTGAGCCCCTGCTGCACGGCCAGGTCAACAAAGGCCGGGTAGCGTTCACCCAAGCGCTCGGGCATGGCCGGCCATTGCGCGGCCAGGTGGTCGGCAAGGGCCTGCACAAAAGCGGCCCAAGCCGCCTCTTCGGCGGCCACCGTGTCCGTGGGATGCATGGCCTGGGGTCAGGCGTGCGAGAGCGGGTCGACCGGGGCCTCGGGCGCGTCAGGCGCGTCGGGTTCCGTGGGGGCCACGGGGCTGGCGCCGCTGCCACTGCCGCCGCTGCCACCCGAGTTGACCTTGACCATGGGCATGCCGGTGATGGAGATGCCGTCGGGCCCGATGACGATGGAGTTGGCACCGGCCTTGAGCGTGAGCTGCATGCCGGCCTCTATGACCACGTTCATGCCACCCTTGACATGCACGTTCATGCCACCGTCCACACCCACGTTCTTGCCGCCCTTGATGTGGATGTCGGTGCCGGCCTTGATG
>CXWL01006170.1_pt1 | contig 21770 bp, 28 predicted proteins | sample 590931 | NCBI WGS metagenome assembly CXWL01 (sample SAMEA3498368, study PRJEB10139) | groundwater metagenome | biome: water well; material: biofilm material | place: Germany | collected 2015-04-27 | reverse complement strand
CTACGACTGGCAACACTACATTCCATTGATCGAGAGAAAGCCAGGCGCATTACGCAATGGTGCGCCATTCGCCGATATGCCAATTCCATTTGCAAAGCTAGTAAAGCGGACTTGATTTTCGGACAAAAACAATTTGATTTCTGGATAGAAATATAATCAAAATAAAATTGATTACTGGATAGTAAAATGAATAATAGATTAAATAGCTAAACTCGCCATAGCTTTCCATGTACCGGGAGTTCCAGCTGTCGTACACACCCATCCGGGTACGCCTCCGGCTGCTGGGGCTGAGTGCCATACCTCTTGCCCAACCGCCCACGTCCCAGTTGTAGGGGCGGCCGCCAGTCTATACACCACACCTTTCGCGTCTTTGGGGTTAAATATATGCTTGTTCGAAAGCCTGGAATAGTGCTGATTATTCAGGTTGACCGCCGTTACAAAGTGAGTAAATTTAACTAGAGGCGCATCAGTATCTACGGCGTAACCAATAACATAATTATCTCTTGTGGACGTGATTTTGTTAGACAGAAAAACTCGCGTCCACACACCAGCCTTAAACTCAAGTGGAGGTGTTGTAACGACGCTTTGGGATAGCACAAATCCCAATTTTGTATCTGTTGTCGCTTTGACTAAAAATGAAGAAACAACAGTATCTCCGGCACTAAATGGGGCTGCCCCTATAATAAATACAACCTGATTTAAGCCCAAAGTATTGCCGGCAACAGCGGAGAACTGCACGGATCTAACTGCCACCATATCAGGGTCGCCATCGACAACTTGCGATGTTGCGGTGATGGCGGTTACCGTGCTTACTAATGGCAGCGGGACAAGGTTCGGGAATGTCGCATCAACTTCTTCCTTCGCAGTCTGCGTTGCGCAGACTGTTTGCACTAATCCCATTGACTGTAAATTTATTTCTGTATTACTGAATACAGACCCATTCCCCCAAGTCCCATCCCATAAAATGGAGGAACTATTATCAGCCACAGTCCTTATCGCAGCCCCACCGGAATTGGAAAACACTAATTTACTATAATTGTCTGCTGTTATAACCATAAGTGCATCATTAGACACATGCACGTAATCTGCAAATGCAGCCTGCGAATTGTTGGCATGGATGTGTCCTGCCTTAATAGTAAATCCATCGTAAACTAATGTTCCGCTACCTGAGCATGATTCCGGAGGCAAGCCTGAAAAGTGCATATTGTATACATTGTCAAGATAAAGCGCACAATGTGATGTGACTTGAATTCTCAAATTGGTAAATCTATTTATCCCAAAAGGATAAGTCCCTGTATTTGTAATCACGGCACCGAATTGTGTATTTGATACATGTAAACCGTTATAGTGCATGTTGATGCCGCCACCAACCCCAACCCCACCGTCTTGCATCCTAAAACCAACTTGGGTGCGCTCAATATATATGTCATTGCAGCTTGAGTATTGGTCTCCAACACTAAGCCACCCAGTGTTGCCACTGGTAGCCGTGCTTGCTGGCCAGTCATTTCCGTAAATGTTCAAACGCTCAAGCACTGAGCTAACCTGTTTTTCTGTATGCAGGCCGATTGTGTTGATGCGGTTGCTGAGGTTAATTGCAAAATCTTTGATAGGTACTTTCCACCCCCGATTACCGTTATTACCAATCCGATCTGATTGTTTGACAACAGTTACACCATCGGCGAGAGCATTAAATATCGTATTTCGCGGACCGGCCCCGAAAACAGGGATGTTGCCAATAAATTCCAGCGACGTAACATTAAATCCAGCCGCACGTGATGGGAGTTGTAATGGGCGATTAAGGGCTTTTGCCTGGTTGTACGCAGCCTGAAAGATAGCCGTGTCATCTGCCGTGCCAACAATTCCCATCTCTTCGACAAAAAACGGAACTCGCTGAATGCTTTTATAATTTATTTTTTTTATAATCCCAGTGATGCTGTCCCTTAGAGGGATCTCATCGCCCCCGATTGGTGCGACATGGAGCAATGCAAATTGTATTGCTCTACTAATATTACCTGGAGCTAAATTAGCTAAAGCATCCAAAACCTGAGATTGCACACCTTTCTGAGGAATAATTCCGCCTGCGTTAATAATATTTATCAATTCCGCCTGGACATCATTAAACCACTCCGGATCAAGTTGTGTGGGCGGCTGATTTGTCGCCAAATCCTGCGCAACAAAATCCCCGTTTATATTACCAGCCGCATTAGTTTTGTCCAAAATAGCCTCCCGAACCAGTTATATCTTCGAATAAAAAAAATACATGTGCCTGCCTAAAATTGTCCAGTGCAGCCCACAAAACCTGAGGATCGACCACCGACTTGTAATAGCGCACCCTCATCACAAATCGGCCATCTTGACCCCATAAATAATCGCCAATCTGCCGCCCGATTGCGGCGGGTCCCAGATGATCCGCAATCTCGACCAGCTGGATCGTAAAATCCATCGGCAATCCGCTCACCCAAAGGCGGTCACCAATTGCGCCATCCACCGTGGCAACGGTACGCGGCATCACCTCCACCACACCGGCCAACGCCTCATCGGCGACACGGCGATACTCATCAATGTGCCAGTTGGCGTTGATGATCTGGTGGTTGGTGATCGCCTTACTCAGCAACAGCCGCGCCTCCTCGTCCACCCGCGCCAGCTCCGCGCTCATGCCGCCCAACAGCGCATCGCCGAAGCCACCCTGCGGCCAATTAAAGGCTGCGCCGGGCGGCAGCAACGCCCGCTGGGCATCGGTGTAATCGGTGACGGTGTGGGGGGTAGTTTGCATCGGTTAAATCCAGTTAATCGCCTGCAACACCGGCACTTCGGTTGCCAACCAGGTGATAGCTCCAACCTCGTTGATGGTGTATTGAGTGGTGGTCAACGCGATGGTGGTATCGATCTCCGACCACAGCAGGGTCAGCACATCATCGCCGCCTTTGGTCAGCACCATCTCGTTGAGCGCGGCAAAGATCGCGGCACGGTTGGGGGCGGTATCGACCGCAGGCAATAAATGGATCGTCAGGCTCACCGCATACACTACGGGCGCGGCCACGCGCCAATCGGCCACCGCCGGTGCGATAGCCGTCAACCGTGCGCTCACCGCATCCAGCACCGCCTGAGAAGGCAGGCGGTTGGCCAGCAAATTGCAAAACGGGCGCACCACCACCGTGCCGATGCCCAGCGCGTGCGGTTGCACAATTGCCCCACTCACCGACACATGCGCGCTGCGCGCCCAATAGCGGTAGTCATCAATCTTCCCGCCGCGTGCCCCCGTGGTCACCACCGCCTGCCATTCGGCAACCACGCGTAGCCGCCAGTCATTCACCAGCTCGTCATCCGCGCCGCCGCTCAGGGCCTGCGCATCCACGGTCAGGTTGGCGGTCACACCAACCAGGGGATCAACCAAAGCCAATACCGCCCCAACCGCTAAATTCCCCGCCAGCCCGTTGCTCGCGCAACGCACCGTAACTACGGTGTTGCCAGCCCCCAACACCACCGCAGCTAGCACCGTGTAATCCAAGCCATTCGCACCGCGCAATATCGTTCCGGCGGGTATCTGCGCGCCGAGGTTGCCGGTCGCTAGCACATTGCCGGTCGCGGCAGTTGCCAGCAGACGATCAACCCCGTATAACGCCGCCCAATCCGCCAACCGCTCCAGCTCGCAGGTCAGTGGCGAGTTTTGCGCATCGATCCAGCCCAAATACCCGTGCAGCCCGCTAGCCACGTTCGCCCACACCGCCGCCAACACCTCACGCAGCACCTTGGGCAACGCGACAAGATCGTTGCCGATGCGCGTCAACAGGGTAGCGTAGCTGGGGCGGGAATAACTCACAGAGGCACTTTCAACACGAATTGGCGGCCATTATGCGCGCCCGCGACCCGCATCTGTACGCGGGAAACGTTTCCCGCCAACCCGTCCAACTCGGTGATCTCCACCTGGCTCAAGCCGTGATCGATGAGCGACTTAAGCACCATCGCCAAGGTCTCGGCGCGTGCCGCGCTGCCCAATGGTTGGCGGCGGATATGCCACAAGCCGCTACCCGCTTGTGGGTTCGCCCACCAGCCGCGCCGCTCGTAGCGGTCGGCCACCCGTGATGCAGGGGCTTCTGCATCACCGCACAACACCGCATACACCAGTGTAGCCACTGCCGCATCTTCATCATTCAGGGCAGGGTCATCAAATGCCAGGTCAAACACGCCCACCTGATTTTGCACAATTTTAAGCATCACAATACCCCCGACGTGGGTTGACCGGCGTTGCCGCTGGTATGGGTATGACTCTCATCGATGCTCTTGCCGTTGGCCGTCACACCGCCGTTGAGCTGCACCGTACCCGTTGCCGTCATGCCGCTCGGCATCGTTGCCGCGCCACCGGAAAGGCTTGCGAATCCACCCGCCAACACCATCGCCGCCTGTACATTGACAGCCGCCGTGATGTTGGTATCGCAAGTGGTATCTTGGCTTAAATGGGTCGTCCCCATCACCAGCAAATTGCCACCGATTTTGGCATCCGCGCTGGTCTCGAACAGCGGCGTTTGCGCGATTACCTTGCTGCTAGCCACCGCCTCGATTATCCCACCGCGCTTGAGCAATACGTGATTACCCTCATCATCGTGTAACGCCACCTCGCCCTCGGCCAGCTCCATCTGGTAACGCTTGTCGCCGATCACCAGCACGATGCCGTAGGCGCGGTCGCCGGAGGGAAAAAACAAATGCGCGCGGCTGTCTTTTTTCGGGTGATAACTCAGCCCGTAAGGCTCGACGCGGTCGAGGTTATCCAGCACCTCACCATCGAGCAGGGTGGCCTGAATTTTATCGCGCCCGACCATCGTCACCACACCCTGTGCAACTAGCAATTGCAGCCTGTTCCATACCATGCGTATCATCGCTTCGCACCTTTTTTGATGTTGCTGGCGCGCCTGATTTTTTTGCGCGGCTCACCCAAAAACGCGTTGCGATGCAGCAGCTGCAATTGCGTCACGCTGCCAATTTCGCCCTGGATAAAAGTACGCTCACCGATTAAAAATACCTGATCGATGCCCTCCTGCGGGATCACGACTTTGATTTGCGTATTGATCGCATATAGCCCTTGCGCGTGATGGAAGCCAGGCACCGACAAATTCAGCGCGTGCGCCTTGGCCAAGCGTCGGTTGCGCTCCAGCTCCGCGCGCCGCTCACACCCGCCCAGCTCGCGCCCGGTGCGGTCGGCGACGATGTGCATCGGGCGGAAAAAATTAAATTCGCCATCCTTCACCGCGCCTTTGAGAGCCGCGCCCCCCGTGTAATCGAAGCTCTTCACCACATATTCAGAAAATCGCAAATCGAAATTGTCGTGCAATTCGTAATGCTTGAAATCCTGCCCGTAGCTCAACGTCGCTACTGCTGCCGAGTTGCTCGGTGCGGACAAAATCAGCCCGCCATCCGGGGTCGGGTACAGCAGCAAGTTCGCCGCCCGCGCCGCATTGATCAGCGCATTGGCGGGCACCTCGCATTGCATGGCAAAATGCTCCACCACCGCCGTCGTTCCAACTAGCTTCAAAGGCACTTTGAAGGTCTCACAAATGCGCTTCACTACCTCTTCCAACTTTAGATTTTTAAGCGTTTTGGAATACTGGCAATCCACCAGCTCGCGCGCCAGCGAACGCGCTTCGATCTCAACTGTATGACTGGTATCGCTCACCGCGCGGCGTATCTTGCCCGCACGTATCGTTGTCACCAGCACATTATCGATCAGCACCTCGATCACCGTGTTCGCGGTCAGCTTGAGCGGCAACTCGCCATCGGGCGGCAAGGCAATGCCCAGCTGCACCGAGGCGCACAAATCATCCACCGACTCGCGGATACTTGCGTGCTTCCAGTAGCTGTAGCGTTGGCCGTCGAATTTAATCTGGATTAGGGGTGCAGAATTAGCCATACACCCGCCCCTGTACAAACAGTGGGTGGCGCACCCTGTTCACCGCAAGAAATACCTCCTCACTCACTTCCAGCCGGTGTGCTAACAGCGTCGCGGGCAACGGCGACACCACATCGCGTTGCGCGGCAGGCTCAAGCTGCTGCGCCAGCAGTGCCTCAATCAACGTGGCGCGCATATCCAGCGCAGCAGCAAACACCGCATCCGACATGTTGGGCAACAGCGCATCGACTGCCCCGACGATGCTGCTCAACACCGCATCGCGGTCTTCGGCCACGCGGTATTCCGCCAGCGCGATCTGCGCCGCACTCGATAGCAGCAACTGACTGCGCAAATTGGCCTCGCGTTGCAAATTGCCGCGCAACGCGGGCGAATCGCTGGCCAGCACCGCAGGCTGACGCGCCACGGCCACCAGACTGCTCACCACCTGTGGCAAATTAAAATCGCTGATCAGTGTCCCGTCACCCGCGCCCAGCGTATCCGCCAAGCCGCGCATCGCGCTGGCATAATCGGTGGGCAACGCCCCCAAGCGCGCCACATCGGCACGGATACCATCCAGCACACCGCGCACCTGGTTCGCCCAGGTCAGCGGCAACGTGGCAAACGCCAGCGCGTCGCGCAACCTATCGAGCTGGCTGGAAACCAGCGCGGCCAGCTTGGCCACCTGATCGGCAGGGGTCGGCACCGGGGTGTAATCCAGCGTCACCCCGCTGTTGAAAATCTTGATCGCCCGATCCGCCAACTCCATACGGTCCACCAGCACCGTCTGTACCTGCCCACCCGGCACGAAATCCACGCTGATCGTGCAATACCCGCCCTTGTCGTTGCTCTCATGCACCGACCAACTGTGCGCGCGTACCCATAGCGCACCGCGCCACGGGTGCATCAGCCACTGGGCATCAGGGGTATTGAGTGCCAGCAAAAATTTATCCCGTGCGAGATCGTAATCCGCGCCGATGAAATAGGCATTGAGCTTAAACTCATCCGCCTTGGCACCGAGGTCTTCCACCAAGGGCTGATCCGCACCGGGAAACTCATGCACTACCAAGCGCCGCCCGCTCTTGCTGTCGTGGCTCTCGGTCAAAAAATCTAGCCCGTTAAACGAGGCCGTCACCATACGTTGCGCCCAGGCTGGGAGAGTGATCTTGCTCATGGCACGCTGTACAAATTGCCGATGTTGGTATGTAACATCAGATTACCCGCCGCGTTCACATCGTGAGAGCGCACCGTCGCGCCGGGGGGGAGGTTGACATCGAGCTTGATGTGCGCCTTGGCGTTGACATCCGTTTTGAGTGAATCAACTACCCCTTGAATTGCCAACCCACCCGCCGCACCGATGATCGCACCAATCGGGCCGAACATCGCCCCCAACCCCGCACCACTCAGCGCGGCAGAACCGTAGCGCACAGCGGCGGAATCCTCATCGCCAAACTGAGATAGGGACGCACCTGCTACCGCCGCCGTCAAACCAAACTTGCCCATCATGCGCGATGATCGAGTATTGGCAACCCCCACTACAGCCGCGCCTTTGCCACGCGTCATCGCATTTATTCCCGCTGCACCCGCGAGCAAGCCTAGTGAGGCAGTGGCGGCAGTGACCGAGGCGGTGAGTAGCGGGAATTTTTCTGCGGCCGCAACTACGCCCTGGGTAAAAGGTTTAAGCACCCCTCCGGCACTGGTTAAGGCAATGTCCTGACCCTCCAAATTCGCGTTCGCCAATCGTTGCGCCTGCACGCTCGCGGTATCGTTCATCACCGCGAAACTGCGGCTCAACTCCTGCTGCGCATCGTCTTTTAGCAAGCCTGCGCGCACCGTTGCGAGCAGGCCCGATTTCCCGCCTTGCGACTCGGCGCGAAACCCTTGCAATGCCTGTCTATCCTGTAACACTGTGCCAATTTCTGCCGAGGCATAAATCTGCGCAATTTGCTTGAGGGCTTGCTCGCGCAATGGGTTTTTTTTATCTTGCGCCAGCGAGGTTAACCGATCCAACTCTTGCGCTGCCACTCGCATTTTTGGGCTGCGCGAAATCATCACATCAATCAGTTTGGTAAAAGTCGTCACCGCGTCCTCGCCGCGAGCCGCACCTTTTGCCAGCTCGCCGCGCAAATCGATACCGCGCTTCTGGAAGTCTTTATTAGTATCGTTCCCGTTCAATTTTTCCAGCATGTTTATGAGGTTGTTGGCCGCCTCATCTTTTGTTCCAGCGGTCAAAACGGAGGCTTGCATCGAGGCGAGGATACGCTCAAAACCACCCATACCGGATAGCCCAAGCGCACGCGAAGAACTCAGCACCGCAGGTAAATGTTTTGCCATATCTACCAGCTCAAACCCGCCCAATTCGCCCGCGCGAATGGCCTTGGATAAGGCGCTGGGAATATCTTCCGGCTTGATCCCCATGCGTTTCGCCGCCAGCGCGATATTCGCCAGCTGCTCTGAGTCGGCACCCGTTGCGGTGCTGGCTTTTTGAATGGTGCCCAGCAGGCTATACGCATGCGATTTACCAAACTCGCCGCTGCTCATCAGTGCAGACAGCGTGCCCGCCGCCTGCTCGCGTGTACCCCCACCGAATTTCAACGCGTCTTGAATGGCTTTTTTGATTTCGGCCTTACCCGAAATTCTTCCCGACGCATCGCGGTCGTTGAACATCGTGTTGGTCAGCCCGGCAACGGTGCGGTCGTAGTCCATCGCACGCGTCACCGCAGGCTTGGCTAGCATGTATGCGCCCGCCGCCGCCGTGATCGCACCGGGGCTGATGCCGATGCGTTTTTGCACCTTCTCCGTTTCGCCCAGCTCGCGGCGCAGCTCGCGCACTCTGGCAAGGCTGGCCTCCTGCGCCCGCGACAATTCGCGCGCGCTCACCACGCCGCTTTTGGCTAACCGCTGGTAGGCTGATTCGGTTTGTTGGATTTCGCGCTGAATGTCTTTTTCGGCGCGTATGCCCAAGGTGCGACGCGCCTCGATATTTTGTGCGTATTTGGCAACGGCGGTGTTGCCCACACTGGCTTGCAACTTATCAATTGCTTGGCGCGACTCGTCAATTTTGGCGCGCATCGCCGTCGCGGCGGCGGTTTGCTGCTTGAGCGACAACTTGCCGGATGCAGCCAGCTCGCGGTAGCGAGCTTCGGTTTTGCGGATCGAGTTTTCGAGCTGGTTGGTGGCTTGGGTGACGGTTTGCGCACCCTTCAAATTTATCTCTATACCAAATTTGACATCACGCATGACAGGCTCTCTGTTTACCAGTTAATTAAATGTCCGCCCCTCCATTGCGGCGGCGATTTCTGCCCAAATAAACAGCTCGGCGAGTGGGATGCAACGCACATAACGCAAGTCCTGATGCAAACCGCGCGCAACCAGTGCGCACGCGATCAGGACTCGACTACGTTTTTTTCGTCCGCCTCCGGCCTGATCAAATCTGAAGCTATTGAATCCGCTTTTCGATAATCGCTCACGTGCAATTTTTTAATCAACGCGTCATCCGACCCCGTCAGGTTAGCGATCAGCTTAATGGTCTGCTGATTCGCGCCGCGCTCATCGAACGCCAGCAGATCATCAGCGGTCGCATAATCCCGAAACGTCAGCTCCTCAATCGTAGTCTTCCCGATCAAAATCGGATATTTGAGTTTGAGTTTCATTAGCTGATCTGCTCCGAGGTGTTGGACATAAACGTAATTTTGCTTTCTCCATCGCTGATCTGCATCGGCTCGGTGACGAAGGCGCGTGACATCAAATGCACATGCCCGTCGGCTAGACGTATCGTGATGTCCTCGTCGCCGATGGCGTTTACCGCCGCCATATCGATGCCGCCTTGGCTGTTCAGCGACAGCTCCAGTTTCGCGGGCACAGCCGTTTCGGTGTAACCGCCATCCTCAGCCAAGCGGCCACCTTTGTGGTCGCGCTTCACCCCGCTGGGCGTAAACGTGCCGGGCTTTTCCGCCAACGGCAACTTGCCCAGCGACGGCACGGACACCGTGCGGATATTGTTTAATTGAGCCATCTTCAAATCTCCTTTGAACTAAATTTAATCCTCAATCCCCTCTCCCCTGGTGGGAGAGGGTTAGGGAGAGGGGGTTAAACAGCTTTTCTAAACTGCCCCACGCCCGCCAAAATGTAATACGGCGACAACAGCACCGGTTGGTCGGCAAAGTTAAACCGACTCGGATTCAGCGGGTCCTGCTCCACCACCAGATGATCTTTGTAATACGCGTATTCCTGCACCCAGCCGAATTCCTGCATCAGCGTGTGCTGGTACAAGCTCAGCAAATAGCCGCGCACATCGTCGATGGTGGTGATGCGCAAGCCGGGGCGGTAGCCCTCGTTACTCTTCGCGGCGGCCGAGCCGGTAAAACGCCGGATCGCGCCGCTGCGCTGCTCGTAGCGGATGCGCTCCATCACCTCGGCGGTATTGATGTCAAGGAACGCATCATCTGCCGAGCCGTCCGGCTTAAACTGGTACATGCTCACCAACCGCTTGATGCTGCACGAGCCGTCGCGACTCACCTGCATCACGCTCATGCCCTTGTATAGCAGGCTGTTGGCCTGCGTCCAGTCGTGGTAGCTCGCGCCTATCATGCCGGGCAGCGGTACACCCTCCAGCGACTCCACCGGGTTGTTGGCCAAGTGCGGCCCTGCGGCGGCACACAACATCGCCGCTGCCTCCCAAGTGCTGGTGGGGTTGATTCCCAAACTCAAATCGCAGATGTGTTCATAATTTTTGGTCTGACCAAACGCCACTGCCGCCGCGTAATCGCCGCGATGTGTGGTAAAGGCTCTAAAGCCTGCCTGCACCGGCGGCAAATAGCGCGCCTGGCTTTCGGTGTGCCAGGCCGCCAGCGTGGCGGCATCGTTGATACCCAGCGCGATGTAGCGATACCAGTTCGCGCCGAGAATGGCAGTCAAGTCGCCCGACGCAGGATCACCCGTACCGCCCGACATCGCCACCAGCGTGGTGGCCAAGCCTGCGGGCGTGGTTTCGCCGTACAAATTCAATCGCAAATCGATGGCGTTGCCGCATGTGCCTTTGTGTTTCGCGGTGAGCGTCACCACACCCAGCGCAGAGGTCGCCGTAACAGGCACATCCGCATTCGCGGTGATCGCCGCCGCAATGGCGGTCGCCACCAGCGTGGGCGTATCGCCCGACACAATCGCCACCGACACCAAGCGTCCGGCGATATACAACGCCAACGTGCCGCTCGCGGTAGGGGATGCCGTCACCGTGAGCGGGGCAGTCGCCTGCACACCCGCCACGTTGTCCGCATAGGGCAACATGTATAAATCCAGCGCGGGGTCGATGGCGCGATAACGTGCCGCCATTTGCGCCAACATCGAGCCTGCACCCGCCTTGGTCTCGGCATCTTTAACGCCGGACAGCAACACAATCTCGCCTGCTGCGGCAGTGCCGCTGGCGAGCTTTTGCCCCACCAGCAACACAGCGGGAATATCCCCGCCCAACCCGGCTTGAGAGCCGTCTACCACGATGTAAGCACCCGGATAGCGTAATGCGGCCGGTAACTGCGGAATCGAAATCATAAGCTAGCTCCTGTTCTGGTTAAATCAATAAAATTAGTCGGGTCGGGCAAATAATTCGTCACCAGCGCATCAAAGCTGTAGCGATCCGCCCAATACAAATCGCCATCGGTGTATTCGATCACGCGCCCACCGTCAAAATTGATCGGGCGTACATCGGGCTCAATTTCCCAACCCAGCAACAAATTTTTCACCGCCCGGCGATACGCCAGCAGCAACTCATCGGTATCGCCCGGCTCGTGTTCTCTCGCGTTTTCGATGGCGATCACCACATCAAAACTCAGCGTTAAATTCTCCGCCCGTTCACCTGCATGGGTTGACTTATCGGCATTGCGCACCACCCATGCGGCGGGCAATGGCAACGCCTCCGGGCGAATTTGCGCATACTCGGCTGCGCCGCCTATCTTGCGAAACCATAAAGCCTCAAATGTGTCTGGCTTGGCTTTCAAAATCTGCATCAGCGGCTTGAGCGAGATCATCGTGGGCTTTCGTTTTTCACGTTTGTCCCCTCTCCCAGTGGGAGAGGGTTAGGGTGAGGGTAAGTGGCCAAGGACACTTTCATCACCAGATATTCGATGTGGCCGGCGCGCCACCGTAACGCCGCACCGGCGCATCAAACTGCACCGTCGCTTCCGAAATCGGCGGCACTTGCGGTGCAACGGGAATCAACGCCAACTCGCCCTTGCTATGCGACTTAAGCGTTGCAACGCTCGCATCGTAAGTGCGCTGCACATCCTCGGTCATGCGCTCCGCACCTTGCAGGTAATACAGGGCTATCGTCGAGCACAGCCGCGCCAGCAAACTATTGCTCGCCGCATCCGGCAAACCGTAGCTCACCATCAGCGCGCTGGCATCGGTCAACGCCTTATCGATAGCTGCTACCGCCAAATTGGTGGACACCACCTCATCGGCAGTAAACGCATCCAGCACGCCAACCCCGCCGCCTATCGCCAGCCGTAATGCCTCATCGGGCGGCATGCGCATATCGGTAGGCACAGCCAGTTGCGCCAGACGGCGCGCCGAGCTGCGCTCCAACAAATCTGCACGGGTGGCAAAATTTGGCATGGCTAGACTTTACCGACCTCAGCCCACACCGCATCGCGCTCGATGGCGGTCACGGTAAATTGTGTGATCTCACTCAGTGCCACCGTAGTCGGCAAACCGCCACCCGTCCACAAGGTAGGATTATCTTTATCCAGCACGGCAATCGCGTGGGCGATGGCCTCCGCACGTTGCGTCTCAGTCAAGGCAACCGGCTCGGCTGCCGCAGCCTGTTCCGCCGCGTAGCCTTCCGGCCGCACATCCACCACTTCCAGCATCTGCTCTTCTTGCAAGCGTTTCGCCGTGGCGGCATCCACCTCCACCTCGCGCCACTCGCGCGAGAATTCTAGCGCGCAGCGATAGAATGTTTGTGCACCCGTTTTCGCCACCACCCGCACGTAAAGTATTTTTGCCATTCCAAATCTCCTAAATTTTCACCTTCATCCCCTCTCCACTTGTGGGAGAGGGTTAGGGAGAGGGGTTATTTAATTAGGCAGCTAACCAAGGTGTAACCAGCAATTTAACCTTGTTGAAATTCACGTTGCTTGCGCCCGCCGCGTTCTGTGCGGCTTTGAGCATCGCCTCTGCGGCAGAGCGGTTGGCTGGGCCGCACACCAGTAAATCTGGGGTGATGCCGAGGCGGCGGTTGCCGTCGCCTTTTTGCGTTTCCATCGCCAAAAATGCGGCTTCAAAATTCGCGGTAGTCAACGCCGCTTTTGAACCGTAGGCGAGCTGCCAAAAGCCGTAGACAAAGTCGCCGCGCCAGCGACCGCCGTAGCTGAATTTGTCGTTCTCAAACACAAAATCACTGGTCGTCGCGTTGGTTTTAGTCACGAATTCCGCCGCCATCCGCTCTTGCAGATAAAACGGCTTCGGCGCACGGTCGGTGCAGAGCAATGCCCAAGGCTCGGCCACACCGGCCTGCATATTGCTAACCGTCACCGCTACACCCGTGCCGTCCTCGTTGGGGTAAACCGGATGGTCGGTGTCAAAGAAAAATTGCCCGTCGTAACAAATCTCGGCAAAACCCGCCTTAATGCCAGCAAAAACAATGTCATTTTTCAAGTCACCGATCGAAAGGCCGTAGCTGTACGCGATGTCGCCGTACATCCCGTAATTGTCATCCTCAATCGATTCTCGCGGCACATCCAAGGTATTTTCAAACTTTCGGTTAGCCACCGTGTAAGCGGTTTCTTTTGCCACCTTATGCAGCCGCGCTCCCACCCATTCGCGGAACGCCGGGAACTGGCTCAGCCACTCGTAGGTGTTGGACATACCGTTGCTGGCCACCAGCATCGCCACCTGTTTCCACGTTTCATTTTGCGCCACCAGCCCGTGGTTGAAACGGGCGGTGAGTGAGGTATTGAGCGCGTTGATCTGCCCTTGCGTTAACACTTGAGTTGCCATATCGAATTCTCCTTAAAAATTAAATTGGGAAGTGGTCAGCCGAACTAAACGACCGCGCGCTTTTTCGCCAGATCAGCCTTGGCTTTGGCGAAATCTTCCGGATTCACCCGCATCTTGGTACATTCAGCCAACTCCACCTGGCTCAGTCCAAAATCTCCCGCATCCAGCTTTCCGCCCGCCTGCTTATTGAGCAGCGCAACCGGATCGGTGGCATCCAAATATTCGGTGAGTGCGGTGAGGCTTTGCTTTTCCGCCCAGGGCTTTTGCGCGGGCAACAACAAGCCTTTGCTCAACGCGGCCTGCAACAGCTCGCCGTGTTTGGTTTTTTCTGCGGCGGCAGCGGCGGCCAACTCTTTCGCCTTGACCGCCTCGACCTCGCTTTTCAGCGTGGTATTTTCCGTGGTCAGCGCGGCGAGCTGGGTTTTGATTGCCGTATTTTCCGTGGTCAGCGCGGCGAGCTGGGTTTTGATTGCCGTATTTTCAGTGGTGAGAATTGCCAATGCTTGCTTGGCAACATCGCGTTCCGCCGTCAGGGCGGCAACTTGCTGGTCAGTTTGAGCCATCTCGGCATCTCCTGTAGTGGTTGAAAAATGAGTAGTAAAGTCACCGCGACTCAGCGCGGCACGTGCCAGCTCGCCCAAATCATCCAGCGCGGGTGTATTGGTCAGGGCGACGGACGCGATGTCCAACACCTCGCCATTGGCGTTGTAATAAAATACCGGGGAGATATAACGAATCTTGAGCTCGGCGATTTCCCGCCGCGCATCTTTAGTCCAAGTGATATTGGTCGCGTACAGGCCATCACCCTCACGCCACTCAAGGCTGTTGGGGATCCAGCCCGCCGCGATCACCTTCTGCCCGTTGTCGATAGCGCGCAAGCTCTGATGCTCATAATCGATCACCATCTTCACCTTGCGCTGCGCCACCCGCGCGATCACTTTTGCGGCCAGTGCGGCATCAATGCGCCATGCCCCACACTCGGCAGGACGACCATCGTTGGCGCGAAACTCACCGCTCGGCAATAACTTGATCGCGCTCGGCACGGCAGACGCATCCGCCGCCAACTCAAAACTGAGTGACGCGAAATAAACTGATGGCTTGTTTGCTGATGACATTGACGCTCCTCGAATGACGAGCATCATCGCGCATCGCGCGAGATTAAATGAGGCGGGAAATGTTTCCCGATGATAGAGGGTGATGGCGGAATCGATTAAACGCGTTTTAAGCGATTGAGGCGGCGATGTGAGGTGAAGGTATAGGCAGGCAGTATTGAGTCTAATTCAAACGCGCTGATGGGTTTTTGAATGGGGTTTGATTAGCGAATGTAACTTACTAAAACAATTCCCGCTGCACCTCTTCTGCCGCGCCCCGTATATTCTGGATTTGCCGCGATGACAGCCGATACCGCTTCGCCTGGGCATTGATACTGGCTTTATGCCTATCCTTGCGGATTTGCGCATTGCGGGTGCGAATAAACAGCTTGTCCGGCTTGGGCATCCACACCCGCCCGACGTGATCCATATGCGGGTGCAACGTGTCGCGGATGCGTTGCAACTCCTCCGCGCTCAGATTGAGTGCCTGGTGTTTGCGCAGCGGGATCACCACGTTCACCCCGCCGTGTTGTTGCAAAAAATCCCGCGCCCGCCCAAAGCCCAAGGCGCGCACCACCGCGCCCAACACGGGCGGCAGGCTGCGCAGCAATTCGGGATCGACGGGAGGAAAGATCATCTAGCCAGCCACGCCTTGAGTGCCTCACTGATCGCCTGGCACTCCGCCACGCTTAAGCTATCCAAATCCGATACATCCTGCCCCACCTGCCGCGCGCAGAATGCCAGCAACGATTGTCTGCTTGAGCTATTTATCTTGCCCGCCATGCCCAACTTACCCCACGCCCGAACCATAAAGGCGATGCGCGGCGGTACAGCACGCGGCTTATCCGTTCTCCCTGAGCCTGTCGAAGCCTGCCCTGAGCCTGTCGAAGGGGGGTTACCGCCAAACATCCGCTTGTGCCGCGACCAGCCGCGCCGCTCATAATCGCTCAACACCGCATCTAGCTGTGGCACATTCAGGCTGCTCGCCGACAGCCTGCCCTCTATCTCAACCGCCCCGTGCCGCTGCAACAAATCGCGGTGGCACTCCTCACTCCAGCCGGGCAAGCTCTTCAACGCCCAGGTCTTGGCGATGCCCACCAACTGGCGGTAATGCTTGATCAAATCGCTCATGCCCGCGCCCGTCCCCGGAACAGGCGCACTACCCACGGATGGATGCACATGCTGGCATAAATACCCAACGGCCCGCCGGTCATGTAGGCGAGGTGATCCAGCCAATCGGTCGGGCCCGGCATCACCTTGAGGATAAACAGGTTGGCGACGCTAATACCGAAGCTCGTCCCCACTGCAAGCAGCTTGTGCCCGCCGTTGACATTGAGGCTCTGCAAGCCTAGAAACAGCACCACCGCAAAGGTGGCGATGAAGATGAATAGTGCACTCATCTCAAAGTGCCGCCACATCTAGCGAGATCGGTCGGTATTCGTCCGTTCCCTCGATACGCTCATAAAATCGCACATATTCCTTGCTGCCCACCACTTGCAGGCTTTCGCTGATCGCCTGCATCGCCGCCATCCACTGCTTACCCTTGATGTCTAATCTGCGTAGCCCCAGCACGCGCCCGGTGTTGATCTTGCCCTCCTTGTCCGTCTGGAACGCGTCCTGCACCAGCACCTTGATCTCGTCGCGGCTGCCTTGCGACCACTCGGTGATGCACTCGTCTATCAGGTGCTTGGCAGCCTGCAAACGCTCGTCGAACACCATGTGCTCGGCGATGGACAACTGCACCTTAAATGCACCGTCAAAGCTGTACAGCGTGATGTTTCCCTTCTTTCCGCCCATCGTCACGCCGTATTCTTTAGCCGAGAAATCTACAAACGCGTTGATGTTGTAAAAAACGTTCACCTTGAACTCGCGCAGCTGCGCCTGCATCGCCTTGGCCTGCTCGGCGATCACGCACACCAGCTCATTGCGCTTGAGGTCAACGGGCTTGATCATGCTCTCCGGGATTAGCCTGCCGGTTGCGTCCTCGCGATAGCCTGAGGGGATGGTTTTATTTGGGGTATTCATGGTTTTTTTTCTCCTGTGGTTATAAAAAATTATTTGCGCAGCGCGGCTTTCACCGCGCTGGGAAATTCTGACTTGGGGCGATCCGTTCGCCCTGAGCCTGTCGAAGGGTGGGCGGCATGGGAGGGGTGCTCCACCCCGCCCACAGGCGTGTGCCCGCCGCGCCGCGCCTCAGCTTGTGCCTCCTGCTTGCCTTCCGCCTTGCTGCCGTAACCCTCGATAATGGCTAGCAAGTAGCCGTGACTCTTGAGCGGCAGCGTGAGCTTGTCGCGCTTGCCTATCATCTCTTCGAGTGCCATCTTCCAGTAGTCTTGCGGGGCTGACCATGTCCGTCCGCCGCGCTCTATTCTGGCTTCGGAAATCATCACCTTAAGCTCGCCGAGCAGGTTGGCGACGCGATCCATCGACAGGTTGCGGCTGGCGGGGCGGAACAATGCCAGGTACTGCACCAGCAGATTGCCGAGCGGTGCAGGTAACGAGAGCGATACCATCACCGCATCGCGCGCACCCTCATGGCCGATCAGCACATCGAGCGAGGCCACCGCACCGCAGGCAGGGCAGGATAGCTTCATACTTGCGCTTTCTTTTTCAATTCAGCTTCAAGCTTTCTGAGCCCAATATCATTGAGCGAAGCGAACTCCCAAGCCGCATGGTTCATCTCGGCGATCAAATCGTTGATGGTGAAACCATCGTGCTGATATTTCTTCAGGATCGGTAGCACGGCAAGCTGCACTTGCTGATGGGTAAATAGGCTCATGCCCGCGACCCACTTCTGACATGTTCGCCTTGCAGATTTTTATAATAGGCAGGTATCTCGACTTTCCCCACCACCCACCACATGTGATGCACTTGAGGCTCACTCTTGCGCGGGTATTTTGTAACCATGCAGCAGCCGAGCTGGTTGCTCCGATACATCGCCTCTAAAGCGATGATCACGTCAGCTTCCTTCCACCCATCCAGCCGTTTCACTAGCTCGGCAAACTCAACGGGCTGCTGGCTGGTTGACTTTTTTAATGCCGCATAGATGTCGCTATTTATTGTTTCGGCAATCATTGCAGCACCCCTTTACGCATCGCCTTACGGTTGTCCGAGAGCCGCTGCAAATGGGCAGCGAGCAACGGTTGATCTCCTGCCTCATGGTTATCTACCAGCGCGTACAGGTTATCCGCGAGGTTGTTGGCCAACAGATTCATCGCCGCCAACTTCTCCGCCAGCCGCGCCACCAGCTGAGTCTGTTTGCCCAGCTCGATCTCCAGCTCTTCGATGTACACCACCGCCGCGAAAATGTTATCTGGCGTTTTTTTAACAAAATGGGTTGCGGTATCCATCAATGCAACTCCTGCGCAGACCAGCAAATCTGACACTCAAACCTAATCGCCAACCAGTAACGTTTAGTTGGATGGTTTACCGCCCGTTCGGTCATATACACCGCTCCCTCTAGCTTGTCGCACAGCGAAGAATGCTCGATGTCGATACGCGCGCGGCGCGCATCCACGCTCACTTCGCGCAATTTGAATCCCTGTGATTTAAGCCACTTAACGCAGCCCCACGCCTGCCAGTAGCGATCATCCAGCTTGCGATCCGTATGCGCGGGTTTAGCCGCCGCACGTACCTCCAACACCTCGAATTTATTCATGGCTCGCTCCCCTTAAAAATAAAATCACCAGCACCTGTGCCAACAGGTACAACCCGATGCCCACCCACACCCAATCGATCTTCATCACTCCCCCTAAGCCACAGATTGCAGGCACAGCACCTGCTTGGCGACCGAGTCCACCAGCCGCACATCCAGCGCGCGACCCTTGCGAAACTCCTTGATACCCGCGATCAAGCCTTCCACCAGCATCCGCGCACTGCCCTTGCTGTATTGGTACAGGCGTTGCACCACCTCGTCGGCGATCTCCTCGGTGCCGAAGCCGCTCTGCACCAGCGCGGCAGCATCCTCTTTGGTGATGCCGCGCACCGTGTCCGGCCAGAAGCCGCAGCGGCTGCGTATCTGGTCAAACTGCCCGTGTTCCGGCTTGATTAGCCCTGAAAGATGCTCCGTACCGCACAGCAAGATGCCGATGTTGGCGAGGTCGCGCAGACGGCGCAGCGTGTGCAATTGGTGCGGGGTCAGCGTCTCCGCCTCGTCGATGATCAGCAGGCTGTCGGTGTTGCGCAGCGCGTCCACCACCGCATCGAAGCGGTCGGCGATACTGCCTTTGCCCTCGAACCCCGCTACCCTCTTTGCCAGCAGCTTCACCAGGCTCTGCGTGGTCATGGTCGGCGTAGCCTCGATTAAATGAGTGTTGCTGTGCGTCGCCGCGTAGTGCTTGATGGAAAAGGTCTTGCCCGTTCCCACGTAGCAGCTCAACACCGCGAAGTTTCGGTAGCGGCGCGCCATCGCGCAGCAGCTTTGCCCCAGCTTAAAAACGCTGGTTTCAACGGGCTGCACCGCGTCCGAGGTGGTTTCCTCGGCGTGGCGCATCGCCGATTGCACCGAGGACAGCTGCTTGCTGGGACTGGTGACATAGCCCCCGTTCAAAATTTGATTCAACGTTGATGCGGCCACCCGTGACAGCCTTGCCAACGCCGCCTGCGTGTAGCTGCGCTCCGCCATCCACGTGGTGATGCGTTCGATCATCACCACGTCCGCAGCCGTGTAATGGCTGGGATACTGCTTTTTCTCACTGCTCATATTCATCTCCTTGATAGGGTTCTTCTACGGTTAAATCCAACTCATACATCTCCAATTCACCTGCCACTTCCCCCGCGTTCGTCAACGCGGGCAATACACTGTCTGCCACTTCCTCCGCGTCAAACACGCGACCGGCGCGGGCTTTTTGTTCGTCGATTTTTTTCTCCAGCCGCGTGATCGCGTTGCCAACGCGCGCGATGCGCTTCTCCTCCAGCCGGTTCGGCGCGACCACATCAATCGCGCTCACCAGATGCGCATCGCATATCCATCGCCCTTGCGGCGTGCGCACCACACCGATGTGGTCATCCATCAAGTCATATTCCAAAATCGCGTCTGCGCCGTTAAACGCGTGCAGATCGGGGTGGCTGTAAATACGCTTCTGGTGCGTGATGCGCGCACGCCGTACCCCCAGCGTCACCGCTTGCCGCTTGAGTTCCAGCACGCTGGCATGGGGCGGAATCGGCACCAGCTCGCCCCACAGCTGCGCGCGGGTCACGTTTTTATCTTCGGGGTGTGCGCGCTGCGCGTGGCGGTGTAGCCAGTCATTAAACGCATCGGCAAACTCCGCCAGCGTGGGCAGCACCAGCCGCCCGGCCTTGATCTCGCGCACCGTGCGCTCCAGTACTTCTTTGGCCATATCCGGCCCGCAATAAAATTCGGGTCGCCACAACTTGAGGAAGTCATCGCGCACGCCGCGAAAAAACCGCTCTATCCAGCCCTTGCCGTGCGGGTTGCCGGGCAGCGCGTGGATGATCTGCTGCACCCCAGCGCGGGCGTAGAACCCGGTCATCTCATCGCTCATCAGCCTGTTCTTGTAGCCTGAACCGTTGTCCACATACAGGAACGGCGGCACGTGGTTGTGGCGCGCAAAACACTCTGCCCACATGTTATGTACCGCAACCGTGCCCTCATGCTCATCGGCACGCCAGCCCACGCACACGCGGCTACGCAAATCAATCGCCACGGTCAGCTCGGCGCGCCAGATGTCGCCGCTGAGCGGGTGTGCCAGATACACGTCGGCGCGGTAGCCATCTGCCGCGTACACATCGCCGGGCAACGCATTGCGGGTGGAGCGGGTAATAAAGGCCTTTTGCGTGAGGCGATACAGGTTTTTACCGATACGCGCCGGGCTGTTGCGCCCGTACATCGCGGGCACACCCGTCAAATAACCGCGCACCTGCTCATACGTCACGGCAAAGCCCTCCACCTCGGTGAGACGGCGATGCACCACCGCCATGTCCGGCTTGCCGGGGTTGTTGTAATACTCCAGCGCGGGCCCCCACCACGCGGCAGCCTCCACCACGCGGCCTTTGTGGTCGGGCAGCAGGGCAGCAATACCGCCCTCGCGGTGCAACGCGCACCACTCGCACAGCGCGCTGCGGCTGGGCGCGCCACGCCCCTTCTTGGCTGCGCCCGCCAGCGCAACCAGCACATGGCTGGAGAGTTGTTGCGCCTCAGCGCGCTCAAATAACAAGCCCACTGCATTGTTTTGCGACACACCCGTGTCGATCATTTGCAATAGGTAACTCACCACAGCCTCGCGGAATTGCGCCACTTGGCGCGCCCGCTCGGTCGCTTCCTTCCACGGGTCGCGGCTGCGCAGAGCCAGCACTTGGGCGGTGGGTCTCACCGCCACTTGCTTGCCGCCTGTCACAATCTCGCTCACCATCGCCGCGCGCCGCATGGCTACTCTGCCTTACCTTTATTGGTCGAGCCCTTGGGGCGACCGCGCCCGGCAGGCTTGGCGATCTCGCGCAGCTCATGCCGCATCGCCTTGTTTCCCTCGTGTTTATTGGCAATCAAGGGCGCATCAAACGCCCAAGCCTCGGCCTCTGCGGCACTCATCAGGTGTTGCCCCATCACCCGCGTTGGCAACTTGTCCACATCGATTTGCGCGGTCTCGCGCATCGTCTCGATCAACTCCAACGCCCGCGCTGCAACGATATGCGCCGTTACCCACACTTGCTCCACCTGCAACGGCCATTCGCTGAGCGCATCATCCATCGCATTCACGTTCATGCCCGGTGCATTCAGCTCTTCAAACAGTGTTGCCGCCAGTTGATTAGTGATTAAAAAGGCACATTTGTGCCGATTGTAATTTGACCAG
>CXWL01013726.1_pt1 | contig 21774 bp, 22 predicted proteins | sample 590931 | NCBI WGS metagenome assembly CXWL01 (sample SAMEA3498368, study PRJEB10139) | groundwater metagenome | biome: water well; material: biofilm material | place: Germany | collected 2015-04-27 | reverse complement strand
GCCGCGCACGGGTCGGTGCAGGCGGGCGATGTCGAGCCCCTGGTGGCGCGCGCCGATGCCATGGCATCGGCCTTCGAGACCTTGCGGGCCGCCGGCCCGGCGCCAGCCGCGGCGGCAGCCGTCGCCGTCGTCGCGGAGGCGATCATCCCGCAGCCTTCGGCACCTGCACCTGCACCTGCACCGGCACCGGCACCAGCACCAGCACCAGCACCAGCACCAGCACCAGCACCAGCACCAGCACCAGCACCAGCACCGGCGCCCGTGGCGGGCGCCAGCAGCGCGCCGATCGAAGTCGACTGGGCGCGCTTCATCGCCGGTGATGTGCCGGCACCGGCGGACAGTGGCGAGCGGCCGGTCAGCGGCGGCGGCGCGGTGCGCGTGCGCGCCGGGCTGCTGGATCGGCTGGTCAACCAGGCCGGCGAGGTGAGCATCACGCGCGCCCGCATCGATACCGACGTGAAGCAACTGCAGGGCTCGCTGGTCGAGTTGACCGACAGCCTGGACCGCATGCGTCGCCAATTGCGTGATATCGAGCTGCAGGCTGAAACACAGATCAGCACCCGCATCGAGGCCGCCAAGGCGGCGGCCGAGGCCTTCGATCCGCTCGAAATGGACCGCTTCACGCGCTTCCAGGAGCTGACCCGCTTCATGGCCGAATCGGTGAACGACGTGGCCACGCTGCAGCGCAGCCTGCAGCGCACGCTGCAGTCCACCGAAGACGAGGTGGCCGTGCAGGCACGGCTGACGCGCGAGTTGCAGGACGACCTGCTGCGCACGCGCATGGTCGAGTTCGAGAGCATGGCCGACCGCCTGTACCGCACCGTGCGCCAGGCGGCGAAGGACACCGCCAAGCAGGTGCGGCTGGATATCGTGGGTGGCGCGATCGAAATCGACCGCGGCGTGCTGGAGCGCATGACCGGCCCGTTCGAGCACCTGCTGCGCAACTGCGTGGCGCACGGCATCGAGGCGCCAGCCGATCGACAACGCGCGGGCAAGGATGCCACCGGCCTGGTCACGATCACGGTGGCGCAGGCGGGCAACGAGGTGGCGGTGGAAATCGCCGACGACGGCGCCGGCCTCGATCTGGCGCGCATCCGCGCACGCGCCCAGGAGCGCGGGCTCATCGCGGCCGACGGCGACGCCAGCGACGCCGAGCTGTCGCAGCTGATCTTCACCCCTGGCTTCAGCACTGCCGATACCGTCACCGAGTTGGCTGGCCGAGGCGTGGGCCTGGATGTGGTGCGCGCCGAAGTCAACGCCATGGGCGGTCGTGTCGAGACGGTGAGCCAGCCCGGGCTGGGTACCCGCCTGCGCCTGCTGATGCCGCTGACCACGGCGGTCACCCAGGTCGTGATGCTGCGCTGCGGGGCTGCGCAGGTGGCAGTGCCATCCACCCTGATCGAGATCGTGCGCCGCGTGCCCACCGCCGAGGTCGAGAGCGGCTACACCCTCGGTCATGTCGATTACGCGGGCGAGGCCGTGCCCTTCTACTGGCTGGCCGCGCTGCTGCGCGCCGGCACGCGGGGTGTCGCCACCGGCCGCATGCAGACCGTGGTGGTGATCCGCAGTGCCGCACAGCGCGTCGCGGTGCACGTCGATGAAGTGATAGGCAACCAGGAAGTGGTGGTCAAGAACGTCGGCCCGCAGTTGGCACGGCTGCCCGGCCTGGCCGGCGTGACCCTGCTGCCCTCGGGCGCCGTGGCGCTGATCTACAACCCGGTGGCGCTGGCCAGCGTCTATGCCGAGGCCGCCCGCGCCTGCATGCGCTCCGGTGCGGGGGCGGACGCGTCGCAGGGCGCGCCCGCTGAGGTGGCCCGTGCGCCGATGGTGATGGTGGTCGACGACTCACTCACCGTGCGCCGCGTGACCCAGCGCCTGCTGGTGCGCGAGGGTTACCGCGTGGTGACGGCCAAGGATGGCCTGGATGCCCTGGAGCGGCTGGCCGAGGAGCGGCCGGTGGTGCTGCTGTGCGATATTGAAATGCCGCGCATGGATGGTTTTGACCTCGTGCGCAACGTGCGTGCTGACGAGCGTCTGGCCAGCCTGCCGGTGGTCATGATCACCTCGCGCATCGCGCAGAAGCATCGCGACTACGCGGCCGAACTGGGCGTCGATCACTACCTGGGCAAGCCCTATTCCGAGGAGGAATTGCTGTCTTTGGTGGCCCGCTACGCGGGGGCTGATATCCCTACCTGATGCCACGCTGCGGATCGGTGACAATCCGCCCCGAGCCAGGGAGATCAACAAGAGGTCGTTTGCTTGAGGGGCCATGTCCCAAGTCGTAGAACATCTGGCCGAGCTCACCGGCTTTCGCGATCGCGACGTGCTGGACGTGACCCTCGTCGGCGCGCTGAAGGATCTGCTGCATCCCACCACGGTGGCGATCTATCGTTGCGTGGGCGAGCCGGGCCAGCAGCACTGGTTGACGCGCGCGCGCTTGGCGCCGGGCGACGTGATGGCCACCGCCGACCCGCTGTGGGCCGACCTCGAGAGCCTGCCCAAGCTCGCCGCGCACCCCGACCGCCACGCCTGCCTGCGGCGGCAAGAGAGTTTCAGCGTGCCGGGTGCGCCGGCGATGGCCTACTTTGCGCTCACCACCGATAGCGAAGCCATCGGCGTGCTGGAGGTGCAGACCGAGCAGACGCTGTCCCCCGAAGTGATGCAACTGGTGCGCAGCATCCTGCGCATCTACCGCAACTTCCAGGGCTTGCTCGACTACAGCGAGCGCGACACCCTCACCGGGCTGCTCAACCGCAAGACCTTCGACGAGAGCTTCCTGCGCATCGCCGCACTGGATGCGCAGCAGATCACGAGCCCGAGCGAGGCGGGCATGCGCCGCGCGGGGCCGGCCGGGTCTTCGTGGCTGGGGTTGATCGATATCGATCACTTCAAGCGCGTCAACGATACCTTCGGCCACCTCATCGGCGATGAAGTGCTGCTCCTGCTGTCGCGCCTGATGCGCACCAGCTTTCGTTTCCACGACCGCCTGTATCGCTTTGGCGGCGAGGAATTCGTGGCGCTGATGCGCTGCGACAGTGGCGCCGACGCCGCGACGGCCTTCGAGCGGTTGCGGGTGAATGTCGAGGCCTACCCGTTCCCGCAGGTCGGGAGCATCACGGTCAGCATCGGTTTTACGGCGCTGCGGCCGGGCGACACGCTGGACGTGGCCTTCGAGCGCGCCGACAAAGCCGTCTATTACGCCAAGCAGCATGGCCGCAACAAGGTCTGCCACCATGCCGATCTGGTGGCCTCCGGCAAGCTCGCCGAGGAATCGCGCGACAGCGATATCGAGCTGTTCTGACGTCTTGCCCAGGAATATCGGGTCGCGTGCCTGGCGCTGACAATATTTCCGTCCGTGGTTCGTCTACACGGATATGGAAGTGACTCTGCCCGCCGACCTGCACAGGGCTCAACCCGATGCCCGCATCGCGGCGGCCGTCGCGCGCGAGAGCGGGCGCCTGCGCAATTTCATCCGCGGCAGGGTGCCAGACGCCGGCGATGCCGAGGACATCCTGCAGGACGTCTTTTTCGAGCTCACCCTGGCCTACCGCCTGCCGCAACCCATCGAGCAAGTGGGCGCATGGCTTTTCCGCGTGGCGCGCAACCGGATCATCGACCGCTTTCGCAAGGCCAGGGAGCAGCCCCTGCCGGGCCCGCAGGGCGACGGTGACGACGATGGCGAGCGATGGCTGGACGACGTCCTGCCCGCGCCCGACGACGGCCCCGAGGCGGCCTACGCCCGACGCTCGCTGCTGGCACGAATCAGCGCGGCGCTGGCCGATCTGCCCGCCGACCAGCGCGAGGTCTTCATCGCCCACGAGTTGGACGGGCACAGCTTCGATGACATTGCGGCGCGCAGCGGCGTGGCCCGGAATACGCTGCTGGCCAGAAAGCGCCATGCCGTGCTCGGCTTGCGCAAGCGGCTGCAGACGACCTACGACGAGTACTACGGCTAGAGGAGCAGCGAAATGGACCGGAATTGCAAATTGAAGTACGCCAAGGTATTGGCCCTGGTCGTGATCGGCGTGGCGGCCATGGGCCTGGTCGTGATGGCACTGTGGAACTGGTTGATCCCCGGGCTCTTTGCGGGTGGCCGCGAGATCGGCTACGCGCAGGCCCTGGGGGTCCTGCTGTTGAGCAAGATCCTGTTCGGGGGCTTCGGCGGTCACGGCGGCCGGGGTCGGCTGCACCGCCATCGCCTGGCAAATCTGACACCCCAGGAGCGCGCGGCGCTGCTGGCCTGCGGCAGTGGATGCGGCGCGAAGGCCGCCGAGAGCCAGTAAATTGCGCTCCCTGGACCCCGCTGACCGCACCGAACCATGAAGACCCCGAAAATCCGCCCACGCGCGTGGGCCTGGACACTCGCCGCTGCGGCGTTGTTGGCCGCTGGCACGGCGGCGACGCTGGCCATGAGAGGCCCCGACGACCAGAGGGCACCCAAGGCATCCAGCCCTGCCAGCGCCAGCAAGGCAGCGCTCACCGTCACGCTGATACAGCCGCAGCGTGCCAACCTGGCCACGGCCGTCTGGGCCAACGGCAATATCGCGGCCTGGCAAGAGGCCATCGTGGGCGCCGAGGGCAACGGTGGTCGCCTGTCCGAAGTGCGCGTCAACGTGGGCGACCGGGTCCAGCGCGGCCAGGTGCTGGCCACTTTGGGCGCCGGGCTGGCACAGGCCGAGTTGGCGCAGAGCCGGGCCGCGGTGGCCGAGGCCGAGGCCACGCTGGCCGAGGCCGGCATCCACGCCCAGCGCGCACGCGACCTGCAGTCCACCGGCGCCTGGAGCACGCAGCAGATCAACCAGATCCTGACCGCCGAGCGCACCGCCCAGGCGCGCCTGGAGGCCGTGGGTGCGGCGGCCACGGTGCAGCAATTGCGGCTGGCGCAGATGCAGGTGCTGGCGCCCGACAGCGGTGTGATCTCGGCGCGCGCCGCCACGGTGGGGGCGGTGGTGCCGGCGGGCATGGAGCTGTTCCGGCTGATCCGCGGCGGCCGGCTCGAATGGCGCGCCGAGGTCGCCGCCGGCGAGCTGGCGCAGATCACGCCGGGCCTGCCCGTGCGGGTGACGCCGGCCGGCGGGGCCACCGTCACTGGCACCGTGCGCAGCGTCGCACCCACCGTCGATGCGGCCACCCGCAACGGCCTGGTCTATGTCGATCTGCCGGTGCCGGGCATGGCCCGCGCCGGCATGTTTGCGCGCGGTGAATTCGAGATCGGCAGCTCCAGCGCAGCCACCCTGCCGCAAACTGCGGTGCTGCTGCGCGATGGCTACGCCTATGTCTTCAGGCTCGGCCCCGACAGCACCGTGGTGCGCTCCAAGGTCAGTGTCGGTCGGCGCGTGGGCGAGCGCATCGAGATCACCGCCGGTCTCGACCCGGCGGCCCGCGTGGTGGCCACCGGCGCCGGTTTCCTGGCCGATGGCGACACCGTGCGCGTGGTCCCAGCCGCACCGGCCCCGACCCCGGCGCCGGCCAGTGGCAGCCCGCGATGAACGTCTCTGCGTGGTGCATCCGCAACCCGATTCCTTCGGTGATGCTGTTCCTGATGCTCACGCTCGCGGGGCTGATGGGCTTCAAGTCGATGAAGGTCCAGCAGTTCCCGGATATCGACCTGCCCTCGATCATGGTCACCGCCGTGCTGCCCGGCGCCGCGCCGGCACAGCTTGAGACCGAGGTCGCGCGCAAGCTGGAGAACGCCGTCGCCTCGCTGCAGGGCGTGAAGAACCTGTACACCAAGGTGCAGGACGGTATCGTTATCTTGACGGTGGAATTCCGCCTCGAAAGGGCGACCCAGGAGGCGCTCGACGACGTGCGCTCGGCGGTCTCGCGCGTGCGCGCCGACCTGCCGGCCGATTTGCGCGACCCGCTCGTCGCCAAGGTCGATCTGGCGGGCGCGCCGATCCTGACCTACACCGTGGCCTCGGGCCGCATGGACGACGAGGCGCTGTCCTGGTTTGTCGACAACCAAGTCACCAAGGCCCTGCTCGCGGTGCGCGGCGTGGGCTCGGTCACGCGCGTCGGCGGCGTCACGCGCGAGGTGAGGGTGGAGCTGGACCCGGCGCGGCTGCTGGCGCTCAACGCGACGGCGGCCGATATCTCGCGCCAGCTGCGCGCGGTACAGCAGGACGCTTCAGGCGGCCGCGCCGGGGTTGGCGGCATCGAGCAATCGGTGCGCACCATCGCCACCGTGCACAGCGCGGCGGAGTTGGCTCGGCTCGAGGTGGCGCTGGAAGGGGGCCGCCGCATCCGCCTCGACCAGGTCGCCACCGTCATCGATACCGTGGCCGAGCAGCGCAGTGGCGCCTTGCTCGACGGCAAGCCGGTGGTGAGCTTCGAGATCGTGCGCTCACGCGGGGCGGGCGAGACCGAAGTGGCCGATGGCGTGCGTGCCACCCTCGCCAGGTTGCGCTCCGCGCACCCCGACGTGACCGTCACCGAGGCCTTCAATTTCGTCGATCCCACGGTGGAGAATTTCCACGGCTCGATGATCCTGCTGCTCGAAGGCGCGGCCCTGGCCGTGCTTGTGGTGTGGCTCTTCCTGCGTTCGCCGCGCGCCACCCTGGTGGCCGCGACGGCGCTGCCGCTGTCCATCATCCCGGCCTTCGCGGTGATGCACTACATCTTCGGCTTTTCGCTCAACATCGTGACGCTGCTGTCGATGTCGCTGGTGGTGGGCGTGCTCGTGGACGACGCCATCGTCGAGATCGAAAATATCATGCGCCACCTGCGCATGGGCAAGTCGCCGCTGCAGGCCGCCCGCGAAGCCGCCGACGAGATCGGCCTGGCGGTGATTGCCACCACCTTCACCTTGATTGCGGTCTTCCTGCCCACCGCCTTCATGGGTGGCGTGCCGGGCAAATTCTTTGTCCAGTTTGGCTGGACCGCGGTCATCGCGGTCTTCTTCTCGCTCGTGGTGGCGCGCATGCTGACGCCGATGATGGCGGCGTACATCTTGCGCGCGCCCCGCCAAGAGCGGCCCGAAGCGCGCTGGATGCAGCTCTACCTGCGCTGGGCCGCCTGGTGCCTGCAGCACCGGGTGGCCACATTGCTGGTCACCGCCGTATTCTTTGTCGGCTCGTTCATGCTCGTGCCGCTGCTGCCGACCGGCTTCATCCCGCCCGACGACCTGAGCCAGACCCAGGTGACGCTGACGCTACCGCCGGGCAGTACCTACGAGCAGACGCTGGCCGCCGCCGAACATGCCCGCGTGCTGGTGCAGACGAATGAGCACGTCAAGCTGGTCTATACCGCCATCGGCGCCGGCAGCACGGGGGCCGATACGTTTACCCCCGGCGGCAGCCTGCCCGATGTGCGCAAGGCCACGCTCACCATCAACATGACGCCTCGCTCGCAACGGCCGGGCCGCAGCAAGCAGGCGATCGAGTCTGAATTGCGCCTTGCACTCGAGGTGCTGCCCGGCGCGCGCATCAAGGTCGGGTTCGGCGCCAGCAGCGAGAAATATGTGCTTGTGCTGGCCGGCGAGGACGGCGCCGCGCTGGCCGCCCATGCCGCGCTGGTGGAGCGCGAGCTGCGCACGATTGCCGGCATCGGCAATGTCACCTCGACCTCGAGCCTGGTGCGGCCCGAACTGATCGTGCGGCCCGACTCGGCGCGCGCGGCCGACCTGGGGGTCACCTCGGCCGCCATCGCGGATACGCTGCGCATCGCCACGGCGGGCGATTTTGAACAGGCGCTGCCCAAGCTCAACCTGAGCCAGCGCCAGGTGCCCATCGTCGTGCGCCTGCCAGACCAGGCGCGCACCGACCTGGCCCTGCTGGCGCGCCTGCCGGTACCGGGCCGGGCCGGTCCGGTGATGCTGGGCAATGTGGCCACCCTCGCGCTGGCCAGCGGGCCGGCCGAGATCGACCGCTACAACCGGCTGCGCAATGTCAATTTCGAAATCGAGCTCAACCAGCAGCCGCTGGGCGACGTGAAGGCGGCCGCACTCGCGCTGCCCAGCCTCAGGAGCCTGCCGCCGGGGGTGATCCAGACCGAGGTCGGTGACGCCGAGGCGATGGAAGAGCTCTTTGACAGCTTCGGCCTGGCCATGCTCACCGGCGTGTTGTGCATCTATATCGTGCTGGTGCTGCTGTTCAAGGATTTTGTCCAGCCGGCCACCATCCTGGGCGCGCTCGTGCTCTCGGTGCCAGGTGCCTTTCTGGCCTTGTTCATCACCCACACGGCGATCTCGATGCCCAGCATGATCGGGCTCATCATGCTGATGGGCATCGCCACCAAGAACTCGATCCTGCTGGTGGACTACGCCATCATGGCGCGGCGCGACCACGGCCTGGCGCGCGGCGCGGCGGTTCTCGATGCCTGCCACAAGCGGGCCCGGCCGATCGTGATGACCACCATCGCGATGGCGGCGGGCATGCTGCCGATTGCGCTCGGCCTGGGCGTCGACCCGAGCTTTCGCGCCCCGATGGCGATCGTGGTCATCGGTGGGCTGATCACCTCCACCTTCCTGAGCCTGCTCGTGATTCCGGTGCTGTTCACCTACGTCGATGATGCGATCAACCTGCTGCGGCGCCTGCGGCATCGTGGCCGGGTGCCGCAGGGCCAGGAGGGGGTGGCATGACGGTGCTTCGGGGCGTGCCGCGCTGGACCCGCCGGCAATGTTTGCAGATCGCGGCCAAGACGGCGGTGGCAGCGCTTGCCGCCAGCGCACTGCGGCTGCAAGCGGCCGACGGCAACCCCTACCAGACGCTCGACTTCGACTGGGCCGACGCCCGGCGCCAGCGCGCGGTGCCGGTGCGCCTGCACCTGCCCAGCGCGGGCAGGCCGGTGCCGCTGGTGGTTTTTTCGCACGGCATCGGCGGCTCGCGGCGCGGCTACAGCTGGCTCGGCCAGCATCTCGCCAGCCAGGGCGTGGCCAGCCTGCACTTGCAGCATGTGGGCAGCGACCGGCAGGTGTGGACGGGCAATATCTTCAACATCGTCGGCCGGCTGCAGGAGGCCGCGCAGGACGGCGAGGCGATCGCCCGCGCGCACGACCTGCGCTTTGCGCTCGATACCCTGCTGGCCGGCGAGCTGGCGCCACTGCTGGACGGCCGCCGCATCGTTGCTGCAGGCCACAGCTACGGCGCCAATACCACGCTGCTGGCCTGCGGTGCGCGGGTCGAGCGCGAGGGCCGCGTGGTCGACTTGCGTGACGACCGCCTGCGCGGGGCGATCGTGATCTCGGCGCCGCCGTTCTATGGCGAAGCCGAGCCGCGCAAGATACTGAAGACCGTCACCGTGCCCAGCCTGCATGTCACCGCCACCGATGACGTGATTCGCATCCCGGGCTACTACAGCGGTGCCGAAGACCGGGTGGCGGTATTCGACGCCACCGGCAGTGCGCGCAAGTGGCTGGCCGTCTTCGAGGGCGGCTCGCACAGCATGTTCACCGACCGCAGCGGCAGCGGCGGCGTGGCCCTCAACCCGCAAGTCAAGGAGGCCACGCGCGCGCTGGCGCTGGCCTTTCTGCGCGAGGTGTTCGACGGCGACGAGGCGGGTCTGGCCGCCTGGCCGCAGCGCTATGCAGGCATCCTGGCGCGCTACGCACGCAGCGCACCGGCCTGAGCGAACCTCGCCGCCGTGCGGGCGCGGGCGTCGTCGAGGGTCACGATCGGCCGCGGGCAGTGCGTATCGAGAAGAATGCCGGCCGCAGCCAGATCGGCCGGCCGCGCCAGCCACGGCGCGTGCACCGCCTTGCCGGTCAGCCCGGCCAGCGCGGGCAGGTAGCGGTGGATGAATTTGCCCCCGGGGTCGAACTTCTCGCTCTGGCCCACCGGGTCGAAGGCGCGCAAACCCGGCTGCGCATGGCAGCCGCAGGATGCCGCCCACTGCCAGCCGCCGTTGTTGGCGGCGAGGTCGAAATCGTTCAGGTGCAAGGCGAACCAGGCCTCGCCGCGCCGCCAGTCGAGGCCCAGGCCCTGGACAAGAAAACCTGCCGCCAGCATGCGCAGCCGGTTGTGCATATAGCCGGTCTGGGCGAGCTGGTGCATGGCGGCGTCCACCAGCGGGTAGCCGGTGCGGCCCTCGCACCAGGCCGCGAAGAGGGCGTCGGCGGCCTTGCCGTGCTCCCACTTGATGCGGTCGAATGCCGGCCTGAAGGCCTGTTCGGCCAGCCGCGGATGGTGGTAGAGGACCTGCTGATGGAAGTCGCGCCAGATCAACGCCGACAGCCAGGCATCGGCGCCGCGTGAGCCGGCGGCCCGCCGGGTGTGCGCCTCGCGCGCCAGGCGGCGGATGGAGATGGTGCCCCAGCGCAGGTGCGCGCCCAGGTAGCTCGGGCCCTTGATGGCGGGGTAGTCGCACGTGCGCTGGTAGTCGTCGATGCGATGCAGGAAGTCGGCCAGCAACTCGTGGGCGCCGGCCGGGCCACTGGGCAGGCGCAGCTGGTGCAGGTTGGTGCGGGCGAAGCCGATCGCCTCCAGGGCCGGCACGCCGCTGGCCAGGCCCTCCGGCAGCGCTGCCAGCGACGAGGCATGCGGCGCCACCGGGTAGGCCGACAGATAAAACGGCGCGGCCTTCTTCAGCCACGCGGTCCGGTAGGGTGCATAGGCGGTGCAAGGCTCACCGCTCGGTGTCAGGATCTCGCCGCGCTCGAAGACCACATGGTCCTTGGCTGTGTGCAGGGCCACGCCGTCATCGGCCAGCAGGCCGCGCACCCGCGCGTCGCGGGCACGCGCGGCGGGTTCGTCGTCATGGCTGGCATGCACCGCCTGCGCGCCCAGGGCTGCGGCCAGCGCCGGGATCTCTTCGTGCGCCCAGCCGTGGCGCACGATCAGCCCGGCGCCTTCCACGCCATGCGATGCGGCCAGGGCGCGCAGTTCGGCATCCACCCCGACAAGGCTGTCGCGGATGAATTCCACGCGCCGGTCCTGGCGCGGCAAGGCGTCGAGGCAGGCGCGATCAAAGACAAATGCGCACCAGACCTGGCGCGCCGAGCGCAGCGCGTGGTGCAGTGCAGCATGGTCCTCCACGCGCAGGTCGCGGCGCAACCAGACCAGGGCCCGAGAGAGGGGTTTGTCCACGGCGCCAGTGTGAGGCCGGAATAGAATCCCGCCTATGGCGTCCGCCTCCCGCATCGACCTCACGAACCAGTTTCTGATCGCCATGCCTGGCATGGCCGACGACAACTTTGCCGGTGCCGTGGTCTATCTTTGCGAGCACACCAAAGACGGCGCCCTGGGCTTGGTGATCAACAAGCCGATCGATATCAAGCTGCGCAACCTGTTCGAAAAGGTCGAGCTCAACCTCAACCATGCCGACCGGGCCGAGCTGGCCGAACAGCCGGTGTACTTTGGCGGCCCGGTGCAGACCGAGCGCGGATTTGTCCTGCACGAGAAGCGGGCCGAAGGCAGCACCCAGTACAACTCCACGCTGCGCGTCCCCGGTGGCCTGGAGATGACCACCAGCAAGGATGTGCTGGAGGCGCTGGCCGAAGGCGCGGGCCCGAAAAAGGTGCTCGTCACGCTGGGCTACAGCGGCTGGCAAGCCGGCCAGCTGGAAGACGAACTGGGCCGCAACGGCTGGCTCACGGTGGGCGCGGATCCGGCGGTGATCTTCGATACACCGATCGAGAAGCGCTACGACCGCGCGCTGTCGCTGCTGGGCATAGACCCGCGCATGCTGTCGCAGGAGGCGGGGCATGCCTGAGGGATGTGGTGGCCCGCTGGCGCGCCCTCAGACCTATCTTTCCTTCGATTTCGGCACGCGCCGTGTCGGTGTGGCCAGTGGCAATACGTTGCTCGGCCAGGCCCAGCCCCGGGGCACGGTGGCCGCCGGGGGCGACGCCAGCTTCCAGGCCATCGCGCGCCTGATCGGCGAGTGGCAGCCCGATGCCCTGGTGGTGGGCGTGCCCTTCCACCCGGATGGCGCCGAGCACGACAACACCCGCCGGGCGCGGCGTTTTGCGCGCCAGTTGCACGGCCGCTTCGGGCTGCCGGTGCACGAGGTGGACGAGCGCTACACCACCACCGAGGCGATGGCACAGGCCAGCTCTGGAGGTGCGGCCGCGCCCGATCTCGATGCTGCCGCCGCGGCACTGATCCTCGACCAGTTCCTGCGCCAGCAGGCGGCTGCCAGCGATGCTGCAGCTTGACGCCGAATCGCTGTATGCCGAATTGCGGCTGGGCGTGCGTGCGCTGCTGCACCCCGGGCTCCAGGACCAGGCGCTGGTCGGTATCTGGTCTGGCGGCGCCTGGCTGGCCGAGCGGCTGCAGCGCGATCTGGGCCTGCCCGGCGCCCATGGCGTCATCTCCAGCACCCTGCACCGCGACGACTTTCACGAGCGCGGGCTGGCCGCCGGCGCCGGCCCCACGCAACTGCCATTTGCCATCGACGGCCGCCACATCCTGCTCATCGACGACGTGCTCTACACCGGCCGCACGGTGCGCGCGGTGGTCAACGAACTGTTTGACTTTGGCCGCCCGGCCAGCGTGACGCTGGCCGTGCTGGTGGACCGCGGTGGGCGCGAATTGCCGATGGCGGCAGCGTTCTGCGCCGCCCGCCTCGTGTTGCCGGCGACGCGGCGGCTGTCGCTGGCCCGCGCCGACGACGGCCGCTTCAGTTTCAGCGTGACCGAGGCGGCCTGATGCTAGCGCGCCGCAACCCCCAGCTCAACAAGCACGGCGAGCTGGTCCACCTGCTCACGATCGAAGGCCTGCCGCCGGCTGTGCTGACCCAGATCCTCGATACCGCGGGCACCTTTCTCAGCGTCAACGACCGCGATGTGAAGAAGGTGCCGCTGCTGCGCGGCAAGAGCGTGTTCAACCTGTTCTTCGAGAACAGCACGCGCACGCGCACCACCTTCGAGATCGCGGCCAAGCGGCTCAGTGCCGACGTCATCAACCTCGACATCGCGCGCAGCAGCACGGCCAAGGGCGAGAGCCTGCTCGACACCATCGCCAACTTGTCGGCCATGCACGCCGACATGTTCATCGTGCGCCATGCCGAGAGCGGCGCGCCCTATCTGATCGCGCAGCACGTGGCGCCGCACGTGCACGTCGTCAACGCCGGCGACGGCCGCCACGCGCACCCGACGCAGGCGCTGCTGGACATGTACACCATCCGCCACTACAAGCGCGATTTTTCGCAGCTCACGGTGGCCATCGTGGGCGACCTCGTCCATTCGCGCGTGGCGCGCTCCGACATCCATGCGCTGACCACCCTGGGGGTGCCCGAGATCCGCGCGGTGGGCCCCAAGACGCTGGTGCCTGGCGACCTTGCGCCGATGGGCGTGCGCGTCTGCCACACCATGGAAGAGGGCATCACGGGCGCCGATGTGATCATCATGCTGCGCCTGCAGAACGAGCGCATGAGCGGCGCCATGCTGCCCAGCGCAGGCGAGTTCTTCAAGAGCTACGGCCTGACGCCCGAGAAGCTCGCGCTGGCCCGGCCCGACGCCATCGTCATGCACCCGGGGCCGATCAACCGCGGCGTCGAGATCGACTCGGCAGTGGCCGATGGCCTGCACAGCGTGATCCTTCCGCAGGTGACCTTCGGCATCGCGGTGCGCATGGCGGTGATGAGCACGATTGCGGGGAACGCGGCATGAAGTTGCTGATCCGCGGCGGGCGCGTGATCGACCCGGCGTCGGGCCGTGACGAAGTGGCCGACGTGGCCATCGCCTCGGGCCGCATCGTGGGCATCGGCGCGATGACCGATTTCGATGCCGACCGGACGATGCAAGCCACCGGCCTGGTGGTGGCGCCGGGGCTGGTGGACCTGGCCGCCCGCCTGCGCGAGCCGGGGCAGGAGCACGAAGGCATGCTCGAGAGCGAGCTCGCCGCCGCCGCGGCCGGTGGCGTCACGAGCCTGGTCTGCCCGCCCGATACCGACCCCGTGCTCGACGAGCCGGGCCTGGTGGAGATGCTCAAGTTTCGCGCCCGCAAGCTCTCGCGTTGCCGGCTGTTCCCGCTGGGTGCGCTGACGCGCAGGCTCGAAGGCCAGGCACTGACCGAGATGGCCGAGCTGACCGAGTCGGGCTGCGTCGGTTTTTGCCAGGCCGATGTGCCCATCACCGACACCCTGGTGCTGCAACGCGCGCTGCAATATGCCGCCACCTTTGGCTATGTGGTGTGGCTGCGGCCGCAGGATGCCTGGCTCGGCAAGGGGGTGGCGGCGCAGGGCGCGGTGGCCACCCGCATGGGCCTCTCGGGCGTGCCGGTGGCGGCCGAGACGATCGCGCTGCACACCATCCTGGAGCTGGTGCGGGTGACCGGGGCGCGCGTGCACATCTGCCGCCTCTCCAGCGCCGCCGGCGTCGCGCTGGTGCGCGCGGCCAAGGCAGCCGGCCTGCCCATCACCGCCGATGTCAGCATCAACTCGCTGCACCTTACCGATATCGATATCGGCTACTTCAATGCCGATATGCGGCTGACGCCACCGCTGCGCCAGGGCGCCGACCGCGACGCCCTGCGCGCCGCGCTCGTCGATGGCACCCTCGACGCCCTCGTCTCCGACCACAACCCGGTGGCCGAAGATATGAAGAACCTGCCTTTCGGCGAGGCCGAACCGGGCGCCACCGGGCTCGAACTGCTGCTCAGCCTGGCGCTGCGCTGGGGGCAGGACAGCGGCCTCTCGCTGCCGCGCACGCTGGCGCGCGTGACGCACGATCCGGTGCGCGTGCTCGGTGACGCGCTGGGCTCGCTGGCCAGCAGTGCCGGCCGCCTAGTGGAGGGCGGCGTCGCCGATATCTGCATCTTCGACCCGGCGGCACAGTGGCGGGTCACGCGCGAGGCGCTGGCGAGCCAGGGCAAACATACGCCCTTCAGCTTTGCCGCCACCGGCATGGCGTTGCCAGGCCGCGTGCGCGCCACGCTGGTCGCCGGCACCATCGCGTACGAATCCGGCGCCGCCTGATGCAGACCCTGCTCACGCTGTGGCGCCTGTGGCGGGCGGTGCTGCATGTGCTGCACGGCATGGTGGTGATGGCGCTGCGCTTTCCGGGGCTCGACACGGCAGGCCGCCACGAGCGCATCCGCTGGTGGTCGGTGGGCCTGCTGCAGGCGCTGGGGCTGACGCTGGAAGTGAGTGGAACGCCGCGCCCGGGTGCGACGCTGATCGTGGCCAACCACATTTCCTGGCTCGACTTCGCGGCCATCCATGCCGCGGCGCCGCACGTCCGTTTTGTCTCCAAGGCCGACGTGCTGGCCTGGCCGCTGCTGGGCTGGCTGATCCACAGCGCCGGCACGCTCTTCATCGAGCGCGAGCGCAAGCGCGATGCGGTGCGTGTCGTGCATGCCATGGCGCAGGCGCTGCAGCAGGGTGACACGGTGGCCGTCTTTCCAGAGGGCACCACCGGCACCGGCCCGCAGTTGCTGCCCTTCCATGCCAATCTGTTGCAGGCCGCGGTGGCCACGGCCACGCCCGTGCAGCCGGTGGCGCTGCGGTTTTTCGACGCCGCGCAGCCCTTCAGCCTGGCCGTCACCTTTGTCGGCGAGACCACGCTGCTGCAAAGCATCTGGCGGGTGGCCTCGGCGCGTGGCCTGGGCGTGCGTGTGGAGCTGCTGCCGTCGGCCGGCAGCGCGCACGCCGACCGCCGCGCCCTGGCCGCGCATCTGCGCGAAGTCATCGCCGGGCGCTTGCCGACATGACGATGGTGCTCGCCTTCGACGACGAAACCCTGCTCGCGCAGGGGCTGGCGGCGGCGCTGGGCTGGCCGCGGGCGGTCATCCAGCAGCACGCCTTTCCCGATGGCGAGACCCGCCTGCGGCTGCCCGCTGCGCTGCCCGCGCGGGTGGTCCTGGTGCGCGGCCTGCAGCAGCCGAATGCCAGGCTGGCACCCCTGCTGCTGGCGGCAGCGGGTGCACGTGAGCTGGGCGCCGCCCGCCTCACGCTGGTCTGCCCCTACCTGGCCTATATGCGCCAGGATATCGCCTTCACGCCCGGCGAGGTGGTCAGCCAGCGCCATCTCGGGGCCCTGCTGGCGGCGGCGTTCGACACCGTGATCACGGTCGATCCGCACCTGCACCGGGTGGCGACGATGGACGCCGTGCTGCCCGGCCGCCGCGGTGTGGCCCTGTCCGCGGCGCCGCTGCTGGGCGCGTTCGTGGCGCGCCAGTTGCCGGCGGCGCTGCTGCTCGCGCCCGACGAAGAGGCGGGGGTCTGGGTCCGTGCCGCGGCTCTGGCGAATGGCCTTGAATATGCGGTGTGCCACAAGCAGCGGCACGGCGACCGCGATGTCGAGGTCGTGCTGCCCAGCGTGGACGTGCGCGGCCGCGCCGTCGTGCTGCTCGACGACGTGGCCAGCACCGGGCGCACGCTGGCCGCCGCCGCACGCGGTGCGCTCGCGCATGGCGCGGCGAGCGTGGACGTGGCGGTGACGCACGCGCTCTTTGTCGGCGACGCGCTGGCGCAGGTGCACGCCGCCGGTGTGCGCCACATCTGGAGCAGCGACTGCGTGCCGCACGCGAGCAACGTGGTCAGCGTCGTGCCGCTGCTGGCGGCGGCCGTGGAGCGCATGCCGTGACCATCAAGCGCCGCGTTCCGCTGGCTGAGGTGGGTGACCTGATGGCGCCCGGACAGCCGCTGCCCTTCAAGGTGCTCGACAGCCTCGGCCGGCTCTTGCTGGCCGCCGGCCAGCGCGTGCTGGACGCGCGCCAGCTCAGTGCCCTGCTCGAGCGCGGTGCCTGCGTCGAGTACGACGACGCGCAGGCCGTGCGCCAGGCGCGCGGCAGCGGCGCCGCGGCCGCCTTCACGCCGAGCACGCGCAAGCGCACCTGGTTCGATCGCCTCGAACAGCAGACCTGGGCGCTGGATGCGCTGCTGCGCCTGCTCGGGCGCGACCCGACGCTGGCGCCGCAGATCGAGACCTTTGCCGATGAACATATCGCGCTCATCCAGCGCCACCCCGATGCCGCGCTGTTTGTCTGCATCCGCCAGGAAGACCACCGCTATGCGCTCTATGCGCTGACCCACGCGCTGCACACCGCCACCGTGGTCATGCTCACCTCGCGCCAGCTCGGCTGGCCCGCCGAGACCGAGCGCCGCGCCGTGCTGGCGGCGCTGACGATGAACGCCGCCATCGTGGAGTTGCAGGCACGCATGGCCGAGCAAGTCGACCCGCCGAGCAAGAAGCAGATGGAGCAGATCCGTGCCCATCCGCAGGCCTCGGCCCAGATGCTGCGTGTCAGCGGCGTGACCGACGCCGAGTGGCTGGCCGCCGTGGAGGACCACCATGAGCGCCCCGGCGGTGCCGGCTACCCGCGCGCGCTGGCCGAGGTGGGCGAGATCGCGCACGTGGTGCGCGCCGCCGATGTCTTTGCGGCCAAGATCAGCCCACGCGCCTTGCGCACGCCGCTGCTGCCGCAGGTGGCGGCGCGGCAGTTGTTCCAGGAAGAGCAGGGCGGGCCGGTGGCCGGCGCGCTGATCAAGGCCGTCGGCATCTACCCGCCGGGCGATTTCGTGCGCCTGAAGAATGGCGAAGCCGCCATCGTGGTGCAGCGTGCGAGCGCCGGCAATGCGCCCCTCGTGGCGGCACTGATGGGCGCCAACGGCAAGCTGCTGCCCGGCGCGCCGCGCCGCGATACCTCCGAGGCCGATTGCGCCATCACCGGCCCGCTGCCCGACCGCAAGGGCCTGCCGCGCGTATTGCCCGAGCAGGTGTTCGGGATCCTGGAAGGTTAGTCGGTGGTGCCGATGGTGGCGGGGCCCGGCGCCTGTCCGGCGGCTACGCCTTGCCCTGGTTCGCCACCGCCGCTGCCGCCTGGGCGGCGGCCTCGGCGTCGCCGAGGTAGTAGCTTTTCAGCGGCCGCAGTTCGGCGTCGAGTTCATAGACCAGCGGGATGCCGTTGGGGATATTGACGCCCACGATCTCGCTGTCACCAATGCCGTCGAGGTACTTCACCATGGCACGGATGCTGTTGCCGTGCGCCGCGATGAGCAGGCGCTGGCCGCCCTTGATGGCCGGCGCGATGCGCTCACGCCAGAGCGGCAATACGCGCGCGACGGTGTCCTTGAGGCACTCGGTGAGCGGGATCTGCTCGGGCGCGAGCCGGGCGTAGCGCAGGTCGGCGCGCTCGCTGCGCGGGTCGGTGGCCGCCAGCGCCGGCGGCGGCGTGTCGTAGCTGCGGCGCCAGACCAGCACCTGCTCGGCGCCGTACTGGCGCGCCATGTCGGCCTTGTTCAGCCCTTGCAAGGCACCGTAGTGGCGCTCGTTGAGCCGCCAGTCGTGCAGCACGGGCAGCCAGGTGCGGTCGAGCTCGTCGAGGGCGTGCCACAGCGTCCAGACGGCGCGCTTGAGCACCGAGGTATACGCCACGTCGAACTCGTAGCCGGCCTCGCGCAAGAGGCGCCCCGCCTGGCGCGCCTGCGCCACGCCGGTGGCGGTGAGGGGCACGTCGGTCCAGCCGGTGAAGCGGTTTTCGAGGTTCCAGGTGGATTCGCCGTGGCGGATGAGGACAAGTTTGTACATGGCCCGGATTCTATAATTCGCGGTTTTGCACGGCGGGGTCTGCGACCCGGTCTTCAACTCACCGGGGCCCCCTTTGAAGTTCCTCATCGACAACTGGATCATTGTTCTGGTGGCCTTCGTCTCAGGCGCCTTGCTGGTGTGGCCGCTGGTGCGCCGCGGCAGCGGCGGCGGGGCGGTGAGCACGAGCGAGGCGGTGCGTCTGATCAACCGCGAGAAGGGCGTGCTGGTCGATGTGGGCGAAGCGGCCGAGTTTGCCGCGGGCCACGCCGCCGGCGCGCGCAACATCCCGCTCGGCCAGATCGAAGGCGGCAAGAATCTGCCCACCAACAAGGCCTTGCCGCTGCTCGTGATGTGCCCCACCGGCGCCCGCGCAGGGCGCGCGACGGCGCTGCTGCGCAAGGCCGGATACGACAACGCGGTGGCCGTGGCGGGGGGCACCGCAGCCTGGCGCGAGGCCAATCTGCCGATCGACAAGTCATGACGCAGGTCAGGATGTACACCACGCAGGTGTGCCCGTACTGCGTCCGCGCCAAGGCGCTGCTCAAGCAGCGCGGCGTGGCGCTGATCGAAGAAGTGCGCATCGATCTTGATCCGCAGCAGCGCGACCAGATGGTGGCCCTCACCGGGCGGCGCACGGTACCGCAGATCTTCATCGGCGAGACTCATGTCGGTGGCTGCGACGACCTGGTGGCGCTGGACCAGCGCGGTGGCTTGCGCCCGCTGCTGGGCACCTGAGACGGGGCTGGCCGCAGCAGCGGCTCGGCCATAATCCGCGGTTGCGGCCCGGCGCCATGGCGGCGGTGGGCTTTGTCACTACGAGACCCACCCATCATGGCCGACGAGACCCCTGTTTTCCAGATCCAGCGCATGTACCTCAAGGACCTGTCGCTCGAGCAGCCCAACTCGCCGCAGATCCTGCTGGACCAGGCGCAGCCGCAGGTCGATATCAACCTGAGCATGGCCGCCAACCCGGTGACCGAGGGCATCTTCGAGGTCACCGTCACCGCCACCGTCACGACCAAGGTCAAGGACAAGGTGCTGTTCCTGGTGGAGGCCAAGCAGGCCGGTATCTTCGAGATCCGCCACGTGCCCGAGGAACAGATGCAGGGCATCATCAGCATCGTCTGCCCGCAGATGATCTACCCCTACCTGCGCGCCATCGTCTCCGATGTCTGCACGCGCGCCGGCTTCCCGCCGATCCTGCTGACTGAAGTCAACTTCCAGGCCATGTTCGAGGCCCAGCAGGCGCAGGCCGCGGCGCAGGCCGGCAACGGCTCGCGCATCATCACCAGCGCGAACTGACACCCAGCCGCGGCGATGAAGATCGCGGTCCTGGGTGCCGGCGCCTGGGGCACCGCGCTGGCCATCGCCGCGGCGCCGCGCCACGACACGCTGCTGTGGGCGCGAGACCCGGCGCAGGCCGCCGAGCTGGCCGGCCAGCGGCACAACCGGCGCTACCTGGCGGGCGTGGCCTTCCCAGACGCACTGCGCATCACGGCCGATCGGGGCCAGGCGCTGGCCCACGCCGTGGGCGGGTTGACGGTGATCGCCACGCCGATGGCGGGCCTGCGCCTACAGCTCGCCACGCTGCCCGACGCGCGGCCGGCGCTGTGGCTGTGCAAGGGCTTCGAGGCCGGCACCGGCGAGCTTGGCCACGAAGTGGCGCGCAGTGTGCGGCCGGGGCTGCCTTGCGGCGTGCTGTCCGGCCCGAGTTTTGCACTCGAGGTGGCGCGCGGCCAGCCCACCGCACTGGTGGCGGCCAGCGAAGATGCCACGCTGGTGGCGCAGGCGGTGGCGGCGCTGCACAGCGAGTCACTTCGCGTCTATGCCGCGGCCGATCTGATCGGGGTCGAGGTGGGCGGGGCGGTCAAGAACGTGCTCGCGATCGCGGTCGGCATCCTGGATGGATTGCCAGCGGCGGGGCTCAATGCGCGCGCCGCGCTGATCACCCGCGGCCTGGCCGAAATGACACGCCTGGGCGTGGCGCTGGGTGCGCGCGCCGAAACCTTCATGGGCCTGTCGGGCCTGGGCGACCTGGTGCTCACCGCCACTGGCGACCTGTCGCGCAACCGCCGCGTCGGGCTGCTGCTGGCCGCTGGCCAGCGCCTGGAAGACGTGTTGCGGGCGCTGGGCCACGTCGCCGAAGGCGTGCCCACCGCAGCCACCGTGCTGGCGCGGGCGCGGCGGCTTGGTGTCGAGATGCCGATCACCGAAGTCGTGGTCGAGGTGCTCGAAGGGCGGGTGGCACCGGCGCAGGCGGTGGCGAGGTTGATGGCGCGCCATGCGCGGTCCGAAATCCGGCCCGTCTGACTGAACGGTCACTGCCCGCCCGCATAGCCGTTCTGCCGCCACGCTTCAAATACCACCACTGCCACCGCATTGCTGAGGTTGAGGCTGCGCTGGCCGGCGCGCATCGGCAGGCGCACGCGCTGTGCTGGCCCAAATGTCTCAAGCAAGTATTCGGGCAGGCCGGCGGTTTCATTGCCAAAGACCAGCCAGTCGCCAGGCCGCCACCGCGTCTCGGTCAGCGCTCGCGCGCCACGCGTGGTGAAGGCGTGGCAGCGCGCCGGGTCGGGCTGCTCGGCGGCTTGCAGAGCGGGCCACGAGGCGTGGCGGCGAACGCTGGCAGTCTCGTGGTAGTCGAGCCCGGCGCGGCGCAGCAGCCGGTCGTCCATCGAGAACCCCAGTGGCTCCACCAGGTGCAGCGTGCAGCCGGTGTTGGCGGCCAGGCGGATCACGTTGCCCGTATTGGGCGGGATCTCGGGCGCGATGAGGACGATGTGGAACACGGGTTTGCGGGTTCAATGCTCTGCCGTGCGGGCCAGGGCCCAGATATCGACGGCAGCGGCACCCGCCCGCAGCAGGGCTGCGGCCGCCTCGCGTGCGGTGGCGCCGGTGGTCATCACGTCATCCACCAGCGCGACGCGGCGGCCCTGCAAGACGCCGCGGCGCCGCGGTTCGACCATGAAGGCGGTGCGCAGATTGCGCTGGCGATCGGCGCGCCCGAGGTCGGCCTGCTGCGCGGTGTGCAGGGGCCGCAGCAGCAGGTCGGCCCGCGCCTGCAGGCCACCGGCTGCGGCGACTCGGCGGGCCAGCTCCCAGGCCTGGTTGTAGCCGCGCTCGGCCAGCCGGCGCGGCGCCAGCGGCACCGGCAGCACGAAGTCGGGCACCGGCACCGACGCACCCTGCACGGCGGCCAGCAGCCGCTCGGCCAGCGGCCGCGCGAGCTCGGCGCGGCCGTGGAATTTGAACTCCGTGATCAGCCGATCCCAGGGAAAGGCGTAGTCCACCGCGCACACGGCGTGCTCAAACGGTGGCGGCTCACGCAGGCAGGCGCCGCAGGCCGGCGCCGGCACGCCCAGCCGCAG
>CXWL01006503.1_pt1 | contig 21781 bp, 23 predicted proteins | sample 590931 | NCBI WGS metagenome assembly CXWL01 (sample SAMEA3498368, study PRJEB10139) | groundwater metagenome | biome: water well; material: biofilm material | place: Germany | collected 2015-04-27 | reverse complement strand
CGCAAGCGCTGAACGCCTTCACGCAGGCGATGGGCCGCGGCCTGAAGCAGGCCGTCGCGGATGCCGTGGCGGATGCCGCGGTGCGCGTCATCGTGCTGACCGGCGCGGGCCGCGGCTTCTGCGCCGGCGCGGACATGAACCTGCTGCAGAGCATCAAGCCCGGTGGCGGCGCCGCGACGGTCGCTCCGGAAGCGAAGCATGATTTCAGTTCCGGACAGGGACCCGACGTTGGCCCGCATTACGGCGGCCGCTTCGGCTACCTGCTGCAGGCGCGAAAACCCGTCATCGCCGCCATCAACGGCCCGGCCGCCGGCCTGGGCCTGGTCCTGGCGCTCTACGCCGACGTTCGCTTCGCCGGCAGCGAAGCGAAGCTCACCACCTCCTTCGCGCAGCGCGGACTGATCGCCGAACACGGCTGCAGCTGGCTGCTGCCGCGGCTCATCGGCCCGGCGCAGGCCATGGACCTGCTGCTGTCGGCGCGCAAGCTATCGGCCGCCGAAGCCGAGCGCGTGGGACTGGTCAACAAGGTGTTCCCGCAGGAGACGTTCATGCAGGAGGTGCTCGCCTATGCGCGCACCATGGCGCAGACCGTATCGCCGCGTTCGACGGCGGTGATCAAGGCGCAGATCTGGAAATCGCTGCACCAGGAGTTCAACGACGCGCTGGCGCTGGCGGATGCGGAGATGAAGAAGAGCTTCGCGAGCGCCGACTTCAAGGAAGGCGTCGCGCACTACGTGGAGAAGCGCGCGGCCGCCTTCACCGGCAGCTAGGAATGGGGCAGTTCCTGCGGCTGCGCCAAGTCTGCCTGGTCGCCGCCGACCTCGAGCGCGAGGCCGCGCTGGTCAAGTCCTCGCTGGGGTTGGAAGAGTGCCATCGCGACTTGAATGTCGCCAAGTACGGCCTGGAGAACGTGCTGTTCCCGGTCGGCACAAGTTTCATTGAGATCGTGTCGCCGACGCGCCAGGGAACGGCAGCCGGGCGTTTCCTCGAACGCCATGGCGGCCGCTACGGCTACATGGTCATCCTCGATTGCGACGATCCCGGGAAGTGGCGGGCGCACGCCGGTTTCCTGGGGGTGCGCGTCGCCAACGTGATCCGGCATGGCGATTACTTCGGCGTGCAACTGCACCCTAAGGACACCGGCGCGGCAATCCTGGAGTTCAACAGCACCGTGGGCGGGCGCGACCCGATGGGCCCCTACGCGCCCGCGGGCCCGGCCTGGCAGGCCGCGATTCGCGACACGGTCGTGCGCCGGCTGTTGTCGGTGGAAATCGAATGCCCCGACCCTGGCGGCCTGGCTGCGCGCTGGGGCGAGCTGTTGCAGAAGCGAGTCCAGGAGCAAAGCGAAGGGTTTCGAATCCCCCTGGATGCCGGTGCGATCGACTTCCTCCCCGGGCCTGCCGCGGAACCGGTGCTGGCCGGCGTCGTGCTCGAGGCGACTCAGCCCCGCAGTTCGGCAATCAACGTTTGCGGTGTGCGCTTCGCCCTGCGCGCGCCGGGGACCGACCCGGCTTCCGATTCGCGGTAGACGCCGCAACCCACGACCAGGTCGTCCACCAGCTCGCAGTAGGTCGACTTGAGCTCGATCTTGCCGCCCTTCTTCGGGTTGGGCCAGCGGTAGTCGACCCAGCCCAGGCCGCGCTCGCGCGCCGTGTTGATCAGCTCCTGGGTATGTTTCCTGCCGTCGGCGTCGACGCGCTCCCAGTCGTTCTGGCCGATGATCGACTGGTTCGCGCCGTTGGCACGCACCACGCCGGTCGTATCCAGCACCACGATGTAGAAATCGCCCTGCACGAATGCGCCCTGCGGATTGCTGAAGTCCGCCAGCGCACGGTCCGCGCCGTGCCGGCGCAGGTGATCCCCGGCCTGCTTCACCATCGCGACCGCTTTCTCGCGCGATTCGCCGCTGTCGAGCTTGATGCTGTCGACGAGCTCGATGAGCTGCCTGGCCTCGCTTTCGAAGCCGAGCGCCGCCGCGCTGGTCTGCTCCACCAGGGCCGCGTTCTGCTGCGTCACCGCCTCCAGCTGGCTGATGGCGCGGTTGATCTCCTCGATGCCGGCGCTCTGCTCGGCCGAAGCCGCGGCGATCTCCTCGATCACCTTGGCCGCCCGCTTCGCGCTTTTCACCGCCATGATGATGATCTCGCCCGCGTGGCTGGCGTTCTGCGCGCCCTCATCGACGCTGGCCGCCGATTCCTGGATCAGGGCCTTGATTTCCTTGGCGGCCGCCGCGCTGCGCTGCGCGAGGCTGCGGACTTCCGCCGCCACTACTGCGAAGCCGCGGCCCTGCTCGCCGGCCCGCGCGGCTTCCACTGCCGCGTTCAGCGCCAGGATGTTGGTCTGGAAGGCAATGCCTTCGATGACGCCGACGATTTCTGAAACGCTGCGCGCAGATTTCTCGATGCGCTGCATGGTCCCGTGCAGGGCCTGCATGTTCTCCGAGGACTGCTCGGCGATCCGCTTCGCATCCCTCGCGAGCCCCGTCGCGCGCTTGCAATTATCGGCATTCTGCTTGACCGTGGAAGCCATCTGCTCCATGCCGCTCGCGGTCTCCTCCAGCGTCGAAGCCTGGCGCTCGGTGCGGTCCGAGAGGTTGGTGAATCCCGCGGCGATCTCGCGCGAGCCGTGGGCGATGGTTTCCGCGCTGGCGCGCACCTGCGTCACGATGCCGCCCAGGTTGACGCTCAGCTGGGCCATCGAGCCCCACAGCCGGCCGGCGTCGGTGCCGTCCGCCTCGCCCACGTTCCTCGACATGCGGAACGATAGGTCGCCGCTGGCGATCCGTTCCGCGGCGCGCGACAGCCTGGCCATGCCGATGCGGGTCCAGACCGCGTTGGCCGCGCTCAGGTACAGCGCCGCCGCGAGCGCCACCCCGGCCACGCCCAATGCGAGGACCGTTTCGCTGCCCAGGTAAAGACATGCAACGACCGGAACGATGTAAAGCGCCGAGATCAGCGCCATCGTCGCGCCCACGCCCATGCGCCCGAGCACCGCGAATCCAGGTATGAAAATCGCCTTCATTCCTTGTTCCCCAATTGTTGGCCCTGCTACTTCAAGGCCGAGTTCACGCGCGGCATGACCTGCTCGGCCATCAGTTGCATCGAACGCCGCGCCAGCACCGGATCCATCCAGTCGTGGCACGGATACAGCAGGGTACCGAAGTCACCTGTCGTTTCCCTGAATGCGAGGATCTGCTCGACCACGCTGTTCACCGTGCCCGCCACCACCAGCTTCTGCGTCACGTAGTCGGCAGTAATCTCGCTGTCGGGCTGGTTCTGGTCGAGCTTGAAGAGATTCCCCCGCCCGCCCGCGCCCACCAGCTTGCGGATCAGCTGCTTGAAGTAGAAATGATACGGTCCTTCCGGGGAACGGCCATAGCGCTGCGCGACCTTGTCGTCGTCCGCCACAAAAATTGACTTTGCGACGCGCCAATCCGCGACATCCGGTTCGGCCCCCGCTGCCTTGCGCCCCTCCACGTACTTCGGCCAGTGCGATGCCACCCATTCGGGCAGCAGGAAGTTGGCGGAAATCGGCGTCCAGCCCCGCTTTGCCGCTTCCGTGACGCCCTTGGAATGCGGCGCGACCGCGGTCACCACGATCGGCGGATGCGGCTGCTGGTAGGGCTTGATGATGGTGCCCTGCCCGATTTCCTTGATCGAAGTATTTTTTGTACTTACATTAAAAAAACTGCCCTTCAAATCATAAGGACCATCATTCTTCCAGATGTCGAGCACCATGTTGATGGACTCGAGGAAGACGGCGTTGCGGTCCTTGCCGAAATTGCCGAACACCTCCGCATCCGACATCAGCCCGCCCGGGCTGATGCCGAAGATGAAGCGCCCCTTGAGCATGTGATCGAGCATGGCCACCTGCGCCGCGATCGCCGCCGGATGGCCGTTGGGCATATTGACGGTGCCTGTGCCGAGCACGATGGTCTTCGTTTCATGCGCAAGGCTGGCGAGGAACATGAGGCAGGAGGTGACGTTCTCGGCCAGGTCGGTGACGTGCTCGCCGACGAAGGCCTCGGCAAAACCCAGCCGGTCGGCGAGCAGGATCGCCTCGCGGTCCTCCGGCAGCGTGTCCGTCGGACTGCGCCCCGGCGGGTGCAGCGGCATCATGAAAGTTCCGAGCTTCATTGGCTTACCTTCTCTATCTGGCCTGACTTGGCGGACCTGAAGACCGCTTCGAGCGCGGCAATGTTGGCGATCATCTGATCCTGCGGGACAGGGTACGGCACGCCACCTGTCGCGGCTTCGGCGAATGCTTCGAGGTTGGCCAGCACGGCTTTCGCAGGGGGATACTCCCTGACCTGCCGTTTCTTCCCCCGGATTTCCCAAGTCAACGTCCAACCTTCCGGAGATTCAGGATGGGCCTTGTCGCGCACCTCGGCCCAGCCCTGGCTGCCGTAGACCGCGAACCTGCCATCGAAGGGCGTGGCGAGGATGGCACTCAGGAGCGCGCTCGTGCCGTTCCTGAAGGAAACCTGGAGCGAAAGCGAATCCCCGTTCACCAACCCACTCGCCAGTTGCCGGACGCGCGCCAGGACGTTGTCGGCGGGTCCGAGCAGACCCACCGAAAGGTCTAGCAGGTGCATGCCCGTCGCCGTCATCGGCCCCGCCGGCGCTTCCTTTTCGGTCAGGCGCCAGTTGTCGGCCGGCATGGCGAGGAACTTGTCCTGGCTGAAGTTTCCCTCCACCTGCAGCGGCGTGCCCAGCTCGCCCGCCTTCACCATGCGGAACACCTCCTGGATCGGCGGCTCGAAGCGCTTTTCGTGCCCTACCGCGAGCGCGACCTGGTTGTCGTTGCAGGCGGCGACCGCCCGCAGAACGTCGGCGCGATTCATCGACAGCGGCTTTTCGCAGAACACGTGCTTTCCCGCGCTCGCCGCGCGAACGATCTGGTCGGCATGCAGCGTGTGCGGCGTGCATAGGATGACCGCCTGCACGCCGGGATCCTTCAGCGCTTTCTCGAAATCCCTTTCAACGGGAAACGCGAACCCATCGCTCGCCGCAACGTCGACCCCGATGGTTATACGGAGTTTCCTGTTGTCCTTCAGCAGGCCAGCGATGGTGCGGCCCCACCAGCCGAGGCCAACGACGGCAACGCCCAGCGGCTTCATGCGGCCGGCGACTTCAAAGCGTCGGGTTGGCGTTCTCGCCGCCGAGCGCCGCGAGACCCCAGCTGGAGAGCTGGGCGTCGGTGCTGAAGCTGAAGTGGCCGCCGAGCGCGTGCGCGTCGCGGAAGATGCGCTGGATCGGGTAGCTGTCGTAGATGCCGTTGGCGCCGGCCATGGCGTGCAGCTGGTCCACCGCCTCGTTCGCGATCTGCGCGGCGTAGGCGAGGTCGCGCTTGAAACGAAGCTTGGTCGGCGCATCCGCCGCCGTGCCGGAGCGCGCGATGTCCATCGCCTCGAGGCAATTGCGGCGCAGCAGTTCACGCGCCGCATCGATGCGCGCGCCTGCGGCCCCGACCCGGACCTGGATGGTCTGGATGTCGCGCATCTTGAGGCCCTGGTAGTTGGTGCTGCGCTTGACCACCGACTCGATAGTGAGGTCGAGCGCGGCCTGCGCGTTGCCGACCGCGACGCCGCCGATGCCGTGCGCGGCCATCGCGGAGAACGGCACGCGGTAAACCGGGTTCGGATTGCCCTTCGCGCCGGGGAACGGCACGCCGCCGCGCAGGTCGTAGGCGCACAAGGCGCGGTACTCCGGCACGAACACGTCCTTGGCGACCACAGTCATGCTGCCGGTGGAGCGCATGCCGAGCACGTGCCAGTCGTCCACCACCTGGTACTCGGACTTGTGCAGCAGGCACATGCGGTGGTCGACGACCTTTTCGCCATCGCGCACCGTGACTGCCAGCATGTTCCAGTCGGCGACGTTGACGGCGCTGGAGAAATTCCAGCGGCCGGAGATGAGGAAGCCGCCCTCCACTTTCTTTCCGCTGCCTTGCGGATAGGCGATGCCGGAGGCAATCAATGCTTCCGGGTCCTTGCCCCAGACTTCCTCCTGCGCCCGCTCGTCGTACAGCGCCAGCATCCAGTGGTGGATCAGCAGGTTGCCGACGTTCCAGCCGGTGGAGGCGCAGCCGCGCGCAATCATCTCGGAGAATTCGACGTAGGCGATGTAGTCGAACTCCATTCCACCCCAGCGCTTCGGCTGGAGTACCCGCATCACGCCGCTGCGGTGCAGGTCGGCGAGCGTCTCCGGCAGCAGGATGCGCTCTTCTTCCGCGCGCGAAGCGCGTTCGCGCAGCACGGGGATGAGCGACTGCGCGCTTGCCAGCGCCTCTTCGTAGCCGACGCCGGCAAAACTCGGGGCTTTCGCGGGCACCGCGCGCGCGACCGTCATGGTGCGGTGACCCGCTCCATCTTCGAGTAGTCCTCGCCGCCCCAGTCGGGGGCTTCCTTGATGCCGAAGAAATTCAGCTCGATGGTGATGCCGTTCGGATCCTCGATGAACAGCTGGTAGAGCTCGGATTCGGGCAGGCTGCGCGGGCGGAAAGCCAGGCCTTTCTTGTGGAAGCGCTCGACGAACTCCTTCGGCTCGGAAGCGAGGAAGGCGATGTGGTCGACCACGCCGGTCTTGTGGTTGACGGCGTTCTTCGGCGTGCCGAGGTAGTACATCTCCTGGTTCGGGATGCCGGCCGGGCCCATGTGCACCTGGATCTTGCCGTTGATGCCAAGCCAGTAGCCGGGGAACGGGAAGTCGGGACGCGGCATGACCTCGAATCCAAGGACGCCTACGTAGAATTCCTTGGTCTGCTCCAGGTCATTGGCACGGACGAAATAGTGATTCAGTTCGGTCAGCGGCATGATCATCTCCTTTGGCTACTCAAACACTACTATGCCTTGCCCTTGCCGTGGGACGTCGGCAGTTTCGCGAGTTCCGCGACCCGGGCCTTGTCGGGCTCGAAACCCAGCCCCGGCGCTTCCGGCAACTCCAGCCAGCCGTCGACGGGCGCGGGCAGCGGACCGTAGATGGCTTCGCAGACCTTGACCGCCGGGATGTGGTACTCGACCAGCCCGCCGTTCGCGAGGCCTGCGTGCAGGTGCATGTTGTGGTGCGCCCAGGCGCCGCCGTTCGCCATCGGCAGGTTCCAGGCCGATGCAATGCCTGCGATGCGCGCGCATTGCGTGTAGCCGCCGCTGATGACCACGTTCGGCTGGATGATGTCCAGCGCGCCCGATGCGATCAGGTCCCGGAAGCGCCAGGCGAGTCCCTCGTTCTGGCCGGCGGCCAGGGGAATGCGGGTCTGGCTTCTCAGCTTTAGCAGCGAACCGATGTCGTTTTCCTTCACCGGCTCTTCGAAAAAACTCAGGTTGAACTCCTCGAGCAGGCGCGCGAGGCGCGCGGCGTGGAAGGAATCCAGGCTGCAATTGGCGTCGACATGCAGGTCCACCTCCATGCCGACCGCGTCGCGCACCGCGCGCACGCGGCGCCCGTCCTCGGCGATCACTTCTTCGATCAATCGCGGTTCGTCGCGCCGCTGCAGCGCGTGATGGCCGACCACCATCTTCAGGCGCCGGTGGCCGCGCGCCACCCACCACTTCGCCGCCGCCGCGAGCTCCTCGCGGTTGTAGGCGCCGATGCCGAAGGTCGTATACACGGGCACCTTGCCGCGCGCCGCTCCGAGCAGGCGCCAGACGGGCTGGCCCAGCGCCTTGCCCTTCAGATCCCACAGCGCCACGTCGACCGCGGCGATCGCGTGGCTCGCGTACCCGGTCTGGCCGCGCGGGCTGAGCAGCCAGTACAGCTTCTCCCAGATCCGTTCGTGCGCCAGGGGGTCGTCATTCTTCAGGTTGCCGGCGACGACCTCGTTGACGACCGCGGCCACTGCCTCCTCTTCGGTGATCGCGGTCATGCCGTGGCCGACCAGCCCGCCCTCGGTTTCGACCTCGACCAGGCAGACGGAAAGCGAGGTCTTCTTCTCGATGCCGGCGGCGTCCATCACCACCGGCACGCTCAGGGGCGTCGCCTGGACACGCGCGATCTTCATGGCGGCCATCAATCGACCTTGATGCCCGCGTCCTTCACCACCGCCGCCCAGCGCCGCGTTTCCTCGGCGATGAGCGTCCCCAGCTCCTGCGGCGTGCCGGGCGCCGCCGTGGCGCCCTGCTTCGCGAAGTTCTCCTCGATGTCGCGCGAGGCGAGCGCGGCGCGCAGCGCCGACGACAGGCGCTGCACCACCGGGCCCGGCGTCCCCGCCGGCGCCACCAGGAACACACTCGGGGCGGCATTGAAGCCCGGCAGGGTTTCCGCCATGGCAGGCAATTCCGGCGAGTTCGGCAGCCGCTGCGGGCTGGTGACCGCGAGGATGCGGATCTTTCCGGAGCGGCTCGGGCCCTGGGCCGCCAGCGCGCTGACGACCGCGATGTGGATCTGCCCGCCCATCAGGTCCGGCAACATCGCGGAAGCGCCTTTGTAAGGCACGTGCAGCGCCTCGACACCAGCCGCGCGCCGGAACTGCTCGAACGCGAGGTGCTGCAGCGTGCCGATGCCGGGCGAGCCGTAGCTGTACTTGCCCGGTTTCGCCTTCAGCGCGGCGATCATTTCCTGCGTGGTGCGGAATGGCACGTCGGTATTGACGACGAAGGCCATCGGCAGGGTGCAGATCCCGCCCACCGGCGCGAACTGCCGCACCGGATCGAGCGAGACCTTCGGGCTGACCGCGGGAAGCGCCAGCGTGCCGCTCTCCGCGACCATCAATACATAACCGTCGGGCGCCGACTTGACGAGCGCCTCCGCGGCGACGCCCCCCGAGGCGCCCGGGCGGTTCTCGACGATGAACGGCTGGCCGAGCGCATCGGCCAGCTTCGGCATGACGACGCGCGTGATGGTGTCCATGCCGCCGCCCGGCGGGTAGCCCACCAGCACGCGCACCTGGCGCGCCGGGTAGTCCTGCGCCAGGGCGGCGCAGGAGAACAGCCACAGCAACAGGAATCTACTTGCCTTCATAGGGAATGTTCTCCGAGACCACGTTCCAGATATGGCGCGCCGAGGGATCAGTTTGCTCCTCGCGGATATGCCCCACCAGCCCGGCCGCGCGGCTGACCACCGCGATGCCGCGTGCCACCTCCCGCGGAATGCCGATCTCGCCCAACAACGCAGCTACGGCGCCGGTGGCATTGATGGTGAGGTGCCGGCCCCAGGCGGCATCCACTTCCTTCGCCAGCAGGCGCAGGGCATGAATGTGCCGCCCGGGCACGCCGGCCTCCTCCGCGATGGCGAGCAGCCGCGGCGAGCGCGGATCGTCCGGCTTGTGGTGCGGGTGACCGAAACCGGGAATCGGCTGTTTGGCCTCTCGAAAACGCCTTGCGATTTTTCGGGCGGTTTCCTGTTCGTTCCCCTGTGAACTCAAAATCTCCTCAATATTCGAGGCACAACCTTCCATCGTTCCAATGAACGTACTTCCCACCCCCAGCAATCCGGCCGCCACCGCGGCCTGGATCGCCTCGGGGCAGGAATCGTAGATCAGGCGCGAGGCGATCGCCGAGGGCGTGATGCCGTGTTCCATCAGCGTCACCAGCACCGCATCCAGGATCTTCGCCTGCGCCGGCGTCGGCCGTTCGCCCAGCAGCTGGAAATACATCATCTCGGTGAAGGTGAGACTGCCGATCAGGTCGTCCACCAGGCTCGCGCCGCGCACGTAGATCGCGTCCGCGGTGTGGCGCGCAATTTTCGTCGTTGGTTTTTTCATGGAATTTCCGGCATTACCTCTCTCGCGAACAGCGTCATGGACTTCTCGACCAGCCCGGGCGCCAGCGCGCCGAAGTTCTGCAGCGTGGCGACGTGCCGCACGCCCATGGCGTGCAGGCGGCGCATCTTCCCCACCACGGTTTCCACCGAGCCGAACAGGCAGATGCCGTTGGCGAGGATGTCTTCGTACAGGTGCTTCTTCGCGTACAGGCGCGTGTCCACGTAGAGATCGTACGCCTCCTTGCACTGTGCCCTCGCCTCTTCGTCGCTGCGCGCGACGTGGGTGTGCAGCGTGAAGACATGGTCGTCGTCATCGGCCGGCAGGCCCGCTTCCGCCCTCCCCTTGCGGTACTCGGCCATCATGGTGCCGATGTCGTCGAAGTCCTTGCACGAGGCATAGGGCACGGTGAAGATCCGGTTCTGCTGCCTGCCGACGTGGAAGGCCGCTTCGCGCGCCAGCACCGCGACATAGATCGGCGGCACGCGGCCCTCGTGCGGCAGGACGTTCAGCACCGCTTTTTCGCTTTTCGAAAACCTCCCCCGGTACGAAAGCGTTTCTCCGGCCAGCAGGCGCTTCACCAGGTCGAGGTTCTCATTGAAGCGGTCGCGCTTTTCCTGCGGCGCGCTATCGTAGCCGGCGAATTCGTGCGACAGGTAGCCCGAGCCGACGCCGAATACGAAGCGCCCGCCGCTCATCATGTCGAGCATGGCGTAGGTCTCGGCGATGCGCCGCGGGTCGTGGAAGGTGAGGATGGAGATGGCGGTGCCGAGCCGGATGCGCTTCGTGCGCTGCACCAGCGCCGAGAGCATCACCGCCGGGTCCGGCACCACGCCGTATTCGTGGAAATGGTGCTCGGCGCAGAAGAACGTGTCGTAGCCCAGTTCCTCGGCCACTTCGCACTGCCGCATCACCTGCTGGTAGAGCTGCGGCACGGTCCGCGCGAGGCGCGGGTGGTGGTCATTGACCGAAAATACCGAAAAACGCATGCGAAGGCCGCGGCGAGCCGTCAGCCGCGCGCGTCGCTGACGCCGCCATCCACCACCAGCGTGGCGCCGACCACGTAGTCGCCGGCGCGCGAAGCAAGGTAGATCGCGGCGCCCGCCATGTCCTCGTCGGTGCCAATGCGCCTCGCGGGAATGCGTTTCGCCACTTCTTCCGCATGGTCGCGCGCGACCGTGTTCATGTCGGTGCTGAAGGCGCCCGGCGCGATCGCCGACACCACGATGTTGTCTTCAATGAGGCGCAAGGCCATGCGGCGCGTGAGGTGGATCAGCCCCGCCTTGCTCGCCGCGTAGGAATAGGTCTCCTGCATGTTCACCGAGACGCCGTCGATGGAGGCGATGTTGATCACCTTCGCCGGCCGCGCCTTGCTGGCGGCGGCCTTGAGCGGCCCGAGCAGCGCCTGGGTCAGGAAAAAGGGCGTCTTCAGGTTCAGGTCGAGGACTTTGTCCCAGCCCTTCTCCGGAAATTGGTCGAACTTTTCCAACCAGGCCGCTCCAGCGTTGTTGACGAGGATGTCGAGCTTCGACTCGCGCTCGCCGAAAGCCTTCGCCAGCGCTTTCGCGCCCGCAACGGTCGAAGCGTCGACAGGCAGCGCGACGCAGGTGCCGCCCCCCTTTGAAAGCTCCGCCGCGGTTTTCTCGCAGACCTCGGCCTTGCGCGAGGAAATGTAGACCTTGGCGCCCTGCGCCAGGAAGCCCGCGGCGATCATGCGGCCGATGCCGCGCGAGCCGCCGGTGACGAGCGCAACACGGCCTTGCAGGGAAAACAGGTCTGTCGGCATGGAAATTCTCCTGAAGCGCAGTATAAGTGCTCCGGCCACCACTTAAGTGCTACCACTTTGGGGGGATACGGAAATCCCCCGTGTTTGATTAGGCTTCTCTCTCACGGGAGAGAAGCAATGCGTCGGGCTCAGGGATTCACGCTTCTCGAGTTGCTGGTGGTCGTGGCGATCATCGGATTGCTCGTGGGTTTTGTCGCTCCCCGCTATTTCGGCCAGATCGGCAAGTCGGAGGTCAACACCGCGCGAGCGCAGATCGACGCGCTCGAGAAGGCGCTCGACCAGTACCGCCTGGACACGGGCCGCTATCCGAGCAGCGAGATGGGGCTGAACGCCCTGGTGCAGCGCCCCCAGAACGAGCCCAAGTGGGGCGGTCCCTACCTGCGCAAGGAAGTCCCGCTCGATCCCTGGGGCAAGCCCTACGCCTACCGCATGCCCGGCGAAAAGGGCGACTTCGACGTCGTTTCCTGGGGCAAGGACGGCGCGCCCGGCGGCTCCGGCGAGAACGCCGACCTCACGAATCACTGACGGCGATGCGCTTCGAGCTCAAGGCCGTCGGCCAGGAAGGCCGCGTCGAGGCGCTGGACCTGGACGCCTACGATCGCGACAGCGCGGTGAAGGACGCCGAGAGCCGAGGCTACACCGTGCTCTCCGCGCGCAGCCGCGGCGCGTTCCTCGACAGCCTGCGGCGCCGCGGCAGCGCCTTCCCGGTGGCGTTGTTCTCGCAGGAGCTGCTGGTACTGCTGGGCGCCGGGCTGCCGCTGGTCGATTCCATCGAAACGCTGGCGCAGAAGGAGCGCAACCCCGAATTGCGCGCGGCGCTGGATCGCATCGCCTCGACCTTGCGCGTCGGGCGCCCGCTCTCGGTGGCGCTGGAAGCGCTGCCGCGCGCATTCCCGGCCCTCTATGTGGCCACCGTGCGCGCCTCAGAGCGCACCGGCGACCTCGGCGCAGCACTCGGCCGCTACCTCTCGTACGCGCAGCAGCTCGATGCGGTGCGCAAGCGCCTGCTGAATGCGGCCATTTATCCCCTGCTGCTGGCGGGCGTCGGCGCCCTGGTGAGCCTGTTCCTGATGTTCTACGTCGTGCCGCGCTTCTCGCGCATCTACGAGGACCGCGCCGCCGACCTGCCCCTCTTCTCCAAGGTCCTGTTCGCCTGGGGCAGCGTGGTCGAAGGGCACGCCGTGCTGGTGCTGTCGCTCCTGGCGGGCGGCGCCCTGCTCGCCGCGCAGGGGCTGCGCTCCGCAGGCGCGCGCGGCTGGATCTCCGCCACGCTGTGGCGCTTCGCGCCGGTGGGCGAGCGCATGAAGCTCTACCAGCTCGCGCGCTTCTACCGCACCGTCGGCATGCTGCTGCGCGGCGGCACGCCGCTGGTCACCGCGCTCGACATGGCCAGCGAACTGCTGCACGCCGGCCTGCGCGCCAGTCTCGCGCTCGCGCGGCACGCGATCAGCGAGGGCCGCCCGGTGGCCGCCTCGCTCGAGGCGCACGGCCTCACCACGCCGGTGGCGCTGCGCATGCTCGCGGTGGGCGAGCACAGCGGCAACATGGGCGAGATGATGGACCGCATCGCCGTCTTCCACGACGAGGAGATCGCGCGCTGGGTCGACTGGTTCACGCGCCTGTTCGAGCCGCTGCTGATGGCGGCGATCGGCCTGGTGATCGGCGCCATCGTGATCCTCATGTACCTGCCGATCTTCGAGCTCGCGGGCAGCCTGCGATGAACGTTATCGGCCTGGAGCAGATCAGCGCGGCGCGCGGCGCGGCGATCGGCGCGCGCCGGCGCCTGGTCGATGTCCTCGAGGACCGCATGGAGATCGCGCCCGACGCTTTCGTCTCCCGCCTCGGCGCCACCATGCACATGGCGGTGATCCGGATGGAGGAGCTGCGCAACTGCCCGCCCGCCTTCGAACTGCTGCCGTTCAACGAATGCGCGCAAAAGAGCTGCGCCCTGGTGCGCGACGAGCGCGGCGGCCTGCTGCTGGTCGCCGACGACCCGTTCTCCGCCGAGCTCGAGGTCTGGGCGGCGGAACGGCTGGAGGCGCCCTTCGCCTGGCGCCTCGCGCACCGCGGCGACCTGGTCGCCTACCTCGCCAGCCACNNCCTCGCCAGCCACGAAGCGACCCTGCGCGCGCTGGACGAGGTGCAGGCCGCGGCCGCCGTTCCCGGCGCGGAGCGCGAGCGGATCGAGAACCTGTCGCTGAAGGCGATCGGCGACGAGCGCAGCGAAGTGGTGCGCCTGGTGCGCTCGACCCTGCGCGACGCGCTGATGATCGGCGCGAGCGACGTGCACCTGGAATCGGTGCCCGGCGCGCTGGTCATCAAGTTCCGCATCGACGGCATCCTGTCGCAGGTGAAGGTGATCCAGGACGCGGCGCAGGCCGAGCAGGCGATCGCGCGGGTCAAGGTGCTGGCGGAACTCGACATCACGGAGCGCCGCGTGCCGCAGGACGGCCGCTTCAAGGCCCTCGTGAAGGGTGGCCCGGAGCGCCACGGCGACCGCGCGGTGGACTTCCGCGTCTCGATCATGCCGAGCATCCACGGCGAGGACGCGGTGCTGCGCCTGCTCGACAAGCAGGCGCTCTACGAGAGCAAGGGCCACAAGCTGTCGCTGGACAGCCTGGGCTTCGACGAGCGCGACATCACCGAGCTGCGGCGCCTTTCGCGAGAGCCCTACGGCATGCTGCTCGCCACCGGCCCCACCGGCAGCGGCAAGACCACCACCCTGTACGCCGCGATCAGCGAGATCAACACCGGCCAGGACAAGATCGTAACCATCGAGGACCCGGTCGAGTACCAGCTGCCGGGCGTGCTGCAGATCCCGGTCAACGAGAAGAAGGGACTGACCTTCGCGCTCGGCCTGCGCTCGATCCTGCGTCACGACCCGGACAAGATCATGGTGGGCGAGATCCGCGACCCGGAGACCGCCAACATCGCCGTGCAGTCGGCGCTCACCGGGCACCTGGTGTTCACCACGGTGCACGCCAACAACGTGTTCGATGTCATCGGCCGCTTCATGCACATGAACGTCGACCTGTACGGCTTCGTCTCGGCACTGAACGCGATCCTCGCCCAGCGGCTCGTCAGAGTTTTGTGTTTCGAATGTAAATCAAAAGGTTGTCGAGAATGCCGGGGCTCGGGATTCAGGGGCCGCAAGGCGATCGCCGAGCTGCTGGTGCTGAACGACGAGATCCGCGAGCTGATCACCGCGCGCGCGCCGGTGCGCCAGCTGAAGGAGGCTGCGGCGCGCAACGGCACGCGCTTCCTGCGCGATGCCGCGCTGGACGCCGTGCGCCAGGGCCTGACCACGCAGCAGGAGGTGGACCGTGTCACGTTTGTGGGCTGAACGGTTGTTGATTTCTTACGCTCCGAACGCGGTTGCGTTCGTGCGCCTTCGGTGGAGGAGATTGATCTCGAAAAAAATCCTGGAAGGCGAAAAGCCGCTCGAAACCCTTCGGTCGACGATCGCTTCCTTCGGCAAGGAACGAAAGCGCGCCACCGTCGTCCTGTCGAACCACTACGTCCGCTACGCCATCGTCCCGTACGACGCAGCGATATCCGGACCCGAGGAGGAGCTGGCGATGGCGCGCTTCCACTTCTCACGCCTGCACGGCGAGCGCGCCAAGGGCTGGGACCTGCGCCTGAGCGACGGGCCCGCGGGCGCGGCGCGGCTCGCGAGCGCGGTCGACACCGGCCTGGTCGCCGCGATCCGCGGCTGCTTTCCCGCCGGTTCGGGCGTCAAGCTCGTTTCCCTGCAGCCCTACCTCATGGCCGCGCACAACCGCTGGCGCGCTACGATCGCGCGCGAGGACGCCTGGCTGGTGCTGCCCGAATCCGATGGCGCCTGCCTTGCCTATGCGACGCGCGCGGGCTGGCATTGCGCCCGCACCTTCAAGGCTGAAAATGCCCTTCTCGCGGAACACCTCGAGCGCGAGCAACTGCGCGTCGCCGCCGCGCCGCGGGCCATGCTGGTACCGGGCGCTGCGCCGCCCGCGCCCGCCGGCTGGAAGCTGTCGCGGCTCAGCCTGCCGCCGCTGGAAGGCTATTCGCCCCTGGACGATGGCGCCTACGGCATGGCGCTGTGCGCGCGATGAGCCTGCCGCGCGCCGATCTCGACTACGTCGCGCCGCCGCGCCGGCTGCGGGCGCCGGGATGGGCGCTGCTCGTGCTCTCGCTTGCCTGCGCCGTCGCGCTGCTCGAGCACTTCCGCGGCGTGAAGCTGGAAGCCGCGGGCATCGAATCGGCGCGCGCGCTGCTGCCGGGCGAGCGCAAGACGGCACCGCGCAAGGGCACCGAAGAAGACCTCAAGCAGGCCGAGACGGTGGTGCGGCAGCTCGCCCTGCCTTGGGCCGGGATGATCCATGCCGTCGAAGGCGCGGCCAGCGCCGACGTCGCGGTGCTGCAAATGGAACCCGATGCGCGCGAGCGCCGGTTGCGCCTCACGGCGGAAGCGCGCAACGAAGAGGCGATGCTCGAGTACCTGCGCCGCCTGGGGCGCGAGAAGGGCCTCTCCGATGCGCACCTCGCGAGCCACCAGGTGGTGGCCGAGGACCCGCGGCGCCCGATCCAGTTCACGGTGCTGGCGAGGTTCCGGTGAGTCCCGCCCTCCGCCTGCGAGCCTGGCTGCGCCGCATCGGCCTTCCCGGCGTGCTGGGCATCGGAATCCTTGTCGCCAGCGCCGGGTTCTACGGCGCCGCGCTGCGCCCGGCGGAACGCCAGCTCGCGGGCCTGCGCGACGCATCGCGCAACGCCGCTTCGCAAAACCTGAGGCCGGTCGCGCTGGACACGCGCAGCGAAGACCTGGGCAGCTTCCATGCCCTCTTCCCGCCGGTGGAAAACCTGCCGGACGAGGTCGAGCAGCTGTTCGCCCTGGCGCGCGCCGCCAACCTACAGCTCCTGCAGGGCGAGTACCGCATCGAGCGGCGGCCCTCGGGCCTGACCGCCTACCGCGTGGTGCTGCCGGTGCGCGGCAGCTACGCCCAGGTCCGCGCTTTCGCCGGGCACGTGCTCAAGGGCATGCCCATCGCCTCTCTCGACGCGCTGCGCTTCGAGCGCAAGAAAAGCGCCGAAACGCAGCTCGACGCCCAGCTTCGCCTCACCATCCACTTCAGGCCCGCCGAGGAAAATCCATGAACGCATTCAGAACAGGGCTATGTGCCGCACTGCTCGTGGCCGGCTGCGCCAGCGACCCGGTGAGCGAGGCGCGCCGCCAGGCGCTGGATGGGCGCGGCGAGGAGGCGCTCGCGGGCCTGGAGGCGGTGATGAAAGCCGCGCCCGGCGACCGCGCCGCGCGCAGCGAGTACTTCCGGCTGCGCGACACGCTGCTCGCGCAATGGCTTGGCCAGGCCGAATCGCTGCGCGCCGCGGGCGAGTACGACGCCGCGGAAGCGCTCTACCGCAAGGCACAGGGGCTCGACCCGTCCAACGCGCGCGCGCGCGCGGGCCTGGCGTAGGCCGAGGCCGACCGCCGTCATCGCGTGATCGTCGCGGCGGCGGAAAAATTGGTGAAAGACGAAAAATTCCGCGACGCGCAGGACGCGCTGCGCCCGGTGCTGGTGGAGAACCCGGGCCAGCGCGACGCGCGGCGCCTGCAGCGCACGCTGGACGAGAAGCTCGCCCGCCCGGCGCTGATCCCGGTGCGCATGAAGAGCACGCTCACCAAGCCGATGTCGGTGGAGCTGCGCGACGTGACCGTGCGCGCGCTGTTCGACGTCCTGTCGCGCACCTCCGGCGTGAGCTTCGTCTTCGACCGCGACGTGCGCGCCGACCAGAAGACCTCGCTGACGGTGCGCGACCAGCAGGTGGAGGATGTGCTGCGCCTCGTCCTCATGTCCAACCAGCTGGAGCAGAAGCTCATCAACGAGACCACCGTGCTGGTCTTCCCCAACACACCGCAGAAGCTGCGCGAGTACCAGGAGCTGGTGGTGAAGAGCTTCTACATCGCGAATGCGGATGTGCGCCAGACCGCGAACATGATCCGCACGCTGGTGAAGACGCGCGACCTGTTCGTCGACGAGAAGCTGAACCTGATCGTCATGAAGGACACGCCCAGCGCGGTGCGCCTGGCCGAGCGCCTGATCGCGACCCAGGACCTGGCCGAGCCGGAGGTGGTGCTGGAAGTGGAGGTGATCGAGGTCGGCTACAGCAAGCTGCTCGACATCGGCCTGCGCTTCCCGCAGTCGGTCGGCATCGGCCTGGTGGGCGGCGGCACCGCAGGGACCGCCGCGATCGGCGGCGGCGTCACCGTCACCGGCGGCACGCCCGGCGTGGTCAGCCTGCCCGAATGGCTGAACCGCAACTCGGGCCTGGTGCGCCTCTCGGTCACCGATCCGCTGTTCCTCCTCTCGCTGCGCCAGCAGGACGGCAGCACCAGCCTGCTCGCCAACCCGCGCATCCGGGTGAAAAACAAGGAAAAAGCGCGCGTGCACATCGGCGACCGCGTGCCGGTGATCACCACCACTGCGGCTGCGGCCGGCGGCTTTGTCTCGGAATCGGTGAGCTACCTCGACGTCGGCCTGAAGCTGGAAGTCGAGCCGCTCATCTACCTCGAGGACGAGGTCGGCATCAAGGTCGGGCTGGAAGTCAGCAACATCGTGCGCGAAGTGCGCAGCACCAACTCCAACACCCTCACCTACCAGCTCGGCACACGCAACGCCGCCACCAGCCTGCGCCTGCGCGACGGCGAGACGCAGATCCTCGCCGGCCTGATCAACGACGAGGACCGGCGCTCGGGCAACCGCGTGCCGGGCCTGGGCGAGCTGCCGCTCATCGGCAGGCTGTTCTCCTCGACCAGCAACAACCGCGGGCGCACGGAAATCATGCTGCTGATCACGCCGCGCGTGGTGCGAACCCTGGCGCGGCCGGGCGCGAATTCCGTCGAGTTCGCCGCCGGCACCGAAGCCTCCACCGGCGCGAGCGCGACAGGGGCGCCCAGCGCGCCGCCGCCATCCTTCCAGGCGCAGCAGCCCGCCCCCATCGTCCCGGCGCCGCAACCGCAGCCGACGCAGCCATCGCAATCGTTCTCCCCGCCGGCGTTCTCGTCGCCGTCGTTCTCCCCCGGCACGCCTTCCACGCAGCCGCCCGCGCCTGACATGGTTCCCTTCGGCGGCGCAAGGCAGTGAACCTGCGCTCGCGCGGCTTCACGCTGATCGAGCTCGTCATCACCGTGGCGATCGTCGCGGTGCTCGCCTCCGCCATCGTGCCGCTGAACGAGCTCGCGCAGCAGCGCGGCAAGGAACAGGACTTGCGCCGCGCGCTGCGTGAGGTGCGCACTGCCATCGACGCCTACAAGCAGGCCTCGGACGAGGGCCGCATCCAGAAGCGCATCGGCGAATCGGGCTACCCGAAGCGCCTGGAGGACCTCGCCGAGGGCATCGAAGACCAGAGGAGCGCGAAACGCGAGCGGATCTACTTCTTGCGGCGCATCCCGCGCGATCCCTTCGCCACCGATCCCTCCCTCGCGCCCGCCGAATCCTGGGGCAAGCGCGCCTACGCCAGCCCGCCCGACGACCCGCGCGACGGCGAAGACGTCTTCGACATCTACACGCTGGCGCAAGGCAAGGGCATCAACGGGCGGCCATACAAGGAGTGGTGATGAAGCTCCGCGGCTTCACTTTGATCGAGCTTCTCGTCGTGCTGGCGATCGTGGCCACCCTGCTCACCATCGCCGCGCCGCGCTACTTCGGCAGCCTCGACAAGTCCAAGGAAGCCGTGCTGCGCGAGAACCTCTACCAGATGCGCGACACCATCGGCAAATACCAGGCCGACAAGGGCAAGTACCCCGAGTCGCTGGACGCGCTGGTGACGGAAAAATACCTGCGCAAGGTCCCCGCCGACCCGATCACCGAAAGCCCCGCGAGCTGGATCGTCGTGCCGCCCGAGGATCCGCAGAAAGGCGGCGTTTTCGACGTCAAGAGCGGCGCGCAGGGCAAGGGCAGCGACGGCACCGAGTTCTCCACATGGTGAGGCGCAGGCAATCAGGATTCACGTACCTGACGCTGCTTTTCGTCGTCGCCCTCATGGGCGCCGGCCTCGCCCTCACCGGCGAGGTCTGGCACACCTCGGTGCTCCGCGAACGCGAAGCCGAACTCCTGCACCTCGGCAACGACTACCGCAAAGCCATCGAACGCTATTACCTCGCCGGCCCGCGCCAGTACCCGCGCGCCCTCGCCGACCTCCTCAAGGACCCGCGCCAGCCCGGCACCGTGCGCCACCTGCGCAAGCCCTACACCGACCCCGCGAGCGGCAAGGAGGAATGGGGACTGGTGCGCGCGCCCGACGGCGGTATCGCCGGCGTGTACAGCCTGTCGGAGGACAAGCCGCTGAAGAGCAGCGGTTTCTCGGTGCGCGACAAGGAGTTCGAGGCGAAGCCGAAGTACTCGGACTGGAAGTTCGTCTATGTTCCGGCGGTGCCGGTGCCTCTGTCTGTTCGACCTGTCGCATCGTCGATGCTTCCGCGCTAGCGTCGCTCCCCGCCCGATAGGGCAGCTCGCGTGGAGGTCCGATGCGCACGCTCACACCCTGGCGCAGGCATCGCCGCTGCGCGCTTCCGCCACTGGATGGTCATGCCGACGATCCACTCCGCGCCGCGCTCGCCGAATACCGCAACGCTGCGCTGGCCGAAGGTTGCGCGCAGGAAACAGTGCGAACTCAGGCTCAGGCGATCCTGCGCTTTTTCGCCTGGGCGGCGGAATCCGGCATATGCACCCCGCAGGAGATCTCCCGGAATGTTCTGGAGCGCTACCAGCTCCATCTGCACCAGCACCGCAAGCGCGACGGCGGACCGCTGTCCGTCGGCTCGCAGCTCGTCACGCTCGCGGCGCTCAAGGCATGGCTGACATGGCTGGTCCGTAAGGGGCATTTACCGGAAAGCCCGGCGGAGTGGCTGCGTGTGCCACGCCTTCCCGCGCGGTTGCCCGCGACAATTCTCAGCGTGGCAAAGGTCGAAGCCATCCTTGCCCTGGCTGATACTCGCACGCCGCTTGGAACACGCGACCGTGCCGTCCTTGAGATGCTCTACTCCGCCGGCATCCGGCGCATGGAGCTCGTCAACCTGGCGCTCGTGGACGTCGATACGGCCGAGGGTATCGCCATGGTCCGTCGCGGCAAGGGTCAAAAGGACCGGCTGGTTCCACTGGGCGCGCGAGCGTGCGACTGGATCGAGCATTACCTCCGGACTTCCCGCCCGCGCTTGCTGAGGGCCGAAGAAACGACGGCGCTGTTTCTCAACGAGTTCGGCGACGCCCTCAACCCCCGATACCTCGGTGATCTCGTCCGCCGTTATCTCGAGAACGCGGGCATCACCACCCGAGGCGCCTGCCACGTCTTCCGTCATGCGATGGCCACCCACATGCTCGACAACGGGGCTGATATCCGCCATATCCAGGCCATTCTTGGCCATGCACGCCTCGAAACCACCCAGATATACACGCGAGTGTCCATACGGAAACTGAAAGAGGTGCACGCTGCCACCCACCCGGCATCCAGACTACCTGCCGCTATTGCCACACCAGATTGCGGCGGCGAGAATCTGACTGAGGATTGATCAAGTCGAGGAGTTCGCCTTCCAGCCATCGAGCACGTCTGTGTTTTCACGCGGGGCAGCCGCCTTAGGGACTGTATACGCCTACTCGCCGTACGGGGAAGCGGCAGTCCTTGGACCTGACGGCGGCAATCCCTTGCAATATACTGGCAGGGAGAATGACGGTACGGGGCTGTACTACCACCTGTACCGTTATCGCGATCCGGTTCTGAATCAATGGTTGTCTGAAGATCCAATTGGTCTCGCTGGCGGGCTCAACCAGCGGATGAACGTGCGCGGCAATCCGATCAGCTATGCAGATCCCTACGGGCTTCTCAACATAGTTATTGGCGCTGGTGCGGCTGCGACTGGCGGTCTTGCTGGTACTCGAGCTTCTGCACAAGCCGACTACAGTTCTGGTGTTTACTTGAACGTTGAATCCGGCGAGGCGGGCGGTTTCTCAACCGCTGGAATTGGTGCGGGTGGAACGGCTGTTTACAACGGCGGTGAGCGTGGCAGTAGTCCTTACGGCGGCGCCTACGCTGGTGCTGGAGCGTATGTCGGCCTCATCTTCGGGGATGCAGGCAACGTCGCGGGGCGATCGCAATCGCTCTATGTCCAACCGCCGGGACCAGTTGGAATCGTCATCATCTACGGACCAGGCAACAAATGGCAGGGGTTCGGGTTTACATTCGGCCCGGGAATTGGTGCTGGACGAAAGAAGTGGCTCCGTTTGTTTGAACAACTTTCCCCGATTTATAAGTGGACTCCGGGCGGGTCGC
>CXWL01000731.1_pt1 | contig 21787 bp, 19 predicted proteins | sample 590931 | NCBI WGS metagenome assembly CXWL01 (sample SAMEA3498368, study PRJEB10139) | groundwater metagenome | biome: water well; material: biofilm material | place: Germany | collected 2015-04-27 | reverse complement strand
GGGGTCGGTGGACAGATCGGCAAAGGCGGCATCCAGTTCACCGATCATCGCCTCGTCGAAGGCGTTGAAGACCGCCGGCCGCGACATCGTCACCTGCGCCACGCCGGGCGAGCGCTGCGTGATCTGCAAGGTGTCCATCTCAATAGGTCTCCATGTAGAGCCGGCTCTGCAGCGCCAGCGCCAGCGCGTCGCTGGCCAGCCCGGCCTGCTGGGCGGCGTCGCGCAGCGCCTGCAGCACGCCGGCCTCCATGCTCTTGAGGCCGCAGACGAAGAAGTAGGCGTCGGGGTCGGCCAGCAGCGCGCCGATATCGGCGGCGCGCTCGCGCAGCAGGTCCTGCACATGGCGCTTGGGCTGGCCGGGCATGCGCGAGTAGGCGAAGTTGATATCGATGAAATCGCTGGGCAGGCGCTGCAGCGGGCCGAAATACGGCAGCTCCTGCGGGCTGCGGGCGCCGAAGAAGAGCATCAGCCGGCCGGACTCAAAGGTGCCTGACGCACGCAGCCGGCGGCGCCACTCGGTCATCGCGCGCATCGGTGCGCTGCCGGTGCCGGTGCAGATCATCACGATATGGCTGCCGGGGTGGTTGGGCATCAGGAAGCTGGTGCCGAAGGGGCCGATGACCTCCACCGCATCGCCCACCAACAGGTCGCACAGGTAGTTGCTGGCCACGCCGCGCACCGGCTGGCCCTGGTGGTCCTGCAGCACGCGCTTGACGGCCAGTGCGGCGTTGTTGTAGCCCGGCCGCTCGCCGTTGCGCGGGCTGGCGATGGAATACTGGCGCGCGTGGTGGGCACGACCGCTGGCGTCCACCCCCGGCGGCAGGATGCCGATCGACTGCCCCTCCAGCAGCGGGAAAGGCACGCTGCCGAAATCGAGCACGAGATGGTGGGTGTCGTAGTCGCTGCCGATGGCGGTGACGCGCACATTGCCGGCCACCGTGGCGGTGATGTAGGGCTGCGGCGCGCGCGGGCCGTAGAGGTGGGTCTGGGCGCGGGCGGCAGACCAGGGGGCCGGCGTTGGCGCCATATCCACGACGGCGGGCATGACGCCGCCCGGGGCTGGGGCGTCGACCGGCCCAGCCGGCAGTTCATCCCAGCCGAACTGGGCCTCCAGGCTGTAGGCCGCGGCCTGCGGCACGCTGCGCCAGTTGTCGATGGCGCCGGTGGGGCAGGGCGGCAGGCAGGCCAGGCACTGCTTGCACTTGCCGGCGTCCACGACATAGTTGCGCGCATCGTGCGTGATCGCGCCGACCGGGCAGGTGGCTTCGCAGGTATTGCAGCGGATGCAGATTTCGGGGTCGATCAGGTGTTGCCTGATGACGGCGGCCTCGGCGCTCATCAGGCAAATCGCACGTACTCAAAATCCACCGGCTGGCGGTTGATGCCCACCACCGGCGGGGCAATCCAGTTGGCGAAGCGGCCCGGCTCGACCACCCGCCCCATCAGGCTGGCGACGTAGGCGCGGTCGGCGGCGCTGGGCAGCCAGCCATCGACCTGGGCCTGCCATTCGGCCTCGGACAGCAGGCGCCCTTCGGGCGACACGTGCACCCCCGAGAGCGCGCCGATGCTGCGGTGAAAGGCCTTGTGCGGCGCCTTCAATCGGTGCGGCAGGCCGGCTTTCTCGATGACCCGGTTCCAGCGTTCGACGCCGGCGATGCTGTCCTTGATGTAGTCGTCGCGCAGCACCTCGTTGAGGGCATTGAGCATCGGCACTTCGCGCTCCACCAGTTGCCCGGCCACGGCATTGAGCACCTTGTAGGTCTGGCCCTTGAGGATGTGGTCGTCCATGCGCTTGCCTTCTTCGTAGCGGCCCTTCAGGCCGGTGCTGTAGAAGGTGGCGGCGTTGCTCGATTCGTCGGCACCGAAGAGATCGATGGTGACGCTGAAGTGGAAGTTGAGATAACGCTGCAGCGTCGGCAGGTCGATCACGCCGGCGGCGCGCAGGCGGGCCACATCGTCGGTCTTGAGCTCGTTCATCGCGGCGCAGGTGCGCGCGATGACGCGGCTGATGCCGCTCTCGCCCACGAACATGTGGTGCGCTTCTTCGGTGAGCATGAACCGGGTCGTGCGGGCGAGCGGGTCGAAGCTGCTTTCGGCCAGCGCGCAGAGCTGGAATTTGCCGTCGCGATCGGTGAAATAGGTGAACATGAAAAAGGCCAGCCAGTCGGGCGTTTTTTCATTGAAGGCCTGCAGGATGCGCGGGTTGTCCTGCTGGCCGCTGCGCCGCTGCAGCAGGGCCTCGCCTTCTTCGCGGCCGTCGCGGCCAAAATATTTGTGCAGCAGATAGACCATGGCCCAAAGGTGGCGGCCTTCTTCCACGTTCACCTGGAACAGGTTGCGCAGGTCGTACTGGCTGGGCGCGGTGAGGCCCAGGTGGCGCTGCTGCTCGACCGAGGCGGGCTCGGTATCGCCCTGGGTGACGATGATGCGGCGCAGGTTGGCGCGGTATTCGCCAGGCACGTCCTGCCAGGCGGCTTGACCGAGGTGGTCGCCAAAGTGGATCTTGCGGTCGGCCTGACCCGGGTTGAGGAAGATGCCCCAGCGGTAGTCGGGCATCTTGACGTGGCCGAACTGGGCCCAGCCCTGCGGGTCCACGCTGACGGCAGTGCGCAGATAGACGTCGAAATCCTGCGAACCCTCGGGGCCCATGTCGGCCCACCACTTCAGGTAGTTGGGCTGCCACTGCTCGAGCGCGCGCTGCAGCGTGCGGTCTTCGGCGAGATTGACATTGTTGGGAATCTTGTCGTTGTAGTTGATGCTGGTATTCATGTCGGTTTCCTTAGACCCGGGTCCAGTCGAATGCGGCCTTTTCGCCGGTGCCATAGACCTTGAGCGCGCCCCGCGCGCCGACCGCGTTGGGGCGCTGGAAGATCCAGTTCTGCCACGCGCTGAGTCGGCCGAAGATGCGGGTGGCCATATTCTCGGGGCCGTTGAAACGCAGGTTGGCTTCCATGCCGGTGAGGGCATCGGGCGACATCGCCACGCGCTCTTCGGTCGCGATGCGCACCTCGTCGGCCCAGTCGATATCGTCGGGGTTGCTGGTCACCAGGCCGAGGGCAAAGGCGGCGCCGGCATCGAGCGGTTGGTTCACGCGTGCTGCCACGGCGGCAAGCGCCGGCGGCTCGCTGTAGTAGCGGCGCTGCAATCGGCTGTGGCCGGTGACCATCGGGTACAGCGCGGTCGGGCCGAGGTTGGCGGGGCCCACGGTGATGGCGGGCGCGCGGCCGGGGTCGTCGGGCAGGGCGAGGTGGTAGCTGCGGTCGCACGCCAGGGCCAGCTCGAGCAGCGTGCCGGCGAAGCACGAGCCCGGCTCGATCAGCGCGAACAGGCTGCGTGAAGAGACGTCCAGGCGGGCGAGGGTGCGCCGCAGCAGGCCGATGGTCTCGCGCACCAGCCAGTGGCTCTGGTGCGCCAGCAGCGTGGCGTCCATCGCGAGCACCGCTGCGCTATCGCCTTGCGTCTTGATCAGCCAGGTGCCGATATCGAGCTCGTTGGTGCGCATCGAGAGGATCGCATCTTCCAGTTCGCGCGCCAGCGCCAGCGGGTACCAGGCGGCGCCGAGGGCCTGGATGGCGGCGGGATCGGTGGGCTGGCCACCCGACGGCCCCAGCACGGTGAAGGTGGCGGTGCGCTGGGCGCGGGCGATTTCGACCGTGACATGGGCGTAACGCAGTGCATCGCTTTCGACGGCGCGCTGCAGCGGCGTCAGCAGCACGCCCTGGCCATCGGCCGGGCGGTCGCTCAGGCCAGCCAGCGCCAGCGCGCGCTGGTGCACCCGCTGCGCAAAGACGGCGGGCTTGGCCACGGCGTCCACCAGCCGCCAGGCCACCGCCTTGTCGCCGCGCACGCCTTCGGTGGTGGTGCAGAAGATATCGGCCAGGTCGTGCCGGACGTGGCGCTTGTCGGTCAGGCGGGTCAGGCCGCCGGTGCCCGGCAGCACGCCCAGCAGCGGGATTTCGGGCAGGCTCACCGCCGACGAGCGGTCATCCACCAGGACGATCTGGTCGCAGGCCAGCGCCAGTTCGTAGCCGCCGCCGGCGCACGCGCCGTTCACGGCGGCCAGGAATTTGAGTCCGCTGTGGGCCGATGAGTCTTCCAGGCCGTTGCGCGTTTCATTGGTGAATTTGCAGAAGTTCACCTTCCAGGCGTGGCTGCTGACGCCCAGCATGAAGATATTGGCGCCTGAGCAGAAGACCTTCTCGCGGGCGCTGGTGATGACCACCGTGCGCACCTCGGGGTGCTCGAAACGGACGCGGTTGATGGCGTCATGGAGCTCGATATCGACGCCCAGGTCGTAGCTGTTGAGCTTGAGCTTGTAGCCCGGCGCGAGGCCGGCGTTCTCATCGAAATTGGCGGCCAGGGTGGCGACCGGGCCTTCGAACGTGAGCGCCCAGTGCCGGTATTGCGTGGGGTGAGTCTGGTAGTCGACGCGGGGGGCGGTGATCAAGGAAGATCTCCTCGGAGGAAGGCAGGGCGGCATGCAGATCGCAGACATGCAGCATAGTGCATCATTCTGATGATGTAAAGCAGTTTAATGCATACATTGATCTAGGTTTCTAGGGTCAAGGCCTGCCGCACCAGCTCGCGCAGCGCCGCGAAAGTGATATCCAGGGGCTGGCTGCTGGTATCGAGCCTGAACTCGGCCTTGGAGTAGAACGCGGCCCGGCCGGCCAGGATGCCTTTGAGGTCGGCCATCGCTTCGCTGCTGGCCGCCATCGGGCGCAGGTCGCCCTGGGCGGTGACGCGCTTCATGTGGTCTTCGGGGCTGGCCTGCAGCCACACCGTGGTGCAGTGGGTGAGCAGCAGGTTGAAGGTGGCGGTGTCGGAGACGATGCCGCCAGGCGAGGCGATCACCGCCTCGGGGTAGATCTGGATCGCCTCTTCGAGCGCGCGCCGCTCGTAGCGGCGGTAGGCATGCTGGCCGTACAGCGCCTGGATCTCGGAGATGCTGCAGCCAGCGAATTTCTCGATCTCGCGGCTCAGTTCCACAAAGGCGCAGCCCAGGTCGTCGGCCAGCAGCTGGCCCAGCGTGGATTTGCCGGCGCCGCGCAGGCCCACCAGCGCCACGCGGGGGCTGCGCGGCGCGGCGCCGGCACCTGTGGCCACGCCCCGGCCGGTGTCGGCGCGGCCCATGCCCAGCACCTGCGAGATCGCCACGCGCACGCGGCCCAGCGCGGCCTCGTCGCGGTGCTCGAGCAGCTCGCGCAGCAGCAACCATTCGGGCGACGAGGTGGTCACGTCACCCAGCAATTCGGCCAGCGGGCACTGCAGCGCGCCGGCCACCTGCAGCAGCACCAGGATCGACGCGTTGCCGATGCCGTATTCCAGATTCGCCAGGTGGCGCTCGGAGACATCGGCGGCCAGCGCCACGGCCTTGCGCGTCATGCCGCGGCGGGCGCGCAGGGCCCGCACACGCTCACCCAGCGCCACCAGGAACGGGTTCTTCTCTTCCACCACGACCCCCGTCTGCGACGCGGCGGGCGCCGGCTCGGCGGGTGTTAACCCGGGGGCATGCAATATATTGCTTGACATGGTTGGCGGCCGGCTCTATCTTTCTTGTGCGCACAATAGTTCATCTTCTGGGTGTCTGCAAGCTGCGCAAGGAGTCACGAGATGAGCATCGCCCAGCCTGCACCGGCGCCGACGCCCGCCCCGGGCCCGCGCTTCAACTTCGCCCAGCACCTGATCGAGCGCAATGCCGGCCGCCCGAACAAGGCCGCCTTCATCGACGACCACGGCACGCTCAGCTATGGTGGCCTGGCCGACCGCTTGCGCCGCCTGGCCGCCGCGCTGCTGGCGCTTGGCGTGCGCCGCGAAGAGCGCGTGCTGGTGTTGATGCACGACTGCAACGACTGGCCGGTGGGTTTTCTCGGCGCGCTCTATGCCGGCATCGTGCCGGTGGCGGTGAATACGCTGCTGACGGCTGACGACTACGCCTACATGCTGCAACACAGCCGCGCCCAGGCGGTGCTGGTCTCTGCCGCCCTGCTGCCCGTGCTGCAGGTGGCGCTGGACAGCGCGGCGGCGCAGGGCGGGCACGAGGTCAAGTCGGTCATCGTCTCGCGCCCCGCAGCCGCGCCGCCCGCCAGTGCGCTGCCCGCCGGCGCGTTGGCCGCCGGTGCGCTGGCCCTGGACGCGCTGCTCGCGCAGCACGCGCCACTGCCCGCGGCGGCGGCCACCGGGCCCGACGACCCCGGCTTCTGGCTCTATTCGTCGGGCTCCACCGGCCGCCCCAAGGGCACGCTGCACAGCCATGCCAACCCCTACTGGACGGCTGAGCTGTACGGCGCCGCGGTGCTCGGCCTGCGCGAGGGCGATATCTGCTTTTCGGCGGCCAAGCTCTTCTTCGCCTATGGCCTGGGCAATGCGCTGAGTTTTCCGCTGAGCGTGGGCGCCACCACCCTCCTGATGGCCGAGCGGCCGACGCCCGAGGCCACCTTCAGGCGCTGGCGCGGCGAGGTCGGTGGCACGGGCGGCGAAGGTCGCCCTTCGGACGTCAAGCCGACGGTCTTCTTCGGCGCGCCCACCGGCTATGCCGGCATGCTGGCGTCGCCCGCCCTGCCGGCGCGCGCCGAGGTGGCGCTGCGCCTCGCCTCGTCCGCCGGCGAGGCCCTGCCGGCCGAACTGGGGCAGCGCTTCGACGCGCACTACGGCGTGCAGATCATCGACGGCATCGGCTCGACCGAGATGCTGCACATCTTCCTGTCCAACGTGCCGGGCCGCGTGCGCTGGGGCACCACCGGCTGGCCGGTACCCGGTTACGAGGTCGAGCTGCGCGCAGAAGACGGCAGCCCGGTGGCCGACGGCGAGACCGGCGATCTCTATATCCAGGGCCCGAGCGCTGCCCTCATGTACTGGGGCGACCGCGAGCGCTCGCGCGCCAGCTTCCAGGGCGCGTGGACCAAGAGCGGCGACAAGTACGTGCGCAACGCCGACGGCAGCTATACCTTCGCTGGCCGCAGCGACGACATGCTAAAGGTCAGCGGCATCTATGTCTCGCCCTTCGAGGTCGAGTCCACGCTAGCGCAGCACGCGGCGGTGCTGGAGGCCGCGGTGATCGGCGTCGCCGATGAAGCCGGGCTGACCCGCACCAAGGCCTACGTCGTGCTCAAGGCCGGCGCGCAGGCCACCGAGGCCGAGCTCAAGGCCTTTGTCAAGGAACGGCTTGCGCCCTACAAATATCCGCGCGTGATCGATTTTGTGGCCGAGCTGCCGAAGACGGCCACCGGCAAGATCCAGCGCTTCAGGCTGCGCGAGCGCGAGAGTGAGCGTGAGCGTGAGCGTGAGCGTGAAAGCGATGGCGAGCGCAAGCCGTGACCGTGCAGTGGGTCGAGATCGACTGGGCGGGCCGCCGTGTGCGCATCGAGCACGAATGGCTGGGCAAGGCCGACCGCGCCGCGCCGCTGATCGTCTTTCTGCATGAAGGCCTGGGCTCGCTGGCGATGTGGCGCGGCTTTCCGCAGCGCCTGTGTGCGGCGGCGGGCTGCCGCGGCCTGGTCTATTCGCGCCCCGGCTACGGCCGCTCGACGCCGCGCGCGGCGGCCGAGGCCTGGGGCCTGGACTTCATGCACCGCCAGGCGCACGAGGTGCTGCCGGCGCTGCTGGCGGCGCTGGCGATCGACACCGTTGCGCAGCCGCCCTGGCTGCTGGGCCACAGCGACGGCGGCTCGATCGCGCTGCTGTACGCGGCGCGGTTTGCGCAGCAGATCGCAGGCGCCATCGTGCTGGCGCCGCACATCAAGGTCGAGGATCTCTCGGTGGCCAGCATCGAAAAGGCACGCATCGCCTACGAGACCACCGACCTGCGCCAGCGCCTGGCGCGCTACCACGACGACCCCGACTCGGCCTTCTGGGGCTGGAACCGCATCTGGCTGCACCCGCCCTTCAAGCAGTGGTCGATCGAGCATGAAATCGCCGGCATCCGCTGCCCGCTGCTGGCCGTGCAGGGGCTGGATGACGAGTACGGCACCCTGGAGCAAATACGGGGGATCGCCCGTGCCGTGCCCCGCACACAATTGCTCGAGTTGCCGGCCTGCGGCCATGCGCCGCAAAACGACCAGTCGCTGGCCCTGATCACCGCCGCCACCACCTTCATCCAACACCCCGGAGAGAGACCATGACCCTGATCCGCACCACCCTGATCGCCGCTGCTGCCGCTGCCGCCTTCAGCGCCACGCTGGCCAGCGCGCAGACCGCGCCCAAGCTCAAGGTCGGCCTCATGCTGCCCTATACCGGCACCTTTGCCGCGCTCGGCGTGGCCATCGAAAACGGCTTCAAGCTCTACGTCGCCGAGCAAGGCGGCAAGCTCGGTGGGCGCGAGCTTGAGTTCGTCAAGGTCGATGACGAATCCGACCCGTCCAAGGCCACCGACAACGTCAACAAGCTGATCAAGCGCGACAACGTCGATGTGCTGGTCGGCAGCGTGCACTCGGGCGTGGCCATGGCCATGGCCAAGGTGGCCAAGGACACCGGCACGCTGCTGATCGTGCCCAACGCCGGCGCCGACGCCGTCACCGGCGCGATGTGCGGGCCGAATATCTTCCGCAGCAGCTTCAGCAACTGGCAGCCGGGCTATGCGATGGGCGAAGTGGTGGCCAAGAAGGGCCACAAGAAGGTCGTCACGATCACCTGGAAATATGCCGCCGGCGATGAATCGGTGCGTGGCTTCAAAGAGGCCTTCGAGAAGGGCGGCGGCAAGGTCGTCAAGGAGCTCAGCCTGCCCTTCCCGGGCGTCGAGTTCCAGGCCCTGCTGACCGAAATCGCGGCCGCCAAGCCCGATGCCGTCTATACGTTCTTTGCCGGTGGCGGCGCGGTCAAGTTCGTCAAGGACTACGCCGCGGCGGGCCTCAAGAAGACGGTGCCGCTGTATGGCGCGGGCTTCCTCACCGACGGCGTGCTGGAGGCCCAGGGCGCCGACGCCGACGGCCTGATGACGACGCTGCACTACGCCGACAGCCTGGGCCTGGCGCGCGACAACAGCTTCCGCCTGGCCTACGCCAAGGCCTACAAGCTGCAACCCGATGTCTATGCCGTGCAGGGCTTCGATGCGGCGCAGGTGCTGGGCATCGGCCTGGCCGCGGTGAAGGGCGATATCGGCAAGAAGGCTGAATTCGCCGCCGCCGTTGAAAAGGCCAGGATCGACAGCCCGCGCGGCGCCTTCACGCTGGGCAAGAACCACAATCCGGTGCAGGACATCTACCTGCGCCAGGTCGTGGGCAAGGAGAACAAGCTCGTCGGCGTGGCCAGCAAGGGCCTGGCGGACCCGGGGCGCGGCTGCAAGATGTGAGGTTGCCGACCTGACGCCGCAGCAAGCCCAAGCGGATGGACCTGGCCACCTTTCTCATCCAGTGCCTGAACTCGCTGCAGTACGGGCTGCTGCTGTTTCTGGTGGCCTCGGGGCTGACGCTGATCTTCGGCATCATGGGCGTCATCAACCTGGCGCACGGCAGCTTCTACATGATCGGCGCGTATATGGCATTTGCCCTGGCGCCGCTGGTGGCGGCCACCTTCGGCGGCGGCTTTTTTGCCACGCTGGCGGTGGGCGTGGTGCTGGCGGTGCTGCTGGGTTATGTGCTGGAGTGGGCCTTCTTCAGCTTCCTGTATGAGCGCGAGCACCTGCAGCAGGTGCTCATGACCTACGGCCTGATCCTGGTCTTTGAAGAACTGCGCAGCCTGCTCGTGGGCGACGACGTGCACGGCGTGCAGGCGCCCGCCATCCTGGCCGGCACCCTGCCGCTGGGCGAGTTGATGACCTACCCGATCTACCGGCTCTTCATCTCGGGCGTCTGCCTGTTGCTGGCGCTGGGCATGTACCTCGTCTTCACGCGCACCCGGCTGGGCATGATGATCCGCGCCGGCAGCACCAACCGCGAGATGGTGCAGGCGCTGGGCATCGATATCCAGTTTCTCTACCGCGTGGTCTTCGCGGCGGGGGTGGCCATCGCGGTGCTGGCGGGCATGGTCGCGGCGCCGGTGTCGTCGGTCTATCCCGGCATGGGCAGCACGGTGCTGATCATCTGCTTCGTGGTGGTCGTGATCGGTGGCATCGGGTCGATCCGCGGCGCGCTGCTGGCATCGCTGCTGATCGGCGTGGTGGACACCTTCGGCAAGGTGCTGCTGCCGCAGGCGGCGGGCGTGCTGGTGTATGTGCTGATGGCGCTGATCCTGCTGTGGAAGCCCGACGGGCTGTTCAAGGCCGGATAGCCACCGATGCCGCGCTCCAAAGCCGTCTTCGTTGCTGCCGCCTTTGCCGCGCTGGCGCTGTTTCCGCTGCTCGCCGGCTCGTTCGGCATCGACCTCGTGACCAAGATCATGGTCTGGTCGATCTTTGCCCTGAGCCTGGAGCTGCTGGTGGGCAGCACCGGGCTGGTGTGCTTTGGCCAGGCCGCATTCTTTGGCATCGGTGCCTATGCCGCGGTGCTGCTCACGCCGCCCGACGCGCCGGCCTCGCTGCTGTGGCTGCTGCCGGCGTGCGTGCTGGCCGCGGCGGCCTATGCGCTGGCGGTGGGTGCGCTCTCGCTGCGCACGCGCGGCGTGTACTTCATCATGGTCACGCTGGCCTTTGCGCAGATGGCCTACTACCTCGTGCACGATACCCCGCTGGGCGGCGGCACCGACGGCATCTACCTCAGCGCCAAGCCGGTGTTGGGGGCCTGGCTCGACCTGGACCGGCCGCTCGCGCTGTACGCCTTCACGCTGGCCTGCCTGGCCGGTGTCTTCGGCTTCCTTGCGCTGCTGCTGCGCTCGCGTTTTGGCCGCGCGCTGGCGGGCATCCGCGTCAACGAGCAGCGCATGCGGGCGACCGGCTTTTCAACCTATCCGTACAAGCTGGCGGCCTTTACGGTGGCCGGCGGCATAGCCGGCCTGGCGGGCTTCCTGTTTGCGGTGAAAGACGGTTTCGTCAACCCCGAACTGATGAGCTGGCACCTCAGCGGCGCGGTGCTGATCATGATCATCCTGGGTGGCCTGGGCCACCTGCGCGGCGCGCTGATCGGTGCCTTTGCCTTTGCGCTGCTGCAGGAGTTTTTTCAGTCCGAGGCGATCTTCGGCGCCTTTGCCCGCCATTGGCACCTGGGGCTGGGGCTGACCATCATCGCCAGCGTGGCGCTGCTGCCGCGCGGCCTGGTGGGCGTGCCGGGGCAGTGGCGTGATCGGCTGCTCGGGCGCACCGGCAGCCGTGCCGGGGCGCCGGGGGGCTGGAAGTGACCGGTGCGGCCGAGGTCCTGCTGCGAGGCTGCGATATCACGCGCCGCTGGGGCGGCCTGGTGGCGGTGGACCGGGTTTCGATCGAGCTGGCGCGCGGCACCGTGCATGCCGTCATCGGCACCAACGGTGCGGGCAAATCGACGCTCATCAATATCCTCTCGGGCGAGATCGCGCCTTCCAGCGGGCAGGTCGAATTGCTCGGGCAGGATGTCACCGCCTGGTCGCAGCCGCGGCGCGCGCGCGCCGGCCTGGGCCGTAGCTACCAGCGCAATACGATCTATCCGACCTTCACGGTATTTGAAAACTGCCGCCTCGCGGCGCAGGCGCGCACGCAGAAGGCCTGGGCCCTGTGGACCGATGCCCGGCGCTGTGCGGCCAGCACCGGCGCCGCTCACGCGGCCGCCGCGCGCGCCGGGCTGGCCGATGTGCTGGAGCGCCCGGCCGGCCTGCTCAGCCACGGCCAGAAGCGCCAGCTCGAGATCGCCATGTGCCTGGCCACCGCGCCCGAGGTGCTGCTGCTCGACGAGCCGCTGGCCGGCATGGGTGCCGAAGAGACCGACCGCATGCTGGAGCTGCTGGCCGACCTGCGCGCCGGCCACGCCATCCTGCTGGTCGAGCACGATATGGACGCGGTATTCCGCATCGCCGACCGCATCACGGTGATGGTCAACGGCGCCGTCATCGCCAGCGATACGCCGGTGGCGGTGCGCGCCAGCCCGCTGGTGCAGGCGGCCTACCTGGGCGGCGAATGATGGCCTCCATCCTCGACGCCCGCGCCATCCACGCCTGGTACGGCTCCAGCCACGTGCTGTACGGCGTGGACCTGCAGATCTCGCGCGGCGAGACGGTGGGCCTGCTCGGCCGCAACGGCATGGGCAAGAGCACGCTGATCCGCACACTGCTGGGCTTTGTGCCGCAGCGCGACGGCCAGATCCAGCTCTTTGGCCAGGATATGTCGCGTGCGCGCCCGCACGAAGTGGCGCGGCTGGGCGTGGCCTACGTGCCCGAAGGCCGCGGCATCTTCCCCAACCTCAGCGTGCGCGAGAACCTGATCATGGCGGCGCGGCGCGGCCGCGACGGCCGCAACAGCTGGCCGCTGGAGCGCGTGCTGACGACCTTTCCGCGCCTGCGCGAACGACTGGCCTTCCTGGGCGCGCAGCTCTCGGGCGGCGAGCAGCAGATGCTCTCGATCGGCCGCGCGTTGATGACGCACCCCGAGCTCATCATCCTGGACGAAGCCACCGAAGGGCTGGCGCCACTGATCGTGGCCGAGATCTGGCGCGTCATCGGCGAGATCCGCGCCAGTGGCATCACCACCCTCATCGTGGACCGCGACTACCGCAAGGTGCTGGCGCAGTCGGATCGTGCCGTCGTCCTGCAAAAAGGCCAGGTCGTGCTGGCCGGCGCCGCGAGCGAGCTGCAGCGCAGCGATCAGCTGGCGGCCTGCCTGGGGGTGTGAGCGGGGCCCGCGTTCAAAATCGGCATTTGCCGGCAGGCACAACACAAGAAGCAACGGGGATCCATGTTCGAGCAGGCTTTCAGGAATATCGACGACATCCTGCACAAGGATGCTGGCTGCACCAGCGAGCTGGACTACACCGAGCAGTCGTCCTGGCTGCTGTTCCTGAAATACCTCGACGCGCTCGAAGACGACAAAGCCGCCGAGTCGGCGCTCGAAGGCAAGCGCTACACCTTCATCCTCGACCCCGCCCATCGCTGGGAAGCCTGGGCGGCGCCCAAGACCCCCGACGGCAAGCTCGACCACAACGCCGCCATGACCGGCGACGACCTGCGCGACTTCGTCAACGGCACGCTCTTCCCCTACCTGGCCGGCTTCAAGCACCGCGCCAGCGGCCCCAACACCATCGAATACAAGATCGGCGAGGTCTTCGGCGAGATCAAGAACAAGGTGCAGAGCGGCTACAACCTGCGCGACGTGATCGANNCACCTGTACGAAGCCAAGATCAAGAACATGGGCAACGCCGGGCGCAACGGCGGCGAGTACTACACGCCGCGCCCGCTGATCCGCGCCATGATCAAGGTGCTAGCACCCCGGATCGGCGAGCGCATCTACGACGGTGCCTGCGGCTCGGCCGGCTTCCTGTGCGAGGCCTACGACCACCTGCTGCCACAGGCCACCAAGGCCGACGACCTGAAGACGCTGCAGACGCGCACCTTCTACGGCAAGGAAAAGAAGAGCCTGGCCTACGTGATCGCGATCATGAACATGATCCTGCATGGCATCGAAGCGCCCAACGTCATCCACGCCAATACGCTGGCCGACAACATCAGCCACATCCAGGAGCGCGACCGCTACGACGTGATCATGGCCAACCCGCCATTCGGCGGCAAGGAGCGCAAGGAGGTGCAGCAGAACTTCCCGATCAAGACCGGCGAGACCGCCTTCCTGTTCCTGCAGCACTTCATCAAGACGCTGCGCGCCGGCGGGCGCGCGGCCATCGTCATCAAGAACACCTTCCTGAGCAACACCGACAACGCTTCGACCAGCATCCGCAAGCTGCTGCTGGAAAGCTGCAACCTGCACACGGTGCTGGACATGCCCGGTGGCACTTTTCAGGGCGCGGGCGTCAAGACCGTGGTGCTGTTCTTCGAGAAGGGCGCGCCCACGCGCAAGGTCTGGTTCTACCAACTGAACCCGGGGCGCAATATGGGTAAGACCAACCCGCTGAACGACGACGATCTGGTCGATTTCATCGAGCGGCAGAAGACCTTTGCCGATTCGGCGCAGAGCTGGTCGGTGGATGTGGCGGGCATCGACACCGCCACCTACGACCTGTCGGTCAAGAACCCGAACGGCGGGGATGAGGTCGAGTTGCGCACGCCGCAAGACATCCTCGACGAGATCGCGGCGCTTGATGCCGAGAGCGCGGAAGTGCTGGCGACGATTCGGGGGCTTGTATGAGAGCAGGCTGGAAGTTCGTGCCATTCGAGACAGTCGTTCGGTCGCGCGGATCGGGCGCCTCCGGGCTTCCAACGAGTGAGTGGCAAGAATCCGGGGCATACCCAGTCATTGGGCAGGGCGCGCAGGACATCGAAGGATGGACCGACCGATCTGATCTCCTGCTGACACCGACCTCTTCGGTTGTCTTGTATGGCGGCCACACGCGCCGAGCAAAGCACGTCGAGGGTCCATTTGTGGCAGGTCCAAATGTGAAGATCCTGGAGCCAGCGCAGGGGCTAGACAGCAGGTTTCTCTTCCACTACCTCACCCATTTGCCGATTGAGAGCAAAGGATACGCTGACCATTTTCCGCTTGTCCGAAAGTCTAGTGTGCCGGTTCCGCCTGAGCGCGAACAGCGCCACATCGTCGCCATCCTCGACGAAGCCTTCGAGGGCATCGCCACCGCCAAGGCCAACGCCGAGAAGAACCTGCAGAACGCGCGCGAGCTGTTCGAGCTTCGAATGGCAGTAGCCCTTAGGCATGGATGCGAAGGTTGGGTTGAGATGTCCATCGGTGATGCCTGCACGCTGAGGAGTGGGACGACGGTGCCAATGGACATTGAGCGCTCGGCTGGTGATGTCCCGTATGTCAAGGTGGCTGAGATGACGATGCCGGCTAACCGTGACGGTGTGACAACCTCAATTCGGTTCCTCAATCGGTCCGACATCAAGCCGAGCTGGCTGATCCCGGCCGGGGCGGTGATCTTTCCAAAGCGAGGAGGCGCGATCTTGACGAACAAGAAGCGGCTTGTGCTGGTGGACATTTGCGCCGACCTCAACATCATGTCGGTGATCCCTTCCGACAAGCTCACAGCGGAGTTTCTGTACCTGTATTTCCTCACCGTGGACATGAGAAAGCTGGGTACGGGCTCGTCCATTCCGCAGATCAACAACTACGACATAGCCCCGCTGCTGATCTCGTTTCCGGCATCGAAGGCAAGGCAAATCGAAGTGGCTGAAGCGCTTCGAACGACGGAGACCGAGTGCCAAAGCCTTACCGCACTGTATGAACGGAAGCTCACTGCCCTCGATGAGTTGAAGAAGTCCTTGCTGCACCAAGCGTTCACGGGCAGGCTGACGGCCGAGAAGACTTTCGATCTCGCGGAAGCCGTGACATGAACGAAGCCGAATCCCGCGCCGAACACATCAACCGCGCTTTGCGCCTTGCTTTCCAGTCTGCCCGGCGCTACCGACGTTGCCGCGCCCACCGGCCCAGAGAGTGAACCCATGAAGAACCTGCCCGCCGAGTTTGAAGGTCAAGCCATCCGCCGCAGCTATGACGAGGCCACCGAGACCTGGTGGTTCTCGGTGGTGGACGTGGTGCAGGTGCTGACCCAGCAGCCCGACGATCTGACGGCCCGCAAGTACTGGAATCAGCTCAAACGACGGCTTGCCAAGGAGGGCAGTCAACTGGTGACGGACTGTCACCAGTTGAAGATGCCTGCCGCCGACGGCAAGCAGCGGGCGACCGACGTGGCGACGGCACAGACGCTGTTGCGCCTGGTGCAGTCGGTGCCCAGCCCCAAGGCCGAGCCCATCAAACTGTGGTTGGCCAAGGTGGGCTACGAGCGCATGCAGGAGATGGCCGAACCGGCGCTGTCGCTGGACCGCGCGCGCCACACCTGGCAACAGCACGGCCGCAGCGACAAGTGGATCCAGCAGCGCATGACCGGGCAGGAAACTCGCAACAAGCTCACCGACTTCTGGCGCGAGCACGAGATCAAGGAAGGCCAGGAATTCGCCATCCTCACCAACATCATTCACCAGGAATGGTCGGGCGTGAGCGTGAAGGCGCACAAGAAGATCAAGGGCCTGAACAGCCACAACCTGCGCGATCACATGACCGAGGCCGAGCTGATCTTCACCGCGCTGGCCGAACTGTCCACGCGGCAGATTGCCGAGAACACCCAGGCCACCGGCCTGCCAGATAACAAGACGGCCGCGCAGGCCGGTGGCGGCATCGCCAAGCGAGCGCGGCTGCAACTGGAAGGCCAGACCGGCCGGCGTGTGGTGTCCGATGAGAACTACCTCGCCACTGCGGCGCGGAAGACCTTGAATGCGCCCCGCAAGGCCTGAGCCGCCGCGATGAACAATGCCGAACGCCTGGTGCGGCCGCTTCGCCCTTCATTGCCGATAGTTCAAAGTTCGCGCGATTCGCGCGAGTCGCGCGAAACGAACGAATCGTCTACACTCGCCAGACCCGCCAACCGCAGGAGCCGACCATGCAAACCTACACCGCCAACGAGGCCAAGACGCGTTTTGGTGAGTTTCTCGACCGGGTTCAGCGCGAGCCGGTACGGGTGATGCGCCACGACCGGGTGGTAGGCGTCATGGTCAGTGCCGAGGACTACGAGGCGATGCGGGCGTTTTATGCCAACCGCCTGGTGCAGACCATGAACGAAACCGCCCAGGCGGCGCAGCAGGCCGGTCTGACCCCTGAACTGTTGGCCAAACTGCTGGCTGACGAAAGCTGACGGCGCCGTGGCGATCGCCGCGTTGAGCGTGGTGGTGGATACCAACGTTTGGATCAGCGGCCTGCTGACGCGATCCGGCGTTCCGGGGCAACTGACCCGTCAGGTCGTGCTGCGAGCGCAGCCCGTGTTCACGACAGAGACATTCGACGAGCTCAGCGAACGCCTGTGGCGCCCCAAGTTCGACCGCTACGCCACGCTGGAGCAGCGCAAGCGTCTGCTTGGCGATCTGCGCAACGCCGCACGATGGGTCGAGGTCGCGCCTGAAACCGCGGCACGATCCTTCTGCCGCGATGCCAGCGACGACAAGTTCATTCATGCAGCCATCGCGGCCGGTGCGGCCTGTCTGGTCACGGGCGACAAGGATCTCCTGATCCTGGCCGAGAATCTCCTGGAGCTCGGCGTGCGCGTGTTGTCGCCCGCTGCCGCATGGGCGTTGCCTGAACTCGCGACATCGAACTGAGAGGCGCCGACCTTGTGAACGAAGCCGAAACCCGCGCCGAGCACATCGACCCCGCGCTGAAGGCCGCCGGCTGGGGCGTGGTCGAAGGCAGCCGCGTGCTGCGCGAGCATGGCATCACACTGGGGCGGCTTCAGCCCAGCGCCGGCGGTGGCGGCAAGGGTGGACAGAGCCCCAGGGCCAAGGCCGAGATCGCCGACTATGTTCTCGTCTACCGCAACACCAAGCTGGCCGTCATCGAGGCCAAGGCGTGGGACAAGCCCCTCACCGAGGGTGTGGGCCAGGCCAAGAGCTACGCCGCCAAGCTGGCGGTGCGTTTCACCTACGCCACCAACGGCCAGGCGATCTACGGCATCGACATGGCCTCCGGCGCCGAAGGCGACGTGGCCGGCTACCCCAGCCCGGACGAGTTGTGGAAGCTGACCTTCGCCGCGGCGAACGCCTGGCGCGACCGCTTCGCCGCCGTGCCCTTCGAGGACAAGGGCGGCACCTGGCAAGGGCGCTACTACCAGGACATCGCCATCACGCGCGTGCTGGAGGCCATTTCCGCTGGCCCGAAATCCACGCATACGCGCATCCTGCTGACGCTGGCCACCGGCACCGGCAAGACCTTCATCGCCTTCCAGCTCGCGTGGAAACTGTTCCAGAGCCGCTGGAATCTGGCGGACTGGAAGAGTGGCGCCGAGCCCCATGAACTTGGAAGTCGCCGGCCACGCATCCTGTTCCTGGCCGACCGCAACATCCTGGCCGACCAGGCCTACAACGCCTTCTCGGCTTTCCCCGACGATGCCTTGGTGCGCATCGACCCGGCGGACATCCGCAAGACGGGGCGGGTGCCGAAAAACGGCAGCATCTTCTTCACCATCTTCCAGACCTTCATGAGCGGCCCCGGTGGTGCGCCGTACTTCGGTGAGTACCCGGCCGACTTCTTCGACTTCATCGTCGTCGACGAGTGCCACCGCGGCGGCGCCAACGACGAAGGCAGCTGGCGCGCCATCCTCGACTACTTCGCGCCGGCCGTGCAGTTGGGCCTGACCGCCACGCCCAAGCGCAGCATCAACGCCGACACCTACGCCTACTTCGGCGAGCCGGTGTTCGTGTACTCGCTCAAGGAAGGCATCAACGACGGCTTTCTGACGCCGTTCAAGGTGCGTCAGATCGCCACCACGCTGGACGAGTACGTCTACACGCCCGACGACCTGGTGATGCAGGGCGACATCGAGGCCGGCAAGCGCTACGAAGAGAAAGACTTCAACAAGATCATCGAGATCAAGGAGCGCGAGGCCTACCGGGTCAAGCTCATGATGGGGATGATCGATCAGCGCGAGAAGACCATCGTGTTCTGCGCCACCCAGGCCCATGCGCTGGCGGTGCGCGACCTGATCAACCAGGCCAAGACGCTCGATTCCCATGGCCGCGACCCGCTCTACTGCGTGCGGGTGACGGCCAACGACGGCGCTTTGGGCGACCAGTACCTGCGCGACTTCCAGGACAACGAGAAAACCATACCGACGGTGCTGACCACGTCGCAGAAGCTGTCCACCGGCGTGGATGCGCGCAACGTGCGCAACATCGTGCTGATGCGCCCGGTGGCGTCGATGATCGAGTTCAAGCAGATCATCGGGCGCGGCACGCGCCTGTACGACGGCAAGGACCACTTCACGATCTACGACTTCGTGAAGGCGCACCACCACTTCAGCGACCCGGAGTGGGATGGCGAGCCCTTGGAGCCTGATCAGCGACCGCTGCGCACCGGCAGCGGTGCGACGGATGTGCCACTCGGCGCACCCACGCCACCGCCGTTCAATGAACCACCGCCCGCCAGGATCAAGGTCAAGCTGGCCGACGGCAAGGAACGCAAGATCCAGCACATGACGGCCACGACGTTCTGGGGCGCCGACGGGCGCCCGATGTCGGCGGCGCAGTTTCTGGAAGTGCTGTACGGCGCACTTCCCGAGTTCTTCAAGGACGAAGACGAATTGCGGCGCATCTGGAGCGTGCCTGACACGCGCAAGGCGCTGCTGGCCGGCCTGGCCGACAAGGGCTTCGGACGGGAACCGCTGGCCGAGATGCAGAAGGTCATCGAGGCCGAGCACAGCGACCTGTTCGATGTGCTGGCCTATGTGTCGTTCGCCGCCGAACCGGTGACACGGGCCGAGCGTGCTGCGGCGGCGCATGCGGCGGCGGCGGCAGAGTTCACCGACAAGCAACAGGCCTTTGTCGACTTCGTGCTGGCCCAGTACGTCAGGCAAGGCGTGGACGAACTCGACGCCGAAAAGCTGTCGCCGCTGCTGCGCCTCAAGTACCAGGCGCTCAGTGATGCCTTCGCTGAGCTGGGCAAGCCTGAGCAGGTGCGCCGGGTTTTCGTGGGGTTTCAGCGCCATCTGTACGCCGCGCGGAGCTGACCGCGCGCAGAATCGAGCGCATCGCGGGCCTCGTCGCCCGTGCCGCCCAGGAGTCCACCATGGCCGTCATTCGTGATCGTCCCTACACCCAGTTCAACTTCCTGGTCGATCTCGGCAGCGGCGACAGCAGCGGCGTGCAGGCCGGTTTTCAGGAGGTCAGCGGACTCGGCAGCGAGGTTGCCGTCATCGAATACCGCAACGGCAACGCCAAGGACAACAGCGTCATCAAATTGACCGGGCTCAACCGGGCCAGCGATGTCACCCTCAGGCGCGGCGTCATCGGCTCGCTCGATCTGTATGCCTGGTTCGACCAGATCCGCAACGGCGACCAGAAGGCGCTGCGCACGGTGACCATCGCATTGCTGGCCGAAGACCGCAGCGGCGTCGTGCAGACCTGGAAATTGCAGCGCGCGCGCATCACCAGGCACACCTGCGGCCCGCTCAACGCCAAGGGTGGCGAGGTGGTGATCGAAGAAATGGTGCTCACCTGCGAGCGCCTCGAATTGGAGTAGATCGCCAAGATGGCCGAGATGCGTGAGCGCCCCTATGCCGGCGCCAATTTCCTGGTCGATTTCGGTGCCGGCGACGGGCGCGCCGCGAGCGCGGGATTCTGCGAAGTCATCTTCCCGGTCTTCAGGGCCGCGCCTGACGCGTGGCCTGCGCCAACGGCGCCTCCAGCGCAGGGCGGCGGCGCCACGGGTGCCGCGCCGTCCCAGCACCTCGTGCTCAGGCGTGGCGTCACCGGCAGCCTGGATCTCTACGCCTGGTGGAACAAGGCTCGCCGCGGCAAGGCGCCGCAGCGGCGCACGCTAAAGATCCAGCTCCTGGGCGAGGACCACGCCACCGTGGTGCTGACCTGGCGGCTGCGCAACGTGCGGCCGGTCAGCCTGGGCTACTCGCCCTTGCGGGCGCTGGACGGCGGCGTGCTGATCGAGACGCTGGAGCTGGCCTTCGACGGCATGGAGATGTGCTGAGGCCGCTTCACGAGCCGGCGTCTGCGCGGATGACCCGCGCATCGGGCGCCAGCGCGTACAGCGCCTGCACTTCGACCGCCCGCCGCGCCAGCACCAGGCCCTGGTTGATATAGCCCTTGTCGGTGATCTCGCCGGCGGCCGCGCTTGGCGCATCGGGCAGCAGCAGGGCGCGCGTGGGGGTCTGTGACGAGCCGGCGCGGCGCAGCGTGCGCAGCCCCGCCTGCACATGGGCGGCGACCTGCGACGGCGGCAGCGCGCGCGCGGCTTCGGTGAGGAAGACCAGCACGCCGATCTCGCTGCGGTCGTGGCCGGTGATGACGACATCCTGCACGTAGGGCGCGAAGGCCGAGACGACGGCCACGCGCAGCGTGCCCACGCTGACCCAGGTGCCGCTGGCGAGCTTGAAATCCTCGGCCACCCGGCCGTTGAAGACGACGCCTTGCAGCGCGTCCTGCGCATCGAGCAGATAGCCGGCATCGCCGATGCGGTAGTAGCCCTCGTCGTCGAAGGCGGCGCGCGTGGCGGCGGCATCGTTGCGGTAGCCGGGGAAGACGTTGTCGCCCTTGACCCGCATCTCCAGCTTGCCGGCGCTGGGCACGAATTTGAGGCTCACGCCCGGCAATGGCAGGCCGATGACGCCCGGCCGATCGAGCCGCCAGTTGGCCGAGGTGACGGCCGGCGCGGTCTCGGTGGCGCCCCAGGAGGTGGTCAGCCAGATCGGCTCTGTGCGCACGCGCGCGGCCACCGCTTCGAGCCGCTGCCAGGTGGACAGCGGGATCGCCGCGCCGGCATAGAAGACCATGCGCAGGCGGCTGAAGAAGCGGCATGCCAGCTCGGCGTCGGCCTCGAGCGCCGGCAGCATCATCTCGAAGCCGCGCGGCACGTTGAAATACACCGTGGGCTGCACGTCGCGCAGGTGGGCCAGGGTCTTGTCGATGGCGCCGGGCAGCGGGCGGCCGTCGTCGATATACATCGCGCCGCCGGTGCGCAGCACGATATTCAGGTTGTGGTTGCCGCCGAAGGTGTGGCTCCACGGCAGCCAGTCCAGCAGCACCGGCTTTTCAAGATCCAGAAAGCGCAGGGTCTGCGCCACCATCTGCTGGTTGGCGCACAGCATGCGGTGGCTGTTGATCACGACCTTGGGCTGGCCGGTGGAGCCGCTGGTGAGCAGGTATTTGGCGTGGCTGTCGGGGGTGAGGGTGGCAAAGGCCTGCATCACCGCCGGCGTCTCGGGGGTGGCGGCGAACTGCGCGAAATCCAGCGCACCGGCGTGGCTGGCCGCACCGCGGCTGAAGACGGCCACCGCGTCG
>CXWL01020359.1_pt1 | contig 21791 bp, 24 predicted proteins | sample 590931 | NCBI WGS metagenome assembly CXWL01 (sample SAMEA3498368, study PRJEB10139) | groundwater metagenome | biome: water well; material: biofilm material | place: Germany | collected 2015-04-27 | reverse complement strand
ATTCAAGGCCGGGCAGAGCGCCGAGCAGGTACGCGACGCGGTGCAGTCAGTGGAACACCGCGCCGACGACTTCGTGCGCCAGATGGAAGACGCGCTCGCGCGCACCTTCGTTACTCCGCTCGACCGTGAAGACCTGCACAAGCTCGCTTCTGAGCTCGATGACGTCGTCGACATCACCAACCTGGCGGCGCGGGCCTGCGCGGTCTACGGCGTCGAGAGGCCCACCGAAGCGATGATGAAGCTGATGGACGTGCTCGTCGCCTGCACCAACGTGCTCAAAGAGGCGATACCCAAGCTGCGCGCGCACAAGTATTCGGAGATCATGGAACTGGCCCGGAAGATTCGCGCCATGGAAAAAGAGGCTGACACCATTTTTCGCGCGGCGATCAGCGCGCTCTTTCGGGCGCCCAACATCGAGGCCCGCGAGTTCATGAAGCAAAAAGAGGTGCTCGAAGACATCGAGCGCGCCGTGGACCACTGCGACAATGTCGCCGACCTGTTGTCCAACCTCTCGGTCAAGCATGGTTAGTTTGCTCGTCGCCGTCGTGCTGATGGCGATTGTCTTCGATTACATCAACGGGTTTCACGACGCGGCCAATGCCATCGCCACCGTGGTGTCGACCGGTGTGTTGCCCATTCGTGCCGCGGTGTTCATTGCCGCGGTACTCAATTTCGCGGGCGCGGTCAGCGGCACCGCGGTGGCGAAGACCATCGCCTCGGGTTTCGCCGACGCCACCACCGTCACCCAGAGCGTGGTCTTGGCCGCGCTCATCGGCGCCTCGGTGTGGAACCTCATTACCTGGTGGTACGGCATTCCTTCCAGCTCGTCGCACGCGCTCATCGGCGGGTTAGCGGGCGCGGTGGTTGGGCACGCGGGCCTGAGCGCCTTCAAGTGGGCGGCCTTGGGTCAAAAGGTGCTCATTCCCCTGGTGGTGTCACCCACCGCGGGGTTCATCTTTGCCTTCTTGTTGATGGTGGGCCTGGTGTGGGTGGTGCGGCATTTACGGCCGGCGACCGTGCATCGCGGCTCTCGGCGGCTGCAGTTGGTGTCGGCCTGCATGATGGCCTTCTCGCATGGCTCCAACGACGCACAGAAGTCGATGGGCATCATCACCTTGGCACTGGCTTCGTGGGTGGCGGCGGGTCATCAGGCGTTGCCTGAGTGGGTGGTGCCCAACGCGGCCGGAGCGGTGCCGCAGTGGGTGATTGTGGTCTGCGCTGCCGCCATCGCCGCCGGTACCGCGGCCGGAGGCACCCGCATCATCAAGACCATGGGCACCAAGATTATTCGCATCACGCCCCTGCAGGGCTTCGCCGCCGAGACGAGCGGAGCGCTCACCATTCTCGCCGCCAGTCATTTCGGCGTGCCGGTGTCGACCACCCACTGCATCAACGCTTGCATCATGGGCGTGGGCGCGAGCAAGCGGGTGTCGGCGGTGCGCTGGGGCGTGGCCAGCAACATCTTGATGGCCTGGGTGCTCACCTTGCCGCTCTCGGCGGCGTTGGCGTGGGTGGCGATGCAGCTGCTCGCCATCGTGACGTAAGAGAGCCACCAGAATCAGCCTTGCATTCAATGTCGGCGGCGCTGGTGGAAGGGTGCAACAGAAAGAGCGCGCGAAGCAGGCTCATCCACGCGGTGGTGCGGTGGTCTCCCCGTGAAAGATGGGTGAGCTCGTGCGCGAGCACCATGTGTCGTTCTGGGGTGGCCAGCTTCTTCAAGACGAAAGGGTCAATGGCGAGCGTGGGTTCGTTCCACCCGGTGACGAAGGGCGCCCAACCACCGCTCATTGTTTTCACCAGCGGCACTTCGAGGTGAAGCGATTCACAGAGCGCGCGCACTTCCGCCAGCAGCGAAGGGTCCGCCGGTTCTCGGCCGAGCCGCGCGTGGAGCCGAGTCGCATTCCAGCCCAGCTTGAGAAGACTGAACCCCACGCCCAGAAGCCACACCGCCCCCAGCGCGGGCAGCAGCCCCGGCCACGAGCCCACCTCGACGGTGCTGCTCATTCCGTTTACGGCCAGCGCGAACTGCTCCGCTGCCTTCGTGGGGACCTCCAGCCGTGGAGTCGACGCCACCATCTGTGCGCGCCGCGTAGGCCAAGAGCACCCCACTGCCCAGAATCGCGAAGGTGTCAGCCGTCATCACCGGCTCCTCGGTCGCTTCTCACCCAAGCGGGCGTCGATTTTTTCCCGCAGCGCCTTGAGGTCTTCTTTCGCCAGGCTCTCTTGGTCGAGCAGCCCCGTCACCAATTCGTGGGCGCTGCCTCCGAAGAGCCGGTCGAGCAGGTCGCGCACGTGCTGCCGGCGCGCTTTGCCCGGTTCCACCGCCGCCCGGTAGAGGTGCGCCTTGCCTCCGTCGGGGTGAGGCGAGTGCGCGACGTAGCCCTTCTGCTCCAAGATGCGCGTCAGGGTGAGCACGGTGTTGTACGCGGCGGAGCGATCGGTGCGGTCCAATAACCCGTTCACCGTCAAGGGGCCATGGGTCCACAGCAGGTGCATGATTTCCGATTCGGCGCGGGTCAGAATCGGCAGCGGAGACGACTTCGGCTTGCTCATAACTAGAGGCTTAGTTGATGTGAACTGGCCACGTCAACTAAGACCTTAGGAGATAATCGAGGCGCCAGAATATTGGGCCCGTTACGTCTTGGTGACGCTGATTGTTCGCACACGACGCAAGAACCCAGGCTTGCTTGAATTCGTTGGGTCTGTAGGCCATAGCCAAACAAGGGCTATCGGCTCAAACGCCGAAGTGGTGCTGATCGCCGAGGACGAGGAAGGTCTGTGCGAATCGGTGTAAGAGCTGCTCGAAAGACCAGGGTTACCGCGCGGTGCCGGCGAACGATGGTGGCCAAGCATTGAGGGTGGAACACCTCTCGCCCGACCACGAGAGCCAATCAGCGCTCAACGCGGCGGGGTCGGTAACGCGCCTTTACTCGCACCTCGAGAACGCGCCGGTTCAGGTTACAGAAGGTTGACGTTTGCCTGTAGGCTTACCTGCGCTTTTGATTTTTTACCCGTAGGTTTTGAGGTAACGCACCATGGTTTTCGGTCCTGTTCGTCGTCCGCTGGCTCCCAATGTCCACGTCACCACGTCTGCGTTGATGGCGGGTCCCGCGGCACGCCACTACAAGCCGACCAAGTCCGAAATTTTCTCGATGATCGGCGTGCCTCCCGGCGGCTTCGTGCCGAAGGGCCTCGATGCGTTCAAGATAGACGGCTTGGGTTCGGGCTTGATGACAGTGGGTCGCGGCGTGAAGAAGCTTGGCAATGGCAAGTTTCAGCGAACGGTCCAGTTTCTCGTTACCGCCGACCAATTCAAAGAGACGGCAAGCACCGGGGCGCTGAAGTCGGCGACCTTGGTGCTGGTGAAGCCCAATAACGGCGGCACGGTCGAAGTGCCGATGGCGATGGCCAAGGACCAGGGCAGAGGGTGGAATCGTATTGCCACCACGGTCAACCAAGACGACCTCAACAAGCTGCGCGGCAATGCTGACTCGCTCGAGTTCGTGGTCAAGCTGACGTTCAAAAAGCCGCTCCTCGTTGGCGGGAAACCGAAGATGGTGGAGCAGGAGATGTGGGTCAACCAGCAGAACGCCAACACCGCCACCAACAAGCACCGGAACTTTGGGCTGCACAAAGACCAGATGAAGACCCGGTAGGTCGGGAATTGGCCTGAAGGGGATGAGCGGGCGTCGGTGCTGTTGTCAGTTTCAGCGTGCCGTCTTGCTCTCATTCCCCTTTAAGTCGCTCGGAGCCTTCGTTGCCGAGGACTTCGACGAAGTGGGCGAGTCTGGGTATTGCGGGCGGCCACAATCTCGCCCACATAAGAGTTGAATCGCGCCGAAGAGGCAGGTCGCGCCTTCCGGCCATGAGAGCACCGGGGCACTATGGCCCACGAAGAAACACTCAGCCCTTGACCGCCCTTTTGAGCCGCCTTTTCTAGCGTAGCCGCGCTTCCAACCGCGCCCTCACCTTCGGCCATTCTTCCGCGAGCACGCTGAAATAAACCGTATCGCGCGTGAACCCATCGCCGAGCACCATGTGCTTGCGCAGCGTGCCTTCTTCCACCGCACCCAACTTGGCGATGGCGTTGCGCGAATGCACATTGCGCGCGTCGCACTTGAGTTCCACCCGCTGTAGCTTCAGCACCTCGAACGCGTGCGCAAAAAGGAGCAGCTTGGTGGCGGGGTTGACGGTGCTTCCGCGCGCATTTTCCTGATACCAGGTATTCCCGATCTCAATGCGCTTGTCGTGCAGAGCGAAATTCAAATACCGCGTGCTCCCCACCCACTGCCCACTGTCGCGCCGAAACACCGCGAAGGGAAAATCAGCGCGCGTCGTTTCCCACGCCAGCGATTTTTGCCACCAGCGCTCGAAGTGCTCCACTGGCTTCAACCCCACACCCTGGGGCGAGTACGTCCACACGCTCTCATCATCGGCGGCGATGCGCAGTGAACCCGCGTGCGAAGCCGCCAGCGGCTCCAACCTGACGAGCGCATTCTCGAGCACCGTGGGGGTCATCGGGTTTTTGAAGCGTTAAGCGCTTTCAGCTCCGTCGAGCTCAATTCCCCCGTGCTCTTGAACCTCACCGGAGTGTGCAGATTGAGCGCGTGCAATTCGCCGTCAGGTTCTACCCCCGGCTTGAGCGGTGTCAGGGGAATCAACCGGCTTGCGCCTGGTGCCATGTGAAAATAGTCGTCTGCGGGGCGGAAATTCTCATCGTCAATATGCACCGCCTGCGCGAAGCGCTTGGTCTTCAGGTTGAGCTGATAAACGCCACGCACCGACACCACCCGCGCTTCCAGCCCTAGATTCCCCCGCGCCGGCAGTGAGTGGCCTTGCGGAAAATGAAACGCTTCAGCGAGCTTGATGGGCGCCGAACCCGCCACGTTATAGAGCGAGACCACGGTGACATCGTGCGCCGGAGGGCCGAAGCGATACGCATAGGTGGCGTCGTAAAAGTGCTCTGAGAGCTCGGCGCCCCACAGCTCCACGCGGCCCCGGCCGGGTACCTTCAGCCGGCACTTGGCCGAATGAATGGGCGTCTCACCATGCCGGTAGTGCACCAGCCGCACGTCGGCAGCGAGCGTCTCTTTGCGCTCGTTGACCACGTGAATGCGCAGCCCATTCAGCCCTTCGTCAGTGAGCAGCACCGTCACCGGAGCGAAGGCCCGCTTCAAGTAATGCCACGCCGCCTTGGGAGTACCGAGCGCGTCGACCACGCCCCAGCCCGCGCCGGGCCACAAGTCTTGAAAGAACCACACCAAGCCGCCGTTGGTGGGGGTGGCGCTGCTACGCCACTCTGAAAAAACGTGGCTCATCACTTCGCCGGTGACGACGCGGCTGCACGCCAAGTAGCGCTCCATGTCGGTGTAGCGCAGCTCCGAAGGGTCGACCTTGAACAGCGTCTTCAAGTAGTGGTCGCGAACGTCGTCAAAGTCCCAATTGGCGCCGAGGTCGCGGGGCACCCGCTCTTTCCACCGGGGGTGATGAAAAGGCATTTCACTCTTGAGCAGCATGCCGCTCAGCGTGCTCGCTTCGGGAATGTTGGCGAAGGCCAGGCATTCCGACGCGAACTGCACTTCAGCGCGCCGTGAATCGTCGAGAGGCCGCAAGTAGGCGCCGACGCCGTAGTAGTGCGTGGCGCCGCGGTTGGCCTGAAAGGGCAGGGTGCCGCCCGAGGGGCTGTTGGGCCAGTAAGGTACGTCGGGGCGAATTTTCTGCGCCACGCCCGGCAACACCTCGCGAAACAGGGGGCTGCTCCAGGCCTCGCGCGAAAGCCCCATCATCGCGGCTTGCTGCTCGACTTCGCTGCCGCCGCAGAGCACCGCCAGCGAAGGAGCCAACTGCGCCCGGTCGACGAACTGCTCGGCCTCGGTGACGACGCTGCGCAGCCAGAGCGCGTCAGCAGCGGGGTAGTCGAGGTTGGCGAACATGAAGTCGTGCCACACCAGCAGCCCCAGCTCGTCGCACAAATCGAAGAACGCGTCTGACTCGTAGACGAAAGTGCCGCCCACCCGCAGCATGTTCATGCCCGCCTCGCGCGCCAGCCGTAACAGCGCGTCGTGGTCGATGCGTGAAGAGCCTAGCGAGACGAGGTCGGGCGTCGTCCAGCAGGCGCCGCGCGCAAAGATGGGTACGTCATTCACCTTGAGGCCGAAGTTCTTGCCGCCCTCAGACTCGAGCGTCAGCGTGCGAAACCCGGTTTGCCCTAAGTCGACCACCGAGTCGGCGACGCGCGCTTCGACCCGGTACAGATTGGCGTCGCCGTGGGTATGGGGCCACCACGGCTTCACCGTGCCCATCACCACCTGCCCCTCGAGGTACCCGCCACCCACTTGCTCCAGCGTGCCTTTGGCGTCGCCTACCTGCAGAAAACCGATGGCTCCCCTGGGTAGGTTGTCGACCTTGACACGCGCGCGCACCGTGCCTTCGTTCTTTTCGAGCATGGGGCGCACGTCGGCGGTCAGCACCCGCATGCGGCCTAAATGTTCTTCCAACCAGATGTCGCGCCAGGGCCCAATCGCGTGCACGGGCGGACACCAGCCGGGCATGTGGCCCAAGAGCGTGGTGCGAAAAAAGCGCAGGTTGCTGGTCTCGAACATGCGCGGCTTCCACCGGGGCTTCGGCTTCTTCGCCGCCAAGAGTGGATTCAGTGCGCGAAAGAGAATGTAGAGCTCGTTCTCGGCCTGCAGGTATTTGCCCACTTCGACATCGTGGGTGTGAAACATGTTGTCGCTTAAGAGAATGCGCTGCCCGTTGAGCCACACCTCGGCGAAGGTGGCCAGGCCCTCGAAGTGCAACGTGCGCGCTTCGCCCGCGGGTACCGGCCCTGAAGAGAAGGTGCACTTGTACCAATAGTCGCGGTGGTGCAGAGACGCCGGGTCATCCAAATTCCAGGCGCCGACGTCTTTGAGTGCCTGGGCGACCGTGCCCGGCACCTTCGCTTTCGTCCACCGGGGGGTGGCCGCTTCTAAGTGTCGAGGGCTCTCGGCGGCGCTGGGCTGGGTCGCGCACAGCCCCCACCCATCGAGTAAGCGCACCTTGCGCACGCCGCTGACGTCACGAATTCGAGCCATGCCATACCTCTTTCAACGAAAGTGCGCGGTCAGGCAGCCCATGCCTTTTTCCCATTGCTGCTCGAAGGCGTCGAAGGTGCTGGTGGCATCGAGCGGCTTCTTTCGATTCACCGCGCGCGCGAGCTGAAACATCAGTGCCTTGCTCAAATTGGCGAGTTCCCCAAACGCCTCTTCGGCCACCTTCAAGTCACCTTGCACGTGCTCATGTAGCCACTGCAGCTGCGAAGCCGCGAGCCCGAAGGCCGCGCCCACCTGGCGCAGGGTGTTGAACGCATAGAGGTGATAGGTCGCCAGCGGCTGCGTCAGCAGCCACGCCACGTCTTCTTCGAAGCGTGCGCGGTACGGCTTGAAGGGGTTGTTCTTCGGCGAGCGCTGCAAGCGCGCCCGAAACAGCTCCAGCGACGCTTTGCCCAAGGCGGCGCCTTTGAGCGCGCGCTCGGGGTTGAACTTCACCATCTCTACATACGGGGGAAGAATGTGGGGGTTCTCTTTCAACCCTTCGAGCAGCCGAAACACGCCTCGGTAGTCTTCACCTTCGAGCCCGTAATAGCCGGCGTTGTGAAAATAGCCGAGCCGCTCGGCCGCGGTGTCAACGTGTTGAATGCCAATCGACGTCTTCACATGCTCGAGCCGATACGCGGTGCCCTTGGTGTCGGGCAGGTAGTGCGAGTCCATCTCCACAATCAGCAAGCGGCCCTGCGCCAGGTGCTCCATCACGTGCAACTGCAACGGCCGCCACACCGCCATCTCTTGCACCTCAATGCCGTAGAGGGCGCTCAAGTCTTGCAGTGGAAACTTGAAGAACGTCCACTGGTCGCCTTCGAAGTCGAGCTCCAGGCAAAAAGAGAGCGCGGCGCGCGGCTCGTAACCGAAGGCATTGAGCACTTCTATCCACAAGTCGACGTAGCAGTTCGTCTCGGGCCAGGCGCGCGTGGGGTCGTGGAGCAGGTGCGGCACATAGGCGCCGGGCTCGATGGGAAGAATGCGTGCGCTAGAGCCCATCTCATAACCCCATTCAGGTCGCCGGAACGCCGATCTGCGGCGCCGAGCAGCTTCCGCAGCCCTCGAAATACCGACAAGTATTCCCTCGGGCTCCGTCCTTGCGCGGCTTGCACCTCGCCGTTCGGGCTCGGTCAGGGGTTATGAGATGGGCTCTTGTCGACATGCGGTTAAGCGTTACGGAGGCTGCTCAAGGCCAGAGCTGTTTCTTCACTGCCGCGGGCCATTTTTCCAAATCGAACCCGTGGTACTTGAACAACGCCAGCGTCACCCGTTCCATACCGAAGCCGACGCACGCGGTGTGCGCCACCTGGCTGTCGTGGGTGTTGATTTTCCACAGTAGGCCGAAGTGGTCCTGGTGGTAATTGAACGAGAGGCACGCGGTGGGCTTCTCTTCGCTGGTGATGGGTATCAGCAATTCGAACTTCAGGCCCTGGTCGCGCTGGTTGGCGGCGAGCATTCGCCCGGCGCGGCCGAAGAAGGGGTCATTGGCCACCTCGACTTTGAGCGGCACTCCGAGTGAGCCCATCAACTTCTGCCCGCGCTCGAGCCACATTTCGCGAAACGACATCACCTGCTGCGGCGTGCCGATGCGCACGTACTCACGCATGCGAAACAGTTGCATGCGCGCCGGGTCGACCGAAGGCTCGTGGCGAAAGCAGTACGAATAGACATCGACCATCGCTCCGTCGGGCTTGAGCGGGCCGCGTTTGGCCAGGGTGGGGTAAATCGGGTAGCAGGCCGCGGGCGTCATCACCGCCTGGGTGGCTTTCTGTCCCAAGGTCCAGTCGCGGCCTTCTTCAATCGCCTTCAGCAGCGCCAGGTGGTCGGCGTCGGTGCCCATGAAGCTGTGCAGCGTGCCCGCGAGCTGGGGAAAAGACTTCAAGTACTCGCTCTCTTCCAGGTGCTTGCGGCTGATCGCGGGAGGAAAGCGCATCACCTCGGCGCCGTCGCCGCCGCCGTAACGCGAAATCAGCGCGTTGAAGCGGTCGACCACCTCTTCGAAGGCGCCGCTGCGGCCATAGAGGCCTTCGACGCCGGTGTCGATGAGCAGCCCGTGCTTGAGCAACTCATCTAGGTACGCGCGCTGCGCCTGGCTGGGCTCGTTAGGGGGCATGGTGTCTATTCGTCCTTGTGAACAAGCAATAGCGAAGCGGTGGTGCCCAAGATGCGGTCGTTGGAAACCATGACTTGTGCGCTGTGGGCATCGCGCAAGTGGCGGCCGACGCTGTACGGGCCGTCATTCTTGTAGCCGTGAATGCCGCAGATGAGCAGCGCCCGGTTGACGACGTCGATGGCCATCTGCGAGGTGCCGGTCTTCAAGTGGTTCATGCGAATCGCAAAGCCGAGCGAGGTGAGTGCGTCGGGCTCGTTCATCGCCGCTTCGTACGCGGCGCTGCAATCGGTGACGTTGGCCCGCATCAGTTGCAATTGGTTACTGGCCTCGGCCAGGCGCAGCGCGCCCGGGGGCGTGGAGCCGGGCTTCTTGCGCGCTTCGGCCCGAATGAAGACGCGGGCGCGGTTCACCGCTTCGGCGGCGATGCCTAACCACAGCGACGCCCAGAACACGTGGGCCGACGGCAACATCGTCTGCGCCGAGATGTCAGCGTAGGGCGTGGGCAGCACCTGCGCGGTGGAGCCTTTGGCGCGCAGCCAGAAGCCGTTGCTGCAGGTGCCGCGCATGCCGAGCGTGTCCCACCCGCTGGTCTGCTCCAGGGTGTAGGTGTCTTTAGGGCACACCACGAGCACCTGGTCGCTGGGGGGCGAGTCAGGCGTGCGCCGGGCGGTGACGCAGATCGCGTCGGCGTGGGCGCCATAGCTGATCACCGTGGCGTTCTTGGCGAGGGTGAACTTGTCGCCGTTGGCGTCGACCGCGCAGCTCGAAGTGCGAACGTCTCCGCCGATGCCGGCCTCTGAAGTGGCCGAGCCCAAGAGCAGCTCGCTCTTGCACATCTCGGCGATGAAGCCCTTTTGCCAGGGTGAAGTGCCCCAATGGCGAATGATGCACGCCACCTGGCTCTGGTGCATGGCGTAGACCATGGCCGTCGACGAGCAGTAGTGGCCGAGCGTGGTGCAGACCGCCGCGATGTCGCCCAGGGTCGCGCCTTGGCCGCCGAGTTCTTTGGGCACCATCGCCGAGAGCAGCTTGGCTTCTTTGAGCGCTACGAATGATTCAGCGGGAAAGCGGGCCTTGAGGTCGACGTCACCGGCATGAACAGCGACCACCTTCTCGCCGATCTTCTTGGCCTGGCTAACCAAGCCTTCGCGCAGGGCGCTCATTTCGGCACCAACTCAGAAATGGCGGCGCGCATCGCGGCGATGGACTCGAACGATTTTCGCCGCAGCATGCGCTCGGGAAACTCGATGTCGAACTTAGATTCGAGCGCCAGCATCAAGTTGACGCTGGCGTGGGAAGTGAGCCCCGCGGCGTAGAGGTCGGCGTCATCGGTGAGGCTGGTGACATCGACGGAAAGCCGCCCGTGCTCTTTGACGATGGAACGAATGTCTTCGGTCATGATTGGGCGCGAACTCTAGAGCAGAGCGGGCCCCAAGAGATCTCTAAAATTCGCCCACGCTGCCAGCCATCGACCACGCCTACGTACGGCAAGGTGGCACGTGCCTCGGCTCGCACGCATGATCGCCATGGTGTGTCTTCCCGTTGTTCTCGCATGACGACAACCCAGGCATTGGGTTGCACGTGAAAAGCACTCTGAAAAGACACGTTTAAACAATGAGTTGCCTACACGTAGGCGGCTGCCCACAACTGAAGCGCGAATGCGTCGATAACCTTTGAACTCACCGGGAGGCGTCGATGTCCTTGGTTCGCAATCAGAAGCCCAATCTCGAGCTCAACAATTACAACCGCCGGGGCGTCGAAGCGCATGCCAAAGCGCCTCGCGACGCGAAGTTGATAACCGAGAAGCAGTACGCAGCGATGACTGACGGCTACGTGAGCCCGGGCGATGTCGCGGTGGCGAGGCAAGCGGTGAAGAGGGCCGACATGCTCTTGGCGACCAAGGGGCCGAACCCGACCATCGAAGCGGCGAAGAAAGAAGCGCAAGCGCTGGTGAAAGAAGTGACGCTGGCCCGAGCTCTTCAGGGGTGGATAATCACCGGGCGCGAAGCGCTGCGCGAGCAGAACATCTTTCCAGGCTATTCAGAAGACACTGAAGGCACCGCGGAAGATCTTTACTACCCGCGCCTGGAGTTCATTTTTCCGTCGATGTAGCGCTTCAGAGCCGCACGTCGGTCTGCATGATCGGCGGCACATGCACCAACGAGATGCTGGCGCTGCGGCCCATGAACCCGCGCGCTTCTTCAATTGCCTCTGAGAGGGTGTCGGTGCGGTCCCACCCCAGTAACGCGGGCACGTGGTTGTTCTCGGCCCCGGCGCAGATCACCTTGCCCACGTGTTGGCGCCCATTCTCGCCCCAGTACCACATCTAGAAGGGGTGAGCCCCGTGGTACGCGTTGCCCTTGCGGTAGAGGTGCACGTAGCTGGGGTTGGTGGCGAACTCTTTCTCGTACTTGTGCTGCAGCTTGTGGGCGTCGCGCGTCTCGGGCAGCAACCGGTTGAAGAACTCAATGTAGCTGGGGTGATGCTCGGGGTCGAACTCGTCGTAGAGCGGGTGGGTGATGATGATTACCCCGCCTTTTTTCACCAGCGGTATGCCGCGGTTCAAGTTGAAGAGGTAGCCGAGCGCCATCACCTGCACCAGCAACGGGTTCAAAATCGAATTTACGTTGTAGGGCGAGATGTACGGCATGCCGAAGATGACGATGTCTGACTGGCCCTCGACCGGCACCGAGTATTGCTTCCAGCACAGCTCGAGAATCTTGTCGTGGCAGGGGTCGGTGGAACCGGCGTGAACACCGATCACGTCGTAGGCGGCGGGTATGGCGAAGAAGATCTTGCGCTTCATCGCCCGCGGCATTTTCGAGAGCGAATACTTCATCGCGTGAAATTTCAGCCGGTCGACCTCGGTGAAGTCTTCTTCTTTCTTCATCAGAAAGTCGGTGGGCCCATCGAACATGCGGTTGTTGAGCGCAGTCTCGATGTGAAAGACCTTCATCTCTTGGTCGATGACTTTGCCGATGCGCGCGGTCGAGGCGTGGAGCGCCGAATGCTTAGGCTCCATGTAGCTGGCGGAGTCCCGTATCGTCTGCGCGTTGTGGTGGGCGTTTAAGCCCTTGTAGTTGGTGAGGCCCGTGCCCACTGATTTATGGCCACCGTCCATCGGCACGAGGTTGATATTCACATAGATGAGCAGGTCGCTCTCGGCGGCGCGGCGGTTAATCACCACCGGCTCGTCGGCTGAAGACTTGCCGATTTCCAACATGCCGTCGGGGTCTTCGGCGTCGTGGTTGTAGTAACGGTCGGGGTGAAAGGCGGTGAAGATCTTCTCGCCCACCATGCGCTTCATCTCGCCGTCGGTCATGCGGCGGTGCAGCGCGTTGGCGATGATGATGTGAATGTCGTCGACGCCTGAATCAGCGGCGAGCTCGAGCACGATTTCGAGAATCGTCTGCCGCACGTCGGGAGTGCGCATCGGCGGCAATGGCAGCGAGATGTCGTCGAGGGCGATGGTGAGCTTCATGCCCGGCTTGAGCAAGGCGTGGAGTGGATCCATCGATTCGGGGTGGTTGATGGCGTAGCGAATCGCCGCTTTCAGGTTGGGCACGCCTTCGAGCGGAGGCCGCGGGTAGATGACCCGGGTGCCCACTGGCAAGTCTTCGAGCAGAAAGTCTTCGCCGTAGAAGAGCACGCGCGGGGGCGAACCCTTCTCGGTGATGATGATGTGCGACTCTTCGTCGTAGAGTTTTTTGAGCGTCTTTAAGGGGCGCATCGAAGGGTCAAGTCACTACCACGGAACCGGGCTAGCGAACGTTCAGAATCGGCCAATTGTACGAGCGGGCCAGTGAACGCAACCGCATGTCTGGGTTGACCGCCGTCGGCCGGCCCACCACCGCCAGCATCGCGTAATCAGACGCGCTGTCGGAATAGGCGAAGCTCTGATTCAGCGCGAGGCCGTTCTTCTCGCAGTAATCGCGAATCACATTCGCCTTGTTCGCGCCTTCAATGATGGGGGGAATGACTTTGCCTGAAGCGATGCCTCCGACGAATTGCATCTTGTTGGCGATGACGTCATCAGCGCCCAGGTAGCGGGCGAGTGGGCGCATGGTGAAGTCGAGCGCTCCGGTGACGAGCACGATGCGGCAGCCGGCACGGCGGGCTTCGTCGATGAGGTCTTTCGCCTTGGGGTAGATGGCGGGTTTGATCACGTCTTCGAACAAGTCTTCGGCCAAGGTGAAGAGCCGGTCTTCTGAGAGCCCCGCGTAGTAGCGGTAGAAGAACTCGTTGAAGGTCTTGCGGTCGATGATGTTCAGACTCGCGAAGGCGGGAATGCTCGCCACTGTGCCCAAGGTACGGCCGAGCATGCCGCGAAAAGTGCCCTGGTTCATCGCGTAGTAGCCGTAGGCGTGTACGACGTTGGTGCGAATCAGCGTGCCGTCGACGTCGTAGAAGGCGGCCTTGCCGGGCTTGGTGGCAGGGGCGCTGGGTGGTGGAAGGTGCGGATGCACGGGCTAAGCGCTTAGCAAACAAGCGCCACTCAGAGCCAGCCTTGCTCCACATACCAACGGGCGCTGCGCACCACTGACTCTTCGAGCGTGCGCGTGGGTTTGAAATCGAGCAATTCCTTCGCTTTGGCGTTCGAGCATCGCCACCCTCCTGGAGCGAGCAGTTGCCGCACCAGCTTGCGGTTGATGGGCAGCTTCTTTCCACTTAACCGGGTGATGACGTCAGCGGTGAAGCCCACGGCGTGAAAGAGCCCAGAAGGCACCGGTATCGTTTTCACGGGCCACCCCATCGCCTGCGCGGTGAGCCGCATCAAAGCCTCGGCGGTGAGCGTGCCGTCAGCGGCGGCGAAGAAGGCATTATTGATGGCGGCGTCGTGTGTGGCTTGAAGCACCAGCATTTGCACCGCGTCCTCGACGTCGATGAGCGAGAGCGGGCGCGGCGGCCCCAACAGCTTGAGCACGTAACCTTTTCGAACCAGCTTGAAGAAGGTGAGGTTCTCTTTGTCGCCCGGCCCCAAGATGCGCGCGGGCCGGCAGCAGGTGACGGGGAACTTCGCGGCATACGAAAACGCGATGCGCTCAGCTTCGACTTTGCTTTCGCCGTACCATTCCTGCGGGAAGAACGGGTCGTCTTCCACGCGGGCGCGCCCCTCGAAAGAAGGCCCCGCCGCCGCGAGCGAGCCACAGAGCACGAAGCGCGCGCGTGAATTTTTTCGCACCAGCGCTTCGCAGACATTCGCGGTGCCGAGCGCGTTCACCGCCATGAAGTCGTCGCGTGTGGCGCCGCGGCGCACGCCCGCGAGATGAAAGACGTGCGTGATGCCCTCGAGCGCAGAGAGAAGTGTGTCTGGTTTGGTGACATCTCCCTCGTGAAAATGGGCTTCGAGGCCCTTCAAATTCTTCACGTCAGCGTCGCGCCGCACGAGGCAACGCACGTGATGTCCAGCGAGAAATAGATGATGAGAGAGCGCGCTGCCCAAAAAACCATTGGCGCCGGTAATCAAGGCATGCATGGGATGTAGGCAAGTTTCCCTCGAAAAAACGCAAAAAGGGGGTGTTTTTCCTCGAGACCCTCTGATAGCAAATCGAGCCGGTTCTCAGGACGAGACCGCTAACGTCCCCATCAGGGGAGAGGACAGACAACGAAATGGCTGCTAAAAAAACCGCGAAGAAGACTGCTCGTAAGCCCAACGCTGCATTCATGAAGCCGATGACCCCGTCATCGACGCTGGCCGAAATTGTCGGCAGCATGCCGCTCCCCCGCACTGAAGTCACCAGCAAGGTGTGGGTGTACATCAAGAAGCACGGCCTGCAGGACAACAAGGATCGCAAGAAGATCAACGCTGACAACAAGCTCCAGGCTGTCTTCGGTGGCAAGAAGTCGGTCGATATGTTCGAGATGACCAAGCTCGTGAGCAAGCACCTGAGCTGAGTCGAAAGTTTTTGAAGTTCTGAAGAGCTCGTCGCCTAACCGCGGCGGGCTCTTTTTTTATTTCAGCACCACGGTGGCGCTGCTGGTCATGCACCGTGAGCCGCAAATTTCGCCCCCGCTCACGACGGATGACGGCGTGATTTCGCCCGAGAAGGCCCTGCCGTTCGGGGTGGTGACGACGACGGCAATCGCCCGGGTGTTGAAGGTGTACCAGCTGACCGTCACCGTATTCGAACCGCAGGTTCCGCTCGCGGCACCGCCATCGACAAGGAGCCCGGTGTCGCAGTTGAAGTCCAAGGAAGACCCACCCGGTGAGCTCAGAGTACCGCTCACAGCGCTCACGGGGGTGCCGGCCGCGTCGACGAACGTCAGTGTCAAAGGGTGCGCACAGATGGCGGCACAGGTGCCCCAACAAGCCGACAGCCCAGTAAGCGAAAACAGCATCATCGAAATGGCGAGAAAGCGAGCTTGCATGAGGCGAGCGCCGTGCAAGCCGCGCGCCACGATTTCGGCGCCCTAGGTGGGCGGAAGTTGAAGGGAGCAGTGCGCGATGGAGCGCCGCGGCTCCACCGGCCACTGACACTCGGGTCGTGACGGCTCGCCCCGCTCTTTCGACGCAAACCAGACGGAATCCTGCCGTCTGGCCCAACACCAGGCTCGAGGGGTGAAAATGGTCATGCGTTTGCGTTGTGCCCAGCGTTGTTGGTCAGTGTTGCTCATTGTTGGGTTGGCCCAGGTGGCTTCTGCCTCGGGCTGGCCGCAGGGTGAATTGGTGCTCAAGACCCGCGATGGCAAACAGCGCGTCGGTCCCGGGGCGCAAGGGGCCATTCTTTCGTTGCCGCTGGTCACCGGTTCCTACGCGTACATGTTCTAAACGACCGCCGGCAGACCGCCGGCCGAACGTTGCTTGCGTGAGCGCGGCTTGTTACGAGCGCTTACCCATGTCCCACGCCGCGATTACCGACCTCTACCGCATCGACGCGCTGCTCTCGCCCGAAGAGCGCGCGGCCCGTGACGTTGTCGCTGCGTTCGTCGACAAAGAATACCTGCCCATCATCGGCAAACATTTTCGCGCCGGCACTTTTCCGATGCAGGTGGTGCCCCAGCTCGCCGAGATGGGCATCTTCGGCGCCACGCTCACAGGCTACGGCTGCGCCGGCATGAACAACGTCAGCTACGGGCTGATTCTGCAAGAGCTCGAGCGCGGCGATTCGGGGTTGCGTTCATTCGCTTCGGTGCAGAGCTCGCTGTGCATGTACCCCATCTACGCGTACGGCACCGACGAGCAGAAAGAACGGTTTCTGCCGGCGATGGCGCAGGGCAAAGCCATCGGCTGTTTCGGGTTGACCGAGCCTGACTTCGGTTCAGACCCCGGCGGCATGCGCACCCGCGCCAAGAAGGACGGCACCGACTACATCTTGAATGGCTCGAAGATGTGGATAACCAACGGTAGCATCGCCGACGTGGCCATCGTCTGGGCCAAGGTCGATGACGGTGGCTCCGAATCGATTCGCGGCTTTCTCGTCGAGAAGGGCATGCCGGGCTTCAAGGCGCCCGAGATTCAGGGCAAATTTTCACTGCGCGCTTCCTACACGTCAGAGCTGTCGTTCGCCGACGTGCGCGTGCCGGCGAAGAACATGCTGCCGGGCGTGCAGGGGTTGAAGGGCCCGCTCTCGTGCTTGAACCATGCGCGCATGGGCATCGCGTTCGCGGCGATGGGCGCGGCGGTGGCCTGCTTCGAAGGCGCGCGCGAATATGCGCTCTCTCGCGTGCAGTTCAACAAGCCCATTGCTGGCTTTCAGCTCACGCAAGAGAAGCTTGCCGACATGCTGCAGGAAATCGTGAAGGGCCAACTGCTGGCGCTGCGGCTGGCGCGGCTCAAAGACGAAAACGGCAAGGTGTCACCCGAGCAAGTCTCGCTGTGCAAGCGCAACAATGTGAAGGCCGCGCTCGATATCGCCCGCTCTGCGCGCAGCATTTACGGCGCCAACGGCATCACCGATGAGTACCCTCCGATTCGGCACGCGCTCAACTTGGAGTCTGTCTTCACCTACGAAGGCACCCACGAGATTCACACGCTGATTCTCGGCAAAGCGATTACCGGTATCGACGCGTTTTCCTGAAAGAGAAAGCGACCATGGCGTTCACGCGAAAAATTCCAGTGCGCTTTCACGAGGTCGACTTCGCCCGCGTCGTCTACTACCCGCGCTTTTTCGAATACACGCATCAGGTGTTCGAAGACTTCTTCGCGATGGAACTCGGCGTGCCGTACCCGCAGATGTTGAAGGAGCGCAAAGTCGGTTACCCCACCGTGCACTGCGAGGCTGATTTCAAGCTCCCGCTACGCTTCGGAGATGAAGTGCGCATCGTGATGGACGTGGAGAGAATCTCTCAGAGCGCGGTCACCTGCCGGTATCGAATGTTTCGCGAACCCGACGATTCGCTGTGCGCGACGTTGAAGGTCGTCACCGTGGCAATCGGTATGGATACGTTTCAAGCGGTTGAGCTGCCGGACGACGTGCGTAAAGCGTTTGCTGCACATCTAGCGGCCGAGCCTCACCAATCGGAGAATCGGTCCGCTGTTGCGGGAAAATGATGCTGGCGTCGACGGATTCACGCGTTCGCGGCCATGGGTGATTGAGCGGCGCTGACCGCCGCGGGGGGCTCTTCTTGGTTCGGCGACGTGCAGGCTCAGTGAAGTCGGCGAGAGCGCTAAAACGGCATCTGTCTGTTCTGTCGTTGCTGACCTGGGCGGCGGCTTCGCAGGCCGCGATGCCGGTGCGCCTCGACTGGCAGGCCCCTGAGGGCTGCCCCACCGTCGATCAAGTGCTGGTGCGCATCACCGGCCGGCTTGTTCCTTCGCTGCAGCCGCAAGCGCCGCTCGAAGTGGTGGCGAAGGTGACCGAAGCCTCTGGCCAGTGGCGTCTCGATCTCGACGTGAAGGACGAACGCGGCACCGGCCACCGCACGCTGCACGCCGATAGTTGCGAAGCGCTCGCTGATGCCGCCGCGTTGGTGGTGGCGATTACGTTGAACCCCCCCGCGCTCGCGTCGCCCGGAGCCCCACCTGAAGTGCCGCCGCCCGCACCTACTGAAGTTGTGCAGCCCGCGCCGGTCACACCTTCGTGGTCCCGCGCTTGGAGCGTGCGCGGTGGCGCTACCGCTGACTTCGCCACCTGGCCGCTCATTCTCTGGGGCGGCTCGCTTCATGGCGCGCTCGATTGGGGCAACGTGCGTATCGAGGTCGGCGCTGGTGGGCTCGCCAAGCGGCGCTTCTCGGGCGGGCCGCGCGTCGATTCTTCTGTCGATATCGCGGTGCCGCTGCTGGGCGGTGCCAAGGGTTGCTTCTTGCCGGTGACGGGAGAGTTGCAGTTGGGGCTCTGCGGAGGCGCCGAAGCAGGCTGGGTGATGGCGCAAGGCAACGGAGTTGATCAACCACGCAGCGGCCAGAGCGTGTGGTGGGCGCTCGAAGCGGGGTTGACCGCGCGCTTGGTCGTCTATGGGCCGCTCCACCTGCACGTGGGAGCCACCGCCGCCTACGCGCCCGCGCAAACGTCGATATTTTTTGACGGTTTCGGAGAAGTCGCGCTCAGCCGCGCTTTGACTTTTCGACCCGAGCTCGGCTTAGAGCTTGTCTGGAAATGACGGATTCAACGTGGCCCGGCCATATCAAACCGATGGCTTTGGCACTGAACATCGAGCAGACGAGCGAGTACGTGCCGGCGCTGACGCGTGCCGAGGCTCCCCCCTCGCGTGTCAGCTTCGCGCAAATCTACGAGAGCCAGGTCGACTTCGTGTGGCGTAACTTGTCGCGGCTGGGAGTGGCTCCCTCGAGCGTCGACGATGCCACCCAAGATGTTTTTCTGGTGGTGCATAAGAAGCTGCAGACGTTTCGCCCCGATTCTTCGTTGAAGGCGTGGCTGGCGGCTATCGCGGTGCGGGTGGCGCACGATTACCGCNNCGCCGTTCAACCCAACGCAAAGGCGCGCTCGAGCCGTTGTCGGACGAACTCGTCGATTCAAGGCGCACGCCGGTTGAAGTTGCGGCGCTGTCGCAGGGCCGGGAGCTCATTGACCGTGTGCTCGACACCTTAGATGTCGAAAAGCGCGAGGTCTTCGTGCTGGCAGAGTTGGAAGAAATGACAGCGCCAGAAATCAGCGTCGCTCTCGACGTCAGGCTCAACACCGTCTATTCGCGGCTGCGCGTGGCGCGTGAAGAGTTCAACGCTGCCGTCGAACGTTTGGTGGGGGAGGGCGCCCGATGACTGCCTTGAGCCCTCAAGCGCGTATGTTGGTGGCGAAGGCCCGGCGACCTGCCCGGCTGTCGGTGGAACGTCGCGCGCGAATTCGCACGGGGTTATGGGCGAAGCTGGCCGTGCCCGCGGGTCTGGCGCTCTCAGGCTCGGCGACCGCGATGGGCGCCGGCGCCATGGGGTTGTTTTCGAAAGTCATCGTCGGAGTTGCCGCGGTGTCGGTCGGCCTGGGCGGCACTTTATTGGTGCATGAAAAGGTGGAACAGGCGCGGCGCGAAGAGCGGCAGGTAGCACGGACGCGCGTGGCTGAAATATCGGCGCGCTCGGTGAGGCCGACTGCCGTGGTGGAAGCCCCGGCCGCTCCCGTGGTGGAACCCGTCGTGGTGGCCGCGGTCGTTGCCGAACCGGTTCGTGTCGCGGTAGGCCAAGCGGCTCCGATGGCAGCGGTCGCCCCCAAGCCTGTCGCCGTCACTGCGCGCGCGAACAGGGTGGCGCCAGAAGAAGAATGGATGCCGGACTTCGAACCTGACGACTCGCACATTCCGTCGCCCGCGCGCTCGGTTGCGGTGGAGCCCGCGGTGGCCGTCGATCGCACGCCGGAAATCGTACGCCCTGTGCCTGCGCCGGTTCGCGAGCGGGGGCCTTCGCTCGAGGGAGAATTGCGGTTGCTCAATGAAGCGCAGCGCGCGGCGACCGAGCACGATGCCGAAAAGTCGCTCGCGGCGCTCGAGCAGTACGCGGCGAAGTTCCCGCACGGCAATCTGCGCCAAGAGGCACTGGTGCTCAAAGTGGTGGCGCTGTGTGAGCTGAAGCGTTCTGACGAAGCGAAAGACATCGCCGCGAAGTTGATTGAGCTCTCGCCCTCCGCACCCGTGGTGCTGCGCTTGAAGGCGTCATGCGCAGCCAGTGCCGCGACGCGGTGACCAACCAATCTACGACGGGCGGAAACGGCTAGCGCAAAGGCAGTCGAGTTTTCGTCTGTATGCGAGCAGGTCTGAGATTTTCGTGCTCGATGTTTTCTGCGCTCGAGGCTCATGCCGAGTCGAGTCGTTCAATGCCTGTGCGCGTCGATACAGTTCAGTGACGTCGACGTTGGTTCCCTTGTCGCCTGCCTGCTTGGACATGCTCACCGCCTACCCGCGCTTGATGGTGACCCAGACTTCGGCTTCCACCGCTGCCGGCGCGGTCGCGGTCTCAGTTTGCAGAGCGGGAGCAGGGGGCGACACTTCGGTCTGAGCTGAAGGCATCGCCGCGGCCGTCTCCACCGCGCGCTGGTGAATCTCTTCTTCAGACAAGAAGCCAACGTTGGCGCCATCTTTGTTCAAAAATCGCACCGAGCGCTCAGACAACGCGAGCATCTTTTCCGCTACTTCCACCGGTATCAGCGCGTGCTCAATCTGCGCTGGGTCGGGCCGTTCGACCACCGCCAATTTGCCTTCTTCGAGCAGCGTGGCTTGCGCCGCCGAGAGATCCAACCGGCGCAGCTTTCCTTTGCGCGTCTGAAAATGAAACACGCGGTCGCCGGGCTCCATCGCCACTTGCGCCGCCAAAACCAACTCGCGCAGCTGCCTGTCCAGCGCTTGCTGCTTGCGCGCTTCTTCCTGATTCCACGCCTTGCTCCCCGGCAATGGCGCGAACTTGGGCACGTTGCGGGCCTCAACGGGAGTGGACACCTCGTCGCGCATCTCACGGCGTCGAGGCGCGTGTGGTTGCCGGGCCGCGGCAGGTTGAGGCCGTGACGCCGCCCGCTCAGCAGCCGCTTTCTGCGCCGACGCCTTCTCGGCCTCGACCTTCTGGGCCTGCTCTTCCGAGACCAACCCCGCCTTCAATAGCTTGTCTTTCAGGCTCAGCATCGCGATAAGCCTTCTAGCAAAGACCTGCTAGGGTGCACCCACTTCGACACGTGAAACGTCTCGTCTTTCTCATCTCGTTATCGCTCGCCGCTTGCACCGAACCGGTCGACAAGGCGGCCAAGCAGCGCATTTTTTCTCCCGAAGACCCGCCACAGGCCATCGCCTCGGCGAAGCAGAAGCTGGCGCCCGAAGAAGTGGCCGACAACCCCGCCGTCTCTCGCCGAGTGTTGGGCATGGGCGCCGCCGAAGCCACCGAGCGCATCGGAGCCCATAAGTTCGTCGCCACCGTCACCTACGAGTGGAGCGCGGTCGGCCGCCCGAACTTGAAGCTCGTCGAAAACCGCACCTTGCTCGCGGGCCCAGGCGGCGTCAGCGGAGATTTCTCGGGCTTGGAAGAGAACTCTCGCGACCAGGGCCTTGAAGTCTTGCGCGTGCACGGCCAGGTGTTCGCTAAGAGCCGCTATGGGAAATTTCGCCAGCGCGCGCGCGACCGCGGCATCGCCGAGCACATGCGCGAAGAGCTCTATGGCGCTATCTCTGACTTCGATTTTTTCTTCAAAGGCCGCGTCAAGCTCACCGCCCAGGGCACCGTCACCCAC
>CXWL01008953.1_pt1 | contig 21792 bp, 19 predicted proteins | sample 590931 | NCBI WGS metagenome assembly CXWL01 (sample SAMEA3498368, study PRJEB10139) | groundwater metagenome | biome: water well; material: biofilm material | place: Germany | collected 2015-04-27 | reverse complement strand
GCCCCATGCGACTCCGCAGGGGAGACCTGCCCTCGCTCCTGTCACGGGGCAGGTTCAAACGTCGCCCAATCCCGCAAAGCACTACTAGATCGAAGCGGAGCCGCGGCGGGCGCCGTCGAGCTGGCGGTTGACGGAGATGACGCCGCGGGCGGACTCCATCTTGGCCATTAGCCGGCTCAGCTGCTCGACGCCAGTGGTCTCGAGCGTGAGGTAGACGTGCGTGGTGCGATCGTCGTCGTGCTCGGTACGCACTCCGATCATATTGACCTTCTCGTCGGAGGCCAGCGTAGCGAGATCCTTGAGTAAGCCGACGCGATCCCAGGCTTCGATGTGTACGGCGACGGGGTACATGGTCGCCCCGCTACGTCCCCACTCGACGTCGACGAGTCGCTCGACCTCGTCCTCGTGGACGATGTTGAAGCAGTCCTGGCGGTGGATGCTGACCCCGCGGCTGCGAGTAACGTAACCAATGATCTTGTCGCCGGGGACGGGGTTGCAGCAACGCGAGATCTGCGTGAGCAGATCGCCGGTGCCCAAGACCTGCACGGTGTGGGACTGCACGCGCGGGGCCGGGCCCTCGACCATCGGCGGAATGGGGGCGTCGTCCTTATGGATGATCGGCGCCAGACGTGTGGCAAAGTGCGCGGTGCTGACGCCGCCGTAACCCACGGCCGCCAGGAAGTCATCGAGCGCTTCGTACTTGAAGATGCGCAGGATTTCGTCGCCGTGCTCGGACAGCGAAAGGTTGAGGCGGCGCAGTTCCTTATCGATGATCTCGCGGCCGCGCTCGATGTTTTCGGCGCGCTCCTGCTTCTTGAACCACTGCCGGATCTTCTCGCGGGTGTGGCCCGTTTTCACGAACCCGAGGTTGGTGTTGAGCCAGTCGCGCGTGGGCCCGCGGGAGGCTTTGGAGGCGAGGATCTCGATCACATCCCCGTTCTGCATCTGGTAGTGCAGTGGTACGAGGCGGCCGTTGGCCTTCGCTCCGATCGTGCGGTGACCCAGCTCTGTGTGCACGCGGTACGCGAAGTCGATGGGGGTAGCGCCGGCGGGCATCTCCTTGATCTCGCCCTTGGGCGTATAGACGAAGACTTGATCCTGGAAGAGATCGGCCTTGACCGACTCAACGAACTCTTCCGCGTGCGACATGTCGCTTTGCCACTCGAGTAGTTGCCGCAACCAGGACATGCGCTGGAAGTACTGCTGATCCTTGCTGTTCGCGCCGCCTTCCTTGTACCGCCAGTGCGCGGCGACGCCGTACTCGGCCAGTTGGTGCATCTCCTGGGTGCGAATCTGCACTTCCAGGGGGCGCGAACCCAGGGCCATCACCGAGGTGTGCAGCGACTGATACAGGCTTTCCTTCGGGCTGGCGATGTAGTCGTCGAATTGGCCGGAGATCGGGTGCCAGACGCCATGCACGACGCCGAGCGCGTTATAGCAGTCGCCGACGGTGTCGACGACAACGCGCAGGGCGAGCAAGTCGTAGATCTCGTCGAAGCCCTTTTGTTCGTCAGCGTAGCGCTCGGCCTTTTGGGCGATCGAGTAGATGTGCTTCGCGCGCCCTTTGACCTCAGCCTCGATGCCGTGGCGGGCGAGCTCTTCCTTGAGGATGCGTTCGACCTGGGAGATGTAGCGCTCGCGGGCAGTGCGCTTGGTCTGGAGTTGCTTGGCGATCTGCTGGTAGCGATCCGGCTCCAGATAGCGGAAGGCGAGGTCTTCCAACTCCCACTTGAGTTGCCAGATGCCGAGGCGGTTGGCGAGTGGGGCGTAGATCTCCATCGTTTCCTGGGCAGTGCGGATGCGCTTTTCGGGCGGTTTGGCGTCCAGGGTGCGCATGTTGTGGAGCCGGTCGGCGAGCTTGATGATGACCACGCGAATATCTTCGGCCATCGCCAGGAACATCTTGCGGAGGCTCTCGGCCTGGATCGCCTGATCGCCCGGGCGCTCTTCGGGGGCGCGCCAGGGGATGTGGTCGAGCTTGGTGGCGCCATCGACCAGCTTCGCCACTTCCGGGCCGAACCGTCGCGCCAGCTCGTCGTTGGGGACGCCGCAGTCCTCCTGCACATCGTGGAGCAGGGCGGCGGCGACGGTGGCAGGGTCGATCTGGAGCGAAGCGACGGTCATTGCGGCGTCGAGCGGATGGATGATGTAGGGCTCGCCGGTCAGGCGCTTCTGGTCGGCGTGGGCGGCGGCGGCGAAGTTGTAGGCGTCTTCGATGAGCTTCAGTTTATCGGCGGGCAGGTAGGCGGCGCAGACGTCGAGCAGCGGCCGCACGCTGGGCGCGGGGCCGTGGGGTTCTTGCTGGGTTGTCTCGGCAACATCGATGGTCATGTCATATCCGGGTGATGAGGGCGGCACCTCACCCTTACAGGCTATCGGCTTCGGAGCTGGCGACCTTCATCGGTTCTCGCCCCGATCGCCCTACGGGGGATCACTAACTCCCCCCTGCATTGTAGTGTGACTGTCAAATGGCGCCGGTTGGTATCCTGCACCGCAATGACAGATTCCTCTTCTTCGCCGCGACCCCAGAAGTACGCGGCTCCGCGCGGCACCGCCGACCTTCTCCCGGACGATTGGCCGTACTGGCGCTTTGTGCGCGACACGGCGGAGCGCATCTGCGAGTCCTTTGGGTACCGGCGCATCGAAACGCCGATCTTCGGGCACGCCGGGGTGTGGCTGCGAACCTCGGGCGACGGCACGTACATCGTCGACAAGGAGATGTACCTGTTCGAGGATCGCGGGGGCGAGCAAATGGCGCTCCGGCCGGAAGGCACGGCCGACGTGATGCGGGCGTACATCGAGCACGGCATGGCCAGCCAGCCCCAGCCGGTGCGGCTGTACTACATGGCGCCGAACTTCCGCTACGACCGCCCGCAAGCTGGCCGCTATCGCCAGCACACGCAGTTCGGGGTGGAGGCGATCGGGGATCCGGACGCGCTTCTCGATGCGGAGGTCATCGACATCCTGCGGACGCTCTATCGCGAGCTTGGCATCCGCGACTACACGATTAAGCTGAACACGATCGGCGACGCTGTCTGCCGCCCCACGTACATCGAGGCGCTGCGTGACTACTACGGTCCGCTGCTTCCGCAGATCTGCGACGACTGCCGGTCTCGCTTTGACAAGAACCCGCTGCGGCTGCTCGACTGCAAGGAACGGCGGTGTCAACCGGCCATCGCCGCCGCGCCCCGGTTGTCCGCGTATCTCTGCGATGACTGCCGGGCGCACTTTCAGCGGCTGCGCGACTGTCTGGCGGCGCTGGAGATTGAGTACGTCATCGACGAACAGCTGGTTCGAGGGCTGGACTACTACACGCGCACGGTCTTCGAATTCCACCCGCAGGAAGAAGGATCGCAGAGCAGCATGGGCAGCGGTGGCCGTTACGACGGTCTGATCGCACTGTTGGGCGGGCCGCCGACACCGGGGGTCGGATTTGGCTCGGGATTCGAACGCATCATCCTGAACTTGAAGAGGCAAGAGGCGCAGGTTCCGTTTGAACCGCCCGTTTCGCTCTTCATCGCGATGGTCGCCCCGGAGGCCGCGCCGCTCGCGCTGCGGTTGGCCGATCAGGTGCGGGCAGAAGGCTTGAGCGCGGTCGTTGGCAGTCCTGGCCGGAGCCTGAAGACGCTTCTGCGGCATGCCGACCAGCGGGGAGCATCGTTCGTGGCGATCATTGGGCGCAAAGAGTTGGAGTCGGGCCAGGTCACGGTGCGCAACATGGCCGATCACAGCGAGCGCGCGGTGGGCATCGCCGAAGTGGCCGCCGCCGTTCGTCCGTAGCCGCGCGATCGGCTCCCTCGCGTGAGCACAATCTCCGCACATGTCAACACGTATGCTTGACGTCTCTCGCCGCGGTGTGGGATTGTGAGCGAGCGTCTCGGCCGCACGTAGGCTGACGCACGGTATCACCACGGCATTGAGGGGCAACTCTTGCAGCAACCCCGCGCCTCGTCCTTGTTTCACATGCTGGCGCTTGCCGCAAATGTGGCGTTTCTGCTGGCGATAGTGCTGTTCCTCGCCGCGTCGGCCATTCCTCAGGTTTCGGACGTGGAACTCTGGCCTGTGGCGTCTGGCAGCCTGGAGCCAGCGGTGGAGAAGATACGTTCGCCGCAAGGATTCATCGTGCTCGTCGCCATTCCGGGTGTCGCGCTGTTCCTGGGCGAAGTACCGCAGTGGTACCGCACTCTGAAACAGCGCCGGGCGCCGAAGATCATTTCTGCGCTCGAGGCGGAGCTGGAGGCAGCGCCGGGAGTGGCGGCCTCGCCGTTCCTTAGATCCGCAGCGGTGCTGTCGATCTGTGTCGTGGCGGCGGCGCTCGGCACGTACGCGCTCGCCCCACGGCTGGGCGATGACGGTGCAGGCCTTGCCCGCATGTCGGATGAGGCGGCTTCGATCGCGGACCATAGCGTTACCCTGGCGGACGGGGAGGCGTTTGACGGTGACATCCAGGTTCTGCGAAACGCGGAAGACCCACGGCTGCGCGACCCGGCCACTCCGTCCGCTGAGCGATTGACCGCGCTCCGGCAGATGTTGCTGCTGAACACAAATCGTTTCGAGGCACTCACCGTCCTTGATCTCGACGGCCGGGTGAGAGAAACCACGGACGAGAAGGTCGTGGATCTGAGCGGCAACGCCGCATATCGCAAGGCGCTCGATTGGCGGGGCGTCGCAGCCGTGTTCGCGGATCAAGACATCCACTACGCCGCACCCGTCCTGGATCCCGCCGGCAACATGCATGCCGTTCTGCTCGCACGTACCACGGCCGACCGGCTATGGTCGCAGACGCTATCCGCGAGCATCGACGGGAGCCGCACACTGATCGTCTCGGCCGACGGTAATGCGCGCGCGGCAGACGGGAGCGAGTTGCTGGTGCTTCCGGGTGCCACCCGCGACGTCACGCGCGTCGAACTGGACGGACTAACGATGTACTGCGCCGCCCGGCCCATTGGCGTCGATACACACCTGGACGCCGGTCTGCGCGTGGCGTCCTGCTTGCCGGTGGGCATCGCCCCCTCGACAGCACGCTCGGAGCGACTCTTCATGGAGCAGTCGATCGGTGCGATGCTGGCGGCGATCTCGCTGGGTGTTCTTGTCCTCGCCTACTTGTTTCGGGGGGCGAGCCGATCAAGGGGTACGGCGGCGGCGGGTGTGAGTCCGGAGGAGGCCAGGCTGCTCTCGCAGCGAGAGTACTACACGTAGCCCGAGAGCAGCCTGGCACTCGGCGAGGCATGCGTTTCGACCCGGAAGGGCGATGGGCGAAGTACCCGGAACAGCGGCCAAACGTACTTGATCGAGGCTGGTGCGGGCGAAGTGATACTATGCGTCAGAGGACGAAACCCCCTCCGCTCAGGGGGTTTCCGTGTGTGTGCCGATGTTCAACCGACTGGAATCCATCGAGCAGCGCTTCGATGAGTTGACCGCCGAGATGGCTCGTCCGGAGATTTCCGGCGACTACGAGAAGTTGCAGGGCGTCGCCAAGGAGCGCGCCTCGATCGAGAGCGTGGTTACGCTCTACCGCAACTGGCGAGACACGGCCAGAGCGCTGGAAGAGGCGCGGGCGATGCTCGGGGACGGGGACGCCGAGATGGCGGCGATGGCCCGAGACGAGGTCGACCGCCTCACCGTGCGCCACGCCGAGCTGGAAGAGGCCGTGAAGCGCGCGCTGCGCCCGAAGGACCCGCGGGACGATCGCGATGTGATCGTCGAGATACGGGCGGGGACGGGCGGAGACGAGGCGGCGCTCTTTGCCGCCGATCTGTACCGCATGTACTCGCGCTACGCGGACCGCCGTGGCTGGAAATCGGAAGTGATGTCCTCGCACGAGATCGGCATCGGCGGTTTCAAAGAGATGGTCTTCGAGGTGAAGGGACAGGGCGCCTATTCGCGTCTGAAGTACGAGAGCGGCGTGCATCGTGTGCAGCGGGTGCCGGCGACGGAAGCGCAGGGCCGCATCCATACATCGGTCGCGACGGTAGCGGTGCTGCCCGAGGCCGAGGAAGTCGATGTGCACATCAACGAATCCGATCTGCGTGTGGACAAGTTCCACTCTGGCGGTGCGGGTGGCCAGAACGTGAACAAGGTGGAGACGGCGATCCGAATCACCCACATCCCCACCGGCATCGTGGTGGTGTGCCAGGACGAGCGCTCGCAGATGAAGAACCGCATGAAGGCGATGGCCGTGCTGCGCGCCCGCTTGCTGGACCAGCGGATGAGCGCGCAGGCGGAGGAGATCGCCGGCTCGCGCAAGCAACAGGTGGGTTCCGGCGACCGCTCGGAGAAGATCCGCACCTACAACTTCCCGCAGGATCGGGTGACGGATCACCGCGTCGGGCTGACCATGCACAACCTGCCGCGCATCCTCGATGGTGAGATTGACGCGCTGATCGACGCCGTCGCGGCGGATACGGAGGCGCGTCAATTGGGGGAGAGCGCGATGGAGGCGGCGGCGCGGTGAGCGAAAACAAGCACCGTCTCGAGATCGAGTTCTGCCAGGTGTGCAAGTTTGGGGGCCGGGCCTTCTTCCTGGCGCGTGAGTTATTCGACCAGCGCCCGGATCTCGCGGACGAGATCGTGCTCCTTCCGAGCTCGGGCGGCGCCTTCACGGTGCGCTTCGACGGGGAGGTGCTGTGGGACTACAAGGAGCGCGGTGGCTTTCCCGAGCCGAAAGAGATCCGCGAGGCGGCGCTCGCGGCGAGCGGCCGTCCGTTGACCCCGCCAAGACATTGACCGACACCGCGACAATGACCATCGCAGAGCTTCTGTCTCAGACGGCGCAGCAGCTCGAGGCGGCTGGGATTGCCGACGCCCGACTGGAAGCCGAAGTGTTGCTCGCCCACAGTCTCGCGATCGACCGCGCGCATCTGTTGGCGAGGCTCCGCGAGCCCTTCGCACCCGGCACGATCCCAGTTTTCGAGCCGCGGGTAATGCGTCGCGTGCAGCGCGAGCCGTTGGCATACATCACGGGGCGCCGCGAGTTCTATGGCATCGAGTTCGCCTGCACGAGGGCGGCGCTCATTCCGCGGCCGGAGACAGAGCTGCTGGTCGAGCTTGCGCTTGCTGAGATCAAGAAGCGCGGTGAGGGCTGCTCGATCGTTGATGTGGGCACGGGGAGCGGCGCTGTGGCAGTCGCCATTGCGACAGGGTCGGTAGCCACGCATGTCGTCGCAACGGATGCGTCGTCGGAGGCCTTGGAGCTTGCCCGACGGAACGCCGAGCGGGCGGGTGTCGCAGACCGCATCGAGTTCGTCCAGGGCGATCTCCTTGAGACGATGGGAGCGTTTGATCTCATCGTCGCCAACCTGCCGTACGTCAGTGAAGGTGAGTGGCAAGCGCTGGCGCCGGAGTTGCGGGAATGGGAGCCGCGCGCCGCCCTGGTTGGCGGGGAGCGGGGGACGGAGGCAATCGAGCGGCTGTTGGAGCAAGCGGCGGCGCATCTGCGGCCGGGCGGCGTGCTAGCGCTGGAGATTGGGGACACGCAGGGGGTACGCCTGGCGGCCTTCGCGCGAAGCTGCTTCCCCGCAGCTGACATCCGCGTTAGAACAGACTTGGCGGGCCTAGACCGCATGCTGGTGGTGAGGACGTGATCGAGGGAGGCCGACAGGTGCGCGATGATCAGACCCTACGAGAGGTCGTGGAGGCGCAGGCGAAGGCGCTTGTTGCTGGCGACCTGGCGTCGTTCGCATCATATGCCATGCCGCAGGCGCTCCCGCTCCTGTATCGCAGCCGCAGCCCCGAACGAGCCCGCAGGTACGACATCGTGGACGTTGACGCAGGCGACGAGCAGGGGCGCAGCGAGGTCCGCTTTCGCGGCACCTGGAGCTATGTGATGCGGGGGTCCTGGGAGCGAACGGACGCAGGTTGGAAGGCGGTGGCGCTGGACATCCCCCCGGACTCTATGCGGACGGCGCTGTGGCGGCGCCTGTTGTTGCGATCGGCCAATCCGGCACCGATTCCCCAGCGGGAGGACCTCAGTTGAGCATCGAGGAGCGCGCCTGGCCGGTGGTCAGCGGCGGCCTTGCGTTGGAGGCGAGGCTGCACGATGGCGAGGACTCGCTCGCGGCGGTGGTGATGCATCCGCACCCGCAGTACGGCGGTGACATGCATAACCATGTCGTGGTCGCCGTCTGCGAAGCCCTGGCATCGGTCGGGGCGACGACCCTGCGGTTCAACTTTCGCGGCGTTGGGCAGAGTGAGGGCGCCTTCGATGACGGTCGCGGTGAGGCGGAGGACGGACGTGCCGCCATCGCCAGCCTGCGCGCGCATGCACCTTCGGCGAAGCTCATGGTCATCGGTTACTCGTTTGGCGCGGTGATCGCGGTGGCTGTCGCTGAGGCGGCGGAGCCAGCAGCGCTGGTGTTGATCTCACCGCCGCTGACGATGTCTAGCCTCGACGGGGTGGCGGTTGGGCTCCGAACGCTCGTCGTGTCCGGCGACCATGACGCGATTTCACCTGCGGCAGCAGTGAAGGCGCTGGCCTCTGCGTCGGTGACCGCAAGGGTGGTGCCGGGCGTCGATCACGGTTGGTGGCCGGGGATCGATACGCTGGTGGGGGAACTCATCACTTTCGCCCGACTGGTCTGATTTTCCCCGGCAAGCGGCGTTCGCCCCACGGGCGTTCCGAAACGTCTGCAAAGTCCCCAATCTGACAAGCACTGATCAGGCTCGCGGCAAGGCACGGACAGGCCTCTCGGCCGGGCCGCGCTTCCTTGTGTAACGCTGAAAACGGCCTCTTCGGCTAACGCCCATCTCCCCTATTGACGCCTCGCAGCACCCTCATAACGGCCCCTCTTCAGCTTCGGCCTTAGGGAGCGGGAAGGGCGCTCCCCGATTCCGGCCCTGCGGCATTTGGCCAACCATCGATCTGTGAGCGCCGATGCCGTCCGTGCGGACAGCCAGCACTGGAAGCGCACAGAGTGACTGGCCCCGCAGATTCCCAGGACACATCCGGTTCTCACTGAGGGTCAACAGGATCGCGAGTAGCGGCCGACTGTGACCTCAGGGGTTGGGACGAGCCTGCGTGCGCTGCAGGCCCGGACAAGGGGGTGTGTCTTGATAGATTTGCGCATACGTAAGCAGCTGCGCGGGCTTCGCTCGATGCAGGTGCGATGGCTTCCGGTGGGAGTGGTGTTAGGGGCGTCTGCGGCACTTGCGGCGATCGCCCTGATCGTGGCAGCGGCGCCTGAAGATCCACAATCGATCACCCATGCTGAATCTCCGCCGGCCTCGCCGCCGGCAACCGTACCCGGACCGAACCAGGCAAAACTTGTGCCGGACTCGGCTGTGCTCCAAGCNNGCTCCAAGCTGGGCGCCGCGCGCCCGCCGCGCCGCCGCAGTCGGGCATCGAAGTCGCAGCCGACGACCCGGGCGATGATGGCCTGGTGATTACGCAGCCCGAGGCGTTCGCGCCCGGTCCAGACGGCGAGCCGATCGCGCAGTTGAGTACGTCTTACAGGGACGGACGTCGTTCCTCGAACCAGGCCGAGCCCGGAAGGGTGCGGGTGCACCGCACCGAAAGCAGTTCGCCTACGGCGGTCGTTGCTGGGGTGAGCAACGAAGGCGACATAACGCCGATCCCGACGCCGTCGGAAACCCCGACGGAGACGGCGACCAACGCGCCCAGCGTGACGGTGACGCCGACCGCTACCACTGAGGCTGACGCTACGGCGACGCCAGACACCGGTGCACAAGCCACGCTGACGCCAACGGCTGTCCCGACGTTCACCTCCACCGCCACGCCGACTGCGGGGCCGGAAGAGCCCTCACCGACGAATACGGCTGCCGCCGCCACGGCGACACCGGTGGCCAGCAGCACGCCAGTTCCGGCCAGCGCGACGGCTGCTCCAGCGTCCACCTCGACGAATACGGCGACATCCACGCACACGGCAACTGCGACCGCGACGAAGACGAACACGGCAACGGCTACTTCGACGGCTACGAGCACGGCGACGAAGACGCCGCTGCCGGCCACGGCGACGATGACGCCGACCCCAGTGCCGGCGACGGCCACCTGGACGCCGGCCATCATCTCGACCGGGACACCGACGCCTACTGCCACGGCGACGATCGGTGTTCTCGCCCCGGCCACCGCGACGCCGACCACGGGTATTCCCGGCGGAGAGGATCTCACGCCCGTCAACACGCCGACGCAGACGAGTACGCCCACGCCGACGCCGACGCGGACGAACACGCCGGTGCCGCCGACGCCGACGAACACGGCGGTGGCGGCACCAACGGCGACGCTGACGCCGCAGACGGGCACGCGGGACAAGTTCCTGCAGCCGTACTCGTCGACCTCGCCGTGGAACATGCCGATTGGGGCCAGCGCGCAGTACACCGATGCCGCCCTGCCGCACACGAACTACGTGCACGAGGACGAGTTCCCGTTCCTGAACGCTAGCGCACCCCTCCGGGACATCTACGACAACGGAATCTGGCCCGGCACCTGTGGTGGCGGCACGAAGAAGGGCAGCGCCCGCGTCCCTGATGGCCTGCTCATCGGAGAGGGAAACAGCAACTACTTGCCAAACAACTCCGGCGGCGCGTTGCTTGCGGACGGTCAGACGATCATGGAGTTCCAGTACACATCGCGATGCGGCGGGACCGCGCCAGTGTACGTGGGCCGCACCGCGTGCAGCATGAGTATTTATGGCTCCGGTGTAGAGTGCTACGGTGCGCACGGAGGCTCCGGGCTTAGCGGCGTGGGCGGTGGCCTCCGAACCTGGGAGGTGAGCGGCAGTGCCCCGATTGCCCACGCTCTGAAGGTGACGCTGCCCTCGTATGTGCTGTCGAGCTGTAGTAGCGGCTATCGCTGGCCGGCGCTGACCGCCGACAGTGGCTACAACAATTCCGGTTCCTGGCAGTACTACGCTGGCAGCAACTGCAGTCTCCGGATGGGGGCGCTGCTCGCGGTGCCGCCGAGCGTGAACTGCGACACGCTGGTCAGCGCCACGCTGGCGCGCCGGATCTGCAAGGCCATGCAGGACTACGGGGCCTACGTGGTGGATGTGCACCCGTCCTGGAACGCGGGCTGTCAGTGCCCGCGCACGGATTGGCGCCCGATGACGATCAACGGCGAGGTAGGAACCGCAGGGGCGGTGGAGGCGGTCGGAAGCCAGATGCTGACGATCTTCGACAATCTGGATGTGGTGAACAACAACAGCTCGACCTCAGTTGGTGGCGGAGGCGCCCCGCGGGTGCCGCTGGCCCCGCCGATCGGCAATTGATCGGAACCTAACAGGTTAAATCTTGGACAGGCGCAGGTTCGATGAACCTGCGCCTGTCCTGTTTTGCCCAGGTTCCGGCTTGACCTCGTTTGCGGCTCGTCCGCTACCCTCCGCAGGTCACACCTGTCCCCCGCGAAGAAACGCCCGGCTTGCGGTCCCCGCGAGTGCGTGAAGGCGTGTATTTGTGCAAGGAGGCCCTTTGTCCCGACTCGCAATATCCGTATGTCTTGCTGTCCTCGCTGCGGCGGCACTCTTCGGGCAGGCAGCTGCGGCCCCGATTCCACGAGAGAACGCGGATATTGACCAAAACAACACCGTGAACTCGGGCGACCTGCTGCTGGTTGTGCTCGGGACGCACCCTCGTGCTGATGTGAACCGCGACGGCCGTGTCACGTCCGGCGACGCGCTGTTCGTGCGGCTGAACTATGGCCCTCTGGCGCGGGACAAGTACAAGCAGCCATTCGCCGCGGACTCGCCCTGGAATATGCCCATCGGCTCGAACGCGGTCTACGCCGCCGTAAGTTTCCCCATTTCCCGCGACTACACGGTGATCGACGTGGACTACTGGGTCCAGACAACCGGAGGCGACCCCGAGCACGAGATCATTAACGACCAGGCGTACTGGTCGGGGCCGCGCTGCAGCGCCACGCAGCTGTCGGGCAAGGTCACTCGATTTCCGGCGTCGCTTCTTGTGAGCGATGTGCAGGGTGGCTACAAGCCCAATAGCGCGGCCGCCATCCTGCAGCCGGATGGCCGGACGATTGTCCAGGTGAACGCGCTGGCTCGATGCACCGCCGGGGGGCCGGTATACGGTGTGCCATTCCCCACTGTCGATATCTATGGGCAGGGGATTCCTGGGGGCCATGGCGGCTCGGGGCTGTCCAGCATCGGCGGGACCGTGCGCCAGGGAGAGCTGCTCTCGGGCACGATCCGGCACGCGCTGAAGGTGAACATTCCGTGTGCGCTGTACTGCAGCCCCGCCAGTGGCCCTGGAGGCGGGCCGGGGTACCGATGGCCTGCCCGGAACTCGGACCAGCATTGCGGCGGGGAGGCCTGCGGCTACGGTGGTGCACTGGGGTACTTGCAGATGGGTTCGCTGCTGGCGCTACCCCCCGCCCTGACCGCGAGTACCATCACGGCGCCGGGCACGAGTTGGGCGGCTGGCATGGAGACGGACATCGGCCGGCGGCTGTTCTACGCGTTCCAGAACTACGGGGCGTATGTCGTCGATGATCTGGTCTGGAACGGGACCGCGTACGCCTTGCACGTCGAATCAGGCGCGCGGGCCGAGGCGTTGAGCGCCACCGGCATCGACATCGACAACGCCACGCCTGCTTGTTCGGGCGTGTGTGGGGCCTACTGGCGGGATTGGCACCGTATCTGGCTGAATCTGAAGGTGGTGACGAACAACAGCGCGACGTCGGTCGGCGGGGGCGGCGTGCCGCGCGTCCCTCTGGCGCTACCCATCGGCAATTAGTCGGCAGGGAAGTCCGGTGGCGCTCGTTGCGCCGCTCCTGACGTCTCCCGGCAGGAAGCATTTGCGTCTGTCGCTAGAATGGGCGCGTGAGTCCCACCGCTTTCTCCGAGCGCCTTTCCCAGGTTCCGACGGTGCCCGGCGTCTACACCATGCGGGACGCCGAGCAGCGGGTGATCTACGTCGGCAAGGCGGCGAACCTGCGCAGCCGCATGCGGTCGTACTTCGGCAGCCCGGCCAGCATGGAGCCGAAGACCCGCCTCCTGTCGGAGTCGATCGCCGACTTCGAATACGTGGTCACCCACACCGAGCAGGAGGCAATGCACCTGGAAGCGGAGCTGGTGAAGCGCCACCAGCCTCTGTTCAACATCCGGCTGAAGGACGACAAGCACTATCCGTACCTGAAGATCGACCTCGCCGACCCGTGGCCGCGGGTGTACATCACCCGACGGGTGTTGAAGGACGGTGGCCGGTACTTCGGGCCGTTCGCCAATGCGGGCTCGGTCCGGCGCACCCTCGATCTCGTGAACAAGCTATTTCCCTGGCGCTCTTGCACCAAGACCATTACCGGCACCGACCCGCGCCCCTGCCTCGACTACTACATCCAGCGCTGCATCGCCCCCTGCACCTCGTACTGCACCAAGGAGGAATACGACGAGGTCATCCGCCAGGTCACGCTCTTCCTCGAAGGGCGCACGGACGAGGTCGTCCGGGAGCTGAAGCGGGAGATGGCGGAAGCCTCGACGGAGATGGAGTACGAGCGGGCGGCGCGTATCCGTGACCAACTGCTCGCCATCGAGCGGGTCACGGAGCGACAGACGGTCGCGAGCACGAAGCCAGCTGACGAGGATGTCTTCGGATTGGCCCGGGGAGAGACAGACGCGGTCGTGCAGGTGCTCTTCATCCGGGGGACGCGGATGATCGGGGCGGATAGCTTCACGATGGACGGGACAAAGGATGAAGCAGACGCCGACATCATCGCCAGCTTCATCACGCAGTTCTACGAGTCCGCCACGTATGTCCCGCGCACGGTGATCGTGCCTGGGGCGCTGCCGGAGCAAGAGCTGATCGCCGCGATGCTCACCGAGCGGCGGGGGACGCGCGTCGAAGTGCTGGCGCCGCAGCGGGGGGAGAAGCGCGGCCTGGTGCAGTTGGCCTCGAAGAACGCCCAGGAATCGATGGATATGGCGCGGGCGAAGTGGCTGGCAGACTCCGGGAGGCGCGACGCGGCCCTGGACGAGTTGCAGGAGGCGCTCGACCTGCCGGGGCGGCCTGGCCGCATCGAGTGCTATGACATCTCGAACATCCAGGGCACGTCGTCGGTGGGCTCGATGGTTGTGTTCATCGACGGGCATCCCCGGCCCCAGGAGTACCGCCGCTTCCGAATCAAGACGGTGGAGGGCGCCAATGACTTCGCTTCGATGGCGGAGGTTCTGCGGCGGCGGTTCCGGCGGGCGCGGGAGCAACTGCTGCGGGAAACGGGGGCTGAGGCTCCGGAAGTGACGCCTGCGGACGAACACGGAAGCCGCGGTCAACAGGATGAATCCTTCGCCGCGCTCCCTGATCTGGTGATTATCGACGGGGGCAAGGGCCAACTGGGGGCGGTGCTCGATGTGATGCGGGAGATGGGGGTGAAGCAGATTCCGACCGTCGGACTGGCGAAGCAGCACGAGGAAATCTACGTGCAGGATGTGTCGGAGCCGGTGGTACTCCCTCGCACATCGCAAGCGCTGTATCTCGTCCAGCGCATCCGCGACGAAGCGCATCGCTTCGCCATCACCTACCACCGCGGGGTGCGCAAGAAGGCCGGCTTTCAGTCGGTGTTAGATACGATTCCCGGCGTTGGCCCGAAACGGCGGAAGGCACTTCTGAAGAAATTTGGGTCGGTGCGCGGCATCCGCGAAGCGACGGTCGAAGATGTTGCGGCCACGGTTGGCTTCACGGAGAAGCTGGCGGAACAGGTAAAGGCGGCGTTGTGAGGCAACACGCCGGATTAGCATCGTGCGATGGCGATCGGCGGTCACGCAGGCCTCATAAGGCATGGTGGGTAGGGGTTTGGGCGTGGCGGTGCGCCGGGTAATCGCGGCTCTACAGCTCGTGTCCGACTTCCCACCTTCCCGTTTCGGTTAGGTGGCGAACGCCAGGATAGCGCGGGTGAATCGCCTGGTACGCGGTGCATTTTCAATTCGTATCACCGCGCCGCGAAAAAAGGTCACCAACCTACTGGACAATGGCAGGTTACCCGTTTACAATCGCTCAGAACTTCCCCACCTCGTGGCGCAAACAAAACACAACGCAATTTCGTGTGAGGGCACAATGGACGAACACATTGGGCACTTTCTTAACTTTCTGTCGGTTGAGAAGGGCGCGTCCGGGAACACCATCCTCGCGTACAAGAACGATCTATCGCAGTTTGACGGTTTCATCACCGGCTTGCGTGGCAATGGCAAGCCGCGCGAATGGGAGCGGCTGGAGCGCGACTTGATCGTCGACTACGTGCTGGGACTCAAGCGGAAGAACTATGCGGAAGCGACGGTCGCGCGCAAGGTCGCGGCCATCAAATCCTTCTTCCAGTACATGCAGGCGGAGGGCTCCATCGGCAGCAACCCGGCAGAGAATATCGATTCACCGCGCGTTGGCCGCTCGCTTCCTAAGCCGCTGAGTGTCAGTGAAGTCGATGAGCTGCTTGAGCAGCCGCTGAAGCGCAACACGCCCGAAGCCAAGCGCGATCGCGCGATGCTGGAGTTGCTGTACGCCACGGGCCTTCGGGTGACGGAGCTGGTTTCATTGAACATCGACGACATCAACATGTCGCCGCCGCACCCGTACGTGCGTTGCCTGGGCAAAGGCCAGAAGGAACGCACAATCCCCATCCACGAGCAGGCGGCGACCGCTGTCGTCGACTTCATCAACGATGGCCGGCCGGTCCTGGTCAAGAACCGTGCCGAGAACGCGGTCTTCGTCAACCGCCGCGGCGAGCGCCTCACGCGGCAGGGATTCTGGCTGATCCTGAAGCAGTACGCGAAGGAAGCGAACATCGGGAAGCCGGTCACTCCGCACACGTTGCGGCACTCCTTTGCCACTCATATGCTGCGTGGAGGCGCCCCCCTGCGTAACGTCCAGGAACTCCTCGGGCATGCGAACATCTCTACCACCCAGGTCTACACCCAGATTGCCAACGAACACGTCCGCCAGGTCTACGACAAGGCCCATCCGCGCGCCCGCTAGCGCTGGTCACTGCTCGCGTACCGTCGGCCGTCCTCTCGCGAGGGCGGCCTTGGTCTTGTGTGCCGCCTTGGCGTTGGTCGCCTGCGATGATCGTGAGGACTCCCCATCGACGATCACGCCGCCGCAGGCGTACATCGTCCGGCTCATCCTCACGAAAGAGGATGGCGCCGTAGAAGTACGTGATCTGCCGCTCAGCAGCGCCCAGGGGGGCGAACTGCGTTTCCGTACAAACGGGGTCGCTGATGCCGTCCTGGGCATCGCTGGGGCCACGGAGGGCACTAACCAGACGGCACCGTACATCGTCGAGCTAATTCGCCAGTAGCGCGGCCCTTGTCCGTGGATCGTCCCCGCTATCACCGGTAATCTTTCCCCGTGCCAGAACCCACCGTCCGCACCCGTCTCGATGCCGCGATTGACCTGCTGGACGACACGCAGCAGCAGCGCCTCCTCGACTGGGCAGGCGGAATCAACCGCAGTGTTGAAAACGCGCGTGCACCGGGCGCGAGCGTCGGCCCGCTGGCGGAGATGCTGCATATCAAGAACGAGGGCGCGGAGGGTGGTCGCGCCACCTACCGGCTCGAGGTTGTTCCCGATCTGCTGAACCCGCATGGTGTCCTGCACGGCGGGGCGGTGTACACCATGGTCGACTACAGCATGGGCGGGGCGACGATGGCCGTTCTGCCTGCGGGAGAGATCTGCGCGACGATCGAGATCAAGATCAGCTATCTCGCGTCAGTTCGGGGAGGCACGCTGACCTGCATCACGGATGTCATCAAGCAGGGACGGAAGATCGTATTCCTCGAGTCGAAAGTCATGGACGCTAGCGGCAAGTTGGTCGCGACGGCGACCGGTTCTTTCGCGGTCATCCGTCCGGGAGAGTAGGACAAAACCCAATGGCAACCATCAAGTCCGTTCACGCGCGCGAGATCCTTGACTCCCGCGGCAACCCTGCCGTCGAGGTCGATGTGCGGCTTTCGGACGGGGCGCTCGGGCGGGCCGCGGTACCTTCGGGCGCGAGCACCGGCGAGCATGAGGCGGTGGAGCTGCGGGACGGCGACAACAAGCGCTATGGCGGCAAGGGCGTCCTTACCGCCTGTGTCAACGTAAACCGCGAGATCGAGCCAGAGATCTTGGGGCTGGACGCCGGCGATCAGGCGGGGCTGGATCGGAAGCTGATCGCGCTGGACGGGACGCCGAACAAGTCGCGGTTGGGGGCGAACGCGCTGTTGGGCGTGTCGCTGGCGAACGCGAAGGCGGCGGCGGCCTCGGCGGGGGTGCCGCTGTGGCGTTATCTCGGCGGGCCTTCGGCGCGGCTGATGCCGGTACCGATGTTCAACATCCTTAACGGCGGCAAGCACGCGACGGACTCCACCGATTTTCAAGAGTTCATGGTGATGCCGCTGGGCGCGCCTTCGTACAAGGAGGGGCTGCGCTGGGCGGTGGAGGTGTACCACTCGTTGGCGCGGGTGCTGAAGAAGAAGGGACAATCGACGAACGTGGGCGATGAGGGAGGGTTCGCGCCGTCGCTGGGTGGTAATGAGCCGGCGATCGAAGTGATTCTTGAAGCGATCAACGCCGCGGGCTATGTGCCGGGGAAGGATCTGGCGATCGCCCTCGACCCGGCGTCCAGCGAACTCTACGAGAAGAAGTCGGACACGTATGTGCTGCCGATCGAAGGCAAGTCGCTGACCAGCGACGAGATGGCGGCGCACTGGGCGGGCTGGTCGGAGAAGTACCCGATTGTCAGCATCGAGGACGGGATGGCGGAGGACGACTGGCGCGGGTGGGCAATGCTCACGCAGCGCATCGGCGACCGTGTGCAGCTTGTGGGCGACGACCTGTTCGTGACGAACACCAAGCGCATCGCCCGCGGGATCGAAGAGCGTTCGGCAAACGGCGTGCTGATCAAGGTGAACCAGATCGGCACGCTGACGGAGACGCTGGAGGCGATCACGATGGCCTCTGGCGCGGGCTGGACGTCGGTGATGTCGCACCGCAGCGGCGAGACGGAGGATTCGATCATCGCCGATCTGGCGGTGGCGACGGGCTGCGGCCAGGCCAAGCTCGGCGCACCGGCGCGGGCCGACCGAACGGCCAAATACAACCAGCTCCTGCGCATCGAGGAAGAGCTGGGGCGCACGGCGGAGTACGCGGGATGGGGTGCCCTGAAGGCGAGGCGGTCGTAGCAGCAGCGCTTCTTGATCTATCCGCAGATGTTACAGATGGGGCAGATGGGATTGGGGAGGATCGGGTGATGATTCGCGGACGATCTGAAACGGACTGAAGCGCTGCACCAGAACCGGGCGCAGCCAAAGCTACGCGGCTACTTGGCTTCGTTCGCGCTTTGCGGCAGAAGCTCTTCACTACGAACAACAAACCGCGACCGGTAAACTGTCCACTGTGAACTCAACCGACCACTACGCTGTGCTCGACCTGACGCCTGCCGCGACGGAGGCGGAGGTGAAGCGGCGCTACCGGCAGATCATGCGCGAGGTGCATCCGGACGCGAACGGGAATGATCCAGCGGCGAACCGCAAGGCGGCGCGGGTGAATGCGGCGTACGAGGTGCTCGGGGACGCTGCCAAACGGCGGGCTTACGACCAGATGCACGCACCGGCGCGGCCGGCGAAGGGCACGCGGGCGGCGGACAAGCAGTACGAGGTCTGGGCGCGGGCGGACAACTGGGAGGACATCGTCGCCGCGAATGTGCCGGGGAAACGTCCGGCGCACAAGCACAATCCGCCGCCCTCGATCGAGCCGGAGGAGATCGAAGTTGATATGGCGGAGCTGCGGGAGACGCCGCGGGTGAAGCGCCGCATCACGATCACGAATCGCTGCGCCTGCACGCTGCAGGGCGATGTCTCGACGTCGGAGCCGTGGGTGTGGGGACCGATCGGGCGGTTCACGGTGCGGCCGGGCGAGACGGTGCAGTTCGACATCGAGGTGGTGGCGCGGAAGGTGGCCTTCCCGGGCCTCTCGCGTGTGCAGTTCGTGACCCGCGAGTGGACGGGCACGGTGCCGGTCAAAATCACGGGCTATGCGCCGAAGGTGCGGCGTGTGATCCGGCCGACGGACTCCGCATATGTGCCGGGGCGACGGCGGAAGACGATGCGGCAGTTCTGAGCGACGACAACAGACAGCAGACAGCAGACAACAGACATCAGAAAACAGTAGACGCTCAATGCCCGAGGCGCGAGCTCAACGCAGAGGCGCGGAGGGCTTAGAGGTTTGAGTTGGGAAGAGGACGATCTCAAGGGATTGCGGCGTAGGCTCCCGTGACTGACGACTGACGACTGACGACTGACGACTGACGACTGACGACACCTATGACAATGCCGCCACTTCCGACACCTGGACAGCGCGTGAGCGGGATTCCGTTTCCGGCGATGTACGTGCTGCCGGGGAAGCCGGATGAGGCGGCGGGGGCGGAGGCGTATGACGCGTTTCGGCAGATGCAGTTCGTTTTGGGCGGGGATCTGCGGCTGTTTGCGGAGGGGATGAATCTGCAGCTCGGGTTGCTCAACGACTCTGCGCACTCGAAGTACCGGACGCATGTGTATGCGGCGGTGGTGAGCATGTGGTCGCGGGCGTATGCGGCGATGGCGGACGCTTGCCTGTTGGTCACACGCGGGTCGTACTCGTCGGCGCCGAATCTGGTGCGGTCGGCGTGCGAGCTGATCGCGGCGGAGTACCAGGTGCAGCATGAGGAGCTGGGCGAGTACGTCGGCTGGCTGATGGGGCACCTGAAGCCGGACGAGGAGCGGAAGGCCTTCGACGCGGGGCTGGGGCACTTCTTCGCGGGCACGACGATCGCCGCGGACAGCGAATTGCGGCTTGTGTACCGGGCGGCCAGCGACCTCGGCCGCCCGAACTTCGGGGCGACGCTGATGCTGACGGGGCCAGAGTCGAACCAGCAGCGGTTGGCGTACACGTTCGCCGACTCGTCGTTTCATTGCGCCTGGGCGGAGATCGAGCTGGGGTGGCTGCTGCGGCTGGGCGAGCGGCAGCTGGCGGTGGCTGGGCACATGCGAGAGGTGTTCAACGTGACGCCGGAGACGCACGCGGCGCTGTTGACGTACGCACGGAAGGTGCAGGAGGCGCTGGAGAAGGAGGGGCGGGCGCGGGTCGAAGAGATCGAGGACGGGAATGTGAAGCGGTGGTTGGTGCACAACTTTCGGCGGCAGCCGTCGGGGGCGCCGAAGAAGTGGTTGTTGTAGGCGGCGAGATCCTATCGATCGTTCGTGGCGTGTTCGACGCCACGCAGAGAATCGACTACCTCGGGGATCGCGCTGATCACTATCTCTGGTTCGTCGATCTGGATGAAATGTCCGCTTGATTCGACGATGATCTGGCGGCCCATCGGAGTCAGTGTGGCGAGGTCCTGCTGCATTCCTCGCCACATCTCCTCCATCTGGTCGAATGGGGCGCCTGACGGGAATCCGTGAACTCCCGCGGTCAGTACGACGACCGGTACGTGTGGGAGCGCCCCGGCGCCTCGCACCTGCGCGGCCGACTCTTCAAATGCCAGGAATTCTGCGATGACGGTGCTGTACGTCGACGGGCGGTACCCGAAGGCGTTCGCGATCATCTGGATGCCCGGCGACATGTTCGCTGGAGCCATCGGTCGCCTGAGGAGGCGGGGAACCCCGAGAGAGGCGGTGACGCGACCGAAGTGTACGAGTCGTATCGCTGACGCCTGCAGACGCTTGAACTCAGGCGGGAAGCGCTGACTGATGTCCTCGTGCGTCGCATCGAGAAGTATGATGGCGGCAACCTCCTCCGGATATTTGCAGGCGAAGAGGCGCATATTGAGTCCCCCGAAGGAATGCCCCACGAGGACGTACGGGGGCGGAACGCTTGCGTTGGCCAGCAGCGAGTGCAGTTCCTCCGCGATCTGATCGCTGGTTCGGGGCGCCGGGCCTGATTCGCTCCAACCGAATCCCGCTCGATCGTACGCGCATGCGCGCGTGAACGCCGCAACCGCAGGCTGGACGCGATGCCAGTCCAAGGAGGAGCCGCCGGCCCCCGCATCCATCACAACTGCCGGACTGCCGGCACCCATGGAGTGGAGATGCAGGCGGTGGCCGCCGACATCGACAAGACCCCCCGGCGTTCTATACCGTTGCCGCTCCCGCGCCGTTGACAGAGCGTGGTAGCCCGCCCCGCCGAGTGTGAGCGCCGCGATCAGCGCGGCCAGTCCTGCCGGGATCACGATGAAGAGGTTTCCCATACGCAGCTAGTCTCCTTCGACAGCGAGCGTAGCAGAGGAAATCCTCGCCGAGCAATCAGTACATGGTTGCGGAATTCGCAGCGCGGACTACTCTTCGATCGCCACAACCGGCACTAGCGCCTTACGCAGTTCGCGCTCGTACGCCGCGATCTCGCGAGTGATGTGATCTTCGCCTCAGGCGACGCGTGGTGCCATCACTATGTGGCACGTGGGGTCGTGGCCGAGGCACTCGTGTTCGACGAAGCGGAAGATGGCCAGCCACTGATCGAAACCGAGTTGTGAGGTGCGGGTCTCGCGCGTGAAGCCGATGTCGCGGCCGAGGCGGGTGAACTGGCGGGCGCTGAGGTAGCGCCGGAGTCCGGGAGCGAGCAGGGACGCGCCGTGGCCAAGGGTTGCTTCGATGAAGCGGCGGTAGTGCGGCGCCTCGCTGTGGCTGACGAGCGGCTGATCGCGGCGGATGATGCTAAGGACGGCGGCCTCTACGCGCGGTGGAGGGACGAACTCGCGGCGCGGGACGCTTGCCGTGATCTCAAGGGGGAACCGAGGTTTGTGGAGGAGGGAGAACGCGGTCTCGCGCGGGACGCCGGCGAACTTGGCGGCTGCTTCTCGTTGCATGATGAGGGTGGCGGTGGTGGGTG
>CXWL01116554.1_pt1 | contig 21794 bp, 20 predicted proteins | sample 590931 | NCBI WGS metagenome assembly CXWL01 (sample SAMEA3498368, study PRJEB10139) | groundwater metagenome | biome: water well; material: biofilm material | place: Germany | collected 2015-04-27 | reverse complement strand
GCGCAATCATACTTCCTCCATCACGCACTGCAGGGGATGCCCCGCCTTGCGCGCATGCGTTAAAACAAACTCCACTTTGGTACACGCTATATCTTTGGAAAACACCCCGCACACCCCTTTACCATGGCGGTGAACGGAAAGCATGATCTGCGTCGCCGTCTCCCGATCCTTATTGAAGTACTCCTGGATGATGGCTACTACGAATTCCATCGGCGTATAGTCGTCATTCAACAGTGCCACCTGGTACAGCGGCGGCGGCTTGACGGTCTGCCGCTCCAGCAGTTGTTCGGTATCTTGCTTGGTTGCCATACGCTTTATTCTAATACTTTCAATGGTGATGCAATGCGTAAAGATCAGGGCATTTACGTTTGTTTTCCATCTTACGCGTTTTCCGCCAGATGCGCAGATGGCGACCCGATTCAGGAAATCAAGAGTGGCTTTCGGGGCCCATGTGGCAAAAATAGCAATCGGCGCGCAAAACCGCTTGACTTCAATAGTCATTCCGCCAACAATGCAGTTATCGACTTGTACTTATTGTACGTGTTGATAAGAAGTGAGCAGGCTGAGGAGGGGGCAAGAAGCTTCTTGCCTTTATGGCTCGTGTGATTGGTTTTTATTTGAAAGTTCTTTTTATGNNAATTCGAAGTCACGCAAGGCCCTAAAGGCAAGCAAGCTTCCAACATCCAGGCTGCTTAAGCAACTCCAGATGTAAAAAACCCCGCTTCGGCGGGGTTTTTTTTGGCCTGTGCCCGGCTAGGCCTTGGCCAGCATGCGCTGCCGGACCGGCGCCGCGTCGAGCGTGAAGTTCGCCACTACCTGCGCCAGGCTGTCCGCCTGGCCTTGCAGCGATGCAGCGGCCGCCGCGGCCTGATCGACCAGCGCGGCGTTCTGGCGGGTGACCGCATCGACGTCGGTAATGGCCAGGTTGATGCGGCCGATGTCGCCTTCCTGTTGCTCGCTCGCCGCGCTGATGTCGCCGATGATGCCGGTGACGCGCTCGACGCTGGCGACCAGTTCGCCCATCGTCGCGCCGGCCGCGTTGACCAGCATGGTGCCAGCCTCGACGCGGCCGACCGAATCGCCGATCAACTCCTTGATTTCCTTGGCGGCGGCGGCCGAGCGCTGCGCCAGGTTGCGCACTTCGGATGCCACTACCGCGAAGCCGCGTCCCTGCTCGCCGGCGCGCGCCGCCTCCACGGCCGCGTTCAGCGCGAGGATATTGGTCTGGAAGGCGATGCCGTCAATCACCGAGATGATGTCGACAATTTTCTTCGACGATTGGTTGATCGACGCCATCGTGTCAACCACCTGGGCCACCATCGCCCCACCGCTAACGGCCACGCCGGATGCGGCAATCGCCAACTCGTTGGCCTTGCGCGCATTGTGGCCGTTCTGCCTGACCCGTTCGGTCAGCGCGTCCATTGACGCGACCGTGCCGCGCAGCGCGCCAGCCTGCTGCTCGGTGCGCTCCGACAAGTCGAGGTTGCCCGATGCAATTTCGCGCGAGGCCCCGGCGATCGCGCCGACCCCTTGCTGGACCCGGTCAAGCGCGCCGTGCAAGGTGCCGACCATCTGCTGCAGCGCCAGGCCGGTCTTGCTGGAGGCGGCATGCTCCGCGCGGCGCAGGTCGATGGTGCCGGCGGCGCCGCGCGAGAACGCCGCCACGCCAAGCGCCAGTTCGCCGGCCTGCACCGCTTCGCGCCGCAGCACGATGGCGAGGTAACACAGAACGCCGGACTCGACGATGACGTAGGCGGCATGCACGAGCACGCGGCTAAAGCCGGGCTCGGTCATGCAGCGCACGCCGTAGCCGAGTTCCTGCAGATAGTTGAAGGTCAGGTGGTGGACGGCGATGACGGCCGCGGCGACAACGATGACGATCCAGTCGCGGTAACACAACAGGAATGCCAGCAGGACGAAAATGCCGAAGTGGAGTTCGCTAATGCCGGCGGCCTGATGGATGTGAAGCGCACTGAACACCATCAGCGAAGCGGCGACCACCGAGGCGGTCAGGCGGGTGCCGCCATGCAAGCAGACCAGCGCGGTCGGAATCGCCGCAGCGGGAAAGCCGATCCAGAGCGCCCACGCCAGAGTGTCATGCATGCCCGACAAGGCCAACGCCATCACGAACAGTCCCCACAAGATGAACAGCATCAGGCGGTCGGCTTGACGGAAATGGCGTTTCAAGACTGTTTCGATCATGGGAGGCAGCCGTTTAATTGTCGGATGGCAATTATAGGGGCCATTCTGTCAAATATCCCACGCATCCATTTATTTTGCCGAAGCCGCACTACAACAAACGCATGCGGAGTTGGCAGTTACACCACGACGCTTTGGCTGACGTAAAAAAGCCCCGCCTTCAAAAGGAAAGCGGGGCCCTGACAGCGCGGGCGCGGCTGCGAGCGAGGCGCGCCAGTTACATGTTTTCGATCATGACGTCGCCGAAACCGGAGCACGACACCTGGGTCGCGTCTTCCATCAGGCGGGCAAAGTCGTAGGTCACTTTCTTCGAGGCGATCGACTTCTGCATCGACGAGATGATCAGGTCGGCCGCTTCGAGCCAGCCCATGTGGCGCAGCATCATTTCAGCCGACAGGATCAGCGAACCCGGGTTGACGTAGTCCTTGCCGGCGTACTTCGGCGCGGTGCCGTGGGTCGCTTCGAACATCGCCACCGAATCGGACATGTTGGCGCCCGGCGCGATGCCGATGCCGCCGACCTGGGCCGCCAGCGCGTCCGAAATGTAGTCGCCGTTCAGGTTCAGGGTGGCGATGACGCTGTACTCGTTCGGGCGCAGCAGGATCTGCTGCAGGAAGGCGTCGGCGATCGAATCCTTGATGATGATGTCGCGGCCCGTCTTCGGGTTCTTGAATTTCATCCACGGGCCGCCGTCGATCAGCTCGGCGCCGAATTCCTTTTGCGCCAGCGCGTATGCCCAGTCGCGGAAGCCACCTTCGGTGAACTTCATGATGTTGCCCTTGTGGACGATCGTCACCGACGGCTTGTCGTTGTCGACGGCGTACTGGATCGCCTTGCGCACCAGGCGCTCGGTGCCTTCGATCGAGACCGGCTTGATGCCCAGGCCCGAGGTCGCCGGGAAGCGGATCTTGGTGACGCCCATTTCCTTGATCAGGAAGTCCATCAGCTTCTTGGCGGCGTCGGAACCTTGCTGGTACTCGATGCCGGCGTAGATGTCTTCCGAGTTTTCGCGGAAGATGACCATGTTGGTCTTCTCAGGCTCTTTCAGGGGCGACGGCACGCCGGTGAAGTAACGCACCGGGCGCAGGCAGACGTACAGGTCGAGCTGCTGGCGCAGGGCGACGTTGAGCGAACGGATGCCGCCACCGACCGGGGTCGTCAGCGGCCCCTTGATCGAGACGACGTAGTCTTTCACCGCGGCGAGGGTCTCTTCCGGCAGCCAGACGTCGGGGCCGTACACGCTGGTCGACTTTTCGCCGGCGAACACTTCCATCCAGCTGATCTTGCGCTTGCCGCCGTAGGCCTTGGCCACCGCCGCATCGACGACCTTGATCATGACCGGGGTGATATCAATGCCGGTGCCATCACCTTCGATGTAAGGAATGATCGGGTTATCTGGTACATTCAGCGAAAAATCGGCGTTGACCGAGATTTTCTGGCCGTCAGCAGGTACTTTGATATGTTGATACATCGTGTGATCTCCAAGGTGGACGCGTCTGGAATCTGAATCTGGCTCCAATGAGGGTGCAGGTCACTGTCTTCTATAAGACATAAGAGACGTGTTTCCTATTATGCACGACTATTTTACTAGGCACTCAGGTTTTAAGACACTACCATATGGCTTTCCAGCCAGACAAACGGCTCCTGCCCTACCCCATGCCCCTGATTCTGTTTAATAAGCCGTTCAACGTGCTGTGCCAGTTTACACCGCAAGAAGGCCGCGAGTCGCTGGCCGATTACATTGCCACACCAAACATCTACCCGGCCGGCCGGCTCGACGCCGACAGCGAAGGCCTGATGCTGCTCACCGACGACGGCCGCCTGCAGCACAGCATCGCCCACCCCGACCACAAGGAAGCGAAGACCTACCTGGTGCAGGTGGATGGCGCGATCGACGCGGCCGCGCTGGCGCGCCTGCAGGCGCCGCTCGACCTGGGCGATTTCACCACCAAGCCGTGCCGCGCGGTGAAGGTGGCCGAGCCGGACTGGCTGTGGCCGCGCACCCCGCCGATCCGGGTGCGCGCCGACAAGCCGACCAGCTGGATTGCCATCACCTTACAAGAGGGCAAGAACCGCCAGGTGCGGCGCATGACGGCCGCGGTCGGCTTCCCTACCCTGCGCCTGGTGCGCAGCAGCATCGGGCCATTTTCGCTCGCCAGCCACCCCTTGATGCCGGGCGAATCGGTCGAAGTGGCGGCCGGCGACATGAAGAAAATCTAGCCGCTGCCAACTTATTGCACTGCAACATGCGATCCCACCGAAGAAAATGTCGCGTATTGGCATTATTTTTCGCTTTTCTTCAAAGCGAGGTCAACCGCCTTGGAAAGCACCGCGTTGATTGCTCAGATTCATCAGAATCGTGAGTTCTTAACTTAAAAGGAAAACTGCAATGTCCAAGATCATCGCTGCCCTGGTTGCCTCCCTGTTTGCCGCTGCCGCTTTCGCTGCTCCTGCACCGTCCGCTTCCGCGTCGGCTTCGGCCTCCGCCATGGCGTCGACCCCGGTGGCAGCATCGGCTTCGGCCAAGGTCAAGAAGCACAAGGCGAAGAAAGTCCACGCATCGGCTGCCGTCGCCGCTTCGGCAACGCCTGCTACGCCAGCAACGCCGGCTACCCCGGCAGTGCCAGCCGTGAAGAAGTAATCGCCGCACGCAGCAACGCAAGAGGCAGGCGCGTCCTGCCTTTTTTGCGCCTGTACCATCGCCGCGCAAGCGAAAAAACCCGCCGGACCAGGGTCAGGCGGGTTTTTTTAACCACAGGCACTACCTGTGCGACCACCGAGGCGGCCGCAACGACGCGGCTAGATTAAGCCAGCGCTTTCAGGGCAGCTGCCAGGCGGCTCTTGTGGCGAGCGGCCTTGTTCTTGTGGATGATTTTCTTGTCAGCGATGCTGTCAATCTTCGAGACCGATGCCTGGAAGATCGTGGTAGCAGCGGCCTTGTCGCCAGCCTGGATCGCTTTACGCACAGCCTTGATTGCTGTACGCAGGGTCGAACGCTGCGACGAGTTGTGTGCGTTCTGCTTAACTGCTTGACGAGCGCGTTTGCGCGCTTGTGCGGTATTTGCCATGGAATTTCCTAAAACGGGGTCAAGTTGCGTTTGCAAACACAAGCGTCTGGCAAACCGGTAAGTCCATACTTTCTGAACGACCTTGCTGTCAAACCAGTGCCTGTCAAACAAGTGTGTCTGCGTAACAGAATTCTGTACAGCCTTCGATTATAGCGAATTAATCCGCTTCGAGCAATTCAAAAATCAACAATTGTTGGGCCGGGCCGTCCGCGCAGCTGTTGCCGGGCTATAATCTCGCGCCATGAACTTGCTCAGAACCCTCGCCGCCATTTCCAGCATGACCATGCTGTCCCGAGTCACCGGATTGCTGCGCGAGAGCCTGTTTGCGCGCGCCTTCGGCGCCTCCGCCTATACCGATGCGTTCATCGTCGCGTTCCGCCTGCCGAACCTGCTGCGCCGGCTGTTTGCCGAAGGCGCGTTTTCGCAGGCCTTCGTGCCAATCCTGTCGGAATACAAGACCCAGCACGGCCACGACGCCACCAAGACGCTGGTCGACCACGCCGCCACCGTGCTGCTGTGGTCGACCATGCTGGTGGCGGTGGCCGGCATCATCGCCAGCCCGATCCTGCTGCTGTGGCTGGGCGGCTCGATCGGCAAGGAGCCCGACGCCCTCGAGGCCGGCATCTGGATGACGCGCCTGATGTTCCCTTATATAGCGTGCATGTCGTTCGTCGCCCTGTCGGGCGGCGTGCTGAATACCTGGAGCCAGTTCAAGATCCCCGCGTTCACGCCGGTGCTGCTGAACCTGTCCTCGATCTTCGGCGCGCTGGTGCTGGTGCATTACCTGGCGACGCCGATCTACGCCATGGCGATCGCCGTGTGCGTCGGCGGCGTGCTGCAGGTTGCCATCCAGATTCCGGCGCTGATGAAGATCGGCATGCTGCCGCGCATCGGCTTCAACCCGTTCGCCGCGTTGAGCGACCCGGGCGTGCGGCGCATCCTGAAGAAGATGGGGCCGGCCGTGTTTGCCGTTTCCGCCGCGCAGATCAGCTTGCTGATCAACACCAGCATCGCCACCCGGCTCGCCACCGGCAGCGTGTCGGCCCTGCAATACGCCGACCGCCTGATGGAATTCCCGACCGCCATGCTGGGCGTCGCGCTCGGCACCATCTTGCTGCCCAGCCTGTCGAAGGCGAATGCCGCCAGGGACAATGACGAATATTCTTCGCTGCTGAACTGGGGGCTGCGCCTGACCTTCCTGCTGGCATTGCCGGCCGCAGTCGGCATGGCCGCGCTGGCCGAGCCGCTGATCGCCACACTGTTTCACTACGGCGCGTTCAAGACCGCCACCATCAACGCGTCGGCGTTGCCGCTGATGGCGTACAGCGCCGGACTGGTCGGCATCATCCTGGTGAAGACGCTGGCGCCGGCGTTTTATGCGCGCCAGGATATCCGCACGCCGGTGCGGATCGCGATCGGCGTGCTGGTGGCGACGCAGCTGATGAACCTGGTGTTCGTGCCGCGCATGGCGGTGGCCGGCCTGGCGCTGTCGATCGGCGTGGGCGCCTGCCTCAACGCGCTGGCCCTGTACGTGGTGCTGCGGCGGCGCGAGATCTTCGTGCCGCAAGCCGGCTGGACCGGCTTTTTCGTGCGGCTGGTGGTGGCGGTGTGCCTGATGGGCGCGGTGGCGTGGTTTGCGCAGGGCCAGTTCGACTGGGCCGCGATGCAGGCCCATGCCTGGCTGCGGGCCGGCGCGCTGTTCCTCATCATCGGCGCCAGCGTGGTCACCTACTTCGCGGTGCTGTTCCTGCTCGGCTTCCGGCTCGGCGACTTCAAGCGCCGCGGGCGCTAAGCGTCAACGCTCTTCGCTGGCGTCGGGCGGTGGCGGTGCGGGCTTTTCCTCGGGCGGCTCCACGGGCTTGTCTTCGGCCTTTTCCGGCGGCGGTGGCGGCGGCGGCGGAAACAATGACGTCGCCGGAGGCGCCACCGGCACCGTCGCCAGCACCGGCGCCACCGGCACCGCCGGCATGAACTTCCAATCGGACAGGTGCTGCTTGTTTTCGAAGCCGGCAAAGCGCGCATCGAAGTTGCCGATCTTGAGCGGCTGCGCCTTCGACAGGCTGTAGACGCCGAGCACGCCGACATGGTCGCCCTGCCAGACGATGCCCCACTCCGTACTGCCGGTGACGGGATCGACAAACACCTTGCGCAGGTGGCGCCGCACGGCCGGCGAACGCGGATCCTTCAATAATTGCTGCAAGCTGGGCGGCACCGGCGGCTGGCCCTTGGGCGTGGCCGCGGCGTAGCTGGCCAGCGCGGCGCTGAACTCGGCGCCGACGGCGAGCAGGTCTTCTTCAGCGGCGGCGCGGCGCAGCAGGGCGTCGATCTTCAGGGTGGCGGCGCCGACCAGGCCAATCACGGTCACCAGCACGATCAGGCCGAGGTAGGTAAATCCGCCCTGTCGCGGGATGCGCGGCACCATCGCCTTACCAGTCGAGGAAAGGCTTGCCGCTGCGGTCGTTGCCCGGCGCGCCGCTCTTGATGTTGTAGACGCCGCCCCTGGCGCCGTCTTCCGGCGGCACCACGATCCAGGTGGCGCTGCTGTCGGTGACCGGGTCGACCGGCAGGCCGCGCAGGTACTTCTTTTCCACCAGCTGGTCGAGCGAATCGGGATAGCGCCCGGTGTCGCTGTAGTACTGGTCGATCACCGCGCGCGTGTTGCGCAGGTTGTCGGCGAGGATGGTCTCCCTGGCGTTGTCGATGCGCGGGACAAAGCGCGGCACGGCCAGCGTCAGCAGCAGCGCGACGATGCCGAGCACCACCAGCAGCTCGATCAGCGTGAAGCCGCGTCGCTTGCGCAGGGCGGTCACCATTTGCGGTACGGCACGCCGTTCAGGCCCGGCCGCTCCGAGGTGGAATACACGTCGTAGACATCGTCGCCTTCGCGCGGGTCGCTTGCCTCGCTGGCGTAGCTGCGCTTGCCCCAGCTCTGCGCTTCGGGCAAGTCCGGGTCGGCATTGAACGGGTCGCGCGGCAGGCGGCGCAGGAAAAAAATCTTCGCCCGCTTCGCGCTGCGCAGGTCGGGAACGCCGTCGACCAGCAGCTCCAGTTTGGCCGGATAGCCGGTGGCGCCGGCGGCCTTGGCGATGCGTCCTTCGTCGCTGGCTTTTTTCCAGGCGTCGATGGCGGCGCGGATCTCGCCGAGCGAGCGGCGCAGTTCCTGTTCGTGGCGGCGCTGCACGGTGACCTGCGCGGCCGGCGCGACGGCCGTGGCGAGCAGCGCCAGGATCGCCAGCGTGACCAGCAACTCGATCAGCGTGAAGCCGCGCTTTTTCATTGCGCCGGGATGGGCGTGACGACCGGGCCGGGCGCCGGCGCGGGTGGCGCGACGACAGGCACGATTGGCGGCGGCAACGGCGCCGGCGCCTTGACCGGCGCGTCGGGACGGCGCCGAAAACTGGTCTCGGTGCCGGCATTGAATTCGGCGGCGCCGAGCGCCGGGCGCTGGATGTTGCGCACCAGGTGCGGCGTGATCGACAGCACGATCTCGGTCTTGTCGCTCGAATCGCGCGTGCTGCCGAACAGGCGCCCGAGGATCGGCAGGCTGCCGAAGCCGGGCACCTTGCTGCCGCTGCTGCGGTCTTCGTTGTTGATCAGGCCCGCCAGCACCTGGTTTTCGCCGTCCTTCAGCTGCAGCATGGTGGCGGCGGAACGGGTGCCGATCCGGTATGCGACCGAGCCGGACTTGGTGGTGATCGAGTCGACCAGGTTCGACACTTCGAGCGAGATGCGGATCGCCACCTCGTTGTTCAGGTAGATGGTCGGCTCGACGTTCAGGGTCAGGCCGACGTCGACGTAGGTGATGACCTCGGACGCAAAGCCGGCATTGGTGCCGGCGGTGAGGATGGTGGTGATGTTGGGAACCTTGTCGCCGATGACGACCTTGGCTTTTTCGTGGTTGCGCACGCGGATGCGCGGATTGGCCAGCGTGTTCGAGTCGCCGTCGGTCTTGTTGGCGTTGACGGTGGCGGTGATGCCGGTGACGCCGATGGTGGCGCCGTTCAGGTGGCGCAGCGTCTCGATCGTCAATGGGCCGGTCGCGCTCTGCAGCGGCGCGAAGCCGACGCTGGCCGGCCAGGCGATGCCGAGGTCCATCAGGCGGCTGCGCTTGATCTCGAGGATCTCGACGTCGAGCATGACTTCCGGCTCGGCGACGTCCTGCAGCGCCACCAGGCGCGTGGCCAGCTTGATCGCTTCCGGGCTGTCGCGCACGATCACCAGGTTGAGCTTCTCGTCGACCACCACGTCGCGCGTCTTGAGGATGGTCTTGAGCGTGTTGGCGACATTCTTGGCGTCGGCGTTGGCCAGGAAGAAGGTCTTGACCGTCATCTCCTGGTATTCCTTCAGCTTGGCCGCGATGTTCGGGTAGACCAGGATGGTGTTGCCGTCCATGACCTGCTGCTCCAGCTGGTTACTCACCAGCAGGTAGTACACGGCCGCCTCGACCGTGCTGTTCTTCAGGAAGATCGACGTGCGCTGGTCGGTCTTGACGTCCTTGTCGAACAAAAAATTGAGGCCGGAACGGCGCGAGATCACTTCGAACACCTGCTTGAGCGAGGCGTCGCGGAACTCGATGCTGATCGGCAGCTTGAAGGCCGCGGACAGGCCGGTGTCGCTTGAGGCCAGCGCGGTCTTTTCGGTGACCTGGGCCAGCAGCAGGCGCGCCGACTCGTGGTTCGGGCGCTCGGCCAGCACCGCCGTGACCTTCTGGCGCGCGAGGTCGTAATCCTTCTTGCCGTAGGCGGCGCTGGCCTCGTCCATCAGCACTGCCTGGCGCGTGTCGGCCTCGAGCAGGCGGGTGCCGGCGCGGGCGCGCTCGTTGGCCGGATCGATCGCCAGCGCGCGCTGGTAGTTGCGCGCCGCCTGGTCGGGCTTGCCGTCGGCGAGGTCGCGCTCGGCCTGCTCGACCAGGCGCGCGGTGTTGCGGTCGCGCGCGCGCAGGAACGCGGCCTTGTACTGGGCGTTGCCGGGGTCGGCGACCATCGCTTCCTGGTATTTCAGCAGGCCCGCTTCGACCTTGTCTTCGGCGACCAGCTTGTCGCCGTCGCGGTACGCCAGCTGGCCGGCGCAGCCGGCCAGCGCCAGCGTGGCGACAGCCAGCGCCAGCATGTTTGCCAGGCCAAGGGCCCGTGTCGGGTGATGAGCCATCAGTCGCGTACTCCAATATTAATCTGTTGAACCTGGTTCAGCGGCAGGTAGGTAATCGTCATGGCGGGCGGCGCGATGGCGTCGATGCGGTAGACGCCATCGATCACCGTCTTGTCGCGCACGATCAAGGTATCGCTGCCGCGCGCGAGGAACACTTCCCACACGCCCCGCTCGACCGCCTTGCCGAGGAAGGTGAACGGCAGCGGCGGCGCGCTCGGCGGCGGGGGCGGCGGCGGCGGCGCGGGCGGCGGCGGCGGCGGGGTCCAGTCGAGGGCGCCGAACGCGTTGCCGCCGTCGGCGCCGTCGCCGATCAGCGTGTCGCGCGGCGCCAGGCGCAGCACCGCCACCGTGCCGGCTGGCTTGGTCACGGCGGGCGCGGCGCGCGCCGCCACCGGCGCGGCGCCGCGCTGCACCGGCTCGACCACGCCGTTCGGGCTCTTGTCGCCGAACACGGCGAAGCCGGCGGCGACCAGCAGCGCTGCGCCGAGCATCAGGTGGCGCGGCGTCATCGCGGCGCTCCCGCAGGCTGGTCGGCCAGGTACAAGGTCAGGCGCAGGCGCGCTTCGACGGCCTGCGCGCCGATGCTGTCGCGGCGGAAGCTGATCTCGTCGAGCGAGGCGAACGGAATCGCGCGCAGCGCCTGCATGGCGAACTGCCAGATGGCGGCGTAGCTGCCCTTGACCGGCAGGCTGACCTGATAGGTATGGAAGCGGCCGTTCTGCTCGGCAGCGGCCTTGTACTCGCCCTGGCTGAGCACCAGCCCGGACTTGGCGGCCAGCGCGAACAAGGTCTTGACCTGCTGCTCGGCATAGCGGCGCTCACCCAGCGTGTCGTAGAACAGGGCCAGGTTTTCATTCGGACCGGCCGGCGCCGACACCGGCGCCAAGACCGGCGGCGGCAAGGTGGCCAGGCCGAGCGCGACGGCCTGGCGCCGGCCTTGCAGGGCGCGCTCGGGCAGCAGCCACGCCAGCGCCAGCGCGCCCGCCAGGCACAGCACGGCGGCGCCGCAGGCGACCGGGCCGAGCGCGGCGACGGCAAGCCGCAGGCGCAGCAGGATCGGCGAGTTCATGGCGCGCTCCATTGGGCGTCGAGCTGGAAGCGGATCGGCCGGTTCGGGTCCAGCTCGTTGATCTCGTGGCGCAGCAGCGCGACGTCGCCAAACAGCTCCTGCTGCTTGAGCCGCTCGACGTAGGCGATCATGTCGTCGCTGCTTTTCGCTTCGGCGGTGATCTTCATGCTGTGGCGGCGCGGATCCGGCTCCAGCGCCAGCAAGGCGATGGTGTTCGGGGTGGCGGCGCCGATGGCGTCGTGCAGCGCGCGCCACGGCAGGTTCAGTTGCAGCACCGCGGCGTTGACCGCGGCCGCCTGCGGTTCGCCGATCTGCAGCGGCGGCGCGGCGACGACGACGACGGCCGGCACGGCGACGTGTGCGCGCACCAGCGCCAGTTGCGATGCCAGCACGCGCTGGCGCGCCAGCATCTGCCAGCCGATTGCGCCGGCGGCGGCGCACAGCGCGATCGCCAGCAGCGCGAGCGTCCAGCCGAGCGGCCCGGTGCGGTGGACGGTGCGCGCCAGGCCGGGCGGCGCGAAATCGATGCGCACGCGCCTCATGCCGCGCTCCCGCTGGCGGCGAGGCGCGCGGCGGCGCCCCAGGCGGGCTGCTCGGCGGCGCCGAGCCTGGTGCAGGCGATCGGCCCCGCCGCCAGCCATGCGGCCGGCACGCTGCCCCACAACTGCAGGCGCGACGGCGCCGGCAGGTTCAGGCGCAAGGCTTCGCGCGCCACATGCGCGTCGAGCCAGCCGGCGTCGGCGCCGTCCGGCAAGGCCGCGGCGCGCACCGCCACGATGGCGCCGCCGTCGCAGGCGCCGATGGTCAGCACCTGGTCGTGCACGACGCCGAACCAGGCGCCCGGTTTGATGGCGCCGCTCCAGCGGTTGTACACGGCGATGAACTGGGGGACGATTTCGACCAGCGGCATGGCGGCGGCGCCCTGCTCGAGCGCGCCGAGCAGCGCGCGCGGCATGGCCGCGGCCAGGAACGGCCGGTCCGCATGCCAGCCGGCCGAGAGGCGCCAGTTGGCGGCCGGCTCGCCGTACAGATGCTGGAAACGCAGCGCGGCCGCGGCCTCGAGGTCGGCCATGCGGGTGCTGTGCTGCGGCGGCGTGACTTGCCACAGGCGCACCAGTTCGTCGGCCAGCACGATGGTCAGCGGCCAGCCGGCGTGCTCGCCGAGCAGCGCCGCCAGCGCAGCGCCGTCCGGCGCGCCGGCATGCTCGGACAGCAGCGACGCGTGGGCGCCCCAGCGGCTGGTCTTCACCAGCGCGATGCTGTCGTGGGCGACGCCGAGCCGCAGCGCCTGTCCGAAGCGCCTACGCATGCAAGGTCACCCGCTTGATTTCGGCCAGGGTGGTGGCACCGCGCCGCACCAGGTCGAGCGCGGCCAGGCGCAGGCTGCGGGTGCCGTTGTCGTAGGCCGCCGCCTTGATCTGGCGGATCGGCCGCTTGTCGACAATCATTTCGCGGATCTCGTCGTTGAGGGTGAGGATTTCGGCGATCGAGCGGCGCCCCTTGTAGCCGGTGCCGCGGCAATCGCCGCAGCCCTTGCCCTGCAAGAACCGCCAGTCGTGGACGTCGGCGCGTTCGAGGTTGACGGCGGCCAGTTCGGCGTCGTCGGGCCGGTAGGCGAGCGCGCAGTGCGGGCAGTTCATGCGCACCAGGCGCTGCGCCCAGATGCCGTTCAGCGCCGAGACGAACGCGTACGGGTCGATGCCCATGTGGGTGAAGCGGCCGAACACGTCGAACACATTATTGGCGTGCACGGTGGTGAGCACCAGGTGGCCGGTGAGCGCCGACTGCACCGCGATCTCGGCGGTCTCGCGGTCGCGGATCTCGCCGACCATGATCTTGTCCGGATCGTGGCGCAGGATCGAGCGCAGGCCCTTGGCGAAGGTCAGCCCCTTCTTTTCGTTGACCGGGATCTGCAGGATGCCGGGCAGCTGGTATTCGACCGGGTCTTCGATGGTGATGATCTTCTCGCGGCCGTTGTTAATTTCGGTCAGCGCCGCGTACAGCGTGGTGGTCTTGCCGGAGCCGGTCGGGCCGGTCACGAGCAGCATGCCGTAGGCTTCCTGCGCCAGCGAACGCAAGGACACCAGCGACGGCGCGTCGAAGCCGAGCGCCTCCAGCGTCAGCGCGCCATACGCTTCGATCATGGCGCGCTTGTCGAGGATCCGGATCACCGCGTCTTCGCCATGGATGCTCGGCATGATCGACACGCGCAGGTCGATTTCGCGCCCGCCCGACTCGACCCGGAAACTGCCGTCCTGCGGGATGCGGCGTTCGGAGATATCCAGTTCGGCCAGCACTTTCAGGCGCGAGATGACCTGCTCGGCCACTTCGATGCCGTTGACCGAGGTGGCGTGATCGAGCACGCCGTCGATGCGGTACTTGACGGCCAGGCCGCCGGCGGTGCTCTCGAGGTGGATGTCGGAAGCGCCGGCCTTGAGGGCGTCGTACAGGGTGGAGTTGACCAGCCGGACGGCCGGGCTGGCCGCTTCGCTGACCGAAGCGAACGACAGCACCGCAGTGGCCTTGCCGTCACGCTTGGCGTCGGACTCGCCCGGAATCAGGCTGTCGACCGCGCGCGCCGATTCCTCGTGCTTGCCGAGGTAGGCCTGGATGTCGGAGGCGAGCGCGAGCCGGGTCTGCAATGGCGCGCGCGGGGTGGCCCTGGCGCGTGCGCCGAGCCAGGTCTGCAGGTCGAGGTCGAACGGGTCGGCGACCACGCCGATCAGCTCCTTCGAGGGACTGCGCAGCAGCACGCAGCGGCGCGCCAGCGCCTGCGACAGCGGCAGCAGGTCGAACGCCGGGGTGAAGGCGAGCATGTCGGCGGTTTCGGCCACCGCCAGGCCGAACGGGGCGGCCAGCGCGCGCACGATCAGGCGCGGCTCGGCGCCGGTTTCGGATTCAATCTCGTCGACCAGCGAGCGCTGCGAAGCGGCGCTGCGCGCGCGCGCGCGCGCCAGCAGCGCCGCATCGAGCGGCGCCGGTTCGCCGGCCGGCGCCACCGCTTTGAGCGGCGCGCTCACGACATGTCTCCGGCGAGGTCGAAGATCGGCATGTACAGCAGCACCACGATGGCGCCCACCACCAGCCCGATGGCGGCCATGAGGAGCGGCTCGAAGGTGCGCGTGAAGCGGTCGATCCAGCGGCTGATTTCGCCGTCGTAAAAGGCGGCCGACTGGGTCAGCATCGGCCCCATGTCGCCGGTGCGTTCGCCGACCCGCAGCATGCGCAGCGAGATCGGCGTGGTCAGGCCGTTGGCGGCAAACGCGCTCGACAAGGGCAGGCCCGATTCGACCGCCAGCCTGGCCTGGCGCAGGCCGCCGCGCACCGCCGGCGAGACCATGCCCTGCACGGTGTCGATCGCCTGCACGATCGGGATGCCGCCTTCGGTGAGCATGCCGAGCGTCAGGTACAGGCGCGACAGTTCGTAGATGCGCACCCGCTCGCCAAAGCCGGGCAGGCGCGCCAGCAGGCCGGCGATGCCGCCGCGCGCCAGCAGCTGGCGCGTGCCGAGCACCAGCACGGCGGCCAGCGCGCCGAGCCCGGCGAGCAGCAAGACGGTGTGGCTGGCGGCGAACTGGCCCCAGCTGAGCAGCAGGCGCGACATGAACGGCAGGTTGCGGCCGGCGCCCTGGTACACCTCGGCGAAGCGCGGCACGACGTAGGTGATCAGGAAAGCGCTGACGCCGCCGCCGACCATCAGCAGGATGGACGGATAGATCGCGGCGCTGACGATTTTCGACCGCACCGCGTCGATGCGCTGCTGGTAGTCGATGTAGCGCGCGAGGGAGCGCGGCAGGTCGCTGGTGCCCTCGGCGGCCTTGACGATGCCGATGTAGAGCGGCGGGAAGCGGTCGGGCTGCTCGGCCAGCACGCTGGAGAAGCGCTTGCCGTCGCGCAGGCCGGCGAGCAGGCGCCCGAGCACGTTGGCCAGCGCCGGGTTGGCTTCCTTTTCGAGCAGCGCCTCGAGCGCCTCGACGACGCCGAGGCCGGCCGAGAGCAGCGCCAGCAATTCCTGGCTGAACAGCACCAGCGAGATGCCGCCGCCGGCGCGCGCGCCGCCGCGGCGCCGGACGCTCGATACGAACAGGCCGCGCGCCTCGACCTGGCGGCGGGCGTCGGCCTCGTCGAGCGCATCGACGCTCAGGCGGGCGACGCTGGCCTCCGCCGTCAGGGCGCGCACTTCATACTGCATGGTCGGCGGCCCCGGCTAGTTGGTGATGTCGGCGTCTTCGCCGCTGCCGCCGGGCTGGCCGTCGCGGCCGAGCGAGACGATCTCGAACTCGCCCTTGGCGCCGGGCGCGCGGTACTGGAAAGGATGACCCCAAGGATCGAGCGGCAGGGCCTTCTTCAGGTAGGGGCCGTTCCATTTGGCGGCGCCGCTGGCGGGGGCGGCCAGCAGCGCGGCCATGCCCTCCTCCGTGTTCGGATAACGGCCGACGTCGAGCCGGTAAGTGTCGAGCGCCTTTTCGAACGCGCCGATCTGGGCCCTGGCGATGGTGACTTCGGACTTGCCCAGTTGCGAGAAGTACTTCGGCCCGACATACGCGGCCAGCAGGCCGATGATGACGATGACGACCAACAATTCGAGCAGCGTGAATCCCGCGGCGCGCGCGTACTTGGTCTCGCGCTGTGTGCTTGCTGCATGCATCCGACCAACTCCTCAATCGCCTTGTTTTTACGTTATTCGCGGCAGCCTGGCCCGTTGCCGTGGCGACCGGGCTGATGCATCAATTCAGCTTGACAAGGCTACCACGCCGTCTCGCATTTCGACAACATTTCTTTCAAAGAAGGAATGCTATTTTGCGCGTTGCCGTTGCCGTTCCATCACACTGGCGGCGGACACGATATGGGGCGCATCGCGCGCATTCGCAGGGCGCAGAAATTCCTGTCCGGGGGAAGGTAAAGAAGCGACGCGGCCGCATCGGGTCGCGTCGGCAAAGCGGCCGGGGTCGCCTGCCGCAGCGGACGCGGAGAGCGTCGCGCTGCGGCAGGGTGCGTGCTTGACGCCCGGCCCTTACTGCGGCTTAGTCCTGCGCCTTCGGAACAGCACGATCGGCTTCCGCGGCAGGAATGGATGCCGCGCCGGTGTCGATGCGCAGCACGGTCGTCGCTTGCACGGTGCCGTTCAAGTCGAGGAACTGGGCGCCACCGAGGTAGCGCTTGTCGTTCTCGAGGCCCGACCAGCTCATGCCGACGGTAGTGTTGTTGCCAGCGACCGATTTGCTCGGCAGCGCCACGACAAACTTGCCGCCGATATCGGCTGGCGTCACGACCCACGACGACAGGCGGTGCGTCATCGTTGGATTGCCGCCCCACGCGGTCACGCAGACCCGGTAGTTGCCGGCAGCCGGACTGGCGATCTGCACCGCCTCGTTGCTGCCGTCGTTGCCCGAGTAGCCGAAGGCGCCGCTCGGCGTCAGCACGCCCATGTCGTTGTCATCGCCAGCGCCGCTGACGTCAACTTGACGCAGGGCAAAGCGGGCCACGATGGTGCCAGCCGGAACCGCCACGTTGTAGACCTTGACGGACGCCGTATCGGCGCCGGCAACGCATGCCGCTTTCACGGCGGCCGACGACAGGCCAGCCGGCGCCAGGGTCACCGGATCGCCGAGCGTCACTTCCTTGAGGCCGCCCTTGTTCGCCGTCATGCGGCCGTTGAAGCCGGTCATGACCGGGAACAGCTTGCTGCCGGACAGCCTGTCGCTGGTAAATTCGGCTGGCGCAGTGATCGGCTTGCCGACACGGGCCTGGATCGGGCTGCGCACGGTGTGCGAGCCGTCGCTCCAGGTCAGCGCGCCGAATTGCCAGACATTGACGGCGGCGCCAGCCAGTGCGGTCAGCTTGATCGTGAAGCTGCCGGTCGCACCTGGCGCCAGCGTCAAGCTGGCCGGGCTTACCAAGGTGGAGAAGTTCGGCAACGAGGCGCTGGCGTTGTACGTCGCGCTGGTACTGCCGACGTTGGTGACCTTGCGCTTGACGGTGACGCTGCCTACCACGTTGCCGACGGTGATCGACGCCAGGTTCAGGTTGTACGTCTCGTCGAGCGTGCCGAAGGTGGTGCAATCGGAGGCCGGCGTCACTGCCGGCTTGTTCACCTTGCACTGGAACGCGATGTAGTCCGCCTTGCCGGCGTCATACACCAGGCCCGGGTCGGTCGCCTTGTTCGGATCGACATGGCCCGCACCTTGCGCCCACGGCAGCATGCCGTTGGCGGCGCCAGGCTGGCCGTCGTTGAGGGTCGAATAACCGGTCGTCATCAGGGCGGACTTGATGGCGGCAGGCGACCAGGTCGGATGCGACTGCGTCATCAGCAGGGCGAGACCGGCGACGTGCGGGCTCGACATCGACGTGCCGTTGTACGATTCCCAGTTTTGCGGCGGCACCAGGGTGCCGTTTGCCACTGCGGCATGCTGGGCAACGCTCAGCGCCGGGGTGACGCTGGCGATGATATCGACGCCAGGCGCGGTCAGGTCAGGCTTGAGGATGTTGCTGTCGCCACCGCTCGGGCCACGCGACGAGAAGTCCGCCATTATCGGGGCCGGCTTGGTACCGGTCACGAACCGGCTCAGGGCCGCTTGTGCCGCCGCCTGCTCGGCAGTGGCGTAGGTCTTGATGGCCAGGCCATCCGCGGCGGTGACGTGCACGGTCGGCACGGAATGGGTCTCGGCGACCAGGCCAGCGCCGTTGTCGACCAGCACCATCCCGATGCCGCCAGCGTTCAGCACTGCCAGGCTCTTGTCGACGCGTGCATTGGTGCCGCGGGTGCAGATGACGACCTTGCCGCCGACCTTGGCCGGATCGAGCAGGACCTGGCCGGCGCCTGGGCTGCTGCTGTAGCACAGGCTGGCGGTGCCGCCGCCCATGCCGGCATCTTCCGCGCGGATCAGGGCGGTTGACGGAACGGCGGTGCCGTTGACGGAGGCGCCGGAGTACTTGACGCCGTTGCCCAGTGTCACGTCGGCGATGAAAGTGCGGTCATGCGTGGACGCGCCAACCGTGGTCAGCCATGGGCTGAGGTGAGCCACTGCAGGGCCAGGGCCGCTGTTGCCGGCCGAGGCGGCGACGAACACGTTGGCCAGCGAGGCGCGATAGAACGCTTGCTCGACCGGATCGGTGATGCCGGTTTGCGAGCCGCTGATCGAGTAGTTGATGACGTTGACGCCGTCCTTGACCGCATCGTCGATCGCCTTGACGCTGTCGGTGTTAAAGCAGCTGTTGGAGGCGTTGGTACCGTCGACGGCGGCAGGGTTGTCGTAGGTCCAGCAGACCTTGTAGGCGGCGACGCGGGCGCGCGGCGCGATGCCCGATGCCGAGCCCATGGCGACGCCGCCCATCACGACCTGCACATTGGCGTTGCCGGCGGAGGTCGACGCGGTGTGGTCGCCATGACCGCCGTGGCCGGTGCTGACACCGTTGTTGCCGATGTTCGAATCGCGCGGCGAATAGAACTCGCTCCAGTTCTTCGGCAAGGCGGCGCTGAGGAAGCCGGCGTTGTAGAATTTGGCGCCGATCAGCTTGTTGTTGCAATGCGCGATCGGATCGAAGCCTTCGCCGCCGACGCAGCCGCCAGTAAAGCTGGCCGGCGCGCTGGTGTAAGCGAGCGAAGCGGACTGATCGAAGGTCGGTACGTCGTTGCTGTCGACGCGATCGGCGAAGGCCGTGTTTTCCGGCCAGATACCGCCGTCGACAATGCCGATGACCATATTTTCGCCCTTGACCAGCGAACCGCCGGCATATTGCGACCACAGGCCGCCTGCCGCGGTCAAGCCGAGGAACCGCGGCGTCGACACGGTGTCGAGGTGGCGCGGCTGGTCGGCCTGGACGTCCGAGACCGCCGGATTGCTCTTCAGCGACAGCACTTCGGTGTCGGTCAACAGGGCGGCAAAGCCGTTCAGCACGACGTCATACTGGGCGATCACGGTCGCATTGGCGACCGTGGCGAGCACTTCGGTCTTGCGGTCGCCCAGGTAGCGCACGTATTCTTGCACGTCATGGGAGCGGTAATCGAGCAAGGTGCCGGGCGCCGGCTGGGTGGCGGCGAGGCCAGTGATGCCGCCGGTGTAGGTGGCGGCGGGCTGGTCCTGCAATTGGACGATGTAGGGACGACGAACTTCCTGGGCGACGGTGGTGACCGTGACGCCGGACAGCAATATCAGCGCGGCAAGCGCGATAGGACGCATGTGCATTTTCATGGATTTTCTCGATTCAGGTGAATGAATTGGCGACAGATCAGTTGGCGCGGCGGCGGGAGAACACGCCCAGGCCAATCAGGCCCAGTCCAAACAAGGCCCATGACGTCGGTTCCGGCACGGTCACGATATCGTCGACTGCAAAGTTTGCTAAGTCGCCGTTACGGATGCAATTGCCGTTGGCGCCGGTTGCGCACGAAAAGCCCAGCACGCGGACGTACGAGAAATAGGTGTTCGCGAAAGCGGTGCCGGCGAAGTCATAGGTGGCAAAGTTGAACGCGCCGGCGGTCGGGCCACCCAGTCCAAGCTGGAGCGCGCCGCCGAGGGCATTGCCGTCGAAATCGAATCCCTGCAACTGCAGCACGCCGGCGGTTGCGGGGAAGCTGGCTTGACCGGCGCCAATGAAGCTGGCCTTCAGGCTGCTCACCTTGAAGTTCGAATCATCATTCATGCCGAAATAAAAATAGCCATCGTCGAGGGCCGCGTAGTAGTTGGTCGGATTATTGACCGGGCACGAGATGGCGCACAGGCCGTTGTCGGAGCCATCGATAATCGTCCCCACGAAGTCGCCGGAGCGCGTACCACCGTAGCTTTCAGTCCAGTAATCGCCGAACCGGATATGGTCACCCTGGAAAATGAATGGCGAGTCGCCAGTGGACCCTTCAAAATTGAGCACGCCGGCCTGAGCGAGGCTGCACGCGCCAAAGGCGGCGGCGACAGCGATTTTCTTGAGCATGGTAGCCATGCCGCGTTTGGATTTGCGTGAATCAATAGTCATGAATTTCCCCAGTTCTTGATAATTTTTGATCTCTTGGAGTCGCCCTGTCTTGTGGACAGTCCGCTCCTGCTTTTATTTCCATGCAGCACGTTACTTGTAGGACTACGCCGCGCGTAGCGACGAGCAGGGTCTAAAGCATTAAGTGTGCCCGGGAAATATTTGCTTGAAGAATCAAAGAGTTGCCTAAAATTCACTATTCTTACCGCGTCGCAGTGTAAGATTTCTCGACAACATCTTGTGTATGTACAATGTTTGCTGACGGACAGAAAACAAGCGCGCGGCCCTGGCATGGGCGCGCGGCCCGGCCGGCTGCGGCAGGAATGGGGGCGACGAGGGGAACAGTGCGGCGCGCGGCTGCCAGGAATGCGGGCGGCGCGCGTGGGCGCGGACGGTGGCGCCGGCGTCGAGGGCTAGCCGAACAGCGTTTCGGCGCGCTGGTACAGGATCCAGCTGGTGGCGATGTACTTGTTGCCGCCCGCCGGCCGGTTGCCGCGGTGGGTATGGGTGAACGCCGCCGGCGCCACCAACAAGGTGCCCGTCGCAGGGCGGATCTTGCGCTCCTGGTACAGGAACTCGGTCTCGCCCTGGTCGAAGTCATCATTGAGATAGATGGTCCACAACAGGGCGCGGTGCAGCGCCTCCCCCTGGTCCAGCTTGGGGTACTGCTCGCAGTGCCAGTACGGGTAGCCGCCCTGATCGGCGACGTACTTCTGGATGTTGATGCCGCCGAAGCGGAACACCTTCGCGATCAGCCCGGTCAACAATTCATCCGACAGGCCAGCGACGCCGGCGGCATCGAGCAGCACCAGCTTGCCGGTGGCGGGATCGTGCATTTTCAGTTGCAGCGGCGCCAGCGCGACGTAGGCGTAACGCCGCAGGTATTGCTTGAAGCAAGGCAGCACGGCCTGGTTCAGCGTCGACCTGACATCGGCCCAGCCGGGCGCCTGATCGAGCTGGATGTCCCAGCTGTCTTTCATCGACACGTCAACCCCGCTGCCGGTCTGGCCCCGTTGCGCCTGGCCGCTCGATTCGAACCGGTCCAGCCACGCCTTGCAGGTGGCCGGGTCCAGCGCATTGTCATAGGTCTCGATGAAATCGGCTGCGGGCATGGAAACGCTCAATCCAGAATCGTGGTGGGAGGTGGTGCGGCGGGATGACCAGGCCGCTGCGGCGCGGCAAAGCTGGCTGGTTCAGACGCCCGATGCGGCGCCGGCCCCGCGCGGACCCAGGGTGCAGCGCCCGGCCTGACACGTCGCGCCCGGGTCGGTTTCGAAGACGCAGGTCGACAGCATGCCGGAGCGCTCGTTCTCTTCCTTGCGCGCGGCCGCATGTCGCTCAACGAG
>CXWL01001765.1_pt2 | contig 21795 bp, 21 predicted proteins | sample 590931 | NCBI WGS metagenome assembly CXWL01 (sample SAMEA3498368, study PRJEB10139) | groundwater metagenome | biome: water well; material: biofilm material | place: Germany | collected 2015-04-27 | reverse complement strand
GATATAGCCATTCTCGTAATCCTTCTTCCAGACGGTGGACTCCCAACAAAAACGGCGCAGGGCGTCCAATGCTTCGTGATTCAGCAGCCCGTCGATATAGGTGACCTCCGGTTGCTGAGCCAGATAGCGAGATTCCACGGCCTCGACGTTCAAGTCGGGATGGAGTGCGCCACTCGGGAGATGTGGATTCGGAGCGCGATACAGGAGCCGATTGAACGAGGCCGCAACCGGCGCGAGCGTGTGTGGGGCGATGGGAATTCGATTGCCTGGATCGGGGCGCCTTCGCAATTCGCCGTCGAGTTGTTGGAGCGCCTGGAAGTAGGGACGATGCTCGTCATGCAGGAGTTGTCGCTCGAACAGATACCGAATTTGCTCAAGATCATGGGTGATGCGTGAGCGATAGACGAAGGAGTCGGTCACGGGCTTGGCCTGATCATGTTTGGCCGTCGCCGCGCGTTGGAGGCAATCGACGGCCTTCTCATGTTCTCCTGCCCAGGACCAGGCGATGCCGAGATTGTAGAGGGCCTTCAGATAGCCAGGCATGATCGTGAGCGCCCTTGTGAATGACGCAATCGCCTCGTCCAGCGATCCGGTTTCCATCAAGGCCAGGCCCAGATTGTTGAGCGCTTCGACATGGGTCGGCTTCAAGTGAAGGGCCTGACGATAGGAGGCGAGCGCGCGTTCCATCTCGTCCTGTTCCTTGAAGGCGGCGCCGAGGTTGTTAAGGGTGTCGGCATGGGACGGATTGAGGGTCAGGGCTTGTTGGTACGCCTCAATGGATTCAGGGAGCGCACCGCGGTCTTTGAGCACATTGCCCAGGTTGATCCAGGCTTCAAGATGTCGTGGGTTCAACGTGACGGCCTGCCGGTAGGCGCGGATGGCTTCGTCAGGACGAGCTGCTTTCTGAGCCACGACGCCAAGGTTAAATGAATAGAGTGGCGAGGCAGGAGCCTGTTCGATGGCGCGGGAGATGGTGGTGATGGCCTCGTCGAATCGATTGAGTCGATAGAGCAAGAGGCCGAGATGGTGTAATGCGTCCGGATGGTTCGGGGCCAAGTCGAGGGCCCGCCGATAGGCGCCTTCTGCCTCCTTGAGCCGCCCGCCTTGTAGATGCACGGTACCTTCATTCAACAAGGCGCGGATGGCTGAGGCCTCCGGCGCTCGACCGGTCGTGGTGTGCTGCGTATCTTGGCGATGACGTTCAGGTGGCTTCATAATGTGGCTGGTCGTCCACTCCTCGGGGTGCGGTACTGTATTGAGGGTATACGAAAATTGGAGCCGTGGTCAAAGGGTGGATGCTCAAAAAGGCCGTCCTCTTCGTGTGCGGTCTGTCTGGTTCATCTGGTAGGTTTTCCGGTCCGCCCAACCAGACAGACCAGACCAACCAGATAAGCCAAACAAACCGGCTGCGCCCTCACCCATCACGCCTTTCAGCCATCGGCTCTTCTCTTTTCCTGGCTCGTCAGATCTCGATTGCCAATCATGGAGGAGTAGTGGTAACGTATGCGTTACCATCATGGCAGCCGCAATTCAGGTACTCGAGTATCTCGACTCGCACGTGCGCTCGCCGTTTGCCGCCTGGTTTGAAGGACTCAATGCACCAGCGGCTGCGAAGGTGACCGCGGCGCTCTATCAATTGGCCTGAGGCAATTGGTCGGGTGTCAAAGGAGTGGGAGGAGGCGTCTACGAGCGCAAAATCGATTATGGACCAGGCTACCGGGTCTATTTCGGCAAAGATGGAAATACGCTCGTGATTCTGCTTGGTGGAAGTAGCAAGCAGCGCCAGCAGCAAGCGATCGAGGCAGCGCAAGAGCGATGGGCTGACTACCGGCGTCGCAAGGTGACAGCAAAGGGATAGATGGAACGGAGGCACCATGGCACTCACACGCGAATTTAAGGCGACGGTCGCAGCACGAGTGCAGCGAGACGCGCGCTTCCTGGAAGCCCTCTTCACCGAGGCGATCAATGCCTATCTGTCCGGCGAGACCGCCACGGGTAAGGCGATGCTACGGGATCTTGTCAATGCAACGGTCGGCTTTGAAGAACTCGCGACTTCGCTCAAGAAGCCAAGCAAGAGCCTGCATCGCATGCTGGCTCCACGCGGGAACCCGAGTACCGAGAACTTCTTTGGCATCGTCAACGCACTCCAAAAGAAGGCGCACGTGAAGCTTCGCGTGACAGCCAAGGCCAGTTGAGCGGGACGGAGCTGGTTTTTCTGGTTCAAACAACGAGATCAGCCAGACAGACGAGACCAACCAAACAAACCATCTCCGCCCTCACGTTTCACCTTTCACGTCTAACGTCTCACGTTCCTTCTCCACGGCGGTTTGAGCGGAAGCCTTCTGGAATTCCCGCGGCCACGGTCTGGCGACCGTGGTGCCTTGGTCAGTTCCAACTTTCCTTCCCGGCTCAACCCGGCGGATTACTCGCTCCTCCGGTCACGTCCGCGAAAGCCAAAGGCATCCCTTGGGGGGCATGATTTATTTAGGAGGAAAGCGTATCCTTCGCCGGATTAGTTCCTGTGAACAAGCGAGGTTACGACTGATACATGGCGATTAAGAAATCAGAGCTCTACAGTTCTCTTTGGGCAGGCTGCGATGAGTTGCGCGGCGGCATGGACGCCAGCCAGTACAAGGACTATGTCCTCGTGCTCCTGTTCATCAAGTACGTCAGTGACAAATACGCGGGCCAGCCGTACGCGCCGATCACGGTTCCCAAGGGCGCGAGTTTCAAGGACATGGTCGCACTCAAGGGCAAGCCCGACATCGGCGACCAGATCAACAAGAAGATCATCGCTCCGCTGGCCAATGCCAACAAACTGTCCGACATGCCGGACTTTAACGACGCCGGCAAGCTCGGCAGTGGCAAGGAGATGGTGGAGCGGCTCACCAATCTCATCGCCATCTTCGAGAACCCGGCCCTCGACTTCTCCAAGAATCGCGCCGAGGGCGACGACATCCTGGGCGACGCCTACGAATATCTCATGCGGCACTTCGCCACCGAGAGTGGCAAGAGCAAGGGGCAGTTCTACACGCCGGCCGAAGTGAGCCGCGTGATCGCGCAAATCATCGACATTCGTGACGCCAAGACCAGCGCCAACACGACGGTGTACGATCCAGCCTGCGGATCGGGTTCACTCCTGCTCAAAGTAGGTGACGCAGCGCGTACACCAGTGACGCTTTACGGGCAGGAAAAAGACGGCGCGACCAGCGGCCTCGCGCGCATGAACATGATCTTGCACAACAACCCGACCGCGCTTGTCGTGCAAGGCAACACGCTGTCCGACCCCAAGTTCAAGGATGGCGATACGCTCAAGGCCTTCGACTATGTTGTCGCCAATCCTCCCTTTTCTGACAAGCGTTGGAGTACCGGCCTCGATCCGCTCAACGACCCCTACGAGCGTTTCAAGCATTTCGGCGTGCCTCCCAATAAGCAAGGAGACTACGCCTATCTGCTGCACATCGTTCGTTCGCTCAGGAGCACGGGCAAGGGCGCCTGCATCTTGCCGCACGGCGTGCTGTTTCGCGGTAATGTCGCGGCAGACATTCGCCGCAATCTTGTCCGCAAGGGCTACATCAAGGGCATCATCGGCCTGCCGGCCAATCTGTTCTATGGAACCAGCATCCCTGCCTGCATCGTTGTTGTCGACAAGCAGGACGCTCAGGCCCGCAAGGGCATCTTTATGATCGACGCCAGCGGCAGATTTATAAAGGATGGCCCCAAGAATCGCCTGCGGAGCATGGATATCCATAAGATCGTCGATGCCTTTGCTCGTCAGGATAACAGCGAGCCTAAATATGCGCGCATGGTCTCGTTTGCCGAAATCGAAAAAAACGAGTTCAACCTAAACCTACCGCGCTATATCGACAGCCAGCAGGTCGAAGATAAACAAGACATCGAAGGCCATCTGAAAGGGGGTATCCCGAAAGCCGACGTCGATGCGCTGCAGCGTTACTGGGATGTCTGCCCCAAGCTCCGGCAGGCGCTCTTCAAGGGTAACCGTTCAGCTTACCTCGACCTGGCCGTGGAGAAGTCGGCGACTAAGTCCAGGATTTACGAGCATCCGGAGTTTGCCGCCTTCATCTCCAAGATGAATACCCACTTCGAGACCTGGCAACAGAAGACCGCCAAGACGTTGCGGAAGCTGAAGACCGACTGTCATCCGAAGGAAGTCATCGTCGGCCTTTCAGAAGACCTGCTCGCCCACTACATTGGTCAGCCGCTCATCGACACATACGACGTCTATCAGCATCTGATGGATTACTGGGCCGAGACCATGCAGGACGATTGCTATCTGATCGCTGACGAAGGCTGGAAGGCAGAGACCAACCGCATCATCGAGACGAAGAAGGGGAAGGACGGCAAACCCGGCAAGCAGATAGACAAGGGCTGGGCCTGCGACCTGGTTCCCAAGCCCCTCATCGTCGCCCGCTACTACGCCAAGGAGCAGGAAGCCATCGACCAGCTCGCCGTTGATTTGGATGGTATCACGGCCCGCCTCACCGAGATGGAAGAAGAGCAGGGCGGCGAGGAAGGAGCGTTCTCCGAACTCGATAAGGTGAATAGGGCTAACGTCGCCGCCAGGCTGAAAGAGATCGAAGGCGATAAGGACGCGAAAGACGAAGCAGCCTTGCTGAGCGACTGGCTGAAGCTCAACAATGAGGAGGCCGATCTCAAGAAGCGCCTCAAGGAAGCCGAGGCAGCGCTCGATGCTCAGGTTTACGCCAAATATCCAAAGCTCACCGAGGCCGAGATCAAGGTGCTCGTGGTGGATGACAAATGGCTCGCCGCGCTGGATAGAGACATCCACGGCGAAATGGACCGTGTGAGCCAGCAACTCACTCAGCGCGTGAAGGAACTGGCCGAACGCTATGAGACTCCGTTCCCGCAGATGGTCAGCCTCGTCGCCGAATTGGAGGCCAAGGTGAACCGTCACCTAGAGAGGATGGGGTTCACCGCGTGAGCAAAAACCTCCTCGCACTTCCCGAAGACTATGCAAACTGGCTCGCTGGTCTGAAACAACGAATCAGCGGTGCTCGCCAGCGGGCGCTCCTCTCTACCAATGAGGAACAGATCCGCCTCTACCACGACATCGGCTGCGACATTCAGAACCGCCAGAGCCGTCAGGGATGGGGAGCAAAGGTCATTGACCGGCTCTCCTCCGATCTTCGGACCGCGTTCCCGGACATGAAGGGATTGTCCACATCCAATCTCAAATACATGCGCTTTTTCGCCCAGCAATGCCCCGACCGCCTAATTGGTCAGCAGTCTGCTGACCAATTGCCCTGGTTCCACATTGTCACGCTCCTCACCAAGGTCTCCAATCCTGCCGAGCGCGAATGGTATGCCGGCGAGACAGTCCGGCAGGCTTGGCCCCGCACCACGCTGGAGCTGCATATCAAAAACCAACTGTATCTGCGTCAGGGGGCTGCGGTGAACAACTTCGAGCAACGGCTCCCTGCTGTCCATGCCGATCTTGCCACAGAGATTTTGAAAGACCCCTACCACTTCGATTTTCTCGGCCTCGGGGATGAAGCGCATGAACGCGACATCGAGAACGCCCTCATCCGTCACATTACCCGCTTTCCTCTGGAACTGGGCGCGGGCTTCGCCTTCGTCGGCCGCCAATTCCGGCTGGAAGTCGAAGGCGACGAGTTCTTCATCGACCTCCTCTTCTACCACACCAGGCTCAAATGCTATGTCGTCGTGGAACTCAAGGCGCACGCCTTCAAACCCGAGCATGCCGGGCAACTCAACTTCTACCTCGCCGCCGTGGATGCACAGATCAAAGCCCCGGACGACAAACCCACCATCGGCCTGCTGCTCTGCAAAACAAAGAAACGCCTCGTGGCGGAATACGCCCTGTCCGGCATCGCCAAGCCCATGGGCGTCGCCGAATACCAACTTGTCCGCGCCCTGCCAGAACCGCTCGACACCTGCCTGCCTACCATAGAGGAAATCGAAGCCGAGTTCTCCCAAGGACCGGAAGCTGAGGGCCATGATCAGAGCTAAGAGACATCGGCCGCCGAACAACGTTGACGCCGCTATCCACAGCGAGATGGACCGTGTGAGCCAGCAGCTCACTCAGCGGGTGAAGGAACTGGCCGAACGCTATGAGGACCCGCTCCCGCAGATGGTTAGCCGCGTGGCCGAGTTGGAAGCCAAGGTGAACCGCCACCTGAAAACGATGGGGTTCTCATGGAAGTGAAACCCGGATACAGGCACACCGAGGTGGGTGTGATCCCGGAGGATTGGAACCTTCGACAACTTGGCGATGTGGTTACTTTCCTCGACGGAAGGCGTCGCCCGGTAAAAGATGCCGATCGTGCAAAGATGCGTGGACCGATCCCGTATTACGGCGCTTCTGGGATTGTCGATTATGTGAACGATTATCTCTTTGACGAAGACCTGATTCTGTTAGGGGAGGACGGAGAAAACATTCTTAGCCGAAATTGCCGTCTTGCATTTCGCATATCTGGAAAGGCGTGGGTCAACAATCACGCTCATGTCCTGAAACCCAATCCGGACATCAGCATCGGATTCTTGACGGACTACCTCGAATCACTCAACTATGAGCGATTCAATTCTGGAACGGCTCAGCCAAAACTGAACAAGCAAACTTGCTTCGGAATCCCGGTCGCCCTCCCCCCCACCAAAGCCGAACAAGAAACCATTGCCGAGGCGTTGAGCGATGCGGATGCCTTCATCGAATCCCTGGAGCAACTCCTCGCCAAGAAGCGCAACCTCAAACAAGGTGCCATGCAGGAATTGCTGACCGGCAAAAAGCGCCTGCCGGGGTTCAGCGGGGAGTGGGAGGTGAAGGGGCTGGGGGAAATAGCTGACGTCAAAACCGGACCCTTTGGCTCGTCGCTGCATGAAAGTGACTACGTTCGAGACGGGACGCCAATCATCACGGTCGAGCATCTTGGTGAGTTTGGAGTTACGCATTTCAATCTACCGTTGGTTTCAGATTCCGACCGCCAGAGGTTGCGCGCCTACTCTCTCGAAATCGGCGACATCGTATTTAGCCGTGTTGGATCAATTGACCGAAATGCACTGATTCGCCCAGATGAAGAAGGTTGGTTGTTTTCTGGGCGCTTGTTGCGTGTCCGCCCGGATAGGCAGAGGGCGTTTGCACCTTTCCTTAGCTACCAGTTCCACGGCGAAGGGTTCAAAGGCTTGGTCCGCAACGTAGCGGTTGGACAGACGATGGCATCCCTGAATACGCAAATACTCAAAGGCATTGCCCCGTCGTGTTACCCAGCCACCGCGAACAAATCGCTATCGCCGCCGTCCTCTCCGATATGGACTCGGAAATCGCTGCGCTGGCAGCAAAACTCGCCAAAGCCCGCCTCCTCAAGCAGGGCATGGTGCAGGAACTGCTCACCGGGAGGATCAGGCTGGTATGAGCGGTGTCGGCCAACCTGAACGGGCTACACAAAATCACGTGATCGCGCTCTTCCGCGATGAGCCGAGCTACCGCTACCTTGGGGACTGGACCGTCCATAACCGGTTGGGTGAAAAGTTGGGTGAAGGGTTGGGTGAAACCCGTGCTGCTATTGTGCGGTCCCTATGGTATTTTCAGTAAAACATCGCTATTTTCCTGAAAAATATGCTTTGTTATAACCATGCAACCAATTGAAAATAAAATACTTTCAAGGATCTATGGCCGTGGGAGGGGGTGGGCGTTCACCAAAGTCGATTTCGTGGCTGAATTCGGCGAGGTCAACATCCATCACGCGCTGTCCAGCTTGGCGCGGGCCGGTAAGATTCGCCGAGTCTCTCACGGGGTGTATGACTATCCCGGCCAGAGCGCATTGCTGGGGAAGACCCTGAGCCCGGCTATCGACCAGGTCGCCCAGGCGCTCGCGCGCAAGTTCAACTGGCGCATTCAGCCTTCCGGCGACGCGGCCTTGAATCTGCTGAGGCTCTCCACTCAAGTGCCTGGACGCTGGGTCTATCTCACGGATGGGCCCAGTCGTCAGTACGTCATCGGCAAGCATACGCTCGTGTTCAAGAAGTCCGCGCTGAAAGATGCCGGATTCAAGTATCGGGAAAGCGGCCTGGTGGTGCAGGCGCTCAAGGCCTTGAGGAAGGACCGTGTGGATCCATCCGTTGTAACCACCATTCGACAAGAGTTGGGGCCCAAACTCTGTGCGCGGGTACTTCGGGACACCCGCGCGGTGACCGGCTGGATTTACGAGATTATCAAGCAAGTCTGTCGGGAGCGTGATTGATGGACCGCATTGCCAGGCTGCCCGCGGCGGAGCGAAGCGCCTTGTTTTCCGAAACCGCCGCGGACATGGGCACGACCCCGGCGGTCATCGAAAAGGATTTTTGGGTAACCTGGGTGCTGGATCGGCTGTTCCGGAATCCCGAACTGGCTTGCTTGCTCATGTTCAAGGGCGGCACCAGTCTTTCCAAGGTCTACCAATTGATTGAGCGGTTTTCGGAAGATATCGACCTGATCCTCGATTGGCGGGTGTTGAGTGGCGAAGACCCGTTGGCGGTGCGTTCCAGGTCCAGCCAGGAACGGTTGAATGAGGCGATCAACGAACGAGCGCAGGCGTTTATCGGCGGAGCGTTATTGCATCGTGTTTCGATGGCATTAGGGGACCTGTGCCGTTGCGCAATCGATTCAGCCGATCCTCATGTGATCAATGCCCGCTATCCGGCTGCATTTTCAGATCGGTATTTGCGGCCAGAAGTCCGGCTGGAGATTGGACCGCTGGCATCCTGGCTGCCTCACGAAGAGCGGACGATTCGCTGCTATGCGGCTGAGGCTTTTCCGCAGCTGTTTGAACGGACGGAGTGCTCGGTCAGAGTCATCACGGCTGAGCGGACCTTCTGGGAGAAGGCCACGATCCTGCACCAGGAAGCGCATCGCCCATCGGGCAATCCACAACCGCCACGGTACTCTCGCCACTATTACGATATTGCCAAAATGGTCGAGTCTCCGGTCAAGAATGCGGCGTTAGCGGATATGGCCCTCTTGGCCAATGTCGTGGAGTTCAAAGAGCGGTTCTACCCTCGTGGGTGGGCGCGCTATGATCTCGCGAGGCCGGGCACCTTTCGACTTGTTCCGGAGGGACATATCTTGGCGGCGGTGCGGGACGATTATCAAGCTATGGCGAACATGATTTTTGGGAGCATACCGGAGTTCGACGACATGATGACAACCCTGACGAAGCTGCAGGACGAGATCAATGGGTAATCGCATGAGCGCCGTTGGCCAACGGGAGCGAGCCACGCAGAATCGCGTCATCGCCCTGTTCCGCGATGAGCTAGCCTACCGCTACCTCGGCGACTGGACCGACCGAGACGGCAACAGCAACATCGAGGAAGAATTACTCACCGCGTGGCTAAGCAAGCGCTACTCGCAGGCGCAGATCAGCGTGGCCCTCCATAAGCTTCGCACTGATGCGGACAACCACAGCCGCACGCTCTACGGCAACAACCAGGCCGTCTATAACCTGTTGCGTTACGGCGTGCCGGTGAAGACCGAGGCTGGTAAGGTCACGGAAACCGTCCATCTCATCAACTGGCACGAGCCAGAGAAGAATGACTTCGCTTTCGCCGAGGAGGTGACGCTCAAGGGAAACCATGAGCGTCGGCCTGACCTCGTGCTCTATGTGAACGGCATTGCCATCGCGGTGATTGAGCTGAAGAATAGCCGCGTGAGCATCGGCGACGGTATCCGCCAAAGCCTTTCGAACCAACAGCCGGAGTTCAACGCCTGGTTCTTCAGTACGGTGCAGTTCATCTTCGCCGGCAATGATTCCGAGGGGCTGCAATATGGCAGCATCGGCACGCCGGAGAAGTATTTTCTCAAGTGGAAAGAGGATGAGCAGGACAACAGCCGATTCAAGTTGGACAAGTATCTCCTCAAGATGTGCCGCAAGGACCGGCTGATCGAGCTGATGCACGATTTTGTGCTCTTCGACGGCGGGGTGAAGAAGCTGCCGCGCGCTCACCAGTATTTCGGCGTCAAGGCCGCGCAGGCGCATGTGCGCGAGAAAAATGGCGGCATCATCTGGCACACACAGGGGAGCGGCAAGAGCATCGTCATGGTGTTGCTCGCAAAGTGGATTCTGGAGAACAACCCCAACAGCCGCGTCGTCATCATCACCGACCGCGACGAGCTGGATAAACAGATCGAGCGCGTGTTCACCGAGGCGGGCGAAGCCATCAAGCGCACTAGCAGCGGCCGTGATCTGATGAGCCAGCTCGGCCAGGCCAAGCCGCGGCTCTTGTGCTCACTCGTCCACAAGTTCGGTCGGAAGGACGTGGACGACTTCGACGCCTTCATCAAGGAACTGGAGGCCCGGCCCAGCCAGACCGTGGGTGAGGTGTTCGTGTTCGTGGACGAATGCCACCGCACACAAAGCGGCAAGCTGCACCGAGTCATGAAAGCGATGATGCCCAACGCGGTGTTCATCGGCTTCACCGGCACCCCGCTGCTCAAGAAGGATGCGCAGACCAGCTTTGAAGTGTTCGGTGGCTACATCCACACCTACAAGTTCAGCGAGGGGGTCGAGGACGGGGTGGTGCTCGACTTGGTCTATGAAGCGCGGGACATCGACCAATGGCTCGGCTCCGAAGATAAGATTGATGCCTGGTTCGAGGCCAAGACGAAGGGGCTGAACGACTGGCAGAAGGACGAGCTGAAGAAGCAATGGGGCACGATGCGGAAGGTGCTCAGTTCTAAGTCCCGCATGGACCGGGTGGTGAGCGACATCGTCTTCGACTTCAGCGTGAAGCCACGCCTGTCCAGCGAACGCGGCAACGCGATCCTGGTGGCCTCCAGCATCTACGAAGCCTGCAAGTATTTCACGCTGTTCCAGAAGACGCCCTTCAAGGGCAAGTGTGCGGTGGTGACCTCTTACAACCCGCTGGCCAAGGACGTGACGCTGGAGGAAACCGGCGCCAACACCGAGACCGACAAGCAGTTCCTCTACAACACCTATACCGAATTGCTGGAGGACGTCGACGCCAAGCCTGGCATGACCAAGACCGAGACCTACGAGGACTGGGCCAAATCGCTGTTCACCAAGGAGCCGGCGAACATGAAGCTGCTCGTCGTGGTGGACAAACTCCTCACCGGCTTCGACGCGCCCCCCTGCACCTATCTCTACATCGACAAGTCCATGCAGGACCACTGCCTGTTCCAGGCGATCTGCCGCACGAACCGCCTGGACGGGGAGGACAAGGACTTTGGCTACATCGTCGACTATAAAGATCTGTTCAAGAACTTAGTGAATGAGAAGGGGACAGGCGCCCTCCAGGTGTATTCGTCTGAACTGGATCATAGCGCGGGCGGGGCCGATCCCTCGGTGTTGATGCAGGATCGCCTGAAGAAGGGCAAGGAGCGCCTCGACAATGCGTTGGAGGCGCTCACCCTGTTGTGCGAGCCGGTCGAGCCGCCCAATGGCGAGCTGGAACACATCCACTACTTCTGCGGCAATACGGAGATTCCGGCCGACCTGCAGGAGCGAGAGCCGCAACGGGCGGGGCTCTACAAGACGACCGTGGCCCTTGTGCGCGCTTACGCCAACATCGCCGACGAACTGGAGCCTGCTGGGTACAGCGCTGGTGACATCAGCCGAATCAAGAAGCAACTCGACCATTACTTGGACGTGCGCGAGATTATCCGCAAGGCGAGCGGCGAAACGCTCGATCTCAAAGCCTATGAGGCCGACATGCGGCACCTCATCGACACCTACATCGAGGCCGATGAGCCGAGAAAGATTTCGCCCTTTGACGATATGCCCTTACTGGACCTGATCGTGAAAACCGGCATCGCGAATGCCATCGCGACGCAGCTCGGCGTCTTGAGAGGTAATAAGAACGCCATCGCCGAGACCATCGAGAACAACGTTCGCAAGAAGATTATCAAGGAGCACCTGAACGACCCAGCTTTTTACGAGAAGATGTCCGCATTGCTGGACGAGATCATCGCAGATCGCGCGGCGAAGGCCATCGAGTATGAGCAATACTTGAAGCGCATTGCCGAACTGGCGAAGAAGGTAGAGGCCGGACAGGCAGAGGATACCCCAGAGCCTCTCAAGAACAGTCCGGCCCTTCGCGCACTGTACAATAATATAAAAAAATCGGAAGGAACGCCTCCGCTGGCAGATCGCGCGGCGGAAGCACAGGCAGAATACAAAGTCGCTGGCGATTCGTCACTGAATCTGGCTCTGACGATTGATGCCGCGGTCAAACGGGTACGGCCAGACGGGTGGCGCGGCGTGCAGTCGCGTGAGCTCGTAATCAAACAAGCGCTCTATGGCGTACTGCGGGATGCGGCAGAGGTGGAGCGCATCTTTCTCATCATTAAGGCGCAAAGAGAATACTGACGATGGCGCACGTTCAACTGGGCAACATCGCGGTAGACGTGGTGCTGAAGGACATCAAAAACGTCCATCTGAGTGTCTATCCCCCAAGCGGCAGGGGGAGAATTTCGGCCCCGTCGCGGATGAGCCTCGACACGATCCGTGTCTTTGCGATCTCGAAGCTTGATTGGATCAAGCAGCAACAGAAAAAGCTTCGAGAGCAGGAACGTGAAACGCTCCGCGAGTATCTGGACCGGGAAAGCCACTTCGTCTGGGGGAAACGCCATCTACTCAAGGTGGGTGAGAACAACTCGGCACCGAAGGTGGACCTAAGCCGCAACATCTTGATCCTGCGAATCCGCCCTGGATCGAGTGAAGAAAAGAAGCAGGCCGCGTTGGAAGAATGGTATCGGGAGCAACTTAAAGCGGCGGTTCCGCTCTTGATCGCAAAATGGGAGTCTCTGTTGGGCATCAAGGTGAAGCGGTTCTTTGTGCAAAAGATGAAAACGAAATGGGGCAGCTGCAGCCACGGCGCTGGGAGCATTCGGCTCAATACAGAGCTAGCAAAGAAGCCAGCTGAATGTCTCGAATACATCGTGGTGCACGAGATGATCCATCTGCGGGAGTCCACTCACAACAGCCGCTTCATCGCGTTGATGGATCAATTCATGCCCAAATGGCAGTTCCAACGTCAGGAGCTAAATCGATTGCCTGTTCGTCACGAGACTTGGGGATATTGAAACAACTATCAAAGAAAAGTGGTCGGAAGTTTTCCTCGCCAGAGCGACCACCAGCTCTTCTCTTTCTGTTCTTCCCAAGCTCGTTCGCTTATCTCTTCAAGAGATAGCCTGGTTGATCCTCGATTGCGCGCGTTGAACAAGGCCCTTCAATTTCCCCTAACTCTCTTTAGGGGAGTGGCCAAGGCTGCCCTCGACTGCGCGCATGGGACGAGCACAGGTTCATCGTGCGCGTTCTGCGAGCAATGAGGGCACCTGGTCGCTCCCTCTTCATCTTTCTGAGGGTGCGCGATTTTTGAGCACAGGACCAACGTGGGTGTCCATCTCATTCCTCACATCTTTGCGCCATACCTTCTCGCGTTGGGTCAATGGCACGAGCGCGTGGCGGTCGTGCCATCGGGGATGCGCTCGCAAATTGGGACCGTGAATTTGACTTGCCACCCATAGCACCTAGTGCTATATAGTAAACCATGGGAGATGTGGCATGGCAGTCTACAAGACCCGATGGTTCGATCGTTGGGCGCGCAAGCAAGGACTGACTACGCCCAGTTTGTGTGCCGCTGTGCGTGACATGAGAGCAGGGCTGTATGACGCAGATCTTGGCGGCGGGCTGCTGAAAAAACGGATTGCGCGGCCTGGAGAGGGGAAGCGTGGCGGTTTTCGCACGTTGGTCGCCACCAATAAGGGTACCCGCTGGGTGTTCGTGTACGGCTTCCCGAAGAATGAGCGCAGCAACATCGATCAGGATGAAGAGGCCGCGTTGAAGGCACTGGCGGCACATCTGCTGGCACTGACGGCGCAGGCGGTTGGCCAGGCACAGCGTGCAGGGGAATTACTGGAGGTGCATTGCGATGAAAAAAGCCAAGTCAGCCATTCTTGAAGCAGTTCAGGGCACGGCCAAGGGACTGCACAGGGCGGGCGTGATGGATCAGGTCACGCTGCGCGAATTCAACCGCCTGTGCCTGCCACCGGTGTCGCCGTTGAAGCCGAAACAAATCAAACACATTCGCGAGTCCTCGCGGGTCAGCCAAGCGGTATTCGCCCGCCTGTTGAACACGAGCCTGTCGACGGTGCAGAAATGGGAGATCGGCCAAAAGCGGCCCACGGGCACCGCTCTCAAGTTGCTACACCTGGTGCAGGAGCGTGGCCTTGAAGCGGTTGCCTGAAACGTGGTTCCAGCGCTGAAAAATGGGGCTGGCTCAATAGTTTTCCCCTGCGCGGGTTCCTTCGTATTTTCTTTCCCACTTCAATGCCCAGCCAGGCAAGTGCGTGCGGAGCATTTGACTGCGGCCCTCTGGCGAGGCCTGAACTCAGGTCTTCACCCGCATTTAGCGAGGCGGCTGGTGTGGTCTCCACTGCGCACCTCCAAGGAGCGTGTCGCAGCAGAAACGTTCATGAATAATGCGGGTTAGACTTCAGGTGGCATGCAGACGATTGAGCCAATAGTCGGGGTGGCGCTTGGCATGGGCGACCGCGAGCACGCGGATTTCTGTCTGGAGTTCAAGAAACACAAGTGCATAGGGGAATCGGGGGAGTAAGGCACGCCGGATCTCTAGATCAACGGCCGTATTCGCAAGCCGGGAGAATGACAGGGGACGGGATTGTATGGCGTGTTGTGCCTGATCGATTTCTTGAAGGAATCTGATTGCGAGCCCAGGTTGGCGGGTTTCGTACCAGGAGGCGGCCTCAGCCAACTCCATCACGGCCTCGGGCGAGAGGCCAACAGGTTTCACCGCTTGGGCAGGCGATCCAGCACCTGCTTGCGCGCCTCTTCCCAGGGTACGCCTGCGGCTCCGGCCTGTGCCGCCCGTGCTCGGCGCTCAATTTCCGCAAGCCATTGTGCGTCACTGCGCTCTTGCCCCGGTTCCGCTGACGGCAGACTATCGAGCAACTCGACAACTAATTCTGCCCGCTGCTGATCCGGCAGCTGCAGTGCATCCTTAAGTAGTTGCTGGGTGGATGGAGCCATGGGTCTACTGTATCCTGTCTTAGGCAGAAATGGAAGTGGGATCAGTATCAACAGGGGCTGCTGGGGGCATTGTGTCACCCTGCCCTCACGCTCGTAGGAGAGTGGCCGAGGCTGCGCTGTACTGCGCAGCACAGTTTCTTTGACGCGAGACGTGGGAGACGTGTGGCTGGTCTGTCTGGTTGATCTGGTTTCTTTCGTTCCTCTGGTTCATTTGCTCCGATGAACAAGATCACCAACCAAACCAGACAGACCAGACAAACCAGAGCGACCAGCCACGTCTCGCCCTTCACACATCACGGTGCACGCACGGTGACTTTCCGAAAGGCGGAAGTTATACTTCGAACGGTATGTGCGCGTCGGTGGGATGGAGGCGATGGCGATGAAGAATTATGTCGGAAGGTTATGGGGAATCGTGGGAATCGGGTTACTCGCCATACCCGTTGCCGTCGCGGCTGGCGCGTCAGAGAAGCCGGTGACAGGCGAGACGGTGATCCGTGAAGCGAAGGAAGCGGTGACGGCCACCAAGGACTATACGATTCAGCAGAAAGATGCGTTTCAGCGCAAGGTGCAAACGGAGCTGGATGAGATGCAGGTGCGTATCACGCAATTGCGTGGACAAGTCGAGCATGCATCGGCGTCGGCCAGAGCGGACATCCAGAAGTCGATTGTGGAATTAGAGAAGAAGAAAGAGTTGGCCAATAAGAAAGCGCANNGGCGGCGGCGATGGACGATCTTCGAGAGTCGCTCAACCAGACCCTGTCACATCTTTCGTCACGGTAGACCCATGAAATATGCCCTCTACCCCGGTTGTGCGGCCCAAGGGGCGACCCCGGAGCTCTATCAATCGACGCGAGCCATCATCGGCCGATTGGGGATCGAGGTCGTCGAGCTCTCTGCTGCTGCTTGTTGCGGCGCCGGGGTGGTGACGGAAGTGCATCCCGATATGGCTCTGGCGATCAACGCCAGGACGTTTGCGCAAGCCGAACAGCTTGGCCTGGACGTCATGACGATCTGTGGCACCTGCCAGGGGGTGATGAGCGCCGCCAATCGTCGGTTGAAGACAGAGGCGGGGACGCTGGATCGTATCAACGCGCTTCTGGCGCCGGAAGGGCTGGCCTATCACGGCCGGGTCCAGGTCAAGCATCTCCTCTGGATTGTGGTGCGAGATATCGGGCTAACTCGCCTGGGAGCTCTCGTCTCCACGCCGATGCAGGACTTCCGCATCGCCCCGTTTTATGGCTGCTACATTTTGCGTCCCTCGTGGGATCTGGGGTTTGACGATCCTGAGAATCCGCAATCCCTCGAGCGGCTCATCTCGGCCGTCGGTGGTGAGCCAGTGCCCTATGCCGGGAGAACCAAATGTTGCGGATTTCCCATCATCCTCGAAAAGGAAGCCATTGCCGTGGCCATGGCTGGGACGCACATGAAGGAAGCCAAGGAGCAGGGAGCCGACTTTATGGTGACGCCCTGTCCTCTCTGCCACATGAGTCTGGATATTTATCAGGACCGGGCTGGTCTTGCGGTGAATACCGAACTCAACTTACCGATCTTGCATCTGCCGCAGTTACTGGGTTTGGCGATGGGAATTTTGCCCAAGGACTTGGGGCTCTCGCACCACTTGATCTCGGTCGATTCTATTCTGGCGACGCATGAGCGCCGTCAAACGCATCCGTAACCGCCCTGAAGGAGTCGTCGCATGAATGTCGTGAATCTATCGGACTATCAGCAGTTTAGCAGTGAGAAGATGAAGAAGAACAACATGTTTGAGACGCCACGATTCTTCTGCGACATCTACTGCTTCGAGCCGGGGCAGGAACAGAAGGGGCATATTCATGGCGAGCAGGATAAGGTCTATCTCGTGCTTGAGGGCCAGGGCACCTTTCAGGTCGGGTCAGAGAAACAGGTGCTCAGCGCAGGGCAGGGGACGATGGCGCCGGCCGGGGAAGAGCATGGGGTGAAGAATCACACAAACCAGCGTCTCAAAGTCTTAGTGTTCGTGTCGCCGAATCCTTCGTGAGGGTCTGTTACTCGTCTGCGATTTTCTTGAGCCGCCGATCCAGCGCAAATCTGGTGAGGCCCAGATATCTGGCGGCGGTTGTCTTATTGTAGTCCGACAACCGAAGCACTTCCTGAATGATCGCCTGCTCGATATCGGCCAGGGATTGTTTCCCCAGTTTCGATTCGAGCCGGAGCATGCGTTCTTCTCCCTCCACGATGGTCACCGCGACCGATTCCGGTCTCTGCCGCAGTTCGGCAGGAAGGTTGTCCACGGTCAGCATCTTGCCATGGCGCAGCTATGAAATGGTTCAGGGTTGATCCTGTAGGAAGTAGAGGCCTGTTAGGCAGGCTCAGTCTTTGTCTGGGCCATTTCGCAATTCCTGGAGTGCCTTGAGTATGGTCGCAGGACGCGGGGGGCAGCCTGGAATGCGGAGGTCCACAGGGATATGTTTCTCGACAGGGCCAGTCACGGCGTAGCTCCCCTTGAAGACGCCGCAGTTGATGGCACAGTCGCCGAGGGCAATGACAATCTTTGGATCCGGCGTTTGTTGATACACGTCTTTCAAGGCTCGTTCCATGTTGACGGTGACCGGTCCCGTTACGACTAAGGCGTCTGCATGGCGCGGTGAGGCGGCGATATGTATGCCGAATCGTTCGATGTCATAGACCGGGTTCGCCAGCGCATTCATTTCCATCTCGCAGGCATTGCACGAGCCGGTATCCACAGCGCGAAATGCCAGCGAGGAACGGAACGGCCTGGCTTTATCTTTTGCCTCAGATGTCGATCTTTCCTCCAGCGGCGCGCTTGCGGGATGCTGGCCTGTCACGACTCCGGTTTTGAGGCTCTTTTTAAGGATACGGAACATGGGTCCTCCTTCCACAGCAGGCACGAGGCTAGGGGCGAGAGGCTAGAGGCAGTCCGTCCCTACCTCTAGCCCAGTGCCCCTTGCCTCTTGCCTGCTTCTACAAATCATTTCCCGCATACGACAGACTAAAGCTCTTATTGATAAGCGGGAAGTCCGGAATGATATTCCCGAGCACGGCCTGTTGGATTGCGGGCCAGTTCGCGAACGAGGGGTCACGGACTTTACAGCGATGAATGGTTCCGTTCTCCCCCGCCATCACCATGTACAGAATTTCACCGCGCCAGCCTTCAACGGCTGACAAGGCCCATTCACCGGTTTGTGCCACGCGACTGGGTTCGACGGCGACCGGCCCCTGCGGAATCTTCAGGCGAACCTCTCTGACCAGCCGCATGGACTCGTGGATCTCATCCAGGCGAACACGCATCCGCGCCCGCACATCGCCATAGCGATAGTTCACCACCTTGACGGGAAGTTCGTCGTAGGCGGCAAAGGGCCGATCGCGCCGGAGGTCTTGATCGAGGCCCGACGCCCGTCCGACGACTCCCACGACCGCATGATCCCAGGCCGTGCGTTCGGTCAGGACACCGGTGGTCTCCAGACGGTCTATCAGGGAGGCGTTGTGGGCGATGATCGATTCCAGTTCCGAGAAATCCTGTTCGATGCGGTCCATTTCAGCGACAATCTCGGCCAATTGTGCCGTCGTGAGATCGATGGCAACTCCACCCACCCGGTTGACTCCACGGAGAAATCGCGAGTCGGTCAGCCGGTCGTTGAGCTGCATGATCTGCTCTTTCATCCGGCTGCAATGGGCATGGGGCAGGGCATAGGCCGTATCGTTACAGATGGCGCCCACGTCGCCGAGATGGTTGTGGAGTCGCTCCAATTCGAGAAACAGGCTCCGGAGGTATCGTCCACGGCGTGGCACCTCGAGATGGAGCAGCGATTCGACCGCCTGGCAGTAGGCGAGGCTATGGCCGGTAGTCGTATCGCCGGATACCCGTTCGGCTAAGGGAACTGCTGCGGTCAATGTTTGTTGCTCGAACAGCTTCTCCACGCCGCGATGTGTCCAGAAATGATGCAGCTCGAGTTGCATGATGGGTTCACCAGCCACGGAAAATCGAAAATGGCCCGGTTCGATGATCCCGGCATGGATCGGCCCCACCGGTACTTCAAACACCCCTTCCCCTTCAATGCGGCGGAAGTGATGTTCGCCTTGCTGCCGCCCCAGTATGTGGTCCCAAGGGAAGTCTTTTTTAAGCGGGTGGGTGCCTGTGGGCCAATGTTCGTGCCGAACCAAACGTCGCAAGTCCGGATGCCCCTGTGGAATCAATCCGAACATGTCGCGAATCTCTCGCTCGTACCACTGTGCGGCATGAATGTGCGGCGTGATGGAGGGGAATAACCGATCGTTTTCGGCAAGTTCAGCGGATAACAGCACCCAGCGGTGGGAGGGCTCCAGGGTGAACAGGTAGTGCAATCCATAGGTGTTGCGCGCGGGGCGATTGTCGACAGCCCATAAGAGTGTGAGCCTGCCATGTAAGCTCGGTTGGGTATGGAGGTAACGGGTGATCGCCGGGAGGAGATCCTTGGAGACAAGAAAATGAGAGCATTCCCCCTGCACCTCGTCCTTTTGTACGATGGACGGGAACGCGGCTTTGAGTACTTCGTCGCAGGACCTCGACTCTGCCATGGCAGTCATCCCCCCCTAGCAGGCTGCGGAAAAAATATTTTGACACGCCAGAACTTTGATGGTCTGCACGTCTGGGACAACAGGGCACGACCCGCAGGATAGCCGAGCGAGACGGGCGAGGGTTCGAGGTCCGAAGTTCGAGGTTTTCGGAACTTCGAACCCCGAACTTCGAACTTCGGATCGCGCTGTTCTCGTCTCTCTCGCGCTTCACGCGCCACGGTCTGTGGTTCTGACGGACTTTTTCAACATCATGCTAGTGAAGCAAGAGAATGCGCGTCGCCTCTTCCAATAGTTGCCGGATGGGCTGAGGGAGGAAGAACCCAAATCCCACCAACGCCGCAGCGAGCACGATGATCGGCAGATGCCCCAAGGTCCAGGCTTCTCCCCGGACGATTCCCTCCGGCGGAGTGCCCCAGACCATATTGGTGATGCGATAGAGCAAGCCACTGAATGCAAGTACGGAGCAGAGCAGAAACAGTCCAGTGAGGCTCAGGCTGGTGAATTGGTTCGAGAAGGCAACAGTCACCATGCCGCCGCTGTTGCTCAACCATTGTCCCGGAACCCCTTGCGCAGCCAGGGCCGTGACGATTTGCACCTCGCTGACAAATGAGGCGAAGGGAGGAAGGGCCGATAAGGCCAGCCCCGCGATCATCAAGGCCATGGCGGTCCAGGGCTGCGCAAGGGCCAGCCCTTGCACCTGACCGATCTCCACCGTGTGAAAACGACGGTGAATGTTACCCGCGGCAAAAAACGCCATCGACTTGGCGAACGCATGATTCAGTAAATGAAACAGCCCACCGAAGGCTCCCAGAGGACCCCCGACCCCGAAGCCGATCATGGCGATCCCCATATGCTCGATGCTGGAGTAGGCGAACAGCCGTTTATAGTTGTGCTGAATGAGGATGAAAAACGCGGCCGTCACAAACGAGGCAAATCCGAGCAAGGCCAGCAGTCCTCCGGTGAAGGCAGGGGAGACGGCGTGGTCGACAATCATCTTCATGCGCAGAATGGCATAGACCGCGACAATTTCGAGCACACCAGCCAGCATCGCTGCCACCGGAGCGGGCGCCTCGGTATAGGCATCCGGCAGCCAGCTATGCATGGGCACGAGTCCTACCTTGGTGCCATAGCCCACAAGAATGAAAATGAAGGCCAACTTCAACACATGCGGATTCAACTGGTCGGCCACAGGCAGCAACTGCGTCACGTTCAGCGCCTCGCTGACGTCTCCCAGCACATGTAGCGAGGAATAATAGGTGAGCACCACGCCGAAGAGTGCGAGGGAAATCCCGACCGAACAGAGGATGAGATACTTCCATCCAGCTTCCAAGGACTCGCGCCGTCGCCAGAAGGCAATCAGGAAGGTCGTGGCGAGCGTCGTCGCCTCGATGGCGACCCATTGCACTCCGACACTGTTCGTGACGGTCGCGATGACCATCGCCAGCAGGAACATGTGAAAGAGGAAAAAAAAGAGGTTGAGCCGTGAGGGTGCGATCACCCCTCGCGCCACCTGGTCGTCCATGTAGGAACGCATGTAGAGCGAACAGGCCAGCCCGACCGCCCCGATGATGAAGAGGATGAATGCCGACAAGGCGTCGAGATAGACCAACTGTCCCAGCGCCGTGAACGGACCATCCTTCAACAGGGTCCTGGTGATCATGATTTCTGCCCCCACGAGCAAGCTCATACTCGCGAGGTTGATCGCGTGGAGGAGCGAAGACCGATGAATAACCAAGCTCAACCCCCCCGCGAGGAGCGGGGCGATCAACAACACAAGGACTTCGATCATCACAATAAACCCTTCACTTATTCCTTCAGCACGGTGAGGTGGCTGGTATCCACAGTGTCGAACGCGTCTTGCAAACGATTCGTATAGATTCCCGCAATCAACGCCGCGATGAGCACGTCGAAGAACACTCCCAGTTCAACGATTAAGGGCATCCCGTAGGTGGCAGCGGTGGCTCCCAAAAATAAGCCGTTCTCCATGACCAGAAAGCCCACCAGCTGTGAGACGGCCTTTTGCCTGGCAATCATCGTGAAAAATCCGATGAGCACGATGGCCAGGGCGATGGCCAGAGAATCGCGTGTGAGCAGAAAGCCCAGCGGAATGATGGGCTGCGTGATGAAGAAGGCCAGGATGACCAGCGCGCCGCAGATCAGCAGGCCGGCCGGTACGTTGACGTTCATCACCAGCTCTCGCTTG
>CXWL01011948.1_pt1 | contig 21800 bp, 22 predicted proteins | sample 590931 | NCBI WGS metagenome assembly CXWL01 (sample SAMEA3498368, study PRJEB10139) | groundwater metagenome | biome: water well; material: biofilm material | place: Germany | collected 2015-04-27 | reverse complement strand
AGTGTCCCGGATTTGAAGTTCGCACATTCATTTGGATCGCGCGCGATGCGAACTTCAAATCCATCAGGGACACTAGAATCAATAGGTTATAGTGTGGCTGATGAATCTGAAATTCGCTCAGCGCTTGCCATCATGATCTTGCGAATTTCAGATTCGCCACACTAAGGCTCGATCAGCAAAGCTGAATAGCCAGCAAGTTTGCACCGGCCAGCGGTCAGTGTCGCGTCGCCCACAGCGAACGCCACTTTCCCCGAGGATTTCTCCCGGGTCTGAGGCGCGGCGCCGAGATTGAACAGGCAGAGCAGTTTCTGATTCGGCGCGTGCCGCTCAAACAGCAGCAGCGGCGCCGGCGCCTCGATCGCCACGAACTCCCCCTCTCGCAAGGCCGGGTTGGCGCGACGCAGCGCGATCAGGGCGCGAGTAAAGGCGAGCACTGACGCGGGATCGCGCTCCTGCGCATCGACCGCGAGCGCCGCATGGCGCGGATCGAGCGGCAACCAGGAATCTGTCGCTTTGGTGAAGCCAGCCAATGGCGCCGCGCGTCGCCAAGGCATCGGCGTGCGTGCGCCGTCGCGGCCGATGCCGTGCGGCCAGAATGCAATCGCCTCCGGATCGCGCAAACGATCGAACGGCACTTGTGCGTGGGGCAGGCCAAGCTCGTCGCCTTGGTACAAGAACGTGGTTCCCCGCATGCACAATAAGAGAGCGAGCATGAGCTTCACACGCGCCGGGTCATCGCCGGCGAGCCGGGTGGGAAAGCGGATCACGTCGTGGTTGGACAGCGACCACGACGGCCAGCCGCGCGCGCCCTCCCAACCCGCCATGGCTTCGCGCACGATCGCGGGCGTCATTTCCCGCTGCCGCAGCAGATAGAACGAGTAAGCCGTGTGCAGGCGATCGTCGCCGTCTGTGTAGTCGCGCTGCACTTTCAGCGGCTCTTCGTCTTCTATCTCGCCCACCGACACCGCGCCGTACTCATCGAGCAACGCGCGCAGGCGGGCAATGAACGTGAGTGTCTCAGGTTGCGTGCGGCTATAGAGTTGGCGTTGGAATTGGTGGGGGCGCGGCGGCGGCTTCGGCAAGTGGAGCGAGGGGTTGTCGCGTAGCGCTGCGTCCTGAATTAGGAAATTCACTACATCAAGGCAAAAGCCGTCGACGCCGCGTTCGAGCCAGAAGCGCCCGATCTGCAGCAGCGCGTCCTGCACCGCCGGATTGCGCACGTTGAGATCGGGCTGCGCCGACAAGAAGTTGTGAAAATAATATTGCCGCCGTCGTGCATCCCAGGTCCAGGCGCCGCCGCCGAACATGGCCTGCCAATTGTTCGGCGGCGCGCCGTCCGGCTTGGCGTCAGCCCAAACATACCAATCCGCCTTGGCGTTATCGCGGTTGGAGCGGCTTTCCTTGAACCAGGCGTGCTGATCGGAAGAATGCGACCAGACCTGATCGATGATCACTTTCAGTCCGAGCTCATGAGCGCGCGCGATCAAGGCATCGGCATCCGCCAGCGTTCCAAACAGCGGATCGACGTCGCAATAATCGCTGACATCGTAGCCGTAATCTTTCATCGGCGAGCGCACGAACGGCGACAGCCAGATCGCGTCCGCGCCAAGGGAAGCAACATGATCGAGTTTCTCGATCACACCTTTGAGGTCGCCGACGCCGTCGCCATCCGTGTCGCGGAACGAGCGCGGATAGATTTGGTAGATCACCGCTCCACGCAGCCAATTGCTCATTATGGGGGCATGGCGAGCGTCGGCGTGGAAATCAAGCGCGGAGCGCGCGTCTCCAGACGACGGGGTGGCGGGCGCGTGTGCGCCCAATGCCAGCTGCCCGAAACTCCTTCTCGCGCAGGAATTGGTCCGTCATTCCGGGATCGCGAAGCGATGCCCGGAACCCAGGGGGTCGTAAAGCGCTATGCGGCCCCTGGATCCCGGATCGCGCTCGGCGCGTCCGGGATGACGGAATCTGTACATGATGGTAGGTCAAATTCATGGCATGAGACGCGGCCCGGCCTAAAGTGTCCAAGCCCCGGGGCCCGCGCTTGCGCTTGTCGCGGCGTTGATGCGAGTCGCGGCCGGCGACCCCGGCGTGGGAGAACGCACGTCGGCGAACGCCAGCCATTCCGCCTCGCATGCGTCGCGCGTGAGTTTGAATACGCCGTAGCCACGATTGCTAAGGTCGCACCATGCCAGCTCCGGGTTTGCGCTCCGCATCATGGCTTCGCGTTCGCCGGCCCCAGCCGCTGACAAGGTGCGCTCGAAACCGGGAGAGGAGACGCTGCCGCCCGCGAACTCCAGCGCCGCCAGGCGTTGCCCGCTGACTGCGGCGAGGTTGTTCACCCAGCAATTGTGGCTGTCGCCGCCCAGCACCAGCGCATTGTTGGCGCGCTCCGCGCAGGCGGCGAGCAGGCGTGCGCGCGCGGCGGGGTAGCCGCCCCAGGAATCGAGGTTCCACGGCATGCCTTGCGCGCCGAGTTGTTCGGCGCCGGCGATCCATTGCCGTGTTCCCCCGGCAGTATCGCTCGGCAGCAAACGCGAGAAGTTCTGCGGCGCCACCTGCTCGCCCATCACCAATTGTTGCGCGACGATTTGCCAGGTCTGGCCGCGCGCTTTGGATTGGCTGAGCGAATCTGCGAACCACGCTTCCTGCTCGGCGCCCAGCATGGTGCGGTTGGGGTTGTTGAGCATGGTCCCGCGGAATTCCGCAAGCGCTGCTGCGGCTTCCGCGCCGCCTTGCGCGAGACGTGGAAATAATTGAGTGCGATAATCGAGCTGGCGATCGCGACCGATATGGCGGGTGTCGAGCAGCAGAATGCGCGCAAGATCGCCCCAGTCCAGGCTGCGATAAATGCGTACTCCCCGGCGCTCAGGGCGCCGGATCGGCATCCAGTCGAAGTACGCTTTGGAGGCGGCCGCGATTCGGTCGGCGAATGAGCCTTCGGTTTCCACCTGGTGGTTTTGCGCACCCGTGCGCGATGTATCGTTGGCCAGCTCATGATCGTCCCACACCACGCTCAGTGGCTTGGCCGCGCGCAACGCCAATAGATCGGCATCGCGGTGATAGGTCGCGTAGCGCTGATAATAATCTCGAAGCCGGACAATCTCGGTCGCCGGTTCGAGCACACGGCCGGCGATTGCCTCGGCATCGCTGGGATAAGTTCCGCGCTCGTACTCGTAGATATAATCGCCGCAATGGATGGCGAGCTCGACGTCTTCGCGCGCAGCGGCATGTCCGTAGGCGTGAAAATAGCCGAATGGAAAATTCGAGCACGAAAACAGCGCCAGCGTTAGGCTCGAGACGCCCGCGGCTGGTGCTGTACACGTGCGGCCGATTTCGCTGGGGCCGGATGCTGCGAGGAAGCGGTAGAAATAGCGCCGCCCCGGCTGAAGCCCGCGCACATCGACCTTAGCGCAGAAATCATTCGCCGCCGAGGCGCGCGTCGCGCCGCTGCGGACAATGTTCGCAAAGGCTTCGTCACTCGCCACCTCCCAGCCGATGCGGCCGCCGCCGCTGTGGGCAAAGCGCGTCCAGATCACCACGCCGTCAGCGAGCGGATCTCCCGATGCGACGCCGTGCGTGAAAGTCCCGGCGGAAAAACGCTGCGCCCAGGCCGAGCGTGGTGCGAACGCTGGCGTGGCGGCCGCGGCGACAAGCAACGAACGGCGTGCGATTTTCATGCGGTTGTTCCTCTCTTTGGTGTGGATATGACCCACTGTTACCCATCCCCGGATGAATGCGCAGCATTCAGTCCGGGGCCCAGGAACATGAACCGTCCGCGATCTTGGGCCCCGGACTTGGCCTGCGGCCAATCCGGGGATGGGTGTTGAAGCGATTCAACCTGGATCGAACCTAAGACAATCTAATGACGTTATTCCGCGCCCTGAACTCTTTGCACAAACGCACGTACAAGCGCCGCTGATTGTTCCGGAACTTCTTCCTGCGGCACGTGTCCTATGCCGTCCAATGCCTGGAACTCGCTGCCGGCGATACCGGCGTGAAATTGTTCGCCGAAGGATAGCGGCGTCAGGTGATCCTGTTTGCCGTGGATGATCAGTGTTGGAATCGTGAGTGCGGCAAGTCGCTCCGGCGTCGCCAACGGTTGCTCGGCGCGCATCAGGCCGAAGATTATGTCGCGATGGCCCGGCGCTCGCGACAAGTCCGCGTAGCGCGCAACCATTGCGTCGTCGACGAGGTCAGGTTTGGCGGGAAAGGCCGTTTCCAAGCCCTGGCGGATCAGCGCCGAATTGTCGAGATCGCGCAGGATGTTCGCGGCGATCGGGTTGCGCAGCAATTGGAAGATGATCGCGCTCTGGCCTTCGGTTGCGTTCGGCGGTGCGGGCCAGCCGGCGGAATCGATCAACATCAATCCATCGACCTGCTCGGGATGCGCCAGCGCGTGTTCCAAAGCAACATGCCCGCCCATGGAATTGCCGCCGATGATGAAGTGCTGCAGGTTTCTTGCTTCCGCGAAAGCCGCCACCGCATCGCGGAACGCGTCGATCGACCCCTGGTAGCCAGCTGGCGCGCGGGTAAGCCCGTGGCCGGGCAGGTCGAGCGTGACGATGCGATATTCGCCGCCGAGCTGTTGAACCCAGGGCTCCCAGGTTTGCAGCGATGCCGAGAAGCCGTGGAGCAGCAAGAGCGTGGGACCGTTGGGATTACCTTCGTCGCGATAGTGCAAGCGCACGCCGTCAGTGAACATTTCATAGCGCGAAGCGCCGCTCTCGTATTTCGCGGCCAGCGTCTCGTAAGGAATGTCGGGGCGCTTGAGGATGAAATAGCCCGCAACCGCGGCCAGCGCCAGGATTCCGACAAGTCCGAGAATTGCGCCAAAAATCCATCGAAGCATGCCGTGTCCTCCCGGGAGCTAGAGAGAGCTTGCGGGGCGTTCGGTCAAGTCCGGAGCCCGGGGCGCGTGATTGGGAGCGCACGGCCTCCGGCCGCGCAGGCGTCGCCGGAGGCGTCGCGCTCCCACTTCCAAGCGCCGCCGCTCGCCGACTGGAAACTAGTGTTCAATCCCCGCACACCACGCAGCCCGGATCGCGCTTCAGCGCTATTGTTCGGCTTTGTGCGCTCAGCCCATCGTACAACATCAGCCGTCCCGCCAAGCTGTCCCCCGCGCCGGCGATTTCCTTGATCGCTTCCAGCGCCATCAGCGAGCCGATCAATCCGGTCAGCGCGCCGACGATGCCGACTTCAGCGCAGGTCTCTGCGTTCGGCGGCGCTTCGGGCACCAGGCAGCGATAGCAGGGCAGACGCTCGGCCGGGGGCAGGTGTTTTGTGAGGCCCGACTTGAACGTCGCCACCTGTCCCTCCCAGCGTCCGACCGCGCCGGAGATCAATTTAACGCCAAGCACGTGACACGCGGCGTTGATGGCGAAGCGCGTGGCGAAAGAATCTGTGCCGTCGAGCACGATATCGGCGCCGGAGAGGAGGGAATGTGGGTTACTTGGAACGTCGGCCAGCGCCGGCGTTTGCAGGTTGGAGCGCGTCGCCTCCGGCGGCGCCTGCGCGGCCGGAGGCCGCGCGCTCCCGAATAGACGCACCGCATGCGTCTCGACAACCACATGCGGGTTCAGCGCCTTTAATGCGGCGGCGGCGCGCTCAACTTTCAGCGCCCCGATGTCGGCGGTGTCGTACAATACCTGCCGTTGCAAATTCGACAGCGCGACAGCGTCATCGTCAATCAAACGCAAGCGCCCCACGCCCGCCGCCGCCAAATAAAGTGCGGCCGGCGCGCCGAGCCCGCCCATGCCGACGATAACGACATTGGCCGCCTTCAAGCGCTGCTGCCCCGGCCCGCCGATCTCCTTGAGCNNCGTCGGCCGATAGCGCGCTCAATTCCCGGTCGGCGGTGTCGAAGCGGGAACGCCGGAGGCCGCCGCCGCCGGTTCGCACCGGTCGTAGCGGAACATGGCCGGGGGAAGATCGACTTGGCGAGCATAGAGCGCGCGCATCAGGTCGGGCAGATAGATGAAGGCCGGCGCCTGAGAATCGTGGCGCGGCAACGAGCTGATGAGCCGCAACTCTGTGTCGAACGCTCTGACCGAAGCTCTCTCGCCGCCGGCCTCGGGGCGAACGAACAAGGCCGTGAGCTCGTATTGTGGGCCTTCGAGCGCCAGAATGTTCTCAGGCAAATAGACGATCTCGCCTTCGACGCCGTCGATTTTCACCACAAAAGCCAAATTGCCAATTTGCCGGCCCTCGAGCCGAAGCGGACTTTCCTGCTCTGGCGGGATGCGGTTGAACCGCAGCGTCAGCCGCGCGTCGCCGACAAAAACGTAACGCGCATCCGCCGCGGCGCAGGCTTCCGCGCTGCGTGGGCGTTGTGGCGGGGGGGGCGGAGCAGGGTCGCCGGAATCGGCCTTAGGCGCGAACGCCTCGGGATGCTCGCGCCAGTAATAATAGCCGCCCCCGGCAATGGCGGCGATCAGCACCAGCGCGATAAAAAACGCCCGCATTAATTACGTCCCCTCGGTTTTTGGCGAGGGGAAGTCTCTACAATCCCTCAAACAGCGCCGTCGAGAGGTAGCGCTCAGCAAATGACGGAACCACTACAACGATGCGCTTGCCGTTGTTTTCGGGCCGCGCGCCGACCCTGAGCGCCGCCGTCAGCGCAGCGCCGGTGGAGATGCCGCCTGGCAAGCCCTCCAGCTTTGCGGTTTCGCGGGCGCGCGCGAACGAGTCTTCGTTGGAGACTGTGACGACTTCGTCATAAATCTTGGTGTCCAAAATTTCAGGAATGAAGCCCGCGCCGATGCCTTGGATCTTGTGCGGGCCTGGTTGGCCGCCGGAGAGGATCGGCGAGGCCTCAGGCTCGACCGCCACGATCTTAAGGCTGGGCAGACGCGGTTTCAGCACTTGGCCGACGCCAGTGATGGTGCCGCCAGTGCCGATGCCGGCGACGAAGAAATCGAGCGCCCCGCCAGTGTCGTTCCAAATTTCCTCCGCGGTGGTGCGGCGGTGAATCTCGGGATTGGCGGGATTGGCGAATTGCTGCGGCATGATCGCGCCAGGCGTGGTCTCCACAAGTTCCTTGGCTTTGGCGATGGCGCCGCGCATGCCCTCGGGGCCGGGCGTCAGCACCAGCTCCGCGCCGAGATAAGCCAGCATCTTGCGCCGCTCGATCGACATCGTCTCCGGCATCACCAGGATCAGCCGATAGCCGCGCTGGGCGGCCACGAAAGCGAGCGCGATGCCGGTATTGCCGGAAGTGGGCTCGATCAGCACCGAATTGGCGCTGAGCTTGCCGTCGCGCTCCAGCGCCTCGATCATGGCGACGCCGATGCGATCCTTCACCGAGGCGATGGGATTGAAGAATTCGAGCTTGGCCAGGATTTCGGCCTTCACGTTGTGCGCTGCCGCCAGCTTGGAGAGCCGCACCAGGGGCGTGTCGCCAATGGTCTGGGTGATGTTGTCATAGATGCGGCCGCGGCCTGGCTTTGCGTGGGACATGGGGGGAGGCTCCTTGCGTTCGATCGCATCGATATGGGCGCGGTATGGCGCGGCGCCTAGTGAAGTATCGGTTTAGACCGGGGCGGCCGCTGGGTGGGGCCGCGCGGCGGCGCCGCCGCCGCGGCGAAGCTCATGGGCGTTACGCAACCACGCATCTCTGACCTTGTGCGGGGGAAAATCGATCTCTTCAGCGTTGACGCGCCGATCAACATGGCGTCCTGCGCGGGCCTCCAGGTTGATCTGAAAATTTCCCGGGCGGCTTAATTCAGGCCGTTGTGTCGCGGATGCCCCAAACGCCGCTGAATTTGGGCGTCGGCGTCTCGCCGGCTTGCGCCATAGTCGTTAGTGGGANNGCGCGGTCCAACCTGGAGGTGCCGGCGCTGGCCGGCGAGACGCCGGCGGTCCTAATAATTTCCGCTCCCGGCGAGGCGCAGCCGGCACGCCACCCTCACCCCCGCCCCGTACTCCCAAATCCCCCCGCCCCGCGCGCGGTCTCAGACAGCGCTTCCACCAAGCGCCACTCCCCCTGCGTCACCGGCGCGATCACGATCTGCGCGATGCGTTCGCCGCGGCGGATCGTGAACGGCTCTTGGCCCAAATTCACCAGGATCACTTTGAGTTCGCCGCGATAATCGGCGTCGATGGTGCCGGGGGAGTTGAGGCAGGTGATGCCGTGCTTCAGCGCTAATCCCGAGCGCGGGCGCATCTGCGCTTCGAAGCCCGGAGGCAGCGCGATGGCGATGCCGGTCGGGGTGAGATGGCGCTGGCCGGGGGCGAGCGTCACCGGTTCGTTCTCGGGCAGGGCGGCGCGGATATCCATGCCGGCGGAAAGCGCGGTTTCGTAGGCCGGCAGCGCCAGGCCCTCGAAATTCGGCAGGGTGGTAACCTCGATGGCGATCTTGTGCGTATCCATGGGGGGGGCTTATGCCGGATTCGGGCGGAGGGAAATCATGGCGCAAAGATTTGGGGCCCGCCAAGAGACGCCAGCCGCGCAAGCTCACGCCTGGATATCTGCATTCCGTCATCCCGGGCTTGCGGAGCAAGACCCGGGACCCAGGGGCAAACGCACAGCTCTACGACCCCCTGGGGCCCGGATCGCGCTCCGCGCGTCCGGGATGACGGAGCTTGTGTCTTTGAAAATGAGACCGTTGGTATGAGCGCAAAGTTCGCCGATCCGCGCGTCACCGCCAAGGGCGAGGCGCGCGCCAGCGTGGCGCTGCATGCCCTGGAAACGCTCTGGTTCAATACCGGCACGCTCTGCAACATCACCTGCGCGCATTGCTACATCGAAAGCTCGCCCGCGAACGATCGGCTAGTCTATCTGAGCCTGGAGGATGTGCGGTCCTATTTGGATGAGATCGAGCGCGAGCGCTTGCCCACCAACCTGATCGGCTTCACCGGCGGCGAACCGTTCATGAACAAGGCGATGATCGCGATGCTGCGCGAGACGCTGTCGCGCGGCTTCGAAACGCTGGTGCTGACCAACGCGATGCGCCCCATGCTGCGCTCGAAAGCGCAGCTCTTGGAGCTGAAAGCGCAATACGGAGCGCGGCTGCGGTTGCGTGTTTCCCTGGACGATCCGCGCGCGGAGATTCATGATTCCGAGCGCGGGGCTGGAAGCCATGAGAAAACGCTGACCGGGCTTCGCTGGCTCGGCGCAAACGGGTTCAATGTTGAAGTCGCCGGCCGCGGCTTCGCGCATGAGCCTGAACCGGCATTGCGCGCTCGCTTCCAGGCGTTATGCGATGAGATCGGCTTGAAGCTCGATGCCTCCGATCCCGCCGCACTGGTGATTTTCCCGGAAATGGACCCGATTGCCGATCCCCCCGAGATCACGAATGCGTGCTGGGGCATTCTCAACAAGGACCCGCGCGAGGTGATGTGCGCGAGCGCGCGCATGGTGGTGAAGCGGAAAGGCGCGTCGGCGCCGGCCGTGCTCGCCTGCACGCTGCTGCCGTACGATCCGCAATTCGAGTTGGGCGCAAACTTGGCCGACGCCGCGCGACCGGTCGCGCTCAATCACAAATATTGCGCCAGCTTTTGTGTGCTGGGCGGCGCGAGCTGCGGGGCGGCGAAGGGGTAGCAACAATTATGGACGCCGGCACCCTCGCCGGCATTCTTGCGGCCTTCGACAAGCTCAGGCTGACGCGGATGGGGGCCAGGCTGGCGAAGAAGCGTCACGCTGAGCCTGTCGAGGCGCGACGCGGGCACATGCCGGCGAGGGCGCCGGCGGTCCAGATTCTTACTTCCGCCGCGCCTTGAGCGCTGCTGTCGCCAAATCGCGCTTGGCCTGCTCCTCGTAGGCCTTGATCTCCGCGGCTTCCTTCTCGGCGCGGCGGCGCTGGGCGGCGGCGATCAGTTCGTCGCGGTGACGGGCGGCGTCCGCTTCGGCCTTGGCCTTAGCCTCGGCGATGCGCTGCGCCTTCTCGGCGGCAATGCGGGCCTTGCGCTTTTCTTCGGCGGCGGCGCGCTTGGCTTCGCGCTCGCGCGCCAGCTCCTCGCGCATGGCGATCGTGGTTTCGTCAGGCTTCTGGATCTCTTGTGCCTTAGCGCGGAACTTCTCGACCATGGCTTGGCGCGCCTTGTCGGCGGCTTCTTTACGTTCGTTGAGGTTCGGCACGCTCATGCGTCTGGACTCGCTGCTGCTTAGGGGAGGGGCGGCTCATAGCGAGATTTTGTCGGGAAATGAAGCCCCCCGGCGCTGGAAAAGCACGCGTTCGCCGCCGCCGGCGAGCCGTGTTAGACCAAAGGCCGAATGTTCCCGCTCAAGCTCCTGGTGGTCGGCGCCTGGTTTGCGCTGTTGGCGCTCGCCGAACGCATTGCGCCGGCGGCGCCGCGTCCGCGCGGTAGCGACGGGCCACGGCTCACGCGCAATCTCGGGCTATGGGCGGCGAACACATTGATGAACCCGTTCATCACCGTGCCGATCGCCGCCGCCGCGGCGGCGTTTCCGCTGTGGACGCGCCCCGACGCCCCGCTATTGGCGCAGTTCGCCTTCGATCTGCTGGTGCTCGACCTGTGGGCCTACGCCTGGCACCGCGCCAACCACCGCTTGCCGTTGCTATGGCGCTTTCATCGCGTGCACCACCTGGACGAGTTCCTGGATGCGACCTCCGCCGTGCGCTTCCATCCGGGCGAAGTGCTGCTCTCGGCGCTGGCGCGAGCGCCGCTGATCGTGGTGGGCGATGTGTCGCTAGCCGCGATCTTGTTGTTCGACACTTTGGTGCTGCTCGGCGCGCTGTTCCATCATTCGAACTTGCGCCTGCCGGCGTGGCTTGAGCGAGTGGCGCGGCTCGTCATCGTGACGCCCTCGCACCATTGGGTGCACCACCACGCCGTGCGTGCGGACACCGATTCCAATTACGGAACGCTGCTGACGCTGTGGGATCGTCTGTTCCACTCGTGGAGCCCAACGGAGCGAGCTTTAGAGATGCAGATCGGCGTCGAGGGTGAGTGCGATGCGCCGCTGGCTGCGCTGGCGGCGGCGCCGTTTCGGTAGAGCTGGCTGGCGCCCCGCTCCCGTGCTAATGTGGTGCAATGGATAGCGCCACGCTCATCGAAGACGAGGACCAATTCGAGATGGTCAACGTACGCCCCGAGCTTTCGGGCTTGCCGTTCATTGTTTGGATTTCGGAGAAGGGCGGCGCGCGCCACGATGTGCGGGTGAAGGTGTCGCCTGGGCCGAAGGTGCGCGAATTCGTGGCGACGGTTTCGGTGCGGCCTGAGGTGGACCTGATCGCTGGGGAACTCTCCACGCCGGACCTCGCCCTGGTGCGCGATTGGATCACGCTCAACCGCGACACCATCATCAGGTACTGGAACGGCGATATCCTTTACACCGACGAAGCGCTCGCGGCGTTGAAGAAGCTGCCGCGCACGTAGCTATTTCCGCTCCCGCGCCTTGCCACCCAACTCTTTTGTCACCGCTGCGGCAATCCGTTTCGCCACTTCCGCCTTGCTCGTCCGCGGCCAAGCTTCGGCGCCGTCGCGGCTGATCAGCAGCACCTCGTTCTCATCGCCGCCCATAACATCGCCCGACACATCGTTGGCGACAATCCAGTCGCAGCCCTTCTTCGCGATCTTCGCGCGCGCGTTCGCTTCGACATCGTTGGTCTCGGCGGCGAAGCCGATGACGAGCAACGGGCGCTTCTTCCCTGGTTTTGACAAGGTCGCGAGGATATCCGGGTTCTCAGCGAGCGCGATCGCGGGAGCGCTGTTCTTGCCCTTTTTGATCTTCTCGCTCGCAGTCAGGGCTGGGCGCCAATCCGCTACCGCGGCGACGCAAATGGCGACATCCGCGGGCAGGGATTTCTCGCACGCGCGCAACATCTGGTCCGCGCTCTCGACGCTCACGCGCTTCACGCCTGCGGGTGCGGCGAGATTTGTGGGGCCAGACACGAGCGTTACTTCCGCGCCGAGTTCGGCGAGCGCGGCGGCGATGGCGTAGCCTTGCTTGCCGCTGGAGCGATTGGATAAAAAGCGCACTGGATCGATGGCCTCGATTGTGGGGCCGGCGGTGACCAGCGCGCGCTTTCCCTTGAGCGGGCCATCGCTGAGCAGCGCCAGGATCGCATCGCGGATCGCTTCCGGCTCGGCCATGCGGCCGTAGCCGTATTCGCCGCACGCCATGTCGCCTTGGTCGGGGCCGACGAAATGCACGCCATCGGCTTGTAGCCGCGCGAAATTGCGCCGCGTCGCGGAATGTTCCCACATCCGCACATTCATCGCTGGCGCCATCAGCACTTTCTTGTCGGTGGCGAGCAGAGTGGTGGAGGCGAGATCGTTGGCGAGCCCATTGGCGGCTTTCGCCATCAGGTCGGCGGTGGCGGGCGCGACCACAACCAGGTCGGCCGAGCGCGAAAGCTCGATATGGCCCATCTCGGCCTCGGCGGTGAGGTCGAACAAATCCTGGTAGACTTTGTCGCCGCTGAGTGCGCCGACCGAGAGCGGGGTGACGAACTGGGCGCCAGCCGCGCTGAGAATAGCACGCGTGCGCACGTTCGCTTTCGCAAGCAGGCGGATGAGCTCCAGGCTCTTGTACGCGGCGATTCCGCCGCCGATGATGAGGAGGATGCGCTTCTCGGTCATGGCGCTGGCTCGTGCATGCTTCCTGTCCAGGGGTCGTAAACCGATGCGCCCGCAGCGATCAGGTCGGCGACGTTTCGCGTGGCGACACGGAGCCCCTTGGTTCGTGCGGTGGCGGCGATCAGACCGTCTGGAAAACTGACCGTCAGGCCTTTCGACATCGCCATGCCTTGGCGTTCGCCGCAAAACTCCGCAGCGTCAGCATCGACCGGCAGAATGCGATCGGCGAAAATGAGCTTGGTTTCGTGTAGCCAGTCCGCCAGTTCGGAACGTCTTGGGCCCGGCGAGAGCCGGTGGACGCCCTTTGCGATCTCGGCGACTGAGACGACGCTAATAAACGTGGTGTCGCGGTCTAGCGCGCTCATCCACGCCTTGACCGCCGCGGCGCCGCGCGGGTGACGAACCTCGGACATCACATTGGTGTCAAGCAGGATCATCGAATTCGATGTCCCGCCCTGAGGAGGCGTCGCGGTCAAGATCCAAGCCCTCGAAGCTGGGCCCTGACATGAGATGCACGATAAAATCTCTGCGGGGCTTCAGTCGCTCAAATTCGGCGGCGGAGATCACCACGACGGTTTCGTCGCGGCGGCGCACACGCTGGGGCCCCTCGGTGAGCGCCTTGGTGATCAATTCGCTGAACCGGTTTTTGGCCTCGGCGACCGCCCAGTCGTTCACTGCGGGCTCCCTTTGTCTATCTTGGACAAAATAGCACGAGAAGTCATTCCGCGCAACACAAGAGCCTGAGGAAGTGGGGTATTTCTGTTCAGGGTGGCAGCGACTCGGTACCCCCGGTCGCTTGCGAAGGCTCCGAAATTGGCGGGATGGGTTCTGGCGCCGCGGGCGCCGGCGGGGCTTGCCGTTCCACTTGCGAGGGTTCGGGAGCTGGCTGCGCGCTCGTCTCGGTGGTGCGCTGGCCGCCCGCGCTCAGAATGAGCGCCAGCACAGCGCCCGCCAGCAGGCCGAGCCAGAACGCGGGCAATTGATACCAGTGGCGCTCTTGCCGCGGTGCATCTTCGCTGACTTTGCGCGCGGCCGCTTCCAGCGCGCCCAGAGTTTGCGGCAGCCGGCGCAGTGCCGCGAAGCCTTGGCCCAGTTCACTTGCGGCGCGCGCGGTCACGGCTTCAGCGCCCATCTCACGTTTCACCCAACGCTCGACGATAGGGCGCGCCGCACCCCACATGTCGTGCTTCGGGTCGAGCGCACGAGCGACGCCTTCGACCTGCACCATGGTTTTCTGCAGCAGCACCAGTTCCGGGCGCAAATGCATGCCGAACATATGGGTGACGTCGAACAATTGCAAAAGCAGACGGCTCATCGAGATGCCGTCGGCGGTTTTGCCGAAGATGGGTTCGCCGATAGCGCGTAGGGCTTGCGCGAATTCCTCCACCGAGAACTTGTCCGGCACGTAGCCCGCTTCCTGGTGCACTTCGGCGACGCGGCGATAATCGCGCCTAAGAAAGCCGTACAAGATTTCCGCGAGGTAGCGGCGCTCCTTGTGACCAATGCGGCCCATGATGCCGAAATCGACGATCCAAAGCTTGCCATCCTTGCCATACATGAGGTTGCCCTCGTGCATGTCGGCGTGGAAAAAGCCGTAATCGAGCGCGGCGGCAAGGAAACCGCGGGTAATGGCGATGGCGAGCGCGCCGCGGTCGGCGCCGGCTTTGTCCAGTCCCTTTGCGTCGGTCAGTGGCACGCCGTCGATCCAATCAAGCGTCATCACCCGCTTGGCCGAGCGCGCCCAATCAATTTGCGGCACAGTGAGATAGCCGTCCTTCTCCGCAACTTCGCGGAACTCGGCGGCGGCGCCTGCCTCGAGGCGCAAATCCAGTTCGCGTTCGGTGGCGGCGGCGACGGTGTCGATGAATTGCACTGGCTCTAGCCGGCGAGAATTGGGAGAGAAGAACTCGATGCCTTGTGCAAGAAACCGTAGCGCGGCCATTTCCTTGGCGAGCTTTTTCTCGATCCGCGGCCGCAGCACCTTGATGGCGACGACGCCGTGCCTTGGCACGATCGCCTGGTGTACCTGCGCAATCGAAGCCGCCGCCATCGCTTCGGAAATGCCGGCAAACAATTCCTCGGTGCCGCCCAGCTCGGCATTGATGGTGTCGAGTGCGATCGTGCGTGAAAACGGGGGCAGGCGATCCTTTAAGCGTCCAAGCTCCTGGGCGACGGTAACGCCGATCATGTCCGGGCGTGTGGCCAGGAATTGGCCAACCTTCACATAGGCGGGACCCAATTGCTCCAACGCCTTGGCAAGCCGTGCGCCGACGCTGCGGCCGCGCCGACGTTTGGCGATCGGGCGAAGCAAAGTGTGCGTTGCCTGTAGCGACACCGGGTAGCGCTCGTAATACTCAGACGGCAGCAGCACGTCATAGCGCGCTAGCGTTCCCGCCACCCGCATCAGTCGCCACGAATGTCCAATCCAGGAAAACACTAAACCGACCAACCCCAATGCAGCGCGCACACGCCGCCAGCCATGTTGCGATAGGCCGTTCGTGCGAAGCCCGCTTCCTGGATCATATTTAAGAATCGTTCCTGATCTGGAAACCGGCGGATGGATTCCACCAGATATCTGTAGGAATCCGGGTCATTCGCGAGCAGTTTCCCCAGCGCCGGGATCGCGTTAAAGGAGTAGAAATCATAAAGCGGCTCGAGGCCGCCGATCGCGAGGCGTGAGAATTCCAGGCAAAAGAAGCGCCCGCCAGGCTTTAATACGCGTTTAGCATCGCGCAGGACCGCATCGATGTTAGTGCAATTCCTGATGCCGAAGCTGATAATGTAGGCGTCGGCGGCGTGGTCATCGACCGGCAAATTCTCGGCGTCGCCCTCATGCCAGTAAAGTCCGCCTTCACCGCGTTTGCGCCCGGCTTCGAGCATTTCGGCACTGATGTCGATGACATGGATTTCCGGCGGTTCGAGCCCGCGCCGCTTGGCGGCGGCGTCGCCGAGCTTTTTCAGCCGCCGCGCAATGTCTCCGGTGCCGCCGGCGACATCGAGAATGAGTTCGCCCGGTTGGGGATTGAGCTTCGCAGCAGCAGCGTCCTTCCAAAGCCGGTGCATTCCCCCCGACATGGAATCGTTCATCAGGTCGTATTTGGACGCGACCGAGGAAAATACACTGCGGACGCGCGAGGCCTTCTCGGCCTTGGGCACGTCCTGGAAGCCGAATGAGGCGGTGTCGGAGGTCATGGGCGAAGCATAGCGGGGGAGGTGGGCGGCGGCTATACAGGGCGCAGATGGATTCGCTTTTGTTTTCCGGTATTTCGCCGCATGCCTGAGCTCCCGGAAGTGGAAACCGTGCGCCGTGGCCTCGCGCCGCACCTGGTTGGTGCGCGCATCGCAAAGGCGCAGACCAAGCGTGCGGATTTGCGCTTTCCGTTTCCCAAACGTTTCGCCGAGCGGCTCGAAGGCCGGCGCGTGGAGGCGCTGAGGCGGCGCGCGAAATATCTGTTGGCGGAGTTGGACGACGGATACATCTGGGTCACGCATCTCGGCATGACCGGGCGTTGGTCTGTGATTGGCGCGAAGCGGCAGCCGGGCGATTTCTATTATGCCGAACCGCCGAACCCGGCGCACACGCATGTTGTACTGGACATGGAAGCAGGCCGCAAAGGGGAGGCGACTCGCCTCGAGTTCAACGATCCGCGCCGTTTCGGCTACATGGATCTTATCGCGCGCGATGCGTTCGACTCGCATCCCTGGTTCAAGGGCCTCGGCCCTGAACCGCTGGGCAACGAATTTCACGCGCCGTATCTGGCCGAAGCGTTCGCGGGAAAAAAGGCCAACCTAAAAGCCGCGCTTCTGGATCAGCGTGTGGTCGCGGGCCTGGGCAACATTTATGTCGTCGAAGCGCTGCACCGCGCCGGCATCGCGCCTGCGCGCGCGGCAGGGAGCGTGTCCAAGCCGCGGCTGGAAAAACTCAGCGTCGCGATACGCGAAGTGCTTGAGGAGGCGATCGCTGTTGGCGGTTCCACGCTTAGCGACTACGCCAGCGTGGACGGCGCGCAAGGCGGCTTCCAGCAGCGCTTCCGCGTGTATGATCGGGAAGGCGCGCGCTGCGTAACGCCAAAATGCGGCGGTGCGATCAAACGCGCCGTGCATGGCGGGCGCTCGACGTTCTGGTGTGCGAAGTGTCAGCGTTGATCGGGCCCACCTCTTCGCCGGGCGGCTGGGTCAGCAATGCGCTGGTCGGGCCTGAAACTTCGAACATTGGCTTGCGGCGGTGAGGCGAGGCGCTCTGGATGGAGGATCAAGTTGCGCTCCGTCGGTGCGACCGCCGAGGGAACCCAGAGGCCGGCCGAGCCTGACGCATGCCAGCCACGCGTCAATGCTTGGCAGATTGACCAGCTTGACTCCCATCCCGCTGGTGGCGGGGCCAGCTCCGCAGTCTCCAAGGTCGTGGGAAATGCGTAGCTCCACAATTGCCAAACCGTATCCCTGAGCGTTGCGGGGTCGGCTTCGGTGTGGGCGATCTTCTCAAGCACGGCGCCGGCGGCGGTCGATGCGAAATATATGATCCTATCGCCTGCGATGTGCCAGCGGCCATCATAGCGCTTCGGCTCAAGGCCTGGAAACGCATCGATCGAAGCAACGCGATGAACAACGATCACGCAAATGCGCCGTCAGCAATTTCTTCGAGCCAGGCCCGAACCTGTTCCCGCCCCGCGCTGGTGCGGCAAGCCTGTTTGGGAGATTTGCCGGCCAGGCGTTGCTTGGGATAGTCGAACCACGAGGCCGCGGCTGCGCCTGATCCGAAGCAGGCGGCGGCAAGCTTGATCAATTTCTCAGTGGCGTGCACATCTACCGATATCCGCCCCGCGCGCGCGGGCGTCGGCCTTTTGGTTTGCGAATGTGCGCTCTTCGCCTTCGCGGCAGCCGGGGCAGCTTTTCGCGCCGTCTTCTTCGCCCCGCTCGCCGAGGTCCGCTTTGCTTTCTTGGCCATTTGTTCGCGCCCTTCTTCAGGGCAAGATAGCGGGAATTTCTGCAAACTCCAGCGCCGCGTGGTCGACATTGACGGGCTGTAGCCCGTAAGCTACAAATGAGGAAGCGCCAAATGCCACTCAACGCCAGACTGCTCGACGCAGCCGAGCTCTTGAAAACGCCCCAAGAAGCGGCGGCCTACCTCGAAGGAGCCTTCGCCGATGGCGATCCCGCGTTTATCGCTGCGGCTCTTGGCGATGCGGCGCGCGCGCGCGGCATGGCGTGGGTTGCGAGCGAAACCGGGCTGTCGCGTGAATCGCTCTATCGCGCGCTCAGCAAGGATGGAAATCCGGAATTGGCGACGGTGCTGAAAGTGATGGATGCGCTGGGGTTGCGGTTGAAAGCGGTGGAGCAGGAGCCGGCGTGACCTTCACATGGGTGAACAGAGTCGGGAGCGCTGACGGATTTGAGTTTCAGTTCTCGACCTCGTCCGATTGGCGGATTGATTTCTCGCTCCACCAAGCGCATTCCTCGCGCCCATGACATACGAAAACATCCTCACCGAGACCGATGCCGGCGTTGGAATAATCCGCCTCAATCGCCCCAAGGCGCTCAATGCGCTCAATGCCGAGTTGATCGCGGAGCTGAGTGCCGCGCTCGACGCTTTCGAGGCCGACAACGCCATCGGCTGCATTGTCATCACCGGGTCGGAGAAGGCTTTCGCCGCCGGCGCGGACATCAAGCAAATGGCCGACGGTCAGTTCGCTGATTTCTATCGGCGCGATCCGTTTTCAAATCTTGAGCGCGTGCCTCGTTGTCGCAAGCCGGTCATCGCCGCGGTCGCTGGCTACGCACTGGGCGGAGGCTGCGAGCTCGCCATGATGTGCGACTTCATCATCGCGGCCGAGAACGCTAAGTTCGGCCAACCGGAAATAACGCTGGGCGTCATGCCGGCCTGGGGCGGCTCGCAGCGCCTGACGCACGCTGTGGGCAAGGCCAAAGCGATGGATCTCTGCCTCACCGGGCGCATGATGGACGCTGCCGAAGCGGAACGCGCGGGGTTGGTTGCGCGCATCGTGCCGGCGGACAAATTGATGGAAGAAGCCCTCGCTGCAGCAAAGAAGATCGCCGCGATGGGGCAGATTGCCGCCATAGCCAACAAGGAGGCCGTGAACGCCGCGTTCGAGACCCCGCTCAACGAGGGCCTGAAACTCGAACGCAGGCTGTTTTACGGGCTTTTCGCCACTGAGGACCAAAAGGAAGGCATGGCGGCATTCATTGAGAAGCGCGCCCCGGCATTCAAACACCGCTAGGTTTGACCTTATCGAGGCGACCCGCTATAGCCCCGCGCTTCGCTTCCGAAACCACTGCAAGCTCGAGTCATTTACGCCCATGGCGAATACAAAATCCGCGAAGAAAGCCAATCGTCGCAACACCAAGCGCACGACCGTGAACAAGGCGCGCCGCACGCGGATGCGCTCCTCATGGCGGGCGGTGGAAGAGGCGATCGCCGGCGGCGACGCCAAAACGGCTCAGGCGGCGCTGAAGGCTGCGGAATCGGAAACGATGCGAGCCGTGTCCAAGGAAGTCGCGCACAAGAATACTGGAGCGCGAAAAATTTCGAGACTTTCAAAGCGCGTGACCGCGCTTTCCGGCGCCAAAAAAGCGCCCTGATCCTGCAACCAGCGGGCGTGTCGCAGTGTGAAAGCATAGCGACGTTTTCACGACGAAACTGTTTGGAAACAGTGAGTAAAGCGTGCTTTTGCACGCCTGCTTCCTCGCCTGCAGCACAATAGATTTGTGCTGTAATATCAACAAGATAGAGTTCATTTCACGCAGCTGTGGATATTGAAGAAATTGTAAACCTGGGCGCCCTTGACCCCGCCGGTCATTTCGGTCCATCGTTTCGTCCGTCAGGCGAATGAAGCGCCCGACATTCTCAAGTAGCGCTGGTGCGTGAACGCGGGTCCAAACTTGGGTTTGGGCCGCAACGGGAGGGGTTTGTCTACGAGCGTCTGGGCTCCGGGGCGGAGCCGGAAAACGTCAATAATCATAAGTTCTAGGGCAAGGGGTTGGCTATGGAACAGGGTGACGACGCCGCCAATGGCGGGTCAGGTGGTTTCGGGATTAATCGCGCCTACGAGATGGTGCGCCGAGAACTTTTGGGTGAATTCGGAGCGGACTTTTTTCGCTCGTACATCGATCCGCTCCGCTTCGTCGCGGAATGGAACGGGTCGCTGCTTTTCCGCACCGGATCGCGTGTGGCGCAGGAGCGACTTCGCCAGCAGGTTCAGCATCGCCTTGAAGCCCGTCTTCGCGCACACGAGGCCAAGGCGGGGCCGGTTGAAATTCTCCTTGAGGAGGAATTCCCTGAAGATGTTCGGGCGCTGGTGGATGACCGCCTCAGCCAAAGGCAGGTCACGACCGGCGTGGACCGTGCGCAGGCTCAGTCCCTCACCTTCGACACGTTTTGCAGCGCTTCGTCCAATCATCGCGCGTTGACCGTTGCGCAGATGATCGCCGCCTCGGCGGGCGTCGCGTTCCCGATCTGGCTGGTGCATTCGCCGCCAGGCTGCGGAAAATCGCATTTGTTGGCGGCGATCGCGCATGAGGCAAAGCGGCGGACGCCGGAGCGCAAGGTGCTGCTGATGACCGGCCAGGATTATCTGGAAGGCTTCCAGAGCGCCTTGCACAAGAAGCGCGATTCCAGCGCGTTCAAGGAATTCGTGCGCGCCCCCGATCTGCTGTTGATCGACGATTTTCACCGCATCTGCGGGAAGAAAATGACTGAAACGGAAGCGTTTGACACCATGTACGACGTGACCCGCCGCGGCGGTCAGGTTGTACTCGCCGCCAATCACGGCGCTGAGGGCCTTGAGGGCCTGGACGATGCGTGGCGCTCAAAGCTTAAGGGCGCGGCCTCGTGCGAGATCTTCGAACCAGACGCTGATCTGCGCCGCCGCATTCTTGACATGCGCGTGCGCCACCACGCGATCACGTCGCCTGGATTCAGCGTTGCCAAAGAGGCGCTTGATTTCATAGCCGAGCGTATGCATGTGACCGGCCGCGAACTTGACGGCGCCGTGTGCCAATTGCTCATTGAGTGGAAAATTTCGGGAGGTGCTGAAGTGACACTAGAAGCCGCAACCAACGCCCTGCAAAACAAGCTCAGCGACGCCGCCGAGAAGCGGATCACTGTACAACTTGTTCAAAAGGTTGTGGCCCGTCACTACAACATGAGCCTGCAGCAATTGCTTGAGCGCACCCGTCGCCATGCGGTGGCGCGACCGCGCCAGGTGGCGATGTTCCTTGCGTGCAAAATGACCCACGCTTCGCTGCCCGATATAGGCCAGCGTTTTGGCGGCTTCGACCACACCACCATCATGTATGCGCGCGACCGCATCGCGGCCATAGTCGAGCAGGACCCGGCGTTCCGGGCTGAGATCGAAAACGTCGCGCGCGCCGTGCGTCGCGAGCCCTGAGCCGCCCTCATCCTGTAGCCGTCGCCGGTCCCAGCCTCAAAATCTTGCAAATTGGGCTTGGGACCGTGGCGGGGCGCTGCTAGCTTCCGACCCCCGCGATGAGGCGACTCAGCCTCTGAAGCGGGGGTCGTTTCATATGCGCTCTCCGGTGATTGCAGCTGGAGGGACGCCAGAGGTCGGGATGAAGCCATGCGGCTGACGATTGAGCGCCAGGCGCTCCTCAAGGCTCTGAACCACGTTCAAAGCGTCGTTGAGCGGCGCAACACCATTCCTATTCTCTCCAACGTGCTCATGGCCGCCGAGGGCGACCATCTGCGCCTGACCGCCACCGACCTCGATATCGAGATCGCCGAGGCGGCGCCCGCGGAGGTCGAGCGCGCCGGCCAAACCACCGCGCCCGCGAACTACCTTTACGACTTCGTGCGCAAGTTGCCGGATAAGGCGGCGATCAAGTTCGATGTCAGTGGCGATGACCCACGGCTGTTCATTTCTTCGGGCAAGTCGCGTCTGCATCTGCCGATCCTTCCTGCCGGCGATTTTCCGTCGATGCCGTCCGACGGCTTCGAGACGCGATTTGAAGTCGAGCCCACCGAGCTTGCGCGCTTGGTCGATAAGACCCGCTTCGCGATCTCGACCGAGGAGACGCGATATTATCTCAATGGCATCTTCTTTCACACCGTCACCAACGCCAACGGCGAAGCCTCGCTACGCGCGGTCGCCACCGACGGTCACCGCCTGGCGCTCGCCGACACCGCTGCGCCCAAGGGTGCGCCGGGCATGCCGGGCGTAATTGTGCCGCGCAAGACCATCAACGAATTGAAGCGGCTGCTCGATGACGCCGCCGACATGGTCGAG